>Ga0325400_1000024_pt1 | contig 79119 bp, 57 predicted proteins | sample PopdelMetagenome_2_FD_205662 | JGI IMG/M metagenome (GOLD analysis project Ga0325400, IMG submission 205662) | Populus deltoides microbial communities from Bellville, Georgia, United States - Xylem-PdKOR-R1 | ecosystem: Host-associated > Plants > Phyllosphere > Stem > Wood/Secondary xylem... | reverse complement strand
GGCGCAGCGCGGTCTTGGCATTATCGTCAAGGTTGTCGCGGGAGGTCGAGATGAACACCACGGCGTTGTAGCCGCTCAGTTGCGTCATCTCGGCGACGTCCTCGGTGTAGTCGAGGTCCCAGCCGTTCTCCGCGGCGAGGCGCTGCATCTCGCGATGGATGCCGTTGCTCTCGTCGAGCGGAGGGTTGAGCCCCAATCCCAGCGGCTTGCCGAGCGCAGCGTGCCGAGGTCCCGCGGTCCGGGTATAGACCAGCACGCGGTAGCGCCTGGTCGGGGTTCTTGCCCAGTCGTGGAAGCAGCGCGGATCGACCCCGCGGCACACCCCGTAATCCGGGTCGCCCAGCCGGTCGTTGATCACGCCGCCGGGGTTGCCGGTCTGCGCCGTCGCAGCCGTGCCCGCCAGCAACCCTGCCGCGACCAGCCCCCAACAGATCGGCTTCATCGTCATCCCTCTCAAGGCAGTGCGTAGGCGGTCAGCTGGTCGCTATCGACCGGCGTGCCCAGGAAGCTGCCGCCGGTCGAAACCAGCGCGACATACTGCTTGCCGCCCGCGTCGTAGCTGATCGGGTTGGTGTGCGCCGAAGCCGGCAGCTTCACCGTCCACAGCTCACGGCCCGACCGGGTGTCGAACGCGCGAAAGCGGGCGTCATCGGTCGCCGCGATGAAGGTCACGCCGGTCGCGGTGGTGATCGGCCCGCCGATCGAGGGCCGCCCCGTCGCCTGCTTGCCCGCTGGTGCGTTGTCCGTCACGCCCAGGCGGGTACGCCACGCGACACGGCCGGTGTGGACGTTGATGCCGACCAGATCGCCCCACGAACCCGCCTGACACAGCTGGCGGTTCTGCGGGTTCCAGAACCGGCCGTTAACCGGCCCGCGATTGGTGAAGCCGCCTTTGCCGTCCGGCTCGATCTGCATGATCTGGCCGAGCTCGAAGGCGTTGACCACGAACAGGCCGAGCTTCGGGTCGAAGGAGCCACCGCTCCAGTTCACCCCGCCCAGCGTGCCGGGGAAGTAGACCATCGGCTTCTGAAAGGTCGGCGGGTTGTAGGGGCCGCCAAGCGACAGCTTGTTCTGTGCGACAAGGTTCGAGCAGAAGGTGCGCAGTTCCGGGGAAAGGTCGGCGACCTCGTCGGCCCGCATCGCCATGCGCGACAGGGGCTCGGTGCGGGTCGGGAACGGTTGCGTCTTGGCGGCGAACTCGCCCGGAACGTCGCTCGCCGGCACCGGCCGTTCCTCCACCGGGTACACCGGCTTGCCGGTGACGCGGTCGAGCACGAACACCAGTCCGTTCTTGGACACAATCACCACCGCCGGGATCGTTCGGCCGCCCTGACGGACGTCGACCAGCGTCGGCGGCGCCTCCGCGTCGTTGTCCCAGATGTCGTGATGGACGATCTGGAAGTGCCACAGGTACCTGCCGGTAGTCGCGTCCGCCGCGACGATCGAGCTGCTGAACAGGTTGTTGCCGGGGCGGTCAACGCCGATCCGGTCGCTCGCCGGCGCTCCGAACGGCATGTAGACGATGCCGCGCGCCGGATCGACGGTCATCAGGCCCCAGACGTTGACCCCTGAACGGTTCACGTCCGTCCCTTCCGCCCAGGTGCCATGACCGGGTTCGCCCGCGTGAGGCACGCCGTGAAACGTCCACAGCAGCTTGCCGGTCGCGGCGTCCCAGCCGCGCGTGTCGCCGATCGACCCGCCGATAGCCTCTCCCACCGCCGAGCCGGTGATCACGACGTTGCGAAAGACGATCGGCGGTGACGAGAGCGAGTAGGGCTTGTTGGCCCCGTTCGCCATGACGTCGGGCGTCTTCATGTTGACCGAGCCGTTCTCGCCGAACCCGACCACCGGCTGGCCGTTGTCGGCGCGGATCGCGCGCAGCCGCCCGTCGCTGGTGCCGAAGATCAACGCCGCGGGATGGCCTGCGTCGCCCGCCCAGTATTCGATCCCCCGGGTCGCCGCGCGCACGGTCGGCGGCAGCGGCGAGGCCCAGCGCTCCTTGCCGGTCGCCGCGTCGAGTGCGACGATCCGGCTATAGGGGGTCGCGAGGTACATGGTCCCGCCGACGACCAGCGGTATGCTTTCGGAGGGAGAGAACCGACCGCCCTGGCCGAACGGGCCGGCGTTGGGACCGCCGGGACCGCCCGCGGGCGGCGGGCCCATCTGCTCGGACTGAGCCTGGGCCTGTTCCGCACGGCTCGGCGGGGCGGCTATCGTCGCGCCCGCCGGCTTCATGTTGTAGGTCCATGCGACGCGCAGGCGCGACACGTTGGCCGGCGTGATCTGGGTCAGCGGCGAGTTGCGCATTCCGCCGGCGTCGCGTCCGACCGTCGGCCAGTCGCCGGGGGCGGGCGCGCGCTGCTGCGCCGCCGAGGCGGCGGCGATCGCAAGGCAGCCGATCGCCGTCGATCGCAACGCGCGCTTGCGTAGGTCATGGCCCGTCATCCGGCATCGTCTCCCGTCCTGGGCGCCGTCGATCGGTACTGCGATCGCGTCGCATCCTTGTGCCCACCTGTCGGCAGTCCGATCAGGATCGCACCGGAGCAAAACAGGGTCAAGCTATTTTGCCCAACATTATACGGTTGACCGGCGGTGAGATGAGATGATGATCCCGCTGTCGCGTCGGGGCGACACGAGAGCAAGGGGCATACGGACGGTGAGACGACATGCTGATCCTGCCGTGACAAGCCGCTATTCAGCCGTGGTCATCGCCCTTCACTGGCTGACGGCCGGCTCCGCCCGGCGCAGAGCGACGCACCATCGCGAGCGGCCGTGTCGGCCGAAACGACCGCCAAGCCGGTCCCGATGCCCTTTCGCGTCGTCGCCGTCGTCCCTGCCGTCAGGCTCAAGCCCGTCGCGACGCCCACATCATCTCCCGCGCCGGTACCCGCACAGCCACCGCGCTGGACGGTGCGGAAGGGGTCCTCGATCACCTTCGATACCGTCTGGTCCGGTGGCCCGGTTCATGGCGGCTTCACGCGATGGACCGCCGACATCCGTTTCGATCCGGCGGCATCGGGCGCGTCGACGGTCGCGGTCACGGTTGACATGGCCTCGGTCACGACGGGTGCTACCGAGCAGGAGAGCGCCCTGCCAAGCGAGGAATGGTTTGCCTCGGCCCTGCATCCAACGGCGGTGTTCAAGTCGGCAGACATCCAGGCTGCCGGCAACGGCATCTATCTGGCGCGTGGCACGTTGACCCCGCGTGGTCGGACCTTGCCACTATCGCTGCCATTCCAGCTGTCGATCGGGGGCAGCCGCGCCAGTATGCAGGGCAGCGTCAGCATAGATCGTACGGCGTTCGCGGTAGGGCAGGGCGAGTGGGCCTCTACCGCCGATCTGCCCGCGATGGTGAAGGTCGTCGTCATGCTCAAGGCCGACAAGGGACGGTGACGCGTCGCACCGACTACGCCTGAACGGTAGTGCCCCCTCCCGTGACATGCATCCGTCCCGGGTGCGGCCCAGGCCGCCGATGCGCACGCCCGGCGCACCATGGCCTTGCGCTTGGTGGCGCAAACAGGGCACGGTTGCGCGACTGCAAGGGAGATGATGTGGCGATCACGACATGGGGCAAGGGAGTGCTGCTCGCGGCCGGCCTGTTCACAGCTGCGGGTGTCGCGGCGCAAGCACCGCTGCCCCGGATCGAGCGGGGCAAGGTCCGGTCCTACCTGTCGGTGGACGGCAAACCGTTCCTGCTCCTGGGCGCACAGGCGAACAATTCCAGCAACTACTCCTCGCAGCTCGCCAAGGTGTGGCCGACGCTGAAGCGGCTCGGGGCCAACACGCTGGAGATCCCGATCGCCTGGGAACAGGTGGAGCCGGTCGAGGGGCGGTTCGACTTCACCTATCTCGACGCGCTGCTCGCGGGGGCGCGGGAGAATGACGTCCGCGTCGTGTTGTTGTGGTTCGGGACCTGGAAGAACACGGGCGCAGGCTATGCGCCGCTCTGGGTCAAGACCGACCCCCGCCGGTTCCCCCGCATGAAGACGCGCGACGGCCGCGACCATTACGTCCTCTCGCCGCACGGACGGGCCACGCTGGACGCGGACAAGCGTGCGTTCGTCGCGGTGATGAACCACCTGCGCGAGCGCGATCGGCAGCACACGGTTATCATGGTGCAGCCGGAAAACGAGACGGGCAGCTATGGCCAGCCACGCGACTATTCGCCGGCGGCGGAGCGCCTTTTCGCAGGCGCGGTGCCGACCGCGCTGGCCAGGCGCGTCGGCCGGTCCGGCACCTGGACGCAGGTGTTCGGCCCCAAGCTCGCCGATGCCGCCTTCAACGCCTGGTACACGGCGTCGTACGTGGACGCGGTCGCGGCGGCGGGACAGGCGGTGAAGCCGCTGCCGATGTATGCCAACGCCGCGCTGAGCGACCCCTTCGCAGCCGCTGGCACCGGGGGCGGGGCCAGCGGCGGGCCGGACATGCCGGTGATCGACGTGTGGAAGCAGGCCGCGCCCCACCTGGCCTTTGTCTCGCCCGACATCTATATGCGCGAGCCGGACAAGGTGGCCGAGGTGATGCGCCTGTATGCCCGTCCCGACAACCCGCTGATGGTGCCCGAAATCGGCAACGCGGCGGAATATGCGCGCTATTTCTGGACCGCGCTGGGCCATGGGGCCATCGGCTATGCCCCGTTCGGCATGGACGACACGGATTATTCCAACTACCCGCTAGGCGCCAAGGTGCTGGACGAACCGACGCTGGAGGCGATCGCGTCCAAGTACCGGCTGCTGGGCCCCAATGTCGGGGGCTGGGCCCTGGCCGCCGCCGATCGCCCGACCTGGGGCACCGCCAAAGGTAAGGACGAAGCGGACCAGTCCACCACCATGGGCCGCTGGCGGGTCACGGTCGAATATGGCCAATGGCAGTTCGGCGACCGCAAGTCGCCCTGGCTCAAGGCCGACCCGCATCCCACGATCGGCCGTCCGGTAGGGGGTGCCGCGATGATCCAGACCGGCGACGACGAGTTCCTGATCGCCGCCTCCGATTGCCGGGTGCGCATCTCGCCGGCGGCGGGCACCGCTGCCGAGGGGACTGGCCCCTTGCGCGTCGAGGAAGGGCATTTCGGGCCGGACGGCACCTGGATCATGGACCGGGTGCTGAACGGCGACCAGACCGATTACGGGCTGAACTTCACCGCCCGGCCGATGCTGATCCGGGTCCGGCTGTCCGCAAGCTAGAGCGTTCGGTCAAGTGGATCGCCGGCACGGATGGGATTTCCGCTCGGTGCGAGGCGCGAGCGATGCCAACGATCATGACGGACGAGCAGCGCCGAGCAGGCCAAAATCACCCCGCTGCGAAGCGGTCGCCCGCAGGCCGACGACGTGGTTCGACTTGGTCGAAAACCGCTCGGGAATATCACGCGTCCAGGCCGACCGGGGGGGCCGAACGCTGGGTGGCTAGTTCGGGGATGCGTTCGCCGCAGCCGGGATACCGGCGTCTTCGCGTGACGGTACGACGGTCCGGGCGGTCGCGCAGCGCCACCGCCCGGGGAGAAAAACCGTCGTTCAGAGGCGGACGCGGGCGCGGATCGACACGCGCCGATCGTTGATCTGGTAGTCGCGCGGGCGATTGCTGAAGATCTGATACGTCTTGGTCACCGTGTCGGTGATGTTCTGCGCATCCACGGTCAGCGCGAAGTTCTTGGTCACGTCATAGGTAGCCGACGCGTCCAGGAAGCCGATCGAGTCGCCAAAGATCGGCAGGTTCTGGGTACCGGTGTTGTTGGTGCCCTGAAGATACTTGCCCCGCCAGTTGTACGCGACGCGCAGGTTCAGCCCGTACTTGTCGTACAGCGCGACGAGGTTGTAGCTGTGCTTGGACAGGTTGACGAGCGGCACCTCGACCTGAGTGACGCTGTTGATGTCGCCCGCGGCCTGCTGGCCGGCGTCGCTGTCGGCGAAGGTGTAGTTCGCCTGCACGCCCAGCCCGTCGAACGGTGCCGGCAGGAAGTCGAAGAACTTCTGCCCGCCGAGTTCGAAGCCGCGGACATAGCCGTTGGCCTGGTTGATGAAGCGTTCGACGTTGAAGCGGATGGTGCCGAGGCCCGACACCGTCTCGGTGATCGGCTCGCCCGGTCGCCGGACGATCAGGTCCTTGATGTCCTTGTAGAAGCCGGTGAGGTACACGAAGCCGACCCTGTCGAAATACCATTCAAAGGCGGCATCGAAGCTGGTGGTGCGTTCCGGCTTCAGGTTGGGATCGCCCAGCGCCGTTCCCGTGCCGAGATACGGGTTGGTGGTGGCGTTGTATGGCTGGTTCGGGTCCACGGTCGTCGGCAGCGCGCTGGATGCGCTCAGGTAACTCGCGCCCAGGTTGAACTGCGGGTTGAGCTGGTCGAAGCTGGGCCGCGAGATGTTCTTGGATGCCGCGGCGCGGAACACCAGCTCGTCCGTCAGGAACACACGCAGGTTCGCGCTCGGCAGGTACTTGGTGTAGTTGCGTCCGCCGCTGAAATCGCTGTCCAGCGTCACGGTCGGTGCCGCGGTGACGGTGCCGTCCGTATTGGTGATCGGCGCGCCCTGGCGATAGGTCAACACCCGCCGACCGATGCCCTCCGATTCGGTCCGAACGGCGCGCAGGCCGATGTTGCCGTCGAAGCGCAGGCCGGCGATCTCCGAACCGAACGCCACGCGCGCATAACCCGCGTAGGTCGTCTCGTTGATCGTGCCCAGGAACGCATCGGGTGCATCGAAGTCGCGGAAGGCGATGGTCTGGCCGCTGATCGCCTTGACTGCGGCAAACGCCTGGTCGGCGTTGCGGACCAGCGAGTCGCTGAACTGGTACACCGGGCCGAAGATCGCGCCGTTGGCGTTGCCGCGCAGCAGATCGCCCGTGAACAGGTTGGGCTGCGCGTACTGGGGGAACTCGGACAGGAGATAGCAGCCGGCATCGGACGACCAGTTGGCGCAGGTGGTGCCGATCGCGGTCCAGGTGCCGTAGGTGGTGTTGCGGTTGACTGCGCTGCGATCGGTGTAGCGCCCGCCGATCCGGACGCTCTTGATGAAGCCTTCGTCGAAGTTCCAGTCGAGATCGGCGCGGACCGCGTCCGACTGCGCGTCGTTGTCCTCGGCATAGGGCAGGATCGCCGTCATGCCGTAGTTGTTGATGTTGCCGTAATAGCCCGGTGTCGTCGACTGGAAGACGGGGCGGTCGCCGGAAATGTCGAAGAAGAAGTCGTACGACTGGCCAAAGCCCGGCACGCTGGTGCGCGGGTTGAGCGGGCTGGCGGTCAGGTTCAGCGTCTGCTGCCGCACGTTGGAATCGATGTGCTGGTAGTCGACCGAGAAGCGGACGCGGTCGGTCACGTCCCACTTGAACCCGCCCGAGATGTCGGTGGTGTCGGTGTCGCGCTTGGTGCCGAAGTTGACGGAGTCGGAACCGGGGTTCGACAGGTAGCCGGTGCGGACGATGCCGTCCTCGTCTACCGTGAACGGCCGGTTCTGTGCGGGCGGCGCGTCCGCGCCATAGGCGAAGAGCGACACACCCGCTTCGTCGAACTTGTAGTCCGCCCGGAAGTACTGGGCGTAGAACTCAAGGTTCGTGGCCGGCTTCCACTGCACGGCCGCCGCGGTGCTGAGCCGCTCGCGGTCGCCGTAGGCGATACGGAACCCGCCGCCATGGGGCAGCAGCACGGTCTGGTTGGCGAAGCCGGGCACGGGGGTCTGGACGCCGGGGCCGGCGGGACCATGCTGGTAGAAGGGCTCCACCACCACCACGTCGTCACGGAACGAGGTGGTCTGGTAGCCGACATTGGCGAGGATGCCGATCTCGCCGATGCCGGTCTGCCAGCGATTGGAATACAGGCCGGAGACCTGCTGCCCGCTCTTCTCGATCAGGTCGTAATAGGTGGAGCCGACGGTGGCCGCGACGATCTGTCCTTGGCTGTCGAACGGCAAGCGGGTGCGCAGGTTGACCGTGCCGGCCAGCCCGCCCTCGATCAGTTCGGCCGACGGGTTCTTATAGACGTCGACCCCGGCGAGCAGCTCGGAACCGACCTCCTCGAACGACAGGCCGCGGCCGCCGCTGGCCGAGAAGATGTCGCGACCGTTCAGCTCGGTGCGGACCTGGTTCAGGCCGCGCACCGCGATGGCGGAGCCTTCGCCGCGGTTGCGGGTGATCTGCACGCCGGACACGCGCTGCAACGCCTCGGCGACGTTGACGTCGGGAAGGCGGCCGATGTCCTGCGCGGTGATGGAATCGACGAACTGTTCGGCATTGCGCTTGATGTTCTGTGCGCTCTCCAGCGAGGCGCGCAGGCCCGTGACGACGATATCGCCGTCGGACGGCGCCGCATCGCTCTGGACCTTGGCGTCGACCGTTTCGTCGGGTTCGCCGCCCGTGCCGGCCTGCGGCGTGGTCTGGTTGCGCGCGGGGGCCGGGCCCTCGCCCTGGATGGGAGCGGTCTGCGCCTGAGCGATAGCGGCGGCGGGCACCGTCAGCCCGGCGATCGCCAAGGCCAGTGCGGAAACGCCGTTCAGCCCGTTTGTTAGACTTTTCATCTACCCCCTCCGTCAGCATGGGCACCGATTGGCGTCCCAGGCAATCTCAACTCATCTGTGCACCTAGCTTTTAAATATGCGGACCACAAGTCAGACAATTCCCGTGTCGTTGCCAATGCGATAGGAGCGTGGCGCGAGGGGAGAATGGCATGCAGGACGACGGGCTGATCCAACGGGTCGTGATCGTGGGGGGCGGCACCGCCGGCTGGATGGCGGCGGCGGTGATCGCACGCGCGCTTCCGAAGGAGACGTCGATCACCCTGGTCGAATCGCCCCAGATCGGCACCGTCGGGGTGGGCGAAGCGACGATCCCGCCGATCCTGACGCTCAACCGCTTGCTCGGCCTGGACGAGGATGAACTCGTTCGCCGCACGGGCGCGACGTTCAAGATGGGGATCGAGTTCCGCGACTGGGGTGCCCTGGGCGAAACCTATTTCCATCCGTTCGGCCATTATGGGGCGGATCTCAACGGCCTGCACTTTCACCACCACTGGCTGCGGGTCGGTGCGGGAGCGCTGGACGATTATTCGATGACGATCGCGGCGGCGAGGGCGGGGCGCTTCACCCGGCCGCCCGACGATCCGCGCCACGTCCACTCGCGGCTCGCCTATGCGCTTCACTTCGATGCGGTCCGCTATGCCGAGTACCTGGCCGAGCAGGCGCGCGCGCGGGGCGTGATCCATCGCCAGCAGCGGATCGAGGAGGCCGAGCGCGACAGCCGCGGCCATGTCGCCGCCGTTGTGCTGGAAGGGGGCGAGCGGCTGCGGGGCGACCTGTTCATCGACTGTTCGGGCTTTCGCGGCCTGCTGATCGAGGATGCGATGGGGGCCGGGTACGAGGATTGGTCCCACTGGCTGCCGATGGATCGCGCGCTGGCGGTGCCGACCGCCGGCGTCACGCCGCGCACACCCTACACCCGCGCCACCGCCGGGCAGACCGGCTGGCGCTGGCGCATCCCGCTTCAGCATCGCACCGGCAACGGCCATGTCTATTGCAGCGCCCACCTGTCGGACGACCAGGCGGCGGCCGAGCTGATCGCAGGACTGGACGCGCCGGCGCTGGCCGATCCGCGCCCCTTGCGCTTCACCACCGGCCGGAGGCGACGGATGTGGAAGGGCAACGTCGTGGCGCTGGGGCTGGCCGCGGGGTTCGTGGAGCCGCTGGAGTCAACCAGCATCCACCTGATCCAGCGCGGGGTGGTGACGCTGATGTCGCTGTTCCCCGACCGCGGCTTCGCAGCGGCGGATGTCGACCAGTACAACCGGCTGATGGCGGCGGAGTTCGAGCAGGTCCGCGACTTCATCATCCTCCACTATCATCTGACGCGGCGGGATGACTCGCCCTTCTGGAACCAGGTCCGGACGATGGCGATACCCGACAGCCTGCGCCATCGCATGGAGCTGTTCGAAAGCCACGGCCGCGTCTTCGTCGAGCAGGACGAGCTGTTTACCGAGACGTCGTGGGTGGCGGTCATGCTGGGCCAGGGGCTGCGCCCCCGCCGGATCGATCCGGTCGCCGCCGCGATGCCGCTCGACGAGATCGCCGCGCAGCTTGCCCGGATGCGCGATCTGGTGCGTCGCGGGGTCGAGGTCATGCCCTCACACGACGAATTCATCGATCGCCACTGCCGCGCGGCCGGTTGAGCCGCTTTCCGCTAGACGCCGTGCGCGATCCCGCGGCAAGGCGGGGTCGTCACGGAACCGGGCAACCGCCGTGGACGGCATCCGATCGTCACCAACCTCTTCCGATCCAAGGGGGCCCCGCTGCTCATGAGCCTCATGGCACGGCTCGCGGTCGCCGCCATGCTGCTGCAAAAAGCACCCGCCGATTTCGCGCAGGAAGTGCTGGCTCCCGATCCCAATACCCCGGCCCGTCCAAGGCCCCGAGCCGCACAGCCAACGGCCTGGCGCAGACACCGGCGATAGGCTGGAACACGTTCGCGTGCCGGGTCGACGAGACGGTGGTGCGCGACACCGCCGACGCGCTGGCGGCGAACGGGCTCAGGGCGGCGGGGTACGACCATGTCGGGATCGACGATTGCTGGCAGGGAACCCGCGATGCGAACCGCCCTATTATCGGAGACAAGGCGCGGGCTCCCGGTGGCTGAAGGTGTTTGGGGACCATATCCACGCCCGCGGATCGAGGTGCGGCATCTATTCCGACGCCGGCACCAGCACCTGCGACGGCCGCCACTGCAACAATCCCGGCATGCTGGCGGTCGGGAACGGCGGCCTGACCGACATCCGAAATCGGGCGGACTTCGCTTTGTGAGCCATCATGGCGGCACCGTTTAGCGCCGGCAACGATGTCGCGAATATGGGAACGAACTCGGGGGCGATGTGGCGTCGCCACCGAGCCTCGTCATGGTCGCTTAAGGCGGTGAAATAGGGGCCGCGAGCTTCCTTTCGCCCTCGGTCATCATCCGCCGGCGTCGGGTTTGTGCGGCCGGATCGTCCGTGCCGCGCGAAAGAGCGTCAGGCGGGGATCTGCTCGATCGAAGCCGTGTTCTGCTCGTCGATCCCGTTCTCGCGGTGGCGGAAGGCGCTGAGCGCGCGATAGACCTGCAGCCGCGCGCGCATCACGCCGCCGAGCGGGCGATGCGCAGCCAGGCTGTGCGCAGGACGGAAGGTCATTACCTCGTCAAAGTAGCGCACGCGATCTGTACCGTAGGCCGCCTGGCGCGGCAGGCGGATGGTGGCAATGGTGCGGTACTCGCTGTCCTGCGCGGGCCATTCAACCGACGTGTCCTCGATCGGCTGCGTCTCGGCATTCGTCCAGAGCTGCGCACGCAGCTCGAACACCGCGTCGTGCTCGTCGAAATAGCGGGTCGCGGCATGGCGGAAGCCGTCCTCGTCCTCGTGTGGGTCGAGCTGCCAGTCGTCGAGCGCGCGCTGGTCGGGCGAGACGGGGAAGGCACCGAGCTTTGCGACATAGTCGCCGAAGCGGACGGGGCACTGGCTGAAATAATAATCGTCGAGCGGATGGCTGAACGGGTGGCCGTAGAAGTCGAGCGTCGGGCTGGGACCGCCCGCGACCGCGTTCAGCACCTTGTTGATGTTGCGCGCGATCGACGAAGCGGCGCTCTTGACGCCTTCCGGCATCGGCGTGGCCAGACCGATCTTCTTGGCCTGGCTGAGGAAGCCGGCGGCGGTGCCGGCGGGGAAGGTGGGGCCGCTGGCGAGGACGAAGTCCTGCGTCGGCGCGTCGTGACCCGGCAGCTTCTCGCCCTCGACGCCGAACACCTTGATCGCCATGCCGCGGTGCGTCGACACGCGGTCGCCGAGGTTCTCGCCCGGCCCTTGCGCGAAGCGGACGGCGACGGGGAAGGTGCCGCCGCGTGCGAACAGACCCTGCGCCAGTTCGGGTGGCAAGCCGTCCGCGATCACCAGCTCGCCGATCACGCACGCGGTGCTCTTCGCGTGGCTGGCGCGCACGGCGTGGCCCTCCCGCTTCTCGACCGTCTCGCTCTCCTGCGTCATGCCCTTGATGATGCCGTCGATCGACGCCTGCTCGTTCGGTTCGGGCGTTTCGATGTCGTCACTGTAGGGCAGATAGGTCATGACTTGGTTTCCAGGGGGCGTACGGTATCGCCGGTCGGCTTGGGTGTGAGCGAGGCCGCGTTGGCGAACGTTCGGGCGACGGCATGTTCAACGTCGCAACTCCCGAGCGGTGACGCGGGCTCCCCGATCAACTCGTCGTCGGCGAGGTCGAGAATGCGGGTAGTGCAGGCGAAGGGCAGGAGGTTCCGTCACGCGCCCGCCGCGTGGTCGGCGTGCTTGCCTCCGCCGAATGCCTCGACCAGCCTGGCGCAGAAGGCGGGCAGGTCGTCGGGATCGCGGCTGGTGACGAGGCCCTGGTCGACCACGACCTCCTCGTCGACCCAGCTGCCGCCTGCATTGCGGATGTCCGTCTGGAGCGTCGGAAAGGAGGTCAGCTTGCGCCCTTCCACCGCGTCCGCCTCGATCAGTACCCATGGCGCGTGGCAGATCGCCGCGACCGGCTTACCCCCCGTGAAGAAGTCGCGGACAAAGGCGACGACATCCTTCGATTCTCGCAGCTTGTCGGCACCGACCGTACCGCCGGGGATGACGAGCGCGTCGAAGTCGGCCGCCGAGACGTCGCCGATCGCCTGATCGACCGCAAAGGTCGCGCCCGGATCGAGGTCGTTGTTGACCGACTGGGCGTCGTCGGTGCCCAGGCTCACCACGGTAACGGCGCCGCCGGCCTGCTCGATGGCCGCCTTGGGGCTGGCGAACTCGGGCTCCTCGGTGCCGCGCGGGGCGATCAGGATCGCGATCGTCTTGCCGTCGAGCTTCATGCGTCGGACTCCGGTGATGGGATGAGGGTGCCGGCGACCTGCCGGCGAACGATCTCGGCGGTCCCGCCGAACACGAGGTGGGAGGCATAGGCGTAGAGCGTGGTCGCGAACGGCGCCTGCCACGGTGCGTCACCCAGTCTGACCGCAGGCACGGCCGCCTCGTCGAGCAAGGTGGCCGTGCCGAGCCCGAAAGCGGTTCCGTAGCCGGTAGTGACGGACGGCCGGAACTCGGCGGCGATCGCGTAGGCGACGCCAAGCCCGATCCCGAGCGCGTAGTGGACGCCCTGCCCGGCGAGCGGCTTGGCGGCGTCCGGCACTTCGTGTCCGGTGACCGCGGTAGCGACGGCGTCGGCCGCCTTTTCCGTCGCGGGTTCGTCATCGCCACCGTCGGAGGGGAGCAGCGACGAGGTGACCGCCTGGAAGCGGTCCATCGCGAACGAGGCGACTGCGCCGGCGATCACACCGGCGACCGCGCCACGCACGATCCGGGCGGGGGTGGACAGGTCACTCATGCCGACAGCGTCGACGCGGGCCGGCGCGCGACGCCGCTCGACGGCACGGTCGCATCCTCGTTGATCGAGCAGGCGACGCCCGCCGCCGCGATCGGTGCGGATGCCGCCATCGGCATCAAGACGGAATTGCGCAAGGAGCCCTCCTGTCGGCGTACCGATGTCAACAAACGGGCGGGCAAAGCGTTTCGATACGGAAGCAAAACCGCGGCCAGGGCACCACGGAACGAGATCGTAGGCCGAAGCTCCGCCTTGTCGGCGTGCGGATGACCCAGATGGCAAGGGCGGTCGTGTTGTCGGTCGCTCACTCGATCAAGCGACGAAAGGCGCGCTGGATCCTGCTCGATCACGATCGGTGACATCTGCATGACCCACGAGGAGTTCCGGCTCATGCTCGGCGGGCGACGCAGCAGCGTCGCCGACGCGCTGTACAAGCGTGGGGGGGATCAGGCGATCCGGTTTGTATGCGGCCGGGTCATCGTGCGTGACCGGAATCGCCTGCTGAAACCGACAGGCGACACATACGGCTTTGCGGAGGCGGAGTACCGGCGACTGCTGCCGCCAATCGACGCAGGTCCTGACCACGAACGGGGCGAGGTGAACCGTTCACCCCGCCCCGTTTCGTGCAAGGCGCGTCCGATCAGAAGCGGAGTGCGACGCCCGCGACGATCTGGCGACCCAGAAGGTCGTAGCCCATCAGCGTGTTGTTGCGGAGTAGCCCCAGCACCGAACGCGAGTTCGGGAGCAGCGGCGGATCCTTGTCGAACAGGTTGTTGACCGAAACGCGCAGGGTATACGCCTTGGCGATCTCGAACGCGGCCGACAGGTCGATATAGTCATAGGGCCTGATCCGGGCATAGGTGGTGCGGCGATCGGCCGCCGTGACCGGGATGCCGGTTTCCTCCGGATCGGCGTTGAAGGTGATCGTGCTTGGCCCGGTATGACGCCAGTTGACCGAAACGTTGAAGTAGCGGCCGGGTGCGATCCAGACGGTGCGCAGCGTATGGCGCCAGCGTGGCAGGCTTTCGCCGCAGTTCGGGCCGAAATAGCCCACGCAGTTGCGCTTGGGCACATCCGGTGAATCCTGACTGCCGACGAGATCGGTCAGGGTGCCGTTGAACGACAGGTCCACCGCGCCCGCCGAGCCCAGGCCCAGATTGTACTGGCCCTGGAAATCCCAGCCGTGCGACTTCGACTTGTAACCGTTGCTGGTTCCCTGTGCGATATAGCCGGTGGTGGGGTTGCCTGCCGCCGGACTGGACAGGGTGAAGGTACCCGGATTGCGCACCACGCCGCGGCAATAATAGTCGAGCCCGGTGCTGAGGCAGCCGTTGAGGTAATCGTTGGCCGCGAAATAGTTGATCGAGTCGTTGAGGTCGATCAGGAACCGGTCGACCGAGACGGTTAGCCCCTTGGTGAAACGCGGGCGCAGGACCACGCCGAACGTCTTGGTATACGCCGTCTCCGGCGTTAGGTTGAAGCCGCCGTTGCGGATGGTGCACGAATCGTCCGGACAGGTCAGCGTCGCGCTGCCGTACAGATTGTCGGGCAGTCCGGTGTTGCGGCACTGTGCAATGGTTGCCGAGGGCGGCAGCGGCGCGTTCGGGTTGGCGGGGTTGGTCTGCGGCGCGCAAGGGTCGTTGCGCGAGCCCGCGGTGACGTAGTTGATGTTGCTCGCCTGCACCGCCTCGATCACGGTCGGCGCTCGCTGCGCCTTGTTGTACGAACCGCGGAAGGTGATGTCGGCGACCGGTGCCCACAGCCCCTCGACCTTCCAGGTGTCGAACCTGCCCTGGAGCCGGTTGTAGCTGGACACGCGATAGCCGCCGTTGACCTGCAACAGGTTGGTCCAGCGCTTTTCCTGCACCAGCGGTGCCTGGACCTCCGCGTTCACTTCCCAGACGTTCTGGGTGTAGCGCGCATCCGTGCCGCCGTTGGTCAGGCGGAACTGTTCGTCAGCGGTGCTGACGAACTTCTCCGAGCGGAACTCTGCACCGAACGCGATCGCCACGCCATCGTTGGCGATCGGCGAGGTGATGCCGTACTTGCCCAGGTCGCCGCTCAGCGTCGCGACGCCTTGCCACAGGCGCGAGATGCTCGACTGGGTGCCATCCGTATCGGTGAACAGGTAGGTGTTGAGCGCCGCGGTGTTGTTGTTGGCGACAAAGGCGTTGAACGGCACGCAGGCCGGATCGCTGCCGTTGACCACCGAAACGCAGGTCGGGGTGCCGCCGACATTGACCACGTTCAACGACCGGTTGACGCGATCGAAGTCGGGAAAGGCGGGAAAGTTGGTCGTCCCCTTGTTGCGTGAATACACGCCGGCGACATCGTAGCTCCACACATCGTCGAGCACCCGGCCGCGCAAGCCCCCGGCGACACGCACGCCCGTGTTCTCGAAGCGCGTTTCCACCAGCGGCAGGCCGTCGAAGCGGTAGCGGACGTCGAGCGGCACGGACGCGGTGCTGCCGGTCGCGCAGCCCAGCGTCGCCGCCTGCGACGCCGACAGGAACGGGTTGTTGCAGTTCACCTGGAACGGCGTGGCACCATAGGCGGAGAACGCGAAGACACGATTGGGCAGCGTGTTGGCCGAGCGATCACGATACCACAGGGCGGTGGAGTACAGCTCGATATCGTCGGACAGCTTGGCGGTCAGGAAGCCACCGGCGTTCAGGCGCTTGAACTGCCGCTGGAAGGCGATGTTGTCGTACGGGTTGGCGGACGTGTTGGGGCCGCTGCCGTACGGAACAAAGGACTGCGACCCGTTGGGGTTGTTGACGAAGACCGTGCCCCTGTTGGGACCCGATTGGGGTACGATCGTCCCGTTGGGCGTATAGGTGCTGACCGTGCAGGACAGCGGCCCGTCGCGCACCGGCTGCGTCGCCTCGCACGCCGAATAGGAGCGTGCGCCCAGCGACACCTGATCCGATTCGCGATAGTTGACGAAGCCGGTGATGTTCACCGCATCGCCAAAGAACGTCTTGCCGGCCGCGAGCGATACATCGACGCGGCCACCGTCGTTGACCAATCCCCTGCGCGCCGGGAAGTTGGCGCGGGCAGCGGCGTCGGTGACCGCGTTGCTGCCGTTGTCGTGATTGTAGAAGCTGTAGTTGCCGGTCAGTGACACCCCGTCGAAATTCTTCTTGAGGATGAAGTTGACCACGCCCGACACGGCGTCCGATCCGTAGACGGATGAGGCGCCGCCGCTCAGTACGTCGACCCGCTCGACCAGCTGGGTGGGAATGATACTGACGTCCAGCCCGTTCTGGAGCCCGAGGCGCAGGCCGTCGACCAGGGTCAGCGTCCGCTCGAAGCCCAGGTTGCGCAGCTTGATGCGCTGGCGACCATCGGAATCGGCGTAGTTCTGCTCGGAATTGGGCTGCACCTGCGGCAGGCGATTGAGCACCTCCTCGATCGTGGTGGCACCCTGTGCCGCGATGTCGGCGTAAGTGGTGGAGGTGATCGGCGCCGCCGAGCGGTTGTTGGGCCGGACGATGCGAGTGCCGGTGACGACGATGTCGCTGGAAGCGCGAGTGGCGGCACCGGTTTCGCCGGCGATGATGTCGGCCCGCTGCTGGCCGCCCTGCTGCACCTCGTCCGCGTCGCCCAGCTGCTGGCCTGAAGGGGCCTGCGCGGCGCCGACCGGGTCGGATGCGGTGGTGGCGGGCGTCTGCTGGGCCAGCGCGGCCGGCGCGAACAACAGGCCGCTGCACAACGCGAGGATCGACGCACTTGTCCTGAAAGCCATGGCTGCCCCTTCTCTCTCCCGGACAGGGAACCGACTTGATCCTCCCGCCGCTAGTGCATTGATGATGCCTTTCCGCCGGGCGCGTCAATACCAGAATAGGACCTTTTCCGGTGGATGTTGCAATCCTGTGTCGTTTGCGCAACGACGATCGACGGATCGGCCCGCCTCGATCTTGGCGGAGCCAAGGGGACGGGGTGCAGAAGCCGGGCCGAGCGCGGGCCTTACCCATCTTGGGTCCATATTGGGCCGGTCATTCCCGGCCGTCGACGATCCCGTGCACGATCGCGAAATCTTGAGGTCGGACGTCTGATCGCCGCTGCCTGCGTACAGGCCGTGGAGGATGCCGAGGTCGAGCGCGGTCAGTCCGGGCGGGGCGGCGGTGTCGCCGCGGTCGTCCGGCGTGAAGGCGGACAGGATGGAGGCCGGGCCCCGCGTCCGGTCGGGCCGTGCGTCGGTCAGTGCGCGCATCGCGGCATAGTCGGCGATCTGCCGGGTGTCGCGACCCCGCGCGGCGCGGGCGTCGATCACCACCACCGCGCTGCTGATGTCGCGGCGGAACGGCAGTGCGATCCGCCCGGCGGTGGCGACGTCGAGTACCGGCACCTCGCCGGGACCGGTGACGGGCGGCTCGCCGTCGCGGCTGCGGATTTCGGTTGTGGTCCAGCCGCGCGCCCAGCCGGTTTCGGCCAGAATCCGGCGAAGGTCGGCCAGTCCCTGGCTCGGGAACAGGCCGGTTCGCCGCCTGACCAGCCGCCGGATGGCGGCGTCGGCGTCGTCGGTGACGATCACCAGCAGATTGGGGTCGCAGCCGGGCTCGCCGACCCGCAAGGCCAGGGTGTCGGCAATCGCGCCGATGCGGTCGACGACCGCCTGCGCGCTGGCCGGGGACAATCCCGCGACTCCCGGGCACAGGCCGGGGTCGAAGCGGGCGAGCGGGCGCTGGCTGCCGACCGGGGGCAGAATGTCGGCGACCTGACGCCGGATGCGGCGGATGCGTGCCTCCCGGTCGTCCTCGCGCGCGCCGCGCACGACGATATCGCCCCTGATCTGGGGTGGCGGGGCGGCGGGCGGGGAGGACGCCTGCAGCAGGAGCGCGAGCGCCAGCATCACTGCGCTTGGGTGAACGCCCCGATCCCCGCCAGCGCCAGCCGGCTTGCGGGCACCGCCAGTTCGCCGAACTGGAGGCGGAGGTAGCGGGCGGTGCGGGCTCGATCGAACGCGAAACGCTGGGTCGAGCGGGCATAGGCGATGTTGGGCAGCTCGCCGCCGGCCGCGGGCTGCCAGTTGCGCCCGTCGCCGCTGGTTTCGGCAAGGAAGCCGCGCGGCGGGGCGGCGTCCGTCATCACCGCGCGCGAAGGCGTGATGCTGATCCCGGCGAGCACCTGTGCCTGGCCCAGGTCGATCACTACCCGGACCGGTGCCTGCGGGGTGGGGGCAGGCGCGATCCAGCTGGTCTGGCCGTCGTCGTCGAGCAGCCGTTCGGCGCGCGGTGCGCTTGCCTCCACAATCCGCCAGCCGGACGGCGACAGGACCGTGGGATCGCTGGACCGGACCTGCGCGATGGCGCGCGGCGCGACCGAGCGGAACAGCGCAAACCGGCTGATCGCGGGCGGCACAGTCGCCTCCAGGATGCGCAGCCGCACGCGCCGTGCGGTGACGGGCCGGGCCAGGCGGATGATCCGCGACTGCGAGATGCACTGGTGGGTCGCCAGCGTCCGCCATGCCCCGTCCACCTCCGCATCGACCGCGAACCGGGTGACACGGACGCCCAGCGGCAGGTATTCCTCCAGCCGGATGAGGTCGAACGGGCGGTTCGGCGGCAGGTCGAGCGTGAGGGCGGGGGTGGTGACGCCGTCGGGCGCGGACCAGTAGGTGCGCCAGTCGCCGTCGAGCACCTTGTCGGGGCCGAAGCCCGGGCCGCGATCGTGGCTGGCATGGGCGACCGCGCCGGCAGCGAGGTCGGTGGCGAAGCTGGCGCGCAGGGCCTCGCCGAAGGAGGCGAGCACCGCCGCGTCATGGTCTGGGATCCGTCCGCGCCGGTCGGGTGGCAGGTTGAGATGCATGTTGGTGCCGCGCCCGACCGATTCGTCGAAGAAGCGCAGGAGCCGCTCGGGGCTTTTCACGCGCGCATCCTCGTCGGCATGGTAGAACCAGCCGGGGCGGATGGAGGTGTTGGTTTCCGCCGGCCACCACAATGCGCCGCCACGCACCCCCGAATTGCCGTTCGCCTCCGTATAGGGGGCGTCGGGCATGGTCGGCCAGCAGGGGTCGCCGGCCACCCCGTCCTCGTTGCCGATCCAGCGGATTTCCGCGCCTTTGGGGTCAAAGGTGCAGGCCATCGGCTGGTGGCGGTGGACCAGTTCGATCATCCGCGGCCAGTCGTAATAGGCGGGGGCGTCGATCCGCCGCGTCTCGCGCGCGCCGCCATACCAGCCGTCGCCGCCATTGGCCCCGTCGAACCAGAACTCGAACAGCTCGCCGTAACGGGTGCACAATTCGGTGATCTGCGCGCGGAAATAGTCGAGATAGGCGGGGCGGCCATAGTCGGGATGGTTGCGATCCCAAGGCGACAGGTAGAGGCCAAAGGCGAGCCCGGCGCGGCGACAGGCCTGTTCGATCTCCCGCACCACGTCGCCCTTGCCGCCGCGAAACGGGCTGTTGCGGATGCAATGCTCGGTGAGCGTGGTCGGCCACAGGCAGAAGCCGTCATGGTGCTTGGCGGTCAGCACGATCCCGGTCATCGCCCCCGCCTTTGCCGCGGCGACGATCTGGTCCGCGTCGAAGTCGGTGGGGTTGAACAGCGACGGGCTTTCGTCGCCATAGCCCCATTCCTTGTCGGTGAAGGTGTTGATCGAGAAATGCACGAAGGCGTAGCGCTCGCGCCGGTGCCACGCGACCTGTCGGGGCGAGGGCAGCGCGCCGTACGGGGCGGGCGCGCGGTTGCGGGCGGCAGCTGAGGCAGCGGCAAGCGGGGTGACTAGCGGGGCGGCGAGGCCCGTGGCCAGACTTGAAGCCAGAAGCGTGCGGCGGTCGAATGCGGTCATGCGTGGTCCCCGGGACGGCCATCGGCCATGCGCCCGAACGAGGGCGGGCGGTCGCCGCGCGCGCGCCCGAAGCCGGGCTGTGGCGTCGCCGACATATCGAAGCGAAGGGTACCGCCGCGGACAAGATCGGCATGGCCGATCCAGCTCCTGGTCCAGGGCCGGCCATTCCAGCTGACCGCGCGGACATAGGGGGTGGCGGCGCCGTTGCCCGGGGCCTCGACCACCAGCCGCCGCCCGCCGCCCAGCTGCATCTCGGCCCGCTCGAACAGCGGCGATCCGAACACATAGGCGCATTCCACGGGGTCGACCGGATAGAAGCCGAGTGCGGAGAACACGAACCACGCGCTCATCTGGCCGCAATCGTCATTGCCGATGATGCCGTCGGGGTCGTTCCGGTACATCTGCGTGCACAACCGGCGCACCATCGCCTGCGTCTTCCACGGTGCGCCGACATAGGCGTAGAGATAGGCGGCGTGCTGGTCGGGCTCGTTGCCGTGCGCATATTGGCCGACCAGCCCCGATATGTCGGGCGGGGCGTTGGCGGGCAGGGTCGACGGGGCGGTGAAGAAGCGGTCGAGCTTCGCCTCGAACGCCGCATCGCCGCCCATGTGCGCGATCAGCCCGTGGATGTCGTGCTGGTTGAGGAATGTCGCCTGCCAGCCGTTCGCCTCCGTATAGTCGCGCCACCACGGCTTTGGCATGTGGCCCAGCTGGACCGGGTCGTAGGGGGCCCACCACCGGCCATCGGCGAAGCGGGGCCGGGCAAAGCCGGTTGCGCCGTCGATCGTGTTCTTCCAGTTGCCCGACCGCCCGAGCAGCCGGTCGGCGTCCGCGGTCGCGCCGGCGGTCCGTGCGATGTGCGATGCGGCCCAGTCGTCATAGGCATATTCCTGCGTCCGGCTGACGCTCTCGAACACCTTGTCGGCGGGAACGTAGCCCAGCCGGTCGTACAGGTCGCGGCCCAGGCTGTTGTCCTTGTCGGGCGCGGAGAAGTCGAACGACCGTTTCCTGATGCCGGGCCAGGCGGCGGCGTAATCGGCGACGATCCCCTTGGCCCGCGCCTCCGCCAGGACGGGAACGGCGTGCCAGCCGATCATGGTGCCGGTCTCGTAGCCCTGGAGCGGCCAGACCGGCGGTCCGTAGGCGCTCTGCCCGGTCTGGCGGATCAGGTCGGCCACCAGTCGCCCCGCCTGGTCGGGGGCGATCAGTGTCAGCAGCGGATGCACCGCGCGATAGGTGTCCCACAGCGAGTAGGTGGAATAGGCAGGTGCCTCGCCGGGGCCGAGCCGGCGCGGCTGCCGGTCGAGCCCGAGGTAGCGCCCGTCCGTGTCGGAGAACAGCGTCGGGGCGAGCAGCGCGTGGTACAGCGCCGATGCCATCACCGTGCGCTGGTCGGCGGTGCCGCCCGCCACGCGCACCGCGTCGAGCCGTTCGGCCCAGTGGCGGCGCGCATCCCGGCGCACCCGGTCGAAGTCCCACCCCTTCGCCTCCGCGGCCAGGTTGGCGCGCGCCCCGGCGACGTCGATCGCCGAGATGCCGCAGCGGATCATGATCGGCGCGGATCCGGCATCGTCGTAATGGAGCACCGCCTTCAACCGGTTGCCCGTTACCGTGCGTGCGCCCGCGGGCTGTTCGGCATCGTCGTCGCCGTACAGGGTGACGCGGGCGGGAGGGCGCGACATCTGCATCGCGAAATGGATGCGGCGTCCCTTGGCCCAGCGGTGGACCCGGCGGCTGCCGGTCAGGGTGCCGTCGGGATGCCATTCGATCGACGCCTCGTCGACGAGCGGGCGCCGGTCGCTATCGTCCAGCTTCATGTGCGACAGGTCGACCAGGATGTGGCCGGCATCGGCGGGGAAGCGATAGCGGTGCCAGCCGGTCCGCTGTGTCACCGTCAGTTCGGCGGAAACTCCGTTGGCCAGCGCCACGCGGTAATAGCCTGGTTCCGCCACCTCGCCGCCGAAGCGCTGGCGATAGCCCTTGTCCGGATCGTCGGCGGGCCCGGGCTGGAGCCGCACGGGCCCGCGCGCGGGGACCACCAGCACGTCGAGCATGTCGCCGATGCCGGTGCCCGACAGGTGGGTGTGGCTGAACCCCATGATCGAACCGTCACCCTGGTGATAGCCCGAACAGGTTTCCCAGCGCTCGACACCCGTGTCGGGGGACAGCTGCACCATGCCCCAGGGCAAGGTCGCGCCCGGATAGGTGTGGCCGGTGCCGCCGGTGCCGATGAACAGGTTGGGGGCGGTGTGCGCCGGCGCGGCGGCCGGCAGCGCGCGGGGGAGCAACGCGGCGGCGGCGCTGGACGCCATCAGGGCGCGGCGGGTGAGGGTGCCGGTTCTCGCGATGGTCACATGGCCTCCTTCAGGATCGCCGGGCGGGTGCGGTGGAGATGGACGATAAGTTGGCCGAACAGCCCGTTGGCCCAGGCGAACCAGTGGCGGGTGAAGCGGGCGGGATCGTCGGCGTCGTGCGCCTCGTGGATCAGGCCGGCACCGCCATCGGTGTCGCGCAGCTGGCGCAGCATCGCCCGGATCACCGCCGGATCGTCCGACGACATGGCCCGCACGATCGCCGACATCGGCCAGATCTGGCGCGCGCCAACATGCGGTCCGCCGATCCCTTCGCCCGCCCGGCCGCGCGCGAACCAGGGATTGCGCTCGCTCCACGCCGCCGCGGCGGTACGGCGCCACAGTGGATCGTCGGCGGGGACGCAGCCCAACATCGCAAGCCCGGTGAGCGAGGGAACGTTGGCATCGTCCATGAAGATCGCATTGCCGAACCCGTCGACCTCGTACGCCCACACCTCCTGCCCGTCGGCGAGCCGCATCCGGCCATGGCCGGCGGTGGCTCGGGCGACCTCGGCCGCGAGGCCCGCGGCATCGGCTGCCAGGGCGGTGTCGCCGCGCGCTTCGTGCGCAACCGTAGCGAGTTCGCGCAGCACGGTGGCGGCGAACAGGTTGGCGGGGACGAACAGCGGGTACAGGCAGGCATCGTCCGAGGGGCGGAACATCGAGTGGATCATGCCGACCTTGCGCGTAGGCGGCCCCCAGCCATTCTCGAGCAGCGTTTCGGTCGGCTGGGCGGCGGCGCGCTGGAAGCGGTAGGGGCCGGGGCCGTCGATCCGCTGCTGCTCGCGAAAGGTGCGCACCACCGCGCGGGCGGCGGCGGCCCATTGCGCGGTGAACGGGCGCGGGTCGCGGGTCGCCTGCCAGTAATCATGGCCGAGCCGCAGGAAATAGCAGGGCGAGTCGACCTCCCACTTCCGTTCCGCGACCCCCGGCTTCATCGTCGTCTGGTCCTTGAGCGCCCAGTTCAGGTTGGTGCGGGCGTCCGGGTCCTGCATGAAGGCGTTGGCGTAAGGGTCGATCAGGACGCAGCGCGACTGGCGCGCGATCAGGCCGCGGAACAGCGTGCGAAGCCGCGCATCCTCTTTCACCAGGTGGAGGTAGGGCCTCACCTGCGCCGCGGAATCGCGCAGCCACAGGCAGGGAATGTCGCCGGTGATGACGAATGCGTCGGGCGCGCCGTCGATGTCGGACATGGTGACGGTGGTGTCGAGCGTGTTAGGGTAACAGTTGCCGAACATCCAGCGCAGCTTCGGGTCGGCGATCCCGGCGGAGAGGCGCGCGATCTCGCGCTCCACCGCCGGGCTGGCGAAGCGGCGGTTCGCGGGGGCGGGGCGCAGCCCCGGCATGGTGCCCGGCGCGGGCGTGGGCGGGTCGTAGGGGATGGTCGCGGGCGCGCCGATCTGGGCGAGCGCGGACGTCGCCGCCAGTGCGGCCACCCCGCCGATCCCCGCCTTGCCGATCAGGGTTCGCCGCGCGATCACCGGGGCAGCTCCACCGCAGGGCCGGTGACGGTGAAGCGGGTCCAGCCGCCCGGCGCCGTGTCGGGCTGACCCCCGCCGATCCACAGGCGGTATTCGCCCGGCACCACCCGGCGCGTGCCGGCGCGGTCGACGACGCTCATCGCGCGCGGATCGATGCGCAAGGCGACCGCGCCGTCGCGGCCGGGGGCAAGGGTGATGCGGCCAAACGCGGCGAGCTGATGGCGGAGCACGGGGGTGGTCAGCCCCGGGCGTTCTGTGGGCGGCGGGGGCGCCAGATACGCCTGCACCACCTCGTCCCCCGCCCGCGCGCCGGCGTTGCGGACGCGGGCGGACACCGCCAGCGTGTCCCCCGCCGTGATCGGGCCGAGCATGGCCGGCACGGTGTAGGTGAAGCGGGTATAGCTGAGCCCGTGGCCGAAACCCCAGAGCGGCTTTCCATCGAAATAGCGATAGGTCCGCCCCTTCATCCCGTAGTCCACGAACGCGCGCAGGTCCGCGGTGGAGCGGTAGAAGGTGACCGGCAGCCGCCCGGACGGATTGTTGCGCCCGGCCAGCGTCTCGGCCAGCGCGGTGCCCCCCGCCTCACCCGGATACCAGAGCGCGAGCGTGGCATCGGCGGCGGCGGGGTCGCCATCGGGGGCGACCGCGACCGCACTCCCCGATGCCAGCACCAGGACCACCGGCTTGCCGGTCGCCTTGAGCGCCGCGAGCAGGCGGCGCTGGGGCGGGGGCAGCGCGATGTCGTCGCGGTCGCCGCCGGTGAAGCCGGGCACGAACACGGACAGCGCCTCGCCCTCCAGGTCGGGTGACAGGCCGAGCACCGCGACCGCGACATCCGACGCCCGGGTCGCGGCGACCGCCTCGGCCAGCAGCGGTTCGGCGGGCGGCAGCCACAGCAGGCGCAGCGAGTCGTCGGCCGAGCGCTTGTCCAGTTCGAGCCGGATCGGATGCGGGCGGTCGCCGTCCACGGCCAGTTCGACCCGGCCATCGGGCAGCTCGCCGTCGTGGCGCTGGACCCCGTCGACCCACAGCCGCACCGCATCATGGGCGGTGCAATCGGTCCAGCAGCGCGGCACCTCCACCACCAGCCGGTATGCGCCGGGGCCTGGCGGCACCAGTTCGCCCGTCCAGCGCACGGCAAAGGCACCGGGGGTGAGCGCGGGAACGGGCACCGCGCGGTTGAAGTCGAAGTCGATCCGTCGGTCCCGGCGGACCAGCGCGGGCGTGCCGACGGGGGCGGTGGCGGCGAAATACTCGCCTCGCAGGCCGGGCCGACCATCATGGCGCAGCGCGGTTTCGGGCACGGCCACCGGCGATCCTTCGGCCAGCACCGACCCTTGCGCATAGCGGACGCGATCCGCGCCAAAGGTCGCGCGGATCCCGTCAAGCGGCGTGACCGGCGCAACCGCCGTGCCGTGGTAATTGCCCTGGATCACTCCCAGGTCGTCGGCATCGGCACCGATCACCGCGACCCGCGTGGCGGCGGCGAGCGGCAGCAGGTCGCGCGGGTTGGCCAGGAGCACGATCGATTTCCTCGCCGCTTCCAGCGCAACCGCGCGGTGGCCGGGGGTGGCGACCTCGCGCGGGGAAATCCGACGCCACGGGCTGGTCGCGCCGAACCCGATGCCAAGCGCGCGTCGCGCCTCGAACAGGCGGGTGAGCGACCGGTCCACCGCCGCCTCGGTCACCAGGCCGCGCGTCACTGCGGGAGCGAGCGCGCGATAGGTGGACCCGCAGTTCAGGTCCGTTCCCCCCGCCAGCGCGGCAGCCGCGGCGGAGGCCGCGTCCGGCCGGTAATGGAGGAACGATTCGATGTTCCCCACCGCCCCGCAATCCGACACGACGAAGCCGTCGAACCCCCAGTCTCGGCGTAGCCGGTCGACCAGCAGGGCTGCGTTGGCGCAGGCGGGGACGCCGCCGATCGCGTTGTACGCGCACATCAGCGAACGCGCGCGCCCTTCGGTGATCGCCGCGCGGAACGCGGGAAGATAGGTCGCCTCCAGGTCCTGTGCCGAGGGCTGGGCGGAGAAGCCGTCGCGCCCCGCCTCCGGGCCGGAATGCGCAACGAAGTGCTTGGGCGTGGCGATCACGCGAGGATGCGCGAGATCGGGGCCCTGCAACCCCCGCACGAACGCGACGCCGAGCCGCGCGGTGAGGAACGGGTCCTCGCCATAGGTTTCCTGCCCCCGTCCCCAGCGCGGATCGCGGAAGATGTTGATGTTGGGCGACCAGATCGTCAGCCCTTCGTAGATGCGACGATCCGTGTCCACCGGGCGGGCGTTGAAGCGGGCGCGCGCTTCCGTCGACACCACCTCGCCGATCCGCCCGACCAGCGCCGGATCCCAGGTCGCGGCCATGCCGATCGCCTGGGGGAACACGGTGGCATGGCCGGCGCGGGCCAGGCCGTGCAGCCCCTCGTTCCACCAGTCATAGGCGGGCAGGCCGGCCGCGGGATTGGCGGGCGCGGCGTTCTCCATCTGCCGTACCTTGTCGGGCAGCGGCAGGCGGGCCACCGCAGCCGGGACGGGATCGACGGCGGCGGCGGCTTGCAGGAGCAGGAGCGAAAGGATCATCGGGGTCCCAACGTACGCAGGGAAAGGGCACGGGCGAGCGCATCGGCCGGCTGATCCGACGCGACCGTGACGGTGATGCTTTCCCCCGGCAGCAGGTCGAAGCCGCCGTCGGACGGCCGCGCGTCGAGCGTGCCGAAATCGAGCATCACCGCGCGGGTCAGGTGCGTGGCGGTGATCGTCACCGCCTTGCCCGCCCAGCGGGCGGACAGCCCGGGCCGGGGATAGGCCATCTGGCGGGGCACGAGCCGTTCGACGAGGTCGCGGCTGACGACCCGTCCCCCCACCAGCAGCTCGGCGACGGCGTAGCTCGCATTCGCCGGGGCCGCCCCGAACAGCGCGGCGTCGTCCAGATCGGCGACGCGGGCGACCCCGTCGGCGGGCAGCGTCACCGCCTCTTCGCGGGTCGACAGAATCGCGCCGGCCATGTCGCGGACGGTGAGCCGCCAGCGGGCGGGAACAGGGGCGGCGGCGTCGGAGACGAGCGTGATCCGGGTCCGGTCGGTGCGCTCCGCGACGATGGCCTGGGGCGCGAAGAAGCGCCGGGCGGCGTGGTGGAGCAGCTTGGGCCGCCCGAACCAGTCGATGCTCGACCAGCTGATCGCGGGCCACACGTCGTTCAGTTGCCAGTAGAGCGAACCCATCGTCACCGGGCGGCAGGCGCGGTGGTGGCGGGCGGCGAGCTCGATCGCCTCGGCCTGGTTGACCTGGGTCAGGTAGGCGAAGTCGGCGGGGTCGGCCGGATCGCGCAGGCGCGCGTCGGTATAGAGTTTGAGCCGCTGATTGCCGTCGCCCGCGAGGAACTTCTGGTGGGCGCGCATGGTCGGGGTTTCGGGGCTGGCGGTGTCGGCCCCGAAGGCGGCGATTGTCGCGCCGGCCGGCATGGCCTGGAACCCGTATTCGGACATGAAGCGCGGGCAGCTGTCGAGATAGCGCTCGACGGGCTTGCTGCCCGACCACACGTCCCAGAAATGGCGATCGCCGTTCGCGTCGGTGTCGGTCGGTCCTTCATAGTCGGTGGACGGCGAGCCGGGCCAATAGGGCACGTCGCGGTCGCGCGCCGCGGCGACGCGCAGCACCCGGTCGAACAGCACCGCCATGCCGACGCCCGTGCGTTCCTGCTCGTCGGCGCCGACGCGGCGTTTCCACGCCTTGCGGTCCGACCAGTTCTCCCACCCGGACAGCACCTCGTTGTTGCCGGCCCAGATCACCACGGAGGGGTGAGCGGAAAGACGGTCGACCTGTTCCTCCGCCTCCGCCTGCACACTGGCGCGGAAGGCGGCGTCGGGCGGAGTGACGGAGCCGCCAAACATGAAGTCCTGCCACACCATCAGCCCCAGTTCGTCGGCGATGGCGTAGAAGCTGTCGGGCAGGTAATAGCCGCCGCCCCAGACGCGGATCATGTTCATGTTGGCGTCCCGCGCGCCGGTGAGCACCGCGCGCATCTGCGCATCGGTGACGCGGGTCGGGAAGCTGTCGAACGGGATCAGGTTCGCACCCTTGGCGAACACGTCGGCGCCGTTGATGCGGAAGCCGAAACCGCCCCGCTCGCGGATCAGCTCGACGGTGCGCAGCCCCGTGCGCGTGTCGGCGCGGTCGAGCGTGCCGCCGGCATCGCGCAGTTCCGCCTCGACCTGGTAGAGCGGTTGCGCGCCCCGTCCCGCCGGCTGCCAGCGCTGCGGGTGCGGGATGCTGACCGGCACCTGCACGGTGTTGTGACCGGCAACGATCGAAACGCGGCGCTCGGTCCGGATCGTCCGCTCGTCGGGGCCGGTGACGCGGATGCGGGCGGTGGCGGTGCCGGCACGGGTCGCCGCCACCTCCAGCCGGGCGACGACCCGCGCCTCGGCATCGGTGACCGCTTCCTGGTCGATGGCGAGCCGGTCGATGCGGGCGGTGTCCCATGCCTCCAGCCGGACGGGTTGCCAGATGCCGGTGTTGACGATGCGCGGGCCCCAGTCCCAGCCATATTGGTATTTGGGCTTGCGGACATAGGGGCTGGTCTGGCGGCGCGGGGGCTCGTCGCCGAACGCGCTGTCGTATTCGCCGGGCAGCGGGTTGGCGAGCTTGAGCACCGCGGGTTGCAGTTCGCGGATGGGGGAGCGGAAGCGGACCAGTATCTCGTTGTCGCCGGGATGCAGCGCCGCCCTGGCATCCACCCGCCAGCGGCGGTGGGCGTTGTCCGCCCGCAACAGCTCACGGCCGTTGACGAGGACGGTGGCAAAGGTGTCGAGGCCGTCGAACACCAGCTCCACCCGGTCGCGCGCCAGCGTGTCGGGCGTGACAACAAGCGTGCGGCGATATTGCCATTCGGTCAGCCCTGCCCACTGGATCGCGGCCTCGTTCGTGTCCCTGAACGGATCGGGCACTTGCCCCGAGCGGACGAGGTCGAGCTGGACGTGGCCGGGCACCGCGGCGGGCTGCCACCCGGCGGACTGCGGATGTTGCTTGGCGGCCGTGGTATCGGCAGGGTCGATCCGCGCCTGCCAGCCATCGTCCAGACGGACGACCTGACGCTCCGCGGCAGGGGCGGCGCTGGCGAGCAGGATCGCGACGGCGGCGAACCGGGCCTTCACCGCCGCGCCGCCGTCAGCTGTACCGATCCGACCGTGTAATAGGGTTCGGACAATGGCGAGGTGAACTGGAAGCAGAGGTCGCGCTCGCCCTGTTGCGGTGCGATCGTCGCCGACAGGGTGAAGCGGTTGGGGGTCGCGGCGGGATCGGGGAGTGTAAAGGTGGCGAGCACCGGCGGGCGGGCCTGTTCGGGCGGTACGGCCGGCTGCGCGGGGCCGGGGCGCACCGGGCAACCAGCGGTGACCACCAGCTCGCCATGCGGAGTCACGTTGAAGTGGCGGCGAAGCGCGCCGGCCTCGTTGGCGAGGCCGTAGTTGCGGGGCAGGCGGGCGACCTCGACGGTGAAGCCGGTGATCCCGTCCATCCGCGCGCCGGGATAGGCGGTGCAGGTGTCGAACAGGTTGATGTTGTACGCGGGCGCGTTCGTGTCCTGCTCCGAATTGAGCGGCACCCGCAGCCCCAGCGCGCCGCGCGGGCAGGCGGTCATCTCCGCGCTGTCGCGGCGCAGCAGCCCTGCGCGGGTCGCGTCAAAGCTGCGCACCCCGCCCAGAGCATGCCCGTCCGGGGCAAAGGCCGCGGCGCGCACCACCGTTCCCACCGGTATCCCGATCGTGGCGCGATACGCGCGCGACCGGCGCGTCGGCACCGACCCGTCGACGGTATAGCGGATGGTGCCGTACCCCGTCTGGCTGGCCATCGACAAGCTGGCGCGGCCGGTGCGCAGCGCTTCGGCGCGACTGTCCGCCAGCGTGTATTCGACCGCAAATGCGCTGTCGGCGACCTCCACCCCCGATCGCCGCCAGCGGCCGATCTGGGGATCGAGGCGGGCAAGGAAGCCGGGGAAGTCGCGCCGGTTCTGCGGCGTCCAGGTCATCTCGGCGATCGCGGCGGCGCGGGGGAACAGCATGTGCTGCACCTGGTACGGGGTCGCCATGTACTCGGCCCAGTTGTTGCCCTGCGCGCCCAGCACATGGTGGCGCCGGTCCGCCGCGATCCCAGCCGGCAGGGGGTCGTAGGCGTAGACGTTGGCGAGCCGCCCTGCGACCTGCGCCGGCGTGTTGTCCGGCGCGTCGCGGCCGGCGATGCGGCCGGGCGGTTCGGCGGCGGACGAGCTTTGCAGCGAATCGAGGTACAGGGTCGGCGCGGGCGACAACACCACGTCGTGCCCCGCCGCCGCCGCCTCAACCGCGCCCTTTTCCCCCCGCCACGACATGATCGACGCGGACGGCGGAATGCCGCCTTCGAGGATCTCGTCCCAGCCGATCAGGCGACGGCCGCGAGCGGCGAGATGGCGGCCGAACTGTTCGAACATCCAGGATTGCAGGGCCTGTTCGTCCTTCAGGCCCAGTGCGCGGATCTGGGCCTGCACCGCCGGCGAGCGCTGCCATTGTTCCTTCACCGCCTCGTCCCCGCCCATGTGGACGAAGCTGCCGGGAAAGATCGTGACCAGCTCGTCCAGCACGTTGCGGACGAACGCCATCCCTGCCGGGCCGGGGTTGAGGATATAGGGGCTGATCCCCCATTCGTTGGACACCACCGGCCGGTCGCCGAACACGCCGAGCTCCGGATAGGCGGCGAGTACCGCCTGGACGTGGCCGGGAAAGTCGATTTCGGGCACGATCGTGATCCCGCGCGCCGCGGCATAGGCGACCAGCTCGCGCAGCTCGTCCTGCGTGTAGAAGCCGCCGACATGCTGTCGCGGGGGTTCGCCCGCGCTCGGCCCGGTGCGCCACCCACCTACCTCCGTCAGCTTGGGATAGCGCTTGACCTCGAACCGCCAGCCCTGGTCGTCGGTCAGGTGGAGGTGGAGCGTGTTGAGCTTTACCTCCACCATCCGGTCGACGATCGTGCGCAGTTCGCCGACCGGCTGGAAATGGCGCACCACGTCGACCAGCAGCCCGCGCCAGACGAAGCGGGGCCGATCCTCGATCGTCATCGCCGACAGAGTCACCGGGCGACCCGTTGCGCGATCGGGATGCCGGGCGTTCTTGCCGTCGGGGCTGAGCAGCTGGGCCAGCGTCATGGCGCCGTACAGGAGGCCGCGGTCGCCCGAGGCGGCGATCGAAACGCCCGTCCGGTCGACGGTCAGCCGGTACGCCTCGTCCCCCGCGATGGCGGGATCGCGACGGAAGCGGATGCGCGCGCCGGGGGCGGTCGGCCGGTCTGCGACCAGAGCGATGCCGCGATCGCGTTGCACGCGTTCGACCAGCAGCCGGGCGGCGGTGGCGGCGGCGGCGTCGCCGGCCGGAACCGCGATCGCCGCGCCGTTCGCGACGACCAGCCGACCCGATCCCGGGCGGACCATCGCCGGACGCGGCAGCAGCGCCGGCTCGAAGGCGGTGGCGGGAGCGGCAGCGACGGGCAGCGCCGTCCCGGACAGGAGGATCGCGGCGAGGGCCGTCGCGGGCAGGGGAAACGCCATCGCCGCCGCGACGCGCCCCGTGATGCACCGGCCTGATCGCATCCGTCGACTCCCCTGTTCTCGTCCGGCGCGACGACCGGCTTTGGTTATAGACAATATATGACCAATGCAGCGCAAGCACCGATCGCGCGATTGCGCGGCGGGCCGATGTCGCGGTACGCTATCGCGCTATGACTGCGCTGGAAATCTGCATCGAGGACGTCGCGGGCGCGCGCGCGGCGATCGCCGGGGGTGCCGACCGGATCGAATTGTGCGCGGCGCTGGCGCTGGGCGGGCTGACGCCATCGCCGGCGCTGCTTGCCCGGGTGCTGGCGGTGGCAAGGCCGGCGGGGGTCGCGGTGCACGCGATGGTGCGCCCCCGCGCCGGCGACTTCGCCTATGATGCCGACACGCTCGACCTGGCGCTGGCCGAGGGCGAGGCGCTGGTTGCGGCAGGGTGTGACGGGCTGGTGTTCGGGGCCTGTGCGGGGGGAACGCTGGACGGGGAAGCGCTGGGTGCCTGGATCGCGAGATTCGCCGGCCGGCCGGTCGAGCTGACGCTACACCGGGCGATCGACCTCGTCCATGACCTGCCCGGCGCGGTGGAGCAGGCGGTATCGCTCGGATTTCACCGGATCCTGAGTTCGGGTGGTGCGATCGCGGCGTCGCAGGGCATCGACACGCTGCGCGCGATGGTGGATCGTGCCGCGGGCCGGTGCCGTATCGCCGCCGGGGCGGGGGTACGCGCGGACAACGCCGCCGCGCTGGTCGCGGCGACGGGGGTGGACGAGGTTCATGCTACCGCATCGCAGGCCGGAGTGTTCGACGCGGCGGTGCTCGCGCTCGGCTTCGCAGCGGGCGCGCGACGGTGGACGTCGCCGGCGACCGTGGCGGCCTTGCGCGCTGCGATCAAACCATCATAGGTCCTAATAAGACCAGTTGTCGGTTGCCGCTGCCTTTGTTTATGGTCGCGCAACAAGGGGGAGCGAAAAGGCGGCCGTGGCACGCAACGGAACCGATGGACGCGCGGATGCGACCGGCAGCTTCTCGGCCAAGGTCGGGCAGTTGCGCGCCAGCAACCCGCTGCCGCTCTACCTCCAGCTTCAGTCGCTGATCCGCGACGCGATCAAGGACGGGGTTGCCCCGCGCGGCAGCGGCATCCCCGCCGAACGCGACCTCGCGGTCGAGTACGACGTGTCGCGCATCACCGTGCGCAAGGCGATCGAGGGGCTGGTCGAGGAAGGGCTGCTGACCCGCCGGCGCGGCGCGGGGACGTTCGTCGCGGGCCGGGTCGACAAGAACTTTTCCAAGCTGTCGTCCTTTTCGGAGGACATGGTCGCGCGCGGTCGGGTGCCGAGCAGCCGGTGGGTGTCGCGCGCAGTGGGCGCGGTGACGCCGGAGGAGGCGATGGCGCTGGGCCTGTCGCCGGGATCGCCGGTACTGCGGTTCCACCGCATCCGGCTGGCCGACGACGAGCCGATGGCGCTGGAGTTCTCGACGTTGGCGGCGGGCGCGCTCGCCTCGATCGAGGATGTCGGGGAATCGCTGTACGCGGCGCTGGATGCCGCCGGGCACCGGCCGGTGCGCGCGCTGCAGCGGCTGCGCGCGGTGCCGCTGGGATCGCAGCATGCCCGGATGCTGGGGGTCGACACCGGCCATCCGGTGCTGTTGATCGAACGGCGCGGCTTCCTGCCGGACGGTCGGGTGGTGGAGTTCACACGATCCTATTACCGCGGCGATGCCTATGACTTCGTGGCGGAACTTTAGATGGTGATGATCGATAGCGGGTCGGGCGTGTCGCTGATGGCGGCGGAGGTGACCGAGGCACCGGCAGTGGTCGCGCGGATGCTGGCGGCCAATGCCGACGCCGCGGCGACGCTGGGCCGGGCGTTGCGCGATACCCCGCCCGACGTGGTGGTCACCTGCGCGCGCGGGTCGTCCGATCATGCCGCGACTTATGGCAAGTACCTGATCGAGACGGGCGTGGGGTTGCCGGTCGCGTCCGCCGCGCCGTCGGTGGCGTCGATCTTCGCCGCGCCCGCTGCCACCCGCCGCGCACTGGCGATCGCGATCTCGCAATCGGGCCGCAGCCCCGACCTTCTCGCCTCGGCCAGGGCGCAGCAGGCGGGCGGCGCGCACCTCGTGGCGCTGGTCAACGACGGCGGGTCGGCGCTGGCCGGGATGGCCGACACGCCCCTGCCGCTCCACGCCGGACCCGAGCTGTCGGTGGCGGCGACCAAGTCGTGCATCGCGGCCATGGCGGGACTGGCGCAGCTGGTGGCGCACTGGAGCGGCGACCGGGCGCTCCACGACGCGCTGGACGCACTGCCGGAACGGCTGGGCGAGGCGTTGGCGCTCGACTGGGATGCCGCGATCGAGCCGCTGGCGGCGGTCGAGCGGATGTTCGTGATCGGCCGCGGCTTCGGCTTCGGCATCGCGGGCGAGGCGGCGCTGAAGCTCAAGGAAACCTGCGCGATCCAGGCCGAGCCGTTCAGCGCCGCCGAAGTGCGCCACGGGCCGATGGCGATCGTCGGCCCCGGCTTTCCGGTCCTCGCGCTGGCCGGCGGCGATGCGGCGGGCGACGACGTGCGCGATGTCGCGGCGGTGTTCGCAGAGCGGGGCGCAACGGTGCTGCTGGCAAGTACCACCGGCACGGGGGCGCTGCCGGCGACGCCCGCGCATCCGGCGATCGAACCGATCCTGATGCTGGCGAGCTTCTACCGGCTAGCCGAACGGCTGGCGCGTCGCCGCGGTCTCGATCCCGATCGCCCGCCCCATCTGTCCAAGGTGACCCGCACACGATGACCGAGCTACGTTTCACGCGCGGGTTGGTGGTGGTCGGCGCCGATGTGTGGCCCGGCATCGCGTTGTCGGTCGCGGACGGGCGGATCGTCGCTGCGACGCGGCTGGCGGCGGACGCGACCGGCGGCACCGACCTGGCGGGCGGCTGGCTGATGCCCGGCTTTGTCGATACCCAGGTCAACGGCGGCGGCGGGGTGCTGTTCAACGATGACACCACGGTGGAGGGCATCCGCGCGATCGGTGCGGCGCACGCCCGCTATGGCACCACCGCGTTCCTGCCGACCTTGATAAGCGACGGGCCCGACCGGGTGGCCGCCGCAATGGCGGCGAGCGACGCCGCGATCGCCGCCGGCGTGCCGGGTGTCGCGGGCGTGCATATCGAGGGGCCGGCGATCAACGCCGCGCGCAAGGGCATCCACGACCCTGCGCGATTCCGCCCGCTGGACCGCACGCTGCTCGACATCCTGACGCGCCCGCACCGTGGCACGGTAATGGTGACGCTGGCGCCCGAGCTTGCCCCGCCCGGCGCGATCGCCGAGCTGGCGGCGGCTGGCGTCCGGGTCAGCGCCGGCCACTCGGAGGCGAGCTGTGAAGAGGCGGTGGCCGCGTTCGACCAGGGGCTGACCGGCATCACCCACCTGTTCAACGCCATGCCCGCGATGCGCCAGCGCGAACCGGGGCTGGCAGGGGCGGCGCTGGACGATCCCCGGCCGTGGTGCGGGCTGATCGTCGACGGAGTCCATGTCGCACCGGCGGTTCTGCGCATCGCGCTGCGGGCACGACCGGCGGACCGGATGATGCTGGTCACCGATGCGATGTCGTCGGTGGGTGCGGCGAACAAGGACTTCGTGCTCCAGGGCCGGGCGATCACGGTACAGGACGGCAGCTGTGTCGACGCGGATGGAACGCTGGCGGGGTCGGACCTCGACATGGCGGGCGCGGTGCGGCGTACGGTGCGCGAACTGGGCATCGCCCCGCCTCGCGCCGCGGCGATGGCCGCTACCTATCCGGCCGCGTTCCTGGGCCAGTCGGGCGCGCGCGGTACGATCGCGGTCGGGCTGGCCGCCGACCTGGCGCAGCTCGACGCCGGCTTCGGCGCCGTCGCGACCTGGATCGGCGGGCGCAGGGTGTTCGGCGGGTGACGATCGATCGGCGCGGCCTGCTGGCGGGAACCGCGGTGCTGGGCGCGGCGCTCTCCGTCCGGCCGGTGGTCGCGGCGACGCCCGGCGTGGGCGGCGATGGGGGCGCGGGCGCGCTGCCGATGCCGGTGCCGAGCGACCTGCTGCCCGAACCGCTGCCGGTGATCGACCGCAACCGCACGCGGATGGAACGGGGCTGGCTGTTCCACGAGGGCGACGTCGTGCCGCCCCGGCCGCAGGGGCACCACGAAACCTATCTGAGCGTCAAGGCGGGCAACGCGCCGGGCGCAGCGGCGCTGGATTACGACGATGGCGACTGGGCGGCGGTGGACCTGCCGCACGACTGGGCGTCGTTCCAGCCGTTCGTCGAAACCGCCAATGTCAGCCAGGGCTACCGCGCGCGCGGGATCGGCTGGTATCGCCGCCGCTTCCGGCTCGACCCCGCCGACCGGGGCGGGCGGCTGGAGCTGCATTTCGACGGCATCGCCACCCATGCGCAGGTGTGGATCAACGGCAACCTCGCCGCGCGCAGCTGGAGCGGGTACAGCGCGGTAATCGTCGACCTGACCCCGTTCGCCACGTTCGGGGACGAGGCCAACGTGGTCGCCATCCGCGTCGATGCCGACGCGATGGAAGGCTGGTGGTACGAGGGCGCGGGCATCTACCGCCATGTCTGGCTGGTGCGGCGCGCGCCCGTGTCGATCGCCACCGACGGCGTCCATTGCGATCCGCGCAAGGGGCCGGACGGCTGGCATGTGCCGGTGACAGTGACGCTGGACAATGTCGGGCCGGAGGCGGCGGCGGTGACGGTGGGGGCGGCGCTGATCGCCCCGGATGGCCGCCGCCTCGGCGGCGCGCTGGCCGCGGGCCGCGCGCCGCCGCTCGACACGGGACAGGTGACGCTCGACCTTCCTGTCGCCGATCCGGCCTTGTGGTCGGTCGACCGGCCGCAGCTGCACCGGGTCGTGGTGCGGCTGGAGCACGGCGGGCGGGCGGTGGACGAGCGGAGCGTGCCGGTCGGGTTCCGCACGATCCGCTTCGATCCCGACCGCGGCCTCTTCGTCAACGACCGGCCGGTGAAGCTGAAGGGCGTGTGCCTGCACCAGGACCATGCCGGGGTCGGGGTCGCGGTGCCCGACAGCCTGCACCAATGGCGGCTCGAACGGTTGAAGGCAATGGGCTGCAACGCGATCCGCTGTTCGCACAACGCCCCTGCGCCCGAGTTCCTGCACCTGTGCGACCGGATGGGGTTCCTCGTGATGAACGAGAACCGCATCTTCAATCCCTCTCCCGACTATCTCGCACAGCTGGAATGGCTGGTCCGGCGCGACCGCAACCACCCAAGCGTCATGCTGTGGTCGGTATTCAACGAGGAGCCGATGCAGGGGACCCCCGCGGGGGTCGAGATGGTGCGTCGCATGGTCGCGGCGGTGAAGCGGCTGGACGACAGCCGGCCGGTGACCGCGGCGATGAACGGGTCCTTCTACGAACCCCGCAACGTCAGCCAGGTCGTCGACGTGATGGGGTTCAACTATTTTCAGGCCGACTACGACCGTTTCCATGCCGCCAACCCGCGCCTGCCGGTGACGAGTTCGGAGGATACCAGCGCGTACCAGACCCGTGGCGCGTTCCGCACCGACGAGGCGGCGCATATCCATACCTCGTACGACGAGGAGGCGGCCGACTGGGGCGGCACCCATCGCGCGACGTGGAAGCGGATCGCCGAGCGCGCGTTCGTCGCGGGCGGCTTCGTTTGGACAGGGTTCGACTATCATGGCGAGCCGACGCCCCACGCCTGGCCGACCGTGTCGAGCTTCTTCGGGATCATGGACCTGTGCGGTTTTCCCAAGACCGCGTTCGACATCCACCGCGCGCACTGGACCGACGACCCGCCGGTGGTGTCGATCGCCCCGCACTGGACCTGGCCCGGCCGCGAGGGCGAGCCGATCAAGGTCTTCGTCGCCTCCAACGTGCCCCGCGCGGTGCTGCGCCTCGACGGCAAGATAGTGGGCGAGGGGCCGGTGGACCGGATCATGGGGGCCGAGTGGACCGTTCCCTACCGCCCCGGTCGGATCGAGGTGGAGGCGTGGGACGGCGACCGCATCGTCGCGCGCGCCGCACACGAAACCGCCGGCCCGCCCGTGGCGCTGCGCCTCACCCCCGCGCGCGTCCGGATGCGCGGGGACGGCGAGGACGCGCAGGGCGTGACGATCGACACGATCGATGCGCGCGGCCGGCATGTCCCGACCGCCAACCTCCCCACCCGCTTCACGGTCGAGGGCGGGAGCATCATCGGCGTCGGCAACGGCGATCCCAACAGCCACGAACCCGAGAAGGGCCAAGCGCGCCGCCTGTTCAACGGGCTGGCGCAGATCATCGTCCAGTCCGCCGCCGGCACGGGGCCGCTATGCATCCGGGCGGAAGCGGACGGCCTGCGTCCCGCCGCCATCACGATGCGCCGGGTGGCCGCGCCGGTTCCCGCCCAGGTCGCCGCGATGGCGGACGAGAGCCTGGTGCGCAACTGGCGCCGTTCCCCCCGGCTGGCGGCCCGGCCCGAGCCGACGCTGACACCCGCGGATGGCGACAACAACAGCTGGGATCTGGTGCGCAGCGGCACCGTCACTCTGGCCGATCCCGTGCGCGGCTGGCGGGTCTATCGCAGTCGGGTGGTGCCCCGTCGCCGGCTCGCCGCACGGGGCGGGACGATCACCTTTGAACAGGTGACAGGCATCGCGGGCCTGTGGGTCGACGGCCGGCCGGTCGCGACGAAACCCGATCCCACGCCCGGCCCGCTCACCGCGCCGCTGCCTGCGGGCGAGGGTCCGCACGTGCTGGTGCTGATCGTGGAGGCCGCGCCTGGGCGAGAGTCGGGGATCACCGGGCTGGTCCGGGTGCGATGACGCCGGCCGGGGAACCGGAGCATCGGGCCCAATTGGTTCCATATCGGTATTGCTTCACGGCCATCCCCCGCTAGGCTGAGGCAGGAGGCGCGCTTGGACCTGGAACTGCTTTCGCCGCTGGCCGGCTGGTGCGTGCCGCTGGCCGATGTACCCGACCCGGTGTTCGCCGCCGGTACGATGGGGCCTGGTGTCGCGATCGACCCAGTCGGCGACACGCTGCACGCGCCCTGCGACGCGGTCGTCCGGACCGTTCACGCCGCTCGCCATGCGGTGATCCTGCGGACCGCCGGCGGGGCCGAGCTGTTGATGCACCTGGGCATCGACACCGTGGCGCTGCAGGGCGCACCGTTTACGGTGCTGGTGCGCGAGGGGCAGGCGGTTTCCGCGGGCGATCCGTTGATCCGGTTCGACCTCGACCGGCTGGTGCTGGCCGGGTGCGCGGCGGTGACCCCGGTCATCGGCATCGGCGAGGGCCTGACCGCGATCCCGCTGGCAAGCGGTCGGCTGGTCGCGGTGGGCGATCCGCTGTTGAGGTTCGGCGAGGTGGCGGTTGGCGGGTTGAGAGGGCAGGCCACGGCGGAGCCGGCGACCGACAGGACGGCTGATCGGCCCTTTCGGGGCCGTCGGCGCGAACTCGTTGTCGGGCTGGCGTACGGGCTCCACGCGCGCCCGGCCGCGCGGATCGCGGCGGCGCTGCGCCCGCTCGATGCGCGCGTCACGGTGGCGGCCGGCGACCGGACCGCAGTCGCGACCAGCAGCGTCGCGCTGCTCGGCCTGGCGCTGGGCCATCGCGCGGCGCTGCTCGCGCAGGCAGAAGGGCCCGATGCCATCGCGGCGCTCGACCGGCTGGCCGAGCTGCTCGCCCCCGATGCGGAGGATGCCGCGCCAGCGCTGATCCCGGCCGTCGCGCCGCAGCCGGCCCCCCGCCGTACCGCACCCGCGCTGCCCGCCGGGGCGCGGCGCGGCGTCGGGGCGGTGGCGGGGCTGGCGATGGGGCCCGCGCAATGGATCGGCGGTGGCGTGATACCGGTGCCCGAGCGGGGTGAGGGGATCGCGGCCGAGCGCGCCCGGCTCGATGCGGCGCTGGCCTCGGTTCGGGCAGCGCTGGACGTTGCCGCGGCGGCCACAGGCGCCGCGGCCGGGATCGCCGCCGCGCATCGCGAGCTGATCGACGATCCGACGCTGCACGAGGCCGCTGACGCCGGGATCGCGGCGGGGCGGCATGCCGCCGCCGCGTTCGGGGCGGCAACGGCGGGAGAGGCGGCGCGGCTGCGCGCGACGGGCAACGCCCGTATCTGCGAACGGGCCGACGACCTCGACGACCTTGGCCGGCGGATGGCGCGTGCCAGCCTGGGCCTGCCCGATGACGCCCCCGCGTTCATCGCTGGCGCCATCCTGCTGGCCGACGAGCTGCTGCCCTCGCACCTGCTCGCGCCCGGGGCCGACCGGCTGGCGGGGATCGCGCTGCGCGGCGGGGGCACGACGTCGCACGTCGCGATCCTGGCGGCGGGGCTGGGCGTGCCGCTGGTGGTGGCGCTGGGCGCGGGGCTCGACGGCATTGCGGACGGCACCCCGCTGGTGCTCGACGCCGATGCCGGCGCGCTGGTCGTCGATCCTGCGCCCGCGCTGGTGGCGGACGTCCGCACCCGCATCGAACGGCTGCGGGCCACGCAGGACGCCGCACGCATCGCGGGGCACCGTCCCGCCGCCACCGCCGACGGTACCCCCGTCGCCGTGCTCGCCAACATCGCGTCGGTCGCCGATGCGGAGGCGGCGGTGCGGGAGGGCGCGCAAGGCTCCGGGTTGCTTCGCACCGAGTTCCTGTTCCTCGATCGCCCCGCCGCGCCCGATGCGGCGGAACAGGCCGGCCATTACCGCGCGATCGCCACGGCCCTGGGCGATCGCGCGCTCACCTTGCGGCTGCTCGACATCGGCGGTGACAAGCCGGCCAGCTATCTGTCGATGCCGGTGGAGGAGAACCCGGCGCTGGGCGAGCGGGGAGTGCGCGTGCTGTTGTCCCGCCCCGACCTGCTCGACACCCAGCTGCGCGCCGCGCTGCGCGCCGGGCCGGGGATCCGGATCATGGTGCCGATGATCGCGGGGGTGGAGGAGTTCGTCGCCGTTCGCGCCGCGCTGGATCGGATCGCGGTGGATGAAGCGACGCCCGCGCCGCCGCTGGGGGTGATGGTGGAAACGCCCGCCGCCGCGCTGATCGCCGACCAGTTGGCGGAACTGGCCGACTTCCTGTCGATCGGCAGCAACGACCTGACGCAATACGCGCTGGCGATGGACCGCGGTAATCCGGCAGTTACGGCGATGGCGGACGGGCTGCATCCCGCCGTGCTGCGGCTGATCCGGCTGACCTGCGACGGTGCCGGCACCACCCCGGTCGGGGTGTGCGGCGGGCTGGCGGCGGACCCGCTGGCGGTGCCGATCCTGATCGGGCTGGGCGTCCGATCGCTGTCGGTGCCGCCCGCCCGCGTGGCGGCGACCCGCGCGATCGTGGCGGGGCTGAGGCTGAACGCGGCGGAGGCGCTTGCGCGGATCGCGCTCGCCTGCGGCACGGCGGACCAGGTGCGCGCGCTGGCCCGTGGCGCGGCCGAGCATGACGGCGACACCGACGTGGAGACGGTCCCATGAACCCCATGACCTTTCTCCAGCCGCTCGGGCGCGCGCTGATGCTGCCGATCGCGGTGCTGCCGGTCGCGGGGCTGTTGCTGCGACTGGGCCAGCCGGACCTACTCGACATCGCGTTCCTGTCGGCGGCGGGAGAGGCGATCTTCTCCAACCTTGGCCTGTTGTTCGCGATCGGCGTGGCGACCGGCTTCGCGCGCGACGGCAACGGTGCCGCATGTCTCGCGGGGCTGGTCTGTTTCCTGACCGCGACGCGCGGGGCGGCACCGTTCCTCCAAGTTCCCCCTGAGGTGCTCGCCGGCCTGCCCGAAGCGGCGCGCGGCGCGGCGCAGACGGCCTGGCGGCAGGCGGCGATCGGCAGGCTCGACGTGCCGATCGGCATCGCCTCCGGGCTGGTAGGCGGACTGTTCTACAACCGGTTCGCGGGGTTGAAGCTGCCCGACGCGCTGGCCTTCTTCGGCGGGCGGCGGTTCGTGCCGATCGCCAGCGGGCTGGCCGGCATCGGCATCGCGCTGCTGCTGGGGCCAAGCTATGGCGCGATCGGCGCGGGCGTCGACGGCCTGTCCCGCACGGTCGTGGCGGCGGGCGGCTGGGGACTGTTCGCGTTCGGGGTGCTCAACCGGCTGCTGCTGGTGACGGGGTTGCACCATATCCTCAACAACGTCGCCTATTTCGTGGTCGGCGACTACGGCGGCGTCACCGGCGACCTTCGCCGCTTCTTTGCGGGCGATCCGACCGCGGGCGGGTTCATGAGCGGGTTCTTCCCGGTGATGATGTTCGGCCTGCCCGCCGCCTGCCTCGCCATGTACCACGAGGCGGTCCCCGCGCGGCGCAAGGCGGCCGGCGGACTGTTGTTCAGCCTGGCGCTGACCTCGTTCCTGACCGGCGTGACCGAGCCGATCGAGTTCTCCTTCATGTTCCTGGCACCCGCGCTGTACGCGCTTCACGCTCTGCTGACCGGGGTGGCGGAGGCGGTGATGAACGCGCTGGGCGTGAAGCTCGGCTATGGTTTCTCGGCAGGGTTGTTCGATTACGTTCTGAACTACGGCAAGGCGACACGGCCGTTGATGCTGCTGCCGATCGGGGCGGGTTATGCGCTGGTCTATTACGCGCTGTTCCGCCTCGTCATCCGCCGGTTCGACCTGCCGACGCCCGGCCGCGAGCCGGCGGAGGCGGTGCCGACGCCACGGGCGGACCTGTCCGATCGCGGCGCGGGTTTCGTCGCGGCGCTGGGAGGATCGGCGAACCTGCGCGACGTCAGCGCCTGCACCACCCGCCTGCGCCTGCGGGTCGCGGATGGGGATGCGATCGACGAGGCGGCGCTCAAGGCGCTGGGCGCGCGCGGGGTGTTGAAGCCGTCCGCGGGGGTGGTCCAGGTGGTGCTGGGCCCGGTTGCGGACGCGGTAGCGATGGACATCCGCGACGCGCTGGACGGCGAGCGCCCGGCTGCCGCGCCCGAGCCGCCTGCCCCTGCCTCCGTCGCGCCCGCCCTCGTCGCCGAAACTTACGCCGTGCCCGACGCGATCGCCGCGTCGGTGGGCGGAACGGATAACATCGCGGAAGCGAGCCGCCATCCCGGCCGGCTGCGCCTGCGTCTGCGCGATCCGTCGCTGCTGGCGAATCCGGTGCCGGGCGTGCGCGCGGTGGCATGGCCGCGGGCGGACGTGGTACACCTGTTGATCGAGGGGGAGCGCTGATGGCCGGAATGACGCGTCGGACGATGGTGGGCGGGATCGGCGCGGCTCTGCCCGCGGCGGCGCTTGCCGGGCAGAACGGGGCCGCGCCCGCGCCCGTTATCCTGTCCACCTGGGATTTCGGTGCCGCCGCCAACGATGCGGCCATCGCGCGGCTGCGCGCGGGCGGATCGCTGCTCGACGCGATCGAGGCGGGGGCGCGGGTACCCGAGGCGGACCTGTCGAACCATTCGGTCGGCAAGGGCGGCTATCCCGACCGCGACGGCCATGTCACGCTGGACGCGGTCATCATGGACGATGCCGGGCATGTCGGCGCGGTCGCGGCGCTGGAGGACGTGACCCATGCCGTGTCCGTCGCGCGCGCGGTGATGGAGCGGACGCCCCACACCCTGCTGGTCGGCGAGGGTGCCCGCCGCTTCGCGCTCGACAACGGCTTCCGGGCCGAGTCGCTGCTCACCCCCGATGCGGAGGCCGAGTGGCGCAAGTGGCTCTCGACCGCGAAATACCAGCCGGTCGCCAACATCGAGAACCGCCGCCCCGCGCCCGGCTCCGCGCTGGACCACGACACGATCGGCATCGTCGGTCGCGGTGCCGACGGCCGCTTCGCGGGGGCCTGCACCACGTCGGGCATGGCGTTCAAGATGCGTGGCCGGGTGGGCGACAGCCCGCAGGTCGGCGCCGGGCTGTTCGTGGAGGCCGGGGTCGGCGCCGCCACCGCGACCGGGGTAGGCGAGGAGGTGACCCGCATCGCCGGCAGCGCCCGCGTGGTATCCTCGATGCGCGCCGGGATGGCTCCCGCCGCGGCGTGCCGGGAGGCGGTGGAGCATATCGTCCGCCTGCGGGGAAAGGCGATCGACGGGATGCAGGTCGGCTTCATCGCGATCGGCCGCACGGGCGCGATCGGCGCCTTTGCGCTGATGCCGGGCTTTACCTATGCGCTGACCGGGCCGGACGGGCGCAGCACCGTCCACCCCGCGCCCAGCCTGCGCGGCTGACGCATGATCCGGGCGCCCGCACCGTTAGCCTCTGGCGCAGTCGGGGGCCATCGATTGGCGCTTCGATCCCGCTTGGCGTAAGCGACGTGAGGGGCGGAATTTGGGGCGGGATGCGGTCCGGCACCGGAACGGTGTCCTCCTCGCGCCCGCCGCGGCGCTGCTGCCTGCCACCGTCGTGGCGCAAGCGCCCGCGGGTCCCGAACCCGATCGCGCTGTTGCCTATGTTGCTCGCCCGCCCGAAAGGTCGCCACCCTGTCCGCGATCGGCCGGTGGCTGCGGATCAACGGCGACAGCTTCCACAACACCGTCGCCGGCCCGGTCGCGCCGCAGCCCTGGAACGTAACCACGCGAGCGGGGCGGCAGGTGTTCATCCAGCCGCTGGGCGACCCAGGCCCCACCCTTGCGCTGCCGATCCGGGGCGTGCGGTCGGCCCGGTTGCTTGACGGTGGTGCCAGGGTCCGGGTGCGCGCGACCGCGACGGGAACCGAACTCCTGGGCCTGGCCCGCCCGGCCGATGCGGCGGATCGGGTCGTGCCGCTGGTGCTGCGCGACGGATGATCCCCGATCGCGTCGGGATGTGTCCCGGCCTGTCGGTGCTTGCCGTCGCCGCATGATCCACGCGCCAACGGGGCGGTTTGCTGCTCACGCTTACCGGTTCGCCTGATCCGATGCATCGGGCAGGCGGTCAGGCGGCGGTGGTGGGCAAATCGACGCTATTGCGACCGTCGCTGCCGGCCTGCATACTACCCTTGCCATGCCTGCTGCGACGGGAACGCGTGTGGATGAGCGACGGGAACGATGCCTGTCGTTCATTCCCCCGTGCACCGTCGGACTCTCTTTCGGAAAGCCTCTCGATGCGTCTGGTCGCTTGCTCCCTCTTGCCGCTCATGATCGCCGGCGCGGCGGCCGCTCAACAACGCCCGGCGGTGACGGCCGCGGACTATACCCGCGCCATGCACCAGCTGATTCCGTGGACGGCCCCGCTGGTCGACCATGCGGTGCGGGCGGCGCATTGGATCGATGTGCGGCGCTTCTGGTACGTGGACACCAGCCACGGCGTGCAGACGATCATGCTGGGCGATGCCGTGGAGGGTACGAAGGCGCCGGTTTTCGAGACGGCGACGCTGCTGCGATCGCTGAACACGGCGGGGCTGAAGGAACGGGATCCGACCAAGCTCGCCTTCGAGGGGCTGGAGCCTGATTTCGACAAGCGCACCGCCATCGTGAAGGTCGGCGGAGAGCGATATGCGTGCGCGCTGGCGCAGCCTCATGCCTGTACGAAGGCGGCTGAACCGGGCACCGGGCAGGCTACAGGTTCTCCGCCGCAAAGTCGCCAAGCGGCAGCGGTGCCGTCCCCGGACGGCAAGCGCGCGGTCTTCCTGCGCGACTGGAACCTGTGGGTCCGGGACGTGGCCACCGGGACGGAGCGGCAGTTGACGACCGATGGCGTCAAGGATTTCGGCTACGCGACCGACAATGCGGGCTGGCGCCATTCGGATCAGGCGATCGTGATCTGGTCGCCCGACTCCAGAAAGGTCGCGACGTTCCAGCAGGATCAGCGCGCGGTCGCCGACTTCGTGACCCAGACGACGCAGGTGGGCCACTCGGTCACGGAAACGTGGAAATACCCGTTCGTCGGCGACAAGGAGATCATCCACATACAGCGCGTCATCGTCGATGTGGACGATGCCCGAGTGGTCCGTCTGAAGATGCCGGCGGACCTGCACCGATCGTCGCTGTGCGACGATGTGGTGTGCGGCGAGGGCCCGCAGGACATGCAATGGGCGAAGGACGGCAGGACGCTGGCCTTCGTGTCGACCTCGCGCGACCACAAGGTGGAGACAGTACGCATCGCCGATGCGACCACGGGTGCGGTCCGCGACGTGTTCACCGAAACGGTTCCGACATGGTTCGACAGCGGGTACAACGACGAGGGGATCAACTGGCGTTACCTGTCGGAGCGCGGCGAGATCCTGTGGTGGTCGCAGCGCGACGACTGGGGCCATTATTATCTGTACAGCGCCCGGAACGGCAAGCTGCTGCGGCAGGTGACGCGGGGGCATTGGAACGTCGACCACCCGGTCCATATCGACGAGCGCAGCGGCAGGATGCTGGTCGCCGGGGTCGGGCGCGAGGGCGGCGTGGACCCGTATTACCGCAGCATCTATGCGGTGAACCTGAAGGGCGGCGCTCCCAGGCTGCTGACGCCCGAGAAGCAGGACCATATCGCGGTGCCGTCCAGCGACGGCCGGTATTTCGTGGACATCTATTCGACGCCGCAGGAGGCGCAGACCGCAGTGCTGCGGCGCTCGGACGGCTCGGTGGTCCAGGAGCTCGCGAAGGGCGACCTGACTCGCTTGCGGGCGGCGGGCTGGCAGGCACCGGAGAGCATCGCCGTCCAGTGCAGCGACGGCAAGACATTGTGCCACGGCCTGCTCTTCAAGCCGGCGGGCCTCGATCCGCAAAAGAAGTATCCGGTCATCGACTATGTCTATCCGGGGCCGTTCACCGGAACGATCTCCTCCCGGCAGTTCACGCCGTCGAATGGCGATGCGGGGGCGCTGGCGCAGCTGGGATTCGCGGTCGTACAGATCGATGCGCTGGGAACGCCGCGGCGGTCGAAGACCTTTCAGGATTTCTACTATCGCGACATGGGCAAGCAGGCCGTCCCCGACCAGGTCAGCGGCATCAAGGATCTTGCCGGGCGGTATGCCTGGATGGACGGCGATCGCGTGGGCATCTGGGGGCACTCGGGCGGCGGCAATGCGACGGCGGCCGCGATGTTCCTGTACCCCGATTTCTTCAAGGTCGGGATCGCCGAGAGCGGAAATCACGACAACCGCAACTATGAGGACGATTTCTACGAGAAATACCTCGGCTTGCTGGAAAGCAAGGACGGGAAGACCAACTACGACCTTCAGGCCAATCAGGACCTGGCCAAGAACCTGAAGGGCAAGCTGCTGCTGGCGCACGGGATCCTCGACGATAACGTTCCGGTGTCATCGACGCTGCTGGTGGTCGATGCGCTGGAGAAGGCGAACAAGGACTTCGATCTCGTCCTATTTCCGCGAGCGCGGCACGGCTATGGCGATCAGGCCAACTACATGATGCGGCTTCGCTGGGACTATTTCGTCGAGAACCTGATGGGGGCAACGCCGCCCAAGGAGTTCAGGATCGTGAGGCCGGGCACTGGCGGTTGAGGTCGCGCAAGGCTTCACCCAGCCGCCGGGCCGCGCCGGGACAGGTTGCGCAGGTCAAGGAGAAGCCGCTTGCGGTCTACACCCGTCCATCCAGCGTCGAGATCTGCGCTGCGGCACGATGAGGAAGCGGCAAGCGCCGGTCGGCACCGTGCCGAACAGAAAGGCCGTGCCACTGGCGGCATTGGCGCGCCAATCGCCGAGACGCAGCGTGACACCGACTCGCGCCGGATGTGAGTCAGGGCCTAATCTTGCGGCGTGCGGCCCGATGATCGAGGGCGATGTTGCAAGCAGGTTCGGGAGCAGTTGATGGATCTGGATCGCCGCACGTTTACCGCTATGTCTTCAGCCCTGGGCCTGGCCGGGCTGTCGGGCACGTTGCAGGCCGCCGGCCCGGTGCCCTGGTATGCACGGCTGAAGCGCGTGCTCCACGTCAACTTCAACGAGCTCGACCCCCTGACCATGGACGTGGAGGCCTATGCCGACCTTCTCGCGGCGGCGAAGGCACAGGCGACCTTCCTCAGCGTCACGGGCTCTGTCGCCTTCTATCCTTCTGCCGTGCCCGACTTTCCGCCCGCCATAGGGTTGAAGGGGCGCGACCTGTTCGGCGAGTGCGTGGCGGCGCTGCGCAGGCGGAACATCCGCGTGGTGGGCCGCTTCAGCCCGGACATCGTCCAGCTCTCCGCGGCCGCCCGCCACCCCGACTGGCTGCGACGCACCCGCGACGGAAGCGTCGCGCAGGACGGCGCGGGCGGTGGCACGCTGCCGCCCGGTTACGGCCAGACCTGCCAGTTCACCGCCTATTACGACCGCCAGACGCCGGCGATCATGCGCGAGCTGGTCGAGCGCTACGACGTGGACGGGCTCTACACCAATGGCTGGCCCAACACGGAGGTACGGCGCTGCTGGTGCCAGGCCTGCCGCAAGGTGGCCGACGCCGACAGCTCCGCCTATGTCGACGCCTATCAGGCGCGCGCCATCGAACTGTGGCGGCTATACACGGGCATCGCCAAGACGGGGCGGGTCGACCGCTTCTACACGGGCAACATCACCGGGGGCCTCAGGGGCGGCGAACTCGACCTGACCGAGATCACGCGTTCGGCGGAGGTGCTGCTGTGCGACAACCAGAACCGCGGGCCGGGCCTGCCGGTGTGGGACTCGGCGCAGCAGGCCCGGCTCGCGCGCGACGTGATGGGCGGGCGCCCGGTGCTCAACCTCACGGGTGCCTGGGCGCGGGGCGCGAACATCTGGTGGCGCAACGCCACGCAGAACGCGGCCGAGCTTCAGACCCGGATGGCGCAGAGCGCGGCGGCGGGCGCGGCAGTGCATTACCACTGGCTAGGCGTCCATCAGGGCTTCGGCGAGGACCGGCGCTGGCAGGCGATCGGCGGCGACTTCCTGGCATGGCAGGCCGCGCATGATCCGCACTTCCACACGGTCGAGTCGCTCCACCGGATAGCGCTGGTCGTCTCGCCGCTGACCAACCGGCTTTATCCCAGACCCGACGGGAGCGACGCGACCGACAGCGTGCAGGGGCTCTACGCCATCCTGCTGGAAGCGCGCATCCCCTTCGACCTCCTCACCGCGGAGAACCTGTCACGAGAGAAGCTCGCGCGGTACGCGGCGGTGCTTCTCCCCAACATCGCCATCCTGACCGACCCACAGGCTGCCATGCTCGAGGCGTATGTCGACCGCGGTGGTTCGCTGATGACGAGCTTCGAGACGGGATTGTACGATCAGACGGGCCGCCTGCGGGCCGACTTCGCGCTCGGCCGGCTGTTCGCCATGAAGCGAGCAGGAGACCGGGCGGACTCGCACCGGCCCTTGCCCGGTAATCCTCAGCCCTATCCCTCGACTTTCGCCGGCTACCAGCGGATCGAGGGCAGCCATCCCATCACCGCCTCGTTCCACGACACGGGCTGGATCGCCGGGCCCAACTGGACGATCCCGATCGAGTCGGCGGGGGAGGCACCCCTGACGCACGTCGATCCCTATCCCATCTATCCGACCGAGCAGACATACAGCCGCGTGCCGCGCACGGGCCGGCCCGCGGTCGTGCTGCGCAAGCGAGGCCGCTCACGGCTCGCGCACTTCGCGGGCGACGTCGAGGGTACGTATCGCCGCGCTGGGTCGGACGATCTGGCGACGCTGGTTGCGGACACGGTGCGCTGGCTGGTGAGGGGCGAGATCGGGCCGGTTGTCACGGGCGACGGGCTGGTCGAGACGTTCGCTTGGCGGACGGAGCCCGGCTACGCATTGCACCTGTTGAACTACACCAACCCCGCGGCGAACACCGGCGTTCTGCGACGGCATCATCCGGTCGGGCCGCAGCAGGTGGTCATGACGCTGCCGTCCGCCGCGTCCATCCGCCGGGCCCGGCTGCTGCGCGCAGGCGCGGAGCTTCCATTCCGACAGGAGGGTCGCCGGCTGAGCTTCACCGTGCCACGACTGGCCGAGTACGAAGTGGCGGCGTTCGATTGCAGGGCGACGCCGACGTGAGCCACCGTCCGACGCTGGCGATCACGAACCCAAGCGCCGACCTCGCGGGTCATACCGGTAACGAGTGACGCCGGTGAGCGCGCGTCTCGCAAAAAGCCTTGTCGCCGAGTGTGCGGTCGTGCGTTGAAGGGCGCATGCAAGACCCTTCCGACCGACCTGCTTCGTGGCCTGTCGGCGAAGGGACGATGGCCGCACTGATCGGCTTTTACCCGTGGAGCGCGACCGCGATTGACCGCTGGCGTTGTCGCCGGCAAGCCTGCGGACGACGGCATGGAACGGCGCTTTTTTACCGGCATCTTCCTGCCGGTGCGCGCGAGCGAGGCGCGGCTGGCGCGCGCGCTTCGGCGCGAGCGGCCTGACCTGCCGATCCTGGTCGTATCGGGCTATGCGGAAGAGGACGGGATCGATCCCGGGCTGGCGCGGCTGAACAAGCCGTTCCGGAACGCCGAGCTGGCCAGCAGCCTTTCGGCGCTGTTGCCGGTCGGTCGGCACAAGGCCTGAACGGGCGCGTGGGCGTCGCGCGCCCGTTCAGGCCAGCGCGGCGACCCCCGTCCACACCAGGCGCACCAGATCCGCCTGTCCCGTGGTCCCGGTGGCGGCGTAGAGCCGCTTCGAGTAGAAACGCGCGGTCGCTTCGGTGATCCCCAGCATCCGCGCGGCGCCAGCGATGCTGGCGCCGTCCGCGAGCGCCGTAGCGAGCCGGGCCTCCGGCAGGGACAGGCCGTGTGCGGCGGCAAAGGCGCGGGCGCGGTTGATCGGCTGCGTCGGGGTCCGGAACAGCGCCAGCGCGGCGGCACCGGTGTCGGCGGGCGGGGGCACGGCCACCGCCTCTCCCCCCACCGCGAGCGGGGCGCCGCCCGCGACCGCATCGGCCAGCGTGGCCCGGTCGCGCGGCGAGGCAGGCGGTGCCGCGCCGGCCACCCGGCCGCCGCCAATATCGAGCAGCGCCCAGCCGATCCCGCCCCGGGCCAGCGCCGCTCCCGCCGCGGCGGCCTCTTCCCGTGCGTCGTCCAGCCGGGCCAGCGTATCGCACGCGATCGCGACATGGGGCGACAGGTCGGCCATCAGCACGCTGTCCGCCGCCGAAAAGCCGCGTCCGCCGCCGAACGCGGCCAGCCACTGGTCGCCCGCCGCTGAGCCGGAGCGGACCAATCGGCCGGCACCCGCCATCGAGTCGACCTCGGCCAGGTCATACACCCGCCCCGGCCGCATGACGGTGAGCGCCGTGCGGTCGAGCGGCAGCGCTGCCGCGACGTCGCGGTCCGCGGCGAATCGGATCGTCCAGCCGCCCCGGCCGCGATGCTCCACCAGTGCTGCCAGCGCCCCCCCGACCCGCCGGCGAAAGCGCTCCAGGAACAGCGCAAACGGCGCGTCGGTACCTACCGCATAAAGCGCGGTCAGCAATTCGCCCCCATCGATCCTGCCCAGCGTCATCGCCATCGGCCCTCCCATATGGCAGGTACGTCCGCAAGCGCGAGCGGGCATTAGGGGCGCGCAGGAGGCCCGAACCGATGACCGACGCCGCAACCATGACGCACCTCGACCGGCTGGAGGCGGAGTCGATCCAGGTGCTGCGCGAGGTGGTGGCCGAGTGCGAACGGCCGGTGATGCTGTATTCGGTGGGCAAGGATTCGGCGGTGATGCTCCACCTCGCGCGCAAGGCGTTCCATCCCGGCCCACCGCCCTTTCCGCTGCTCCATGTCGACACGACCTGGAAGTTCCGGGCGATGTACGCGCTGCGCGATCGGGCGGCGGCGGGGATGGAGCTGATCGTCCACCACAACCCGGACGCGGTGGCGCGCGGCATCAACCCATTCGACCATGGCGCGCTGCACACCGACCTGTGGAAGACGGAAGGGTTGAAGCAGGCGCTCGACCTCCACGGCTTCGACGCGGCGTTCGGAGGCGCGCGCCGGGACGAGGAGAAGTCGCGGGCGAAGGAGCGGGTCTTCTCGTTCCGATCGGCCAATCACCGCTGGGACCCCAAGAACCAGCGGCCCGAACTGTGGCACCTGTACAATGCGCGGAAAGCGCGCGGGGAGTCGATCCGGGTGTTCCCGATCAGCAACTGGACCGAGCTGGACGTGTGGCAGTACATCCGGCGCGAGGCCATCGAGATCGTGCCGCTGTACTTCGCCGCGCCGCGGCCGACCGTGGAGCGCGACGGACTGATCCTGATGGTCGACGACGACCGGTTCCGGCTGCGGCCCGGCGAGCGGCCGGTGGAGCGGTCGGTGCGGTTCCGGACGCTCGGCTGCTATCCCCTGAGCGGCGCGGTGGAGAGCGGCGCGACGACCCTGTCGGAGGTGATCCAGGAGATGCTCCTCACCACCACCTCCGAGCGGCAGGGACGCGCCATCGACCGCGATGCCGGTGCCGCGAGCATGGAGAAGAAGAAGCAGGAGGGGTATTTCTGATGACGATCGCGGCCCCTACCGGCGACAGCGCCTATCGCCCCGATGCGCTGATCGCGAGCGACATCGACGCGTATCTGGCGGCGCACGAGGGCAAGTCGCTGCTCCGCTTCATTACCTGCGGCTCGGTGGACGACGGCAAGTCGACCCTGATCGGCCGGCTTCTGTACGACAGCCGGATGATCTTCGAGGACCAGCTCGAGGCGCTGGAGGCGGATTCGAAGCGGGTCGGCACGCAAGGGGGCGAGATCGACTTCGCGCTGCTGGTCGACGGCCTCGCCGCCGAGCGCGAGCAGGGCATCACCATCGACGTCGCCTATCGCTTCTTCGCGACCGAGAAGCGCAAGTTCATCGTCGCCGACACGCCGGGGCACGAACAGTACACGCGCAACATGGTGACCGGCGCGTCCACCGCCGACCTCGCGGTGATCCTGGTCGACGCGCGCAAGGGCGTGCTGACCCAGACGCGGCGGCACAGCTACCTCGCCCACCTCCTCGGCATACGCGAGATCGTGCTGGCGGTGAACAAGATGGACCTGGTCGGCTATGATCAGGCGACCTTCGACGCGATCGTCGCGGAATACGCCGGCTTTGCGGCGAGCATCGGTATCGAAACGTTCACCGCCATGCCGATCAGCGGGTTTCGGGGCGACAACATTGCTGCGCCCAGCGCCAACACGCCCTGGTATGCCGGCCCGACGCTGATCGCCCATCTGGAGGGCTTGCCGGTCGACGCCGAGCGGGAGCGCGAGCGCCCGTTCCGGTTGCCGGTGCAGTGGGTGAACCGGCCCGACCTCGACTTCCGGGGCTTTTCCGGCCAGGTCGCGAGCGGCGTCGTCCGGCCCGGCGACCGGGTGCGCGTGCTGCCGTCGGGCAAGGTCACCACCGTCGCGCGCGTGGTCACCTTCGACGGCGACCTTGCGGAAGGCGCGGCGGGGCAATCGCTGACGCTCACGCTGGAGGACGAGGTCGACTGTTCGCGCGGCGACGTGATCGCGGCCGCCGACGACCCGCCCGAGACCGCGGACCAGTTCGAGGCGACGCTGGTGTGGATGTCCGACGACGAGATGCTGCCCGGCCGCCCGTACTGGCTCAAGCTCGGTACCCAGAGCGCCACCGTCCAGGTCGCCGCGCCCAAATACCGGATCAACGTCAACACGGCTGAGCATCTGGCGGCGAGGACGCTGGAGCTGAACGCGATCGGGGTGGCGAACCTGTCGGTGGACCGGCAGCTGGTGTTCGAACCCTATGCGCGCAGCCGGGACCTTGGCGGCTTCATCCTGATCGACAAGCTGACCAACGCCACCGTCGCGGCCGGGATGATCCACTTCAGCCTGCGCCGTGCCCAGAACGTCCACTGGCAGGCGCTGGACGTCACCCGCGACGATCACGCGCGGCTCAAGAACCAGACGCCCGCGGTGCTGTGGTTCACCGGCTTGTCGGGGGCGGGCAAGTCCACCATCGCCAACCTCGTCGAAAAGAAGCTGAGGCGCATGAACCGCCACACCTTCCTTCTCGACGGCGACAACGTCCGCCACGGGCTGAACCGCGACCTGGGCTTCACCGATGCCGACCGGGTGGAGAACATCCGCCGGGTGGGCGAGGTCGCCAAGCTGATGGCGGACGCCGGGCTGATCGTCATCACCGCCTTCATCAGCCCGTTCCGGGCCGAGCGCGACATGGTGCGCGAGATGATGTCGGATGGCGAGTTCGCGGAGATCCATGTCGACACGCCGCTCGGCGTGGCGGAGGCGCGCGACGAGAAGGGGCTGTACGCCAAGGCCCGCGCCGGCCAGCTCGCCAACTTCACCGGCATCGATTCGCCCTATGAGCCGCCGTCCGCCCCCGAGCTGCGCATCGACACCACGGTCACGACGCCCGACGACGCGGCCCAGCAGATCGTCGACTGGCTGATCCGGTGAGCGCCGGGATGTCCGACGCCGCGCTCGCCGCGCATCTGGCCGAAGTCGCCGGGCGTCTGTTGCTGGAGGTGCGCGCATCCGGCGTGTTCCCGCCGCACGCGCTGGGCCGGGTCGGCGACGAGGTGGCGAACCGGTTCCTCGTCCGCGCGCTGGCCGAGGTGCGGCCCGACGACGGCCTGCTGTCGGAAGAGGAGGGGGACGACCCCGCGCGCCTGTCGCGCTCGCGCGTGTGGATCGTCGATCCGCTCGACGGGACGTGCGAATACCGCGAGTCGCGGCAGGACTGGGCGGTGCACGTCGGACTGGCGGTCGACGGTGCGCCCGCGGTGGGCGCAGTGGCGCTGCCCGATGCGGGGCTGGTGCTGCGGTCCGACCGGCCCACGCCGGTGCCACCGCCCGCCGCCCGCCTGCGCATGCTGGTCAGCCGTACGCGCCCGGCGCCCGAGGCGGTAGCGGTGGCCGAGACGCTCGGTGCCGAACTGGTGCCGATGGGGTCGGCCGGGGCCAAGGCGATGGCGGTGGTGCGAGGCGAAGCCGACATCTACCTCCATTCGGGCGGGCAGTATGAATGGGACTCGCTGGCCCCCGTCGCGGTGGCGCTGGCCCATGGCCTCCACGCCTCGCGGATCGACGGGACGCCGCTCCGCTACAACCGCGCCGACGTGTACCTGCCCGACCTGCTGATCTGCCCGCGCGACCTCGCACCACGCGTGCTGGAACTGGTCGCAGCGGGCCAGGGGCCGGCCCGACGGGCGTGATCCGATTATCCACGCCTTCGAGCGAACTGGTGACCCCTACGGGACTCGAACCCGTGTTTTCGCCGTGAGAGGGCGACGTCCTAGACCGCTAGACGAAGGGGCCGTGCGCGGTGGAGGCGCGCTGTTAGGCGGCGGCGGGGCGGACGTCAAGCACTGCATCGCGCTCCAGCGTCACACCCGCCTCCGCGCCCGGTCAGGCCGCGATGCGCCGCCGCTCCGCCATCTCGGCGTTGAGCATCTCGGCGAGGAGGAACGCCAGCTCCAGGCTCTGCCCGGCGTTCAGCCTGGGGTCGCAATGGGTGTGGTAGCGGTCGGCCAGCGACTGTTCGGTCACGTCCACCGCGCCGCCGGTGCATTCGGTGACGTTCTGGCCGGTCATCTCGGCATGGATGCCGCCCGCATGCGTCCCCTCGGCGCGATGCACCGCGAAGAAGCCGCGCACCTCCGCCAGGATGCGCTCGAACGGCCGGGTCTTGTAGCCGGTGGCGGCCTTGACCGTGTTGCCGTGCATCGGGTCGCACGACCACACCACCGGGTGCCCTTCGCGCGTCACCGCGCGGACCAGCCGGGGCAGGTGCGCCTCGATCCTCTCATGGCCATAGCGGGTGATCAGCGTCATCCGCCCGGGCACCCGCGCCGGATTGAGCGTGTCGAGCATCCGCAGCAGCGCGTCGGGCTCCAGCGACGGCCCGCACTTGACCCCGATCGGGTTGCCGATGCCGCGCAGGTACTCGACATGCGCCGACCCCTCGAACCGGGTGCGGTCGCCGATCCACAGGAAATGCGCCGAGGTCGAATACCAGTCGCCGGTCAGCGAATCCTGCCGGGTCAGCGCCTGCTCATAGGGGAGGAGCAGCGCCTCGTGGCTGGTGTAGAAGTTGGTCTGCGCCAGCTGCGGCACCGTTTCCGGGTCGATCCCGCACGCGCGCATGAACTCCAGCGCGTCGCCGATCCGGTCCGCGGTCTCGGCGTATTTCTTCGCCCAGGGGCTGCGGCCCATATAGTCCAGCGTCCAGCGGTGGACCTGGTGGAGGTTGGCATAGCCGCCGCTCGCGAACGCGCGCAGCAGGTTCAGCGTCGCCGCCGACTGGGCATAGGCGCGGATCAGCCGCTGCGGGTCGGGCGCGCGCCCCTCGGGGGTGAAGGCGATGTCGTTGACGTTGTCGCCGCGATAGGAGGGCAGCTCGACCCCGTCGATCACCTCGGTCTTGGCCGAGCGCGGCTTGGCGAACTGCCCCGCCATCCGCCCCAGCTTCACCACCGGCAGCTTGGACGCATAGGTCAGCACCACCGCCATCTGCAGGATGACGCGGAAGGTGTCGCGGATGGTGTTGGGGTGGAACTCGGCAAAGCTCTCGGCGCAGTCGCCGCCCTGGAGCAGGAACGCGCGCCCCGCCGCCACCTCGGCCAGCTGCCCGGTCAGGTTGCGCGCTTCCCCTGCGAACACCAGCGGCGGATAGGAGCCGAGCGCTTCCAGCGTCGCGGCCAGCGCGGGCTGGTCGGGATAATCGGGCATCTGGCGCGCATCGTGCGCGGTCCAGCTGTCGGGAGCCCAGTTGGCGGCCATTCGTCCTGATCCTTAGGCGTGTACGGCGCAAGCCATGCGCCCAAATCCACGCTCGATCAAGAAAGCCGGGCCTCGGCGGCGTGCGAGCACCCCAATCGCTCGTCCGAGCGAACGGTTACGCGACGAGCCGGGAGGATCGCTCGCCGCGGTCCGACGCTCCGCGATCACGGGCGTGCTGCTGGTCCTTGATACCGCGCAGCCGACGCTTGCGTGCGGATCGCCGGCGCGACGCCACCACCGCCACGACACTGGCGACGATCACGGTCGCGGCGATCAAGCCATAGGCGACAAGCAGACGAGGTTCCATCAAGTAGCCTGTATCGGGGGACGAAGGGTGCCGCCTTTACGGATGTAAGCGCGTGGACTCAACACCGGCCTAGTATCCTGCCGCGAGGTCAACGGTGTTGCGGAGCGGGCGACCTTCGCGAAACGCGGACAGGTTCTCGAGGAACAGCGCGGCGCCGCGGGCGAACATGGTCGTCTGGCTGCGCCCCGACAGGTGCATGGAGATCAGGCAATTGGGCGCGGTCCACAGCGGATGGTCGGGGGGCAGCGGCTCGGGGTCGGTGGGATCGAGGAACGCACCGCCGATCGCGCCCGCAGCGAGTGCGGCGACCAGTGCGTCCCCATCCACCATCGCCCCGCGCGCGATGTTCACCAGCCACGCGTCCGGCTTCATCGCGGCGAGTTCGGCCGTTCCAATCGCCGCGCGGGTTTCCGCAGTGGACGGGGCGGCGAGCACCACCCAGTTGACGGTCGATAGCCGCTCGCGCCATCTGTCGGGGGTCAGCGTGCCGTCGCGGCCCGACCGGGTGACCCCGGTCACGTTCACCCCGAACGCCTGCAATCGCTCGCCGATCAGCCGCCCGATCGCGCCATAGCCGATCACCAGCGCAGCGCTGCCCGCCAGCTCCGCCTTGCCCGGCGCGTCGCGCAGCCATTCGCGGGCGTCGGCGGCGCGGATGACGCGGTCGAAGCGCTTGGCTGCGACCAGCATTGCCATCACCGCATATTCCGCCACCGCCACCGCGTTGATCCCCGAACCGTTGGTCAGGACCACGTCGCGCGTCCGCAAGGCGTCGAGCGGGAACGCGTCCAGCCCCGCATAGATGGTCGACACCCAGCGCAGTCCCGGGCCCGCCGCCGCCAGCGCGTCCGCGACAAGCCGGGCGGGCTGCATGTCCACCCAGGCGATGTCCGCATCCGCAATCATTGCCTGCGCCTCCTCGGGAGTCGCGAACCACGCCACCTCCAGATCGGACGGTAGATGCGCTTCGAGCAGCGGGCGGGCGATCGCGGGGAGGACGGCTTTCATGATGGGCAACCTAGCCCGGATCCCGGTTGCGCCAAGATGGCTTTGCAGGACCATTCCCGTCGGCATCGCCGCACCGATCGGTCACCCCGGCCTCGTGCCGGGGTCCACGGTGCCGCGGGCGCATGGGGTCGAGGCTCACCGGCCGACTTTTCCGTCCGGTGGACCCCGGCACGAGGCCGGGGTGACGAATAGGGTGGTGCCCGCCGACCTGCTACCGCTAAGGCGCGCGGCATGGAACGGCTCATCGGCCTTGCAGCCCTGCTGACGCTGACCGGAGCGGCGGGTGCGGCCGACCGTTCCGCCGCCGCGAGCGACGCCGACGCCCGGCTCGCCGCAATCGGCCACCGGCTCGCGACCGCCAACGTGTCGCTGTGCGACCGCCGCCAGCCGCGGCCCGGCTGGATGCTCCACGCGGTTGATCAGTATCTCGCCCAGCCGATCGCGCCGCCTCGGCCCGTCGCCGAGTTCGAGGCCCCGGTCGCGGTCGCGCTGGTGGTGCCCAGCGGTCCCGCCGCCCGCGCCGGGATCACCGCCGACGAGGCGCTGGTCGCCATCGGTGCCCAGCCGCTGCCCGCCCCGCCGCCCGGCCCGCCCAGCAGCCGCACCCGCGACGCGATCGAAGCGCTGGTCGCCGACCAGCCCGCCGATCGGCCGCTGACCGTCGAGCTGCTCCACAGCGGCGTTCGCCGGCAGGTCACCATCCCCGCCAGCCCCGGCTGCCGCGTCACCTTCGAGGTGCTGGCCGGGGCTGCGCTCAAGGCGTCGAGCGACGGGCGCGTCGTCCAGCTCTCGCCCGGCTTCTTCCGCTGGACCGATGCGGAGGTCGCGGTGGTGGTCGCGCACGAGCTGTCGCACGCGATCCTCCACCATCGCGAGCGGCTGGAAGCGGCAGGGGTGAAGTGGGGCCTGCTCGCGGAGTTCGGTCGCAACCGCCGCCTGTTCCGCCGGACGGAGGACGATGCCGACCGGCTGTCGGTCGCGCTGCTCCGTAACGCCGGCTACGACCCCGCCAGCGCCCCCGCCTTCTGGCGCGCGCATGGCGATGCGGTCGGCGGCGGCTTCTTCCGCGCACGCACCCACGGCTCGTCCGGTGCGCGCGCCGCGATGCTCGACGCGGAGGTTGCCGCGATCCCGCCCGGCGCGGCGCGACCCTGGGTGCCGCCGGTGCTCGCGACGCGTGACCAGCCGTTGGACTGATCGGCGAGCCGGGTCGCCCTCACCCGTCGCCGGCTCTGCCGTCTCTCTGTTTCCCGGCGGGGGAGGGAAGGGGCCCGCCGCCGCAGGCGGTGGGAAGGGTGAGAGCGATGCCTGCCGCTACACCACCACCCGCCAGTCCCACCCCAGCGGGTCGCCGTCCATCACCTCCACCCCCTTCGCCGCCAGCTCGTCGCGGATCGCGTCGCTACGCCCGAAGTCCTTGGCGCTACGTGCCTCGCGCCGTTCCGCCAGCCGCGCCGCCACCCCGGCCTCGTCCATCCCCGCCCCCGCTGGCCGCACCCTGAGCGCCTCGCGGGTCAGGTCGAGCAGCCGGAGCCCCAGCACTGCATCGAACTCGGCCAGCGCCGCCAGCCGTTCGGTCGGGCTCACTCGCCTGTCCGCGATCAGCTCGTCGAGCACCGGTAGCGCGCGTGGCGTGTTGAGGTCGTCCGCCATTGCCGCGTCCAGCCGCTCGCGATACGCCGCGGCATCGCCCGCGCCCGGCCGCTCGGGCGCCGCCTTCAGCGCCGTCACCGCCTGCACCAGCCGCTTCAGCCGGGTCTGCGCCGCGGCCAGCCCCTCCCAGCTGAACTCCATTTCCGACCGGTAATGCGCCTGAAGGCACATCAGCCGATAGGCGAGCGGGTGGAACCCGCGCTCGACGACCCGCGCCAGCGTCAGGAACTCGCCTGACGACTTGGACATCTTGCCCGTTCGGTCGACCAGGAAGTTGTTGTGCATCCACCAGTTCGCGCCCGTATCGGGGGTGCCGCTCATCGCCTGGTTCTGCGCGATCTCGTTGGGGTGGTGGATCTCGCGGTGGTCGATCCCGCCGGTGTGGATGTCGAACCGCTCGCCGAGGTACTGCCGGCTCATCACCGAACATTCGAGGTGCCAGCCGGGCGCGCCGCGGCCCCAGGGGCTGTCCCACTCCATCTGGCGATTCTCGCCGGGTGCGGAGGTGCGCCAGATCGCGAAATCCTCCGGCTGGCGCTTGCCCGTGACCGCTTCGATGCGGCTCTCGCGGTCATCTCCGCGCGATCCGGCGAGCCGGCCATAATCCGGCACCGTCGAGGTATCGAAGTACAACCCGTCGGGCAGGCGGTAGCAATGGCCCTCGATCGCCTGCCCCCAATCGATCATCCCCGCGACGTGGTCCGTCGCCAGCGGGAAGCGCGCAGGCGCGCGGATGTTGAGGTCGAGGAGGTTCGCCTTGAACGCGTCGGTATAGTGCGCCGCGAGTCCCCAGATGTCCTGCCCCGTTTGCCTGGCGCGCGCCTCCATCTTGTCGTCGCCCGCGTCGGCGTCGGAGGTGAGGTGACCGACATCGGTGATGTTGATGACGTGGGTGATCGGGCCCCATCTCATTGCGGTGGCCTTCCACGTCAGCGTGCGGCTCAGCGTGTCGGTGAACACGTAGGCGCGCAGATTGCCGAGGTGCGCGTAGTTGTAGACGGTCGGCCCGCACGAATAGATCCGGATGTTGGCGGGGTCGATCGGCGCGAACGTTTCGAGCGCGCGCGACAGGCTGTTGTACAGGATCAGGGGAACGCCGTTCATGCCACCGGCTCTACCCGCGCTGCCCGCGCGAAAAAAGGCCCCGGCAGCGGGGCATTGCCGCCGGAGGCCAGGCTCGGGGAAGCTCCGGCGGCGTGGGAGTACGCCGCCGGAGCGGCACGGCGACAGGGGGCGCCGTGCGTCGGGGGGAAGGGTGGGGCGGACGTCGCCTAGCGGGCGATGCCGATCAGAGCCGTGCCGGTATAGCCCGCGCCGGGGCTGCCGGTCAGAACGGGGGTTTGCTGGGCGATCTGCGCCGAGCTGTTGTCGCCGAACACGTTGTCGCTCGACAGCGACACGCGCGCGAAGTTGGTCGCGCTCGACGGGTAGGTGGTCGTGTCGGCATACACGGTGGAACAGGTCGCCGCCGGCAGCGCCAGCTGCGAGGTCAGCACCGCGTATCGCCCGCTGGTCGCGTTGGCCAGCGACGAGAACACCTCGAAATGCATGTGCGGCCAGCGCCCGTCGTAACAGGCGGGAAAGATCGTGGTGAAGGTCACCTGCCCGTTGGCGTCGGTCACCTGCACCCCGCGCAGGTAGCTTTCGTTCGCCGCGCCGCTGTAAAGCGAGTAATGCCCCTGCCGGTCGCAGTGCCACAGGTACACCGCATAGCCGGCGAGCGGCGCGCAGGTCGCGTTGACGTTGACCACCGTCAGCGTCAGCTTTAGCTGGACGCCGGTCGCGACGGTGGTGGTGGTCAGGAAGCTCGACCGGATGTCCGACCGCACCACCCCGGTCGACACCAGCACGTTGCTGGTCGACCCGCTCGACGTGTTGGTGCCGTCGCCGGGATAGGGGCCCGCGGTCTCGGTCGGATCGACGAGGCAGGCGCCGGCGGAGGCGGTCGCCGTGGCGGTCGGCGTCGGCGTAGCGGTGGCTGTGGGGGTCGGGGTGGCCGTGGCGGTCGACCCGGTGACCGTGGTCACCGAACCCGACGACGACCCGTCGCTGCCGCCGCAGCCAGCGACCAGCGCGGCGGTGCCTGCGCCCGCGAACCATTGCAGCGCGCGGCGACGGGCGACCTGCACCCGCATCATCGCCAGGTCCTCGGCCAGGCTGTGGCCGTGCTCGGGTTCGTCATGATGGTGGTCGGTCACGGTTCAGGCACTCCCAATGCGGCGATGAAGTGCCGTGTCGCCCTGCCGCTTTGCCCGCGAATGTCGCTGCGTCGCACGATTGTTTCAGCGGATTGCAGGTGGAGGGATTTGTGTTCTCCGTTCGCCCTGGGCCTGTCGGAGGGCCGTTCTTCTGCAAGGACTGCGCTCCGATAAGGTCAGCCCGAACGGTCCGGATCGGAGGGGTCTAAGCCCGCCAGCTCACCCCGACAGCGGCAGCACCACCGTCGCGCGCGCGCCGCCCTCTGCGCGCGTCTCCAGCCGCGCCTCGCCGCCATGCCGCACCACGATCGACCGGACGATGGCGAGGCCCAGCCCGGTGCCCCCCGTCGCTCGATTGCGGGACGGATCGCCGCGCACGAACGGCTCCCACAGCTGTTCGACGCCCGCCGGATCGACCCCCGGCCCCGCATCGTCGACGGTCACCGTCACCGTGCCGCCCGCCACGGTCCAGCCGATCCGCGCCTCTCCTCCATAGCGGACGCCGTTCTCGACGAGGTTCGCGAACAGGCGCCGGAGCGATCCCGCATCGCCCCGCACCACCGCCCGCCCGCCCGGCGTCAGGCTGACGGGCGCGCCGGTCTCGGCCATGTCGGCGGCGAGGCTGTCGAGCAGGCTGCCCAGCTCGATCCGGTCCGCCGCCGGCCCCGCCAGCTCGTCGCGCGCGAAGCGGAGCGCGGCGGCGATCATGCCGCGCATCTCCTCGATATCCGCCGCCGCCCTGGCCCGCGCGCCGTCGGGCAGCTGTTCGACGCGAAAGGCGAGGCGCGACAAGGGCGTGCCCAGGTCGTGCGCGATCGCCGCCAGCATCGCCGTGCGCCCCTGCGCATGCCCCGCCAGCCGGGCATGCATCGCCCCCACCGCGCGCGACAGGTCCTGCACCTCGCGCGATCCGCCGGCGGGCAGCGGCGGCAGCGGCGCGCCCGCCCGCGCCTGCGCCGCCGCCCCCGCCAGCGCGCGCAACGGGCCGGAGATCGCGCGCGCCAGCGCCCAGGCGGGCCAGGCGAGCAGCAAGATCGCGAGCAGCATCGACCCCAGGGTCACCACGTGCCAGCGCCGCACCAGCGGTCGTTCCGGGCTGCGCACCACCCGCCAGCGGTCGCCGACCCGGACCGCGACGGCATAATCGCCGAAGAACGCCTCGGGCGACGGGCGGCGCAGCCCCGGTTCGGTCAGTGCCACCACCCGCGCGAGAGTCACGCCCAGCCGGCTCGCGACGGCGGCGGCGGCATCGGCGTCGGGCGACAGGCCATCGGCGGAGGGCGGCGCTGCCTCGATCGATAGGCGCAAGGGCCGATCGCCCTGGCGCCCCCGCCCGCCCCCGAATGGCCCGCCCCCGAACGGTCGGCCCGGCGGGGCTGGCCGCGACCAGCCCTCACGTGTCTCCCCGGTCGGCTGGCTGCCGGTGCGCAGCGCCTCCGCCACCGCGCCCACCCCGCGCGGCGCATCCATCGGCGGCGGCCCGTTGAAGGTGATGAAGAAGAACGCCGCCGTCGCCACCGCCAGCGTCACGATCACCAGCGCGAAGATCGGCCACGCGATCGACCGCGCGGGGCGGAGCCGTTCCCTCACCCGCTCAGCGCCGCTCGACATCGGCCGTGAACAGATAGCCTTCGTTGCGCACGGTGCGGATCAGCTCGTCGCCGCTCCGGTGCAGCTTGCGGCGCAGGCGGCTGATCTGGACGTCGATCGCCCGGTCGAAATGCTCGGCATTGGGCCCTCGCGACGTGTCGAGCAGGAAGTCGCGGGTCAGCACCCGGCGCGGATGCTCGACCAGCGCGACCAGCAGCCGGAACTCGCCGTCCGACAGGTTGATGAGCACCCCGTCCGGGTCGAACAGCTGCCGCCCCACCGGCTCCAGCCGCCACCCGGCGAAGCGCAGGTGCGGGCGCGGGGCGGTGGCGGGGCCGGGGTCTGCCGCTTCGGCCCGCCCGCGGCGCAGCACCGAGCGGATGCGCGCCAGCAGCTCGCGCGGGTTGGCGGGCTTGGCGACGTAATCGTCCGCGCCCATCTCCAGCCCGACGATCCGGTCCACCTCCTCGCCGATCACCGACATGATGATGATCGCCGGCGCGGTGGCGCGGTCCAGCGAGCGGAGCACGGACAGGCCGTCCTCGCCCGGCATCATCACGTCGAGCACCACCAGCGCATAGCTGTTCGCCGCCATCGCGGTGCGCATCGCCGCAGCGTCCTCGGCGGTGTCGACGATGTAGCCGTGTCCGCCCAGGAACTGTGCGGTCAGCTCCCGGATGCCGGGATCGTCGTCGACGATGAGCAGGCGGGTGCTGAGGTCCATCAGGTCGGCGTCGTGGGCGATCCGGAGCATGAGGGCAGGGGTGCGCGGCAACGGTATCGCCCGCATTGCAGCCTTGCAACAAAGCACGGTCGGCAAGCGTGTGTGCCCCGCGCGCAACAATCCTCCCCCTCCGACGCCCCTTCTCCCCGGCAGGGGAGGATCGGGGGAGACCCGCTTGCCATGCAGGAGGCCCTCTGCTAACCGCCCCCGTCACGACGGCGCGGACGGGGGTTCGCGGCCGCACTTGCCATTCGACCGGAGCTCTACGGGTTTATGCAGATCATCGTCCGCGACAACAATGTCGACCAGGCCCTTCGCGCGCTCAAGAAGAAGCTGCAGCGCGAGGGCGTGTATCGCGAGATGAAGCTGCGCCGGCATTACGAGAAGCCTTCGGAAAAGCGCGCGCGCGAGCGGGCCGCCGCCGTCCGCCGCGCCCGCAAGCTGGAGCGCAAGCGCGCCGAGCGCGACGGCGCCCGGTAAGCACCGGCCATTCCCGCGCGGGAAAACATCGCGTAGGGCGTGACCTTTCGTGACCTTTCACCGGTGACGGCCGGCCGGCACCGACAGCTTCGGGTGCCCTCATGTCGACCGTCACCGCCGTTCCGCTACAGCCTGTCAAGCGCGGCTATCTCGTCTGGCTCTGGATCGGGATCGCGCTGGCCGTGCTGCTTGCCGTTGCGCTCGCCTGGGCGGGCGACTCGGGCATCGGGTCCACGCCCTCCGGGCTGCGCTACCAGTTGCTCAAGAAGGGCGCCGAAGGGCCCCATCCGACCGACACCGACATCGCGCTGGTCCAGTATGAGGGCCGGCTGCCCGACGGCACCGTGTTCGACAAGTCGCAACAGCCCACCCCGATGCCCGTCAACGGCGTCGTCCCCGGCTTCTCCGAAGGGCTGAAGCTGATGACCAAGGGCGCGAAGTACCGCCTCTGGATCCCGCCCGAGCTCGGCTACGGTCCCGAAGGCAAGCCGCCGGTGATCCCGCCCGCCACCACGCTCGACTTCACCGTCGAACTGGTCGACTTCCTCCCCGCCGAAACCGTCCGCCGCCTCCAGCAGCAACAGCAGATGATGGGCGGGATGCCCGGCATGCCGGGCAGTCCCGGCGGTGCAGCCCCGAGCGGTCCGCCCCCGCGCTGATCCAAGCGCATCGTCCCGGCCTTGTGCCGGAGTCCACGGCTCCGCTAACCGGCGCCGCCGCGGTACTGGACCCGGTTCAGCCAAGCCGAAGCGGCCGTCCTCCCCTCTTGTGTCCCCGCGAAGGCGGGGACCCAATCTGGGCTCCCGCCTTCGCGGGAGCACACCTAGGGGGCGATGGCATCAGCTTGATGGGTACATTGAACCCGCCTCACGTCTGGAGGAACCATCGTTCCTCGCCCTCCAGCCCCACCGCGGTCAGCCGCCCGGTCGCATAGGCGCCGGTGTCGATCCCCAGCCGGCAGGGTTGCTCGTCCACCGTCTCGGTGATGGTGTGGCCATGGACGATGAACCTGTCGTGCGGGCCGGGGTGCTTCAGGAACCGGCTGCGAATCCAGCGCAGGTCCGACAGCGCCTGCTCGGCCAGCGGCACGCCCGGCAGGATACCGGCATGGACAAAGCCATAGTCGCCGATCGTGACGTACGGCTCCGCCGCCGCCAGGAAGTCGCGATGCGCCGCCGGCACCGCCGCCGCTAGCAGCCGGTGCAGCTCGGGATAGTCCGCCTGCTCGTAGGCCGCCTCGTCGATGCGGTAGCTCAGCGCCGTCTCGCGTCCGCCGACCCGCGCGAACAGCCGCAGCATCTCCGCGTCCCCGGCCAGCGCGCCCAGGAAGATCTCCTCGTGGTTGCCCGACAGGAGGTGGACCTGCCCTGGAAGCTGCTTTCTCAGCGCCATCGCCCGCGCGACCACGCCCGCGCTGTCCGGCCCGCGATCGACCAGGTCGCCCAGCAACACCGTGATCCGGGTGGCAGGCCCCCGTGCCGCATCGTCGGCCGCGATCAGCTCCAGCAGCGCCTCGAACTGGCGGATGCAGCCATGAACGTCACCGATCGCATAGACGCGATACCCGTCAGGCACACGGGGCAGGGCGGGCCTGGAACGGCGGAACAGCGAACGCAACATGACGCGCACGCATATAGTGCGCGTGCCCCCAAGCGAAGAGGGTCAGGCCGCCCGCGCCGCGCGCACCGGCGCGGCCGCGGGCTGGTCGGGCCAGATGCCGCGCGTGTCGAGCACCTGCTTGCCCGCGCGCTCGTCCAGCGGCACCGACCGGAACAGGTCGTGGTCGACCAACACGATCCAGATCGCATCCTCCTCGATCGCCGCATCGAGATCGACCAGCGTCGCGCCCGTCCCCGCCAGCGACGGGGGCAGCGCGGCGACATAGGGCTCGACCACGTCGATCCGCGCGCCGAAGCGCTCCGCCAGCGCCTCCGCGACATGGAGCGCCGGGCTCTCGCGCAGGTCGTCGATGTTCGCCTTGAACGCGAGGCCCAGGCACGCGACCCGCGCCCCCGGCCGCGCCTCGATCAGCGCGGCGGCCTGTTCGACGACATGCGCGACCTTGGCGTCGTTGACCTCGCGTGCGGTGCGGATCAGCGGGGTGGCGTCGGGCGCAGCGGCGACCAGGAACCACGGGTCGACCGCGATGCAATGCCCGCCGACGCCGGGGCCGGGGGACAGGATGTTGACCCGCGGGTGGCGGTTGGCGAGGCGGATCACCTCCCACACGTCCGCGCCGACCCGGTCCGCGACCAGGCTCAGCTCATTGGCGAAGGCGATGTTGACGTCGCGATACGCGTTCTCGGCCAGCTTGGTCATCTCGGCCGCCCGCGCGGTGGTGGTGACGCACGCTCCGCGCACGAACCGGCGATAGAATTGCAGCGCCTTCCTCGCACACCGCGGCGTAATGCCGCCGATGACGCGGTCGTTATCGATCAGCTCGACGAGGATGCGTCCCGGCAGCACGCGCTCGGGGCAATAGGCGATGGCGATGTCCGCCTGCTCGCCGGTGCGTCCCGGCACCTTGAGGTCGGGGCGCAGCTTCGCCAGCAGGTCGCGGACTTGTTCGGTGGTGCCGACCGGGCTGGTCGATTCGAGGATCACCGTGTCGCCCCGCTTCAGCACCGTCGCAATCGTGGTCGCGGCTTGCAGGACATAGCCGATATTGGGCTGGCGATCGTCGTGGAACGGGGTCGGCACCGCGATCACGAACACGTCCGCAGGCGCGATCGCCGTCGAGGCGCGCAGGGTGCCGCGCGCGACCACGCCCGAGACGAGGCCATCGAGGTCGACCTCCTCGATATGGATGTGCCCCGAATTGACCGTCTCGATGACATGCTGGTGGACGTCGACGCCCAGCACGCGGGCGCCGGTGCGCGCGATCACTGCGGCGGTGGGCAGGCCGATATAGCCGAGGCCCAGGACGCAGACGGCAAGCTCAGGGTCGGTGTGCATCGGCGACGATCCTTGCGATCCTGCCTGCGGCCTGACCATCGCCGAATGGATTGTGGGCGCGGGCCATCGCGGCGTGGGCGGCCTTGTCGTCGAGAAGCGTTGAAACTTCGGAAACGATGCGGGCCTCGTCGGTCCCGACCAGCCGCGCGGTGCCCGCCTCCACCCCCTCGGGCCGCTCGGTCGTTTCGCGCATCACCAGCACCGGCTTGCCCAGCGCCGGCGCTTCCTCCTGCACCCCGCCCGAATCGGTCAGCACCACATCGGCCATGCCCAGCGCGCGGACGAAATGAGGGTAGTCGAGCGGCGGGACGCGGACGATCGACTCGCGGTCGCCCAGCACTTCGTCCATCACCCGTCCGACCTCTGGGTTCGGGTGCATCGGAAAGAGCAGGGCGGCGTCCCCGCGGTCGGCGATGCGGGCCAGCGCGCGCGCGATCCCGGCCATGCCGTCGCCGAAATTCTCGCGCCGGTGGGTGGTGACCAGCACCACCCGTCGCCCCGCCAGCCGTGCCGCGACCGGATCGAGTCCCGCCGCCAGCGCCGGCTCCGCCGCGATCCGGTCGCGGGTCCAGTGCAGCGCGTCGATCACCGTGTTGCCGGTGACATGCACCCCCACGCCCACGTTCTCCCGCGCGAGCGCCGCTGCCGCGATTGCGGTCGGCGCGAAGTGGAGGTCGGCGATGGGCGCGACGATCCGCCGGTTCACCTCCTCGGGCCAGGGATGATAGATGTCGCCCGACCGAAGGCCCGCCTCGACATGCGCTACAGGGACGCGCCGATAATAGGCCGCGAGCGCGCCGGCCATCGCGGTGGCGGTGTCGCCCTGCACCAGCACCCGGTCGGGCCGCTCGGTGTCGAGCACCTCGCCGATCCCGGTCAGCAGCCGCGCGGTCAGCCGGTCAAGCGACTGCCCCGGCTCCATGAGGTTCAGGTCGATGTTGGGTGTGAGACCGGCGATCGAGAGCACCTGGTCGAGCAGCCCGCGATGCTGTGCGGTGACGCAGGTTCGCACGGTCATATCGGGCAGGTTCTCGAGCGCGCGCACCACCGGAAACAGCTTGATCGCCTCGGGCCGGGTGCCGAAGACGAGAAGGAGCTTGGTCATGGCTCCCATGGCTAGCCGCTCGTCCTTAAGGCGGCGCTAACTGCACCTCGATCAGTTGCGGATGACAATGCGCGGCGATAGGCGACCTGCGCAAAGGGAGCAGTGACAGATGACGGTCAGGCCGGTTCGCAAGGCGGTGTTCCCGGTGGCGGGGCTGGGGACGCGGTTCCTGCCGGCGACCAAGGCGATGCCCAAGGAGATGCTGACGGTCGTCGACAAGCCGCTGATCCAGTATGCGGTCGAGGAGGCGCTGGAGGCGGGGATCGAGCAGATCATCTTCGTCACCGGGCGCGGCAAGGGCGCGCTGGAGGATCATTTCGACGTCTCCTACGAGCTCGAGGATACGATGCGCGCGCGGGGCAAGTCGCTGGACGCGCTCGACGGCATCCGGATGCAGCCGGGCAGTCCGGTCTATGTCCGCCAGCAGGAGCCGCTGGGGCTCGGCCATGCGGTATGGTGCGCGCGCGAGATCGTCGGCCACGAGCCGTTCGCGGTGCTCCTGCCCGACGAGCTGATGGTCGGCGGGTTCCTGCGCCAGATGGTCGAAGCCTACACGCAGGTCGGCGGCAACGTCATCGGCGCGCTGGAGGTGCCCGACAGCGAGACGGACAAGTACGGCATCATCTCGCCCGGCGAGCAGAAGGGCCGGCTGGTCGAGGTGCAGGCGCTGGTCGAGAAGCCCAAGGGCGTCGCGCCGTCGAACCTGATGATCCCGGGCCGCTACATCCTCCAGCCCGAGGTGATGCGGGTGCTGGATGCGCACGAGGCGGGGGCGGGCGGGGAAATCCAGCTGACCGACGCGATGGCGAAGCTGATCGGCACCCAGCCGTTCCACGGCTTCCGCTTCGACGGCGACCGCTACGACTGCGGCGACAAGGCGGGGTACATCCAGGCTAATCTCGCGCTGGCGCTCGCACGGCCCGACATCGGTCCCGCCGTGCGCGGCTTCGCGCAGGCGCTGCTGGGGTAATCAGCCCGTCGGGCAGCGCTGCTGGCCTGCGAGCACCCGTTGCAGGACGCGGGACGGCTGCTCGGCGGAATGGGGCTTGTGGAGCAATCCGTAGTCGTGCCCGCCCTCCTGCGCGAGGATGTGGCTGTAGCCCGACGCGAGCACCACGGGGAGGCCGGGCAGGCGCTGGCACAACTCGCCGGCAAGCGCGACACCGCCGGTGCCCGGCATCACCACGCCCGAAACCGATGTCGAACCCGTCGCCATCCGGTCCCAGTCGTTCCAGTGCCTCCTCGACGTTAGTGCCCCGGTCGTGCGATCGCCCAGGTCCTCCACGATCTGGGTACAGAAGCGACCCACCTCCAGATTGTCCTCGGCCACCAGGACGCGTTGCCCCTCGCCAACCGGCGCGCTGCTCGGGCCGGGCGCGTCCGTCGCGAGCGCAGGTTCCTCCACTTTCGTCGGGATGCTCCAGCCACTCGGACGTCACGCCGATCATCTCCTTCTCGGTCCAACCGAGCACGGCCGTCCAGGCGGGATTGATTGCAACGAGCCGGCCCTGGAGGTCCATGATCGCGAGCGGATCGCGGGTGACGTTTCACATCCGGTTCAGCTCGCGCGCGCGGGTCAGGTTTTCGGCCTCGAGCTGTTCGTTGGCCGTGCTCAGGTAGGCGATCGCCTTGTCGCGCTCGGCCTCCACGGTGCGGCGCTGTTCGACGTCGATGAGGACGCCGGGGAAGCGCAGCGGGGTGCCGTCCGTCGCCTGATCGACGCGCCCGTTCGCCTCGATCCAGTAATAGCGGCCGTCATGGCGCCGCACGCGAGATTGGCGGGCATAGACACCGCCCCGCGCGATTGCCTCCTCGATCGCCGCCGACAGGCCGGCCTGGTGGTCGGGACGGACGGTCTGGACAATCCTGGCGAGGGGGATGCCCTCGCGCCCGAGCGCGGGGTCGAGCCCGAACGCGTTCGCGAAGCCCTCGTCGACCTTGAAGTGATCGAGGGTCAGGTCTCAGAACTATGGCCGATGATCGCGCCGGCACCCAGGGGCAAGCTGCACACGCTCGCTGTTGGTCCGTGTTGCTGCCTCGGTTCGCGCAGCGCCTGTGCGGCGACGTGCTCGTGGGTGCTCGGGGTGTAGGACTAGGTGACGTGGGTCTCCTCCGGATACCCGGTCCGCTCCATCATCAGCATGATGTCGTTGGTGTGGGTTGGCCGGCCGGCATAGGCTTCCGCGACTAGAGGCGTCAGATCGCCGGCGATCTCTCTCCAGACCTCCAGGAACCGTCGCCCGAGCGCGGCGGGATGATGCCCCTGGAGCACCGCGCTGTAATCGTCATTGTAGAGCCGCCGCTGCTCGGGACCTCAGACGATAAACATCGGCTGGTTGGATACGAGCATGACGCTGACCAGCGTCTGCAACGCCTTGGGCCAGTTCGCTCTGGCCGACATGAAGCTCGGCATGAAATCCCGTGCGCTGGGTAGAGCCGCAGAGGGCGATAGCCAACAAGCACGGCAACGGGCCGGCAACATCTGTTACCTCCGGGAGTTCGGTCCTGCCAACGGGATTGGTGGTGAGAAGGCGATGATCGACATCAACACGGCATCGGCCGACGAGATCGACATGGTGCCGCAGTTGAAGGGGCACGGGTTCGAGATCGCGCGCTATCGCGACGAGCGCGGTCGGTTCGAGGCGGTCCGGCGGCTGGAGGAGGTTCCGGGGCTCGCGGGCAAGGTCGCCGGGCTGGAGGACGCGATCCGGTTCGGCTGAGGCCCGCCGCTATCCCGTCATCCCGGCGGGCGGAGTGGGGTTCGCCCCCTGCGCCTTGAGGTGCCGCCAGACCTTAACCTTGGCAGGGTAGAGCGGGCTGTCGGGTTGGGTGACCTGGGGATCCTCGAACGCGGCGACCAGGCCGTCACGCGCCTTGGCCGTGTCGGTGCGCGCGCCCAGCTGTATGAGGTGCCATACCACGTCCCAGTCGACCGACAGCGCATAGGACACCACCAGCGGCTGGCCGTCGTCCTCGGCGTCGATGTCGGCGCCGTGACGGTGGAGCCAGGTGATCGCGTCGAGGTTGCGGTCGTTGCCGAAGCGGACGATGACGGGCGATCCGCTGGCGTTGCGGGTGTTCGGATCGCCGCCCGCGTCCAGCACCATGCGCAGCAGTTCGGGATCGCGGGCCCAGGCGGTGACTGCGACCGTGACCGCGTTGTCGCCCTCCTCGTCCTTGGCATTGGGATCGGCGCGGTGGGCGATCAGGGCGCGGACCGCCTGCTTGCGATCAGTGCCGGTCGCGAACGCCAGCGGAGTGACGCCGTGCGCGCCATGCGCGTTGGGGTTGGCGCCCGCGGCGATCGCGGCGTCGATCGCCTGGGCGTCGTCGGCTTCGATCGCCTTTTCCAGCGCGGCGTCGCGTCCGGTGAATTGCATGGGGGAACTCCGGTCGGGGGCGGGGGAGCAGGCGGCGAGCAGCGCCGTCAGCAGGAGGCGGCGGATCATGGGGCGGACCACGGGGAGGATCATCCGCAATGCGCGCGGAAGCGTTGCAGCGTCGCGCGGTCGGCGGCGATCTGCTTTTCCATCGCGCCGGGGTGGCCGGCGGTGCCGACGACATTGGACATGCGGTGCTGCGCCAGCTTGCCGAGCGTCGGGCCCTGCTTGTTCGCGCCCGTCGCCCGGGCAAGACCGCCCATCGAATTGGGAATGGTTTCCTTGGTCGCCGCGCGCACCGGCGGAAACGCGACCGACCGGTTGGCGATCATCCGGTCGAGGTCGCCCATCAATCCCTGGCGCGCCGCCGCGAATCCCGGATCGGGCGTCTTGGACGTGGCGTCGAGCGGGTTCAGGTGGGTGATCTTCATCGGCCCCACGATCCCCGCCGAAGGTGCCAGCCCGCTGTCGTTGCTGCCCGCCAGCTGATCGCGCAGGAAGCGCGCATTGGTCAGCTGCTGCGCCGGATTTGACGTGTTGTTCATGTAGGTCAGGAAGTCCTGCTCGGCGCTGAAGGCGTGGGTGCGCGAGGTCAGCGACGCGAAGTCCGCCTGCCCCGTGCGCGCCAGCGACGCCGGATGCAGGCCCGACGAGTTGAAGACGTAGACGTTGCTGCGCGGGGAGACGAGGCCCGCCTCCTGCGCCAATCCACCGCCCTTAGAATAGCCGGCGATGTCGAAGTTCGTGCCGCTCTTAGACAGCTTGCTGCCGAGTTTGCGGGCGGAGCGGAACTGGTCGGTATCGCGGCCCTGGCCGTTGTCGATATTTGTTTTCCAGTCGACTAGCGAATCGGGCTGGGTGTCGCGCGGCACCATGATGATCTTGCCGTTGGTCTCGTCGCGGTACAGCGCCGCGCGCCAGCCGGTTTTGTCGTCGCGCAGGTCCTTGTCGGTCAGCGCATAAGGGCTCTTGGGATCGATCCCGAGCGCGCGGTTCGCCCCCGCCGCGTCGGTCGGCAGGCGGGTGAGGCAGGGCTGGTTGATTGGCCCCGCGTCCTTGTTGCCGAGCTCGTTGAGGTCGCGGGCGGCGCGCGCGCCGGGCAGCGCGGCGCTGTAGCGCTCCATGCGCGCCGCGACCGGGCCGACCTCGGCCGCCTCGCGCGCGCAGATGCTGCCGGGCTGGCCGCGCGCGGCGACCACCTTGGCGCGCTCGCGGGCGCCGTGGATCAGCACCTCGTCCTTCGCCTTGGCGTCGGTGCACGACTTCGGGCACGCACCGACGGCCTTGGGCGGCGAGGAGCGGCTGAACCCGCCCATCAGCCCTGATCGAACGCGATGAACGGCACGATCCCGCGCTCCTCCAGTTCGACCTTCATCGCCAGGGTGGCGTCGTCGCCAGCGACCTCGGCCGGCGAGGCGTCGAACCCGTGCGCCTGCGCGGCGAGCAGGTAGCTCAGCCGGACGGCAAGACCATGTTCGTCCATTCCGGCGAACCGGTCGTACGGGGCCAGCCACAGCTCGCGGCACCATGACGGCGAGGCGAGCAGCGCGAGCAGCGCCGGGTCGGCGGACTGGCTGGACAGGAACCGGCGCATCCGGTCGAGCATATGCTCGCGGGTCAGCGCCGCCAGCTGGCCGGGCGAGACGTTCAGCATGGCGTCGCGCCCGCCCAGTCGACATCCGTCTCGACCAGAGCGCCGCCCTCGTGGTGGAGCCGGTGGAGCCGGCCGGGGCGCTCCCCCTCGACCAGGAAGCGGACGACGCCGCGGAACCAGGGCGCAAGCTCGGCCGGGGTCGAGGCGTGGAGGATCGTGCGCAGCACCAGCGGGTCGTAGAAGCGGAACCACACCACCGATCCGTCCGGAAGACGCGCGTTCAGGAACCGCTTCAAGCGCAGCCGCAGCGCATCGATGGCGAGATCGGCCTGGATCATGACGCCCCAGCCCCGGCCTGCGCCTGCCGTCCGCCACAGCGACAGCAGTGGTTCGGCGGGGTCGAGACGGACGAGATAGGGCAGGGTGGCGGCGAGGACGCCCGGCACCTCGCCCGCGACGAGGCATTGCGCCTCGCGACAGCCGGTTACGAGGGGGTGGAGGCGCGGGTCCTGCGCGGTGTCGACCACCGCGTACCAGCCGGGCTCGCCCGCCCTCACGCCCCGCAACGCTCGCAGAACGGCACGCGCGAGGCGGCGGCGGCCTGATTGGCGGCGGCCTGTGCGGCGGGGCTCGCGATCGAGGCCGCGACCGCCAGTGCGCCGGGGGCGAACGCGCCGGCCCCGCCGGTTCCCGCGCTGCTCGCGTCGCCGATGAGGACGGTCGGCAGGCCGAGCACGATCGCGCCGCCATGCGCGGTCTGGTCGCCGATGCGGGCCGCGGGCAGGCCGATGACGAACACGGTCTTGGAGCCCATCAGGATGACGTCGGGCGGGCCGACACAGGTCAGCTGGTCCGACACCCGCGCCTGCGGGATCTTGCCGGTCAGCACGGTCGGCGCGCACGCGGGCAGGATCGGGCCGCCGACATGCGGCGCCCCCGTCACCATCGGGCAGATGTGCATATCGCCCACCCGCGCGGCCGGCATTCCCATGATGCGTCTTCCCTGTCCTGCCGGTCGCCGACCGATGTGTTCCAGGCGCGGGCCCGTGGCAACCCGTTTTGCGTCCGATGCCGGGACGTTTCGCCGGGCGGGGCCGCAAAGGTTCCGAAGGTTCCGGCAAAACGACATGTTCGCGCGCCTCGCCTGCGCCGACGCGAACGGGTCGGAGCTGCGGAGGGCGGGGCCGGGCATGGCGCGACCAAAGCACGATCGGCGCATGTAGGACAGACCCGACCGCGCGCCTGTCAAAGGACGGCTTGCCCCGACGTCAGCGGCGTGCGCGGTCCGGCGCGGCGGGGGTCAGGACCAGCAGCGAGACGCCCTGGCGCGGCAGGGGGAAGGACAGAATGGCGCGCCGGCCGCTCACCGCGACGGGAGTGGGCGCGGGATCGAGCGTCGCGAGCCTGGCCGCGTCCAAAAGCGCGGCGCGCTGCGCGGCGGTCGGCGCGATCGGCGACCCCATCGCCCGCCACGCGGCGAAGCTGTTGGAGTGGCGTTCGTCGATGCGGTAATGCGTCAGCGTCGCGCCCCGGGCCATGGCAAGGGGCAGATCGCGCAGCGCCACCCGCACCGCGGCGTCGGGTCCGGGCACGTCGTCGTCATGATAATGCCAGACGAGGACGCTGAGCGCGCCTTTATCCAGGCTGGCGACGCTGCCCACGTCCGGGCGGTCGCGCACGCCGTCGTGCAACACCGCGTCGAGCGGCGACTGCCCGTCCGACGCCGCCCGCACGTAGCGGCCGTGCATCTTCGCAAACAGCTTGAACATGTTCATGACGGGCAGGTCGATGCCCTGCGACGTCAGCTGGCGGAAGCCCGCGAAGGGAGGCTGGTCCTCGAACTCGAACGCCCAGGACAGGATGCCCTCCAGCTTCAACCCGCGCCGGTCGGCGAGTGCGCGCAGCCGGGGGAAGGACGCGGCGGTGTAGCTCGAATACATCGTGCCGTTGCGATAGGCGTTGGCTGGGCCCTGGCAGGCAGCGCATCCTTCCGGATCGGACTCGCCGATCACGATCGGTTTGGAGCGGAAGGCCGGGTTGGCGGCGATCGCGGCGAACTCGTGCTCGGCCGCCTGGAGATGCGTGTTGAGGCCCATCCGGACATGGCTGCCTCCCGGCCCGTCAACAACGCTCGGCTGGCCCTTGGCATGGAAGGACAGGAAATCGGTGGGAATTCCGGCGGCGGCGGCATGGGCCATGAACGCCGTTAGGAAGTCGTCGCCCGCGCCCGCGTTGTCGGGTCCGCCCACCCGCGCCTCGGGCAACGCGCGCCGGACGCCTCGGACGGCGGCGTCGTGGAGGCGGAAGAACGCTTCGCGCGTCCCGCCCCAGTAATATTGCGGCAGGTTGGCCTCGTTCCACGTCTCGAAATACCAGCTCGCGACCTCCGCCCGGCCATAACGGTCGACGCAGTGGCGCACCCATTGGCGGATCAACTCCTCCCACCGGGCATAGTCGCTGGGCGGATAGGCCCAGCCGGTGCGCAGCGCGCCGCTGCCGGGGCGCCAGTCGTGCTGATAGGGGGCGGGGCCGGTGGTCATCGCCTCCGGCATGAAGCCGAGCTCGACATAGGGCTTCACCCCCCGGGCGCGGTAGGTGTCGAAGATGCGGTCGACGATCGTCCAGTTGTACACCGGGCGCCCCGCCGCATCCTCCGAATAGATGCCGGTCGATCCCCATTTCAACGCCGGCGTGCCGTCGCCCGAGGTCAGGAGGTTGTGCGCGCGGAAATACACCCGGTCGGGGGCGAGCGCGCCCAGGGTCGCCAGCGTCGTGCGCCCGTCCTTCATGGTGGCGTAGTTGGGCTCGTCCGCACCGAAGAAGCGCCACACCGGTTCGACCGGCCCCTCGTCGTGGGCGGCGTCGATGCTGACCGTGACCGGGATCGCCGGCGCGGTCTGGGCAGCAGCCGGGCCGCCCAGCGCGAACGCGACGGCGAGGAGCGACCGCATCCTCAGCGCCCGCCCGGGACGGGGCCGTCGACGACCCGGAACTGCCCGCCCGCGTGCATCATGCTCATGAGGTAGAGCATGCCGTCGAAATAGCGCTGCTCGCCGGCGGGCACGGGCATGTCCCACAGCTCCTGCAGGAACGCGCGGCTGACCGGGCCGGGGGTCGCGGTGAGGCCACCGACGGCGGCGGCGGCGACCATGCCGGCCGAGTGGCGGTCGGACAGCGGCCGACCGTCGAGCGTGTAGCGGTCGGGAAAGGTCCTGATCCCCTGGTCGAACAGGAAGCGCTGGATCCGATCGCTCAGCACCCGCTGGCGCGGATCCTTGCCCCACCAGCCGCCGTCGACCGACCAGTTGCTGACGGTGCGCCAGCTGTCATAGCCGAATTGCGAGGGATTGCCGTCCCAGCCGTTGGTCACCCCGCCGTCCGAGCGGCTGCGATCGGGGGAGAGGCCGGTCTTCGGCCCGGTGACCTTGACGAACAGGTCGCGGCTGACGGTGGCGGCCCGAGCCCAGAAGGCGCGGTCCTCCGCCGGGCCCCAGCGCGCCCAGAGCTCGTAGAAGGCGGGGAGGTGATAGGACGCGTCGGTGCCGGGCAATGCGCGCTCGGGAACGAAGCGTACGACGGCCTCGGCCTCGTCCACCATCGGGCCGACCGTGACCGGCCCCGCCGGGCGGGCGCGGCGGGCCGGCGGCCAGGGCTTGCCCGCGGCGCGAGCCTCGGCGGCGGCGGTGCGGTTGTTGGGGCTGGGCCACGGCGTCGCAGGCTCGACGAAGGGCGCGTCGCCGGGATGGATGCGGAAGGGCGGTGTGGCGGTGCGAACCGGATGGTGCCGCATCCCGCGCAGGATCGTGTCGGCCTCGCACTGGTAATCGTAGATGCCGGTGCCGTTGCCCCAGCGCCGCGCGGCGAACAGGAGCGCCGTCGCGTAATATTCCTCGCCGTCGGGCGCGGCGCTGATCGAGCGCGGGCTGCCGTCCGTGCCCATCGACCAGGCGAAATAGCCGACCGAGGGATTGGCGGGATCGGTGATGAGCATGTGGGTCTTGGACCAGTTCCACAGCGCATCGAACTCGCGCTTGTGGCCGAGCTGGACGGCGATCATCATGCCGTAGCTCATCCCCTCCGACCGGGCGTCGTTGTTGGCCCAGTCGGTGACATAGGCGAGCGGGCCGTTCGCGTTCGCGCCCGTCTCGAAATAGACCCGCTGCTCCTGCCCGTCGCCGTGGAAGAGCTGGCGGAACGCGCGGTCGATCCGGGCGCGGGTCTCGGCCTCGCTTTGCCCGAGCTGCTCGGCGAACAGGTTGCGGTAGCGGCCGGTGACGGCGGCGCCGGTTGCGGTCTGGGGCGCGCCATCGCGCGCGATCGCCGGGGTGGCGGCTGCGAGCAGGCAGGCGGCGGCAAGGCGGAGGGCGCGCGGCATCGATCAACTCTCCCGACCGGCCGGCGTAGGTTGCCGGCTCTGTTATCGCTCCCATGGCATGGATGACGGTGCGAACGGAAGCGGCGATGCAGCCGCGCGCTTCCGTCCGCGGTCGCTCTAGCGGGCGGTCCGGGCGGCGGCGCGGGCGAACAGCCAGGCGGACCCGGCGAACAGGAGGACGAACCCGCCGTTCAGCACCACCTGGCCGAGCGGCCCCGGCGGCTGGTCGCCCGCGGTCGCCACCGCCACTGCGCCGGCCAGCGCCTGCGCGACCGCCGCGGCGGCGGTGGCGCGGACCATGCCACGGGCCCGGAAGCGCGCGACGATCGCGCCGACCAGCGCCACCGCGAGCACGCCGGCGTACACGAGGTTGAGCGGGTCGCCCTCGTCGCCGATGATCCCGACCGCGGCGTTGATCCAGACCAGCAGGAACGCCGCCGCCAGCAGCAGCGCGACCCCGCCGCGCCAGGCGAGGTCGCGCGAGCCGCGGACCGCCAGTTCGAGCGCGAGCCCGACCCCGCCGATCAGCACGCCGGCGAACACGAAGTCGCCCGCGGTCCAGTTCACCTCGTCAGTAACCTGCATCGCGGCGAGCGGCAGCAGCCACAACGCCGCCGCCAGGCTCCATGCCGCGATCCGCCAGCCGCTGGTCGCCGCTCCTGCTCCACCATTCGCTTCCATCCCACCATTCGCTTTCATCATCGTCGCCTCCATGCTGTAGACGGGTCCGGTCTGACCGATCGGGTGGTGAGCGGCATGAGCAACGGATGAGGAATGGCTGAAAAGTGACCCGCCGCCACGTCTTCGACCGGTTCGAGCTGGACGGCGCGAACCGGACGCTGCGGAAAGACGGCGCACCGGTGGAGGTCAGCGCCCGTTATCTCGACGCGCTGATCCTGCTGGTGGCGGAAGCGGGGGCGCTGGTCAGCAAGGACCGCTTCATGCGCGAGGTGTGGCAGGGGGTGCCGGTGACGGACGAGGCGCTGACCCAGTGCATCAGGACGCTGCGCCGCCTGCTGGGCGACGATGCCGCGCAGCCCCGGTTCATCGCGACGGTGCCCAAGCACGGCTATCGGTTCATCGCCCCGGTGGAGCCGGCCGGCGCGCCGGCGGCTCGTGAGGACGTGAGCGTCCGGCCCCGTCCGGGGCGCATGATGTGGGCGCTGGCCGGGGCGGGCACGCTGGGAGCGGGCGGTGCGGGGGTGGCCGGCGGGCTGTTCTATGGTTCGGCGGTGGCGTCGGGGCAGGAGGGGGCGGGCGGCGCGTCGGTGCTGCTGGTGCTGTTGTGGCTGACGATCGTCGCGGCGACGGTCGGCGGGGCCGGAGTCAGCCTGGGGCTGGCGGTGGCGGCGCGGGCGCATGCGCCGGCGTGGCGGATCGTCGGCGGTGCGGGCGGCGGGTTCGTGGTCGGCGGGCTGGTCAAGCTGCTCGGGCTTGATGCGTTCAACCTGCTGCTCGGCCACGCGCCGGGCGACATCACCGGCGCGCCCGAAGGATTGGTGCTGGGCGGGGCGGTGGGGCTGGGCAGCTGGCTGGCGGAGCGCCGGCCGGGGTCGCCCCGCCGGGCTGCGGGAGTCGCGGCGGCGGCGGGTGCGGCGGGGGCGTCCATGATCCTGCTGCTCGGCGGCCGATTGATGGGGGGCAGCCTGGACCTGCTCGCGCGCACCTTTCCGGGGTCGCGGCTCCATCTGGCGCCGCTGGGACGGGTGGTGGGGGAGGGTGGGTTCGG
>Ga0325400_1000023_pt1 | contig 79866 bp, 74 predicted proteins | sample PopdelMetagenome_2_FD_205662 | JGI IMG/M metagenome (GOLD analysis project Ga0325400, IMG submission 205662) | Populus deltoides microbial communities from Bellville, Georgia, United States - Xylem-PdKOR-R1 | ecosystem: Host-associated > Plants > Phyllosphere > Stem > Wood/Secondary xylem... | reverse complement strand
GTTCGCGTCCGAACCGCTGGGGACGGTGAACCTCCCGCCAATCGCCGGCGCAATTTCCCGGCGCCGATGGCGGAAAGCGCCAACCTTCGCGCGCCCGATCAAGCGCACGCAGCGATCTCAACCACTTACTCGAATTGGCATGGTGGATGCAAAATACTCGGCAAGTCCGACTGATCGGCCGCCGGACTTGCTAAAAGGGATTTGAGACCATGACCCGCATCGAAACCGTCAGCCGCACCGCCGCTTCGCTGGTCGGCGCCTTCGTGTTCGCCGCGCTGTTCGTCGCCGCCGCCGTTCCCATCATGCCGGTCGCTTGACCGCACCTTACCTCAAGGAGTCCACGCCATGATCCGCCTGCCCATCGTCGCCGAAGTCGCCGCGTTCGCCGCCGCCCTTGTATTTGCCGCGCTCACCGTTGCGGCGGCCGCCCCGACGGTGCCGCTCGCCTGAGCGGCACACCCACCGGACTTCGGCGCCATGACCCGCCAGATGCTGACAGGCATCGCCACAGTCGCGACCACCCTGCTGTTCCTCGCCGACCAGGCCCACCGGCTCGCCGTCTAGGCGGGCACCGCAGCCCCCACCGGGCCCACCGCGGCCGGCTCGCCCCGACTGTACGTGCCCGTGAGCACCCCGGCGGCGAGCACATGCCCCGCCATCGCCTCCAGCAGCGCGCTGCGGCCGGGATCGTCCCCCGGATCGCCCGCCTGCCCGTCGAGCGCGAACAGCTGGAACACGTAGCGATGCTCGCCATGGCCGGTCGGCGGGTCGGGCGGCAGCCACCCCTCGCGCCCGTACGAATTCCGTCCCGCATCGGGTCGCGAACCCACGCCATCCGCGACGATCGCGCCCTCCGCCAGTGATCCCGCCTCGGGCGCGAGGTCCCACACCACCGCATGGACCAGCGGCGCCGGCGTCGGTGAATCGGCGTCCTCGACCAGCAGCGCCAGCCGCGCCGTTCCCGCCGGCGGATCGTTCCAGTGGAGCGGCGGCGACACGCCCGCCCCGTCCGCGGTGAAGCGCTCCGGCATCCGCCCGCCCTCGCCGAACGCGGTGCTGGCGAGGTCCATCGCCGCGAACGCGCCCAGCGATCCTTGTGCCACCGCCACCTTGTCCGCGCCCGCGCGCCACCCGCTGAAGGCCCGGCCCAGCCATTGAGGAACATGTTCCAGCATCTTGGCTTTCCTCCTGCCACCCCCAACGCACGCGCGCCTTTTTTGTTGACTTGCGCCTGTGCTTTCCCGCGAAGGGAACGCATGACCGCAGAAACCGACCTTCACGCCTTGCGCGACCACATGCTGTGCGCGGTCGACGCCGCCGCCGGGCTCGACGCGCTGGACGCGGTGCGCGTCGAGGCGCTCGGCAAGCAGGGCCGCGTCACCCAGCTCCTCAAGACGCTGGGCGCGATGACCCCCGACCAGCGCCAGACAGAGGGCCCCCGCATCCACGCCCTGCGCGAGGCGGTGACCGACGCGATCGCGGCGCGCAAGGCGGCGCTGGAGGCGGCGGCGCTGTCGGCCCGGCTCGAATCCGAACGCGTCGACCTGACCCTGCCGGTCGACGTGCCCCCCACCGGCACCGTCCACCCGGTCAGCCAGGTGATGGACGAGATGGCGGAGATCTTCGCCGACCTGGGCTTCGCGGTCGCCACCGGGCCCGAGCTGGAGACCGACTGGCACAACTTCACCGCGCTCAACATCCCGGAGACGCATCCCGCGCGGGCGATGCACGACACGTTCTATCTCGATCGGAGCGAGGCTGAGTACGCCGGCCTTGGTGCGGATGAGCGCGTAACTCCTACTGTTCTGCGCACCCATACCTCGCCCGTCCAGATCCGCGCGATGCTCGCCGGCAAGCCCCCGCTGCGCATCATTGCCCCCGGCCGCGTCTACCGCTCGGACTGGGACGCGACCCACACGCCCATGTTCCACCAGATCGAGGGGCTGGTGATCGACCGCGGCATCACGCTCGGGCACCTTAAATGGACACTGGAGACCTTTCTCAAGGCGTTCTTCGAACGCGACGATATCGTCCTGCGCCTCCGCCCCAGCTATTTCCCCTTCACCGAGCCCTCCGCCGAGGTCGATGTCGGCTGGTCGACCATCAAGGGCCGCCGTGTCCTCGGCGGGTCGGAAGGCTGGATGGAGTTGCTGGGGTCCGGCATGGTCCACCCGCGCGTGCTCGAAGCGGCCGGGCTCGACCCGAACGAGTGGCAGGGATTCGCCTTCGGGGTCGGGGTCGACCGCCTCGCGATGCTCAAATACGGCATGGACGACCTTCGCCCCTTCTTCGAAGGCGACGTCCGCTGGCTCAAGCACCACGGCTTCTCCGCGCTCGACGTGCCGACGCTGTCGGGCGGGGTGGGGGCGCCATGACCCGAACCTGTCACCCCAGCGCAGGCTGGGGTCGCCCGGTTGCGACGCGCAACGCCCACCACTCAACGACCCCAGCCTGCGCTGGGGTGACGGACATCGCATGAAGTTCACCCTCTCCTGGCTCCGCGAGCACCTCGACACCGACGCCCCCCTCGACACGGTCGTCGAGACCCTCACCCGCATCGGTCTGGAGGTCGAGGGCATCACCGACCCTGGCGCGGCGCTCTCCGCGTTCCGCATCGCCCGCGTCCTCACCGCCGAGCGCCACCCCCAGGCGGACAAGCTCCAGGTCCTGTCGGTCGATGCCGGGGAGGGCCCCGTCCAGGTCGTCTGCGGCGCTCCCAACGCCCGCGCCGGGCTCGTCGGCGTGTTCGGGCCTCCCGGCGCGCACGTCCCCGGGTCGGGCATCACGCTCAAGGTCGCCGCGATCCGCGGGGTCGAGTCGAACGGCATGATGTGCTCCGCCCGCGAGCTCGAGATCGGCGAGGGGCATGACGGCATCATCGAACTGCCCGACGACGCCCCGGTCGGAACGGCCTATCCCGCCTATGCCGGGCTGACCGACCCGGTCATCGACGTCTCGATCACCCCCAACCGCCAGGACTGCATGGGCGTCCGCGGCATCGCCCGCGACCTCGCCGCGGCCGGGCTGGGGCGCTTGAAGCCGCTCGCGGTCGATCCGGTCACCGGCGAGGGCCCCGGCCCCGACGTCGCTACCCAAACCGACGCCTGCCCCGCCTTCTACGCGCAAGGCGTCACCGCCGTCGCCAACGGCGCCTCCCCCGACTGGATGCGCCGCCGGTTGCAGGCGATCGGGCAAAAGCCGATCAGCGCGCTGGTCGACATCACCAACTACGTGATGTTCGACCTCGGCCGCCCCCTGCACGTTTACGACCGCGCCAAGCTGACGGGCGGCCTCGTCGCCCGCCCCGCCCGCGACGGCGAGAGCGTGGTCGCGCTCAACGGCCGCACCTACACTCTTGCTGAGGGGATGGCCGTCATCGCCGACGACGCCGGCGTCCACGACATCGGCGGCATCATGGGCGGCGAGCATTCGGGCGTCACCCCCGCCACCACCGACGTTGTCATCGAGTGCGCGTTCTTCGATCCCGAATCGATCGCCCGCACCGGCCAGGCGCTCACCCTCACCAGCGACGCGCGCAGCCGGTTCGAGCGCGGGGTCGACCCCGCCTTCCTCGACGACGGGCTCGTGATCGCCACCCGGCTGGTGCTCGACATCTGCGGCGGCACCGCCAGCACGGTTACCCGCGCCGGCCACCCGCCGCTGGGCAAGCACTCGATCGCCTACGACCCGCACCTCGCCCGCGACCTCGGCGGCCTCGCGGTCCCGCCCGAGGAGCAGGCGCGCATCCTGCTGTCGCTCGGCTTCACGATCGGCGCGATCGACCATGCCGACGGGTTCTCCGACGCACTGTTCGCGACGGTCGAGGCGCGCTGGCCGGTGACCGTGCCCAGCTGGCGACGCGACATCGACGGCCCCGCCGACCTCGTCGAGGAGGTGATCCGCATCGCCGGGATCGACCGGGTGCCCACCGTTCCGCTGCCCCGCGCGCCCGGTGTCGCTCACCCCACCGCCACTCCCGAACAGAAGCTCGAACGCCGCCTCCGCCGCGCCGCCGCCGCGCGCGGGCTCGACGAGGCGGTGACGTGGAGCTTCATCGCGGAGCCCCAGGCCGACGCGTTCGGCGGCGGCGCACACCGCCTCGCCAATCCGATCGCTGAGCAGCTCAAGGTGATGCGCCCGTCGATGCTCCCCGGCCTGCTCGCCGCCGCCGAGCGCAACCGGCGGCATGGCGCGAGCAGCGTCCGCCTGTTCGAACTCGGCCGCCGCTACCTCGCGGAGGGCGAGCGCCCGACGCTGGGCGCGGTGCTCGCGGGCGACCGCACGGGCCGCGGCTGGCGTACCGGCAAGGCGACCGTGTTCGACGCCTACGATGCCAAGGCGGAGTCGCTGGCCCTCCTCGCCGCCGCCGGTGCCCCGGTCGACAACCTGCAAGTCATGGAGCCGGTCGGCGATCACTGGCACCCCGGCCAGTCCGGCACGCTCCGCCTCGGCCCCAAGACGGTGGTCGCCGCGTTCGGGATGCTCCACCCGGCGGTGACCAAGGCGTTCGACCTCGACGCTCCGGTGGCCGCGCTCGAGCTGTACCTCGACGCGCTCCCGGCCAGGCGCCAGGCCGGGTTCGCCCGCGCCCCCTACGCCCCGCCCGCGCTCCAGCCGGTCCGCCGCGACTTCGCCTTCACCGTCCCCGCCGGCCTCGCCGCCGACACGCTGGTTCGCAGCGTCCGCGGCGTGGACAAGGCCGCAATCGTCTCCGCCCGCGTGTTCGACGTCTTCGAGAAGGAGGGCGTCCGCTCGATGGCGATCGAGGTCGTCCTCCAGCCCGGCGCCGAGAGCTTCAACGAACCCCAGCTGAAAGCCATCAGCGACAGGATCGTCGCCGCCGCCGCCAAGCAGGGTGCCGAGCTGCGGGGCTGAACACTTCTTTTCCCTCTCCCCTTGTGGGAGAGGGAGGGAGCGGCGCAGCCGCGGAAGGGTGAGGGCAGGGAACCCACATGACACACACCACCACCACCATCACCAACGCCCACCTCTCCGCCACGATCGCCCACCACGGCGCCGAACTCGTCTCCCTCCGCGACCCCAACGGCGCCGAGCTGATGACCGACGCCGACCCCGCCTTCTGGCCCAAGCACGCGCCGATCCTGTTCCCGGTCGTCGGCGTCACCAACGGCGGCGTGATCCGCGTCAATGGCCGCGAATACCCGATGCCCAAGCACGGCTTCGCCCGCGACCACGCGTTCGAGGTCGTCGAGGCCGGTCCATCCCACGTGACCTTCGCGCTGACCGACTCGGCGGAAACCCGCATCCACTATCCCTTCGCGTTCCGCCTCGAACTCGCCTTCCGCCTCACCGACGCCACGCTCGACATCGAGGCTCGAATCATCAACCCCGCCGCGGCCGAGCTCCCGGCCAGCTTCGGCTTCCACCCCGCCTTCGCCTGGCCGCTCCCGTACGGCGCCCCCCGCGCCGACCACAGCATCGTCTTCTCCGCCGACGAACCCGATGCGCTCCGCACCATAGCCCCTGACGGCACGATCGCCCCCGAAACCGCACGATCCCCGCTCACCGGCCGCACCCTCGCGCTCGCCGACGACCTGTTCGTCCCCGACGCGCTGGTCTGGGACCACATCCGCTCCGATTCCGTCACCTATGGCGCGGGCGAAGGCCCCAGCCTCCGTATCGACTTTCCCGAGACCCCCATGCTCGGCATCTGGACCAAAGTTTTCCCGAGCGACGCCACCGGCGGCGTCGAAGGGCCCGGCGCCCGCTTCGTCTGCGTCGAACCGTGGCACGGCATCGCCGACCCCAGCGGCTACACCGGCGAATACCGCGACAAGCCCGGCGTCTTTACCATCCCCCCCGGTGAGGCCAAGCACATCGCGATGCGGGTGACGCTGGTTCCCTGATCCCTCGTCCTTGTGCTCCCGCGAAGGCGGGAGCCCAGACTGGGTCCCCGCCTTCGCGGGGACACATGCTTGCCTGGCATGACGGCTGTCCTACATACCCCCGATCTGCCATGGAGCCCCACGCCGGCCGGCCCCGTCCACCCGCCCGGCACCGGGGTAAGCAAAACACCCCCGACCCCGTGACCTTCGCTGACCTTCCGAGACCCGTGATGACCTCCCCCCGCCGTACCTTCGCGATCATCTCCCACCCCGACGCGGGCAAGACGACGCTGACCGAGAAGCTCCTCTACGTCGGCGGCGCGATCCACCTGGCGGGCGAGGTCAAGGCGCGCGGGGCCAACCGGCGCGCGCGGTCGGACTGGATGAAGATCGAGCAGCAGCGCGGCATCTCGGTCACCTCCTCGGTGATGACCTTCGAGAAGGACGGGGTGACCTTCAACCTGCTCGACACGCCGGGGCACGAGGATTTCTCGGAGGACACCTACCGCACCCTCACTGCGGTCGACTCGGCGGTGATGGTGATCGACGCCGCCCGCGGGATCGAGGCGCAGACCCGCAAGCTGTTCGAGGTCTGCCGCCTCCGCTCGGTCCCGATCATCACCTTCGTCAACAAGGTCGACCGCGAGGGCCGCGCCCCCTTCGAGCTATTGGACGAGATCGCCGACATCCTCGCGCTCGACGTCGCGCCGATGAACTGGCCGATCGGCATGGGCGGCGAGTTCGAGGGGATCATGGACTTGTCGTCGGGCCGGATCAGCCGCCCCGATGGCGACAGCCGCGTGTTCGAGGGCCGCACCGACGACCAGCCCCTGTCCGCCCGCTTCGCCGAGGAGGTCGAGCTGGGGCAGGCGGGCTATGCCGCATTCGACGCCGAGGCGTACCGCAACGGCGACCTCACCCCGGTCTATTTCGGCTCCGCGCTCAAGGATTTCGGCCCCGCCGAGCTGATCGCCGCGCTCGCCGACTTCGCCCCGCCGCCCCGCCCGCAGCCCGCCGAACCCGCCCCCGTCGCACCGGAGGAGAAGGAGGTCACCGGCTTCGTGTTCAAGGTCCAGGCGAACATGGACCCCCAGCACCGCGACCGCATCGCCTTCATGCGGCTGTGCTCGGGCACCTTCAAGCGCGGCATGAAGCTGACCCCCACCGGCCACGGCAAGCCGATCGCGGTCCACTCCCCCATCCTGTTCTTCGCCCAGGACCGCGAGATCGCCGACGAGGCGTTCCCCGGCGACATCATCGGCATCCCCAACCACGGCACCTTGCGCGTCGGCGACACCCTGTCGGAGAAGGCGGACATCCGCTTCACCGGGCTCCCCAACTTCGCCCCCGAGATCCTGCGCCGCGTCCAGCTCAAGGACCCGACCAAGATCAAGCAGCTCCGCAAGGCGCTCGACGACATGGCCGAGGAGGGCGTCACGCAGGTCTTCTACCCCGAGATCGGCTCCAACTGGATCATCGGCGTCGTCGGCCAGCTTCAGCTCGACGTGCTGCTGTCGCGCCTGGACGCCGAATACAAGGTTGCCGCCGCCCTGGAGCCAGCCCCCTTCGACACCGCCCGCTGGGTCTCCGCGGGCGATCCGGCCGACCTCAAGGCGTTCGCGGACCTCAACCGCAGCGCGATGGCCAAGGACCGCGACAACAACCCCGTCTTCCTCGCCAAGAGCGCCTGGGAAGTCGGCTACATCGCCGACCGCTACCCCAAGGTCCGCTTCGCGGCGACGCGGGAGCGGTAGGGAGGCGAAGCTATGCGGGAGGTAGCGGACTTTCGGCAGTCCAATTCCAGCCAGTCTCTGAAACGATCAGCTCTTCAAATTCACATGAGGCAACAACGAACCGCCCTTCCTCTCGCAGCCGTTTGACAAGGCTGGCGGTGCCAATCTGGAATTCGTTCACGCGGCTATCTGGTTCACGATCCGCATCAATCTCGACGTAGAACCTTGATCTTTCGATGGCGTAGAATCGTTGGCGGTAGTCCGTCGTTCCAGTGTAGCCCTCGTTGTTAAACACTGAGGCATCTATTTTCATGTTGCCATACATGTTGGCAATATATCTATTGATTACACGCTGCAGAATTCCATTAGCTTCGTCACTATCAATGTAGATTTTGCAATATAGCACTGGAAGCACTCACCTGATGGGGGCAAGCACGGAATCATGCACAAAGGTTTGCTTCTGTTGCAATCGCTTATTGATGTGCAGCAAGGGGATAAACGGCAGCGGGTTAATGCGCTTTGTTTTCACGCGAACTGCGAACGTCATCGTGCGGCAGTAGAGAACGTTCTATTCTGCCCCATCCCGCCGCAACGCCTCCGCCAGCCGGTCGCGGATCGCGCGCAGCGCTTCGTCGGGGTCGGGGGCCGCCTCGCGGGCGAGGAGCTGCTGGACGCCGCGGATCGTGTAGCCCTGGTGGTTGAGCAGCGCGTCGAGCCGCTTGACCAGCGCGACGTCCTCGCTGCGGTAATAGCGCCGGTTGCCCGCACGGGTCAGCGGGCGCAGCTGGGGGAAGCGCGTCTCCCAGTAGCGCAGGACGTGCTGCGACAGCCCCGTCTCGCGCGTGACCTCGCCGATAGTGCGGAACGCCGTCTCGCCCTTGGGCGCGTCCGCCACTGGCAGGATCAGCCGGCCGACACGATGCTGTCGCGCATCATCTGGCTGGCGCGAAAGGTGAGGACGCGGCGCGGCGCGATCGGCACCTCGACCCCGGTCTTGGGATTGCGGCCGACCCGCTCGCCCTTGTCGCGCAGCACGAAGGTGCCGAAGCCGGAGATCTTGACGTTCTCGCCCCGCGACAGCGCCTCGCACATCTCGCGCAGGATCTGTTCGACGATGCCTGCCGAGTCCGCACGCGACAGGCCGATCTCGCGATGGAGCGCCTCGGCCAGGTCGGCCCGCGTCAACGTCCCCGCCACCTTCATCAACATGTGCCACTCCCCCGAGTCCGGGGCGTATGCCTATCACAAGGCACGACGAATCGGAAAGCCCTATGATTCAGATCAAAAGCGCATCACCGCCGCGCCCCAGGTGAAGCCGCCGCCCATCGCCTCGAGCACCACGACCTGTCCTTCGCAGATGCGCCCGTCGCGTACCGCGGTGTCGAGCGCCAGCGGCACCGACGCCGCCGAGGTGTTGGCGTGCCGATCGACCGTCACCACCACCTTCTCGGGCGCCAGACCCAGCTTGCGGGCGGTCGCGTCGAGGATGCGGGCGTTCGCCTGATGCGGCACCACCCAGTCGACCTGCGCCGCGTCGAGTCCGGCGAGCCCGAGCGACTCGGTCATCACCGCCGACAGGTTGGTCACCGCATGACGGAATACCTCGCGCCCCTTCATCCGGAGCTTGCCGACCGTCCCCGTCGTCGACGGCCCGCCGTCGACATAGAGCAGGTCGTTGTAGCGCCCGTCCGAATGGAGCCGCGTCGCCAGGATGCCGCGTCCGGTGGCATTGTCGCTCTCGCGGCCCTCCAGCACGATCGCCCCCGCGCCGTCGCCGAACAGGACGCAGGTCGCGCGATCCTCCCAGTCGAGGATGCGACTGAACGTTTCCGCCCCGATCACCAGCGCACGCCGGTGCACGCCGGTGCGCAGCATCGAGTCGGCGACCTGCACCGCGTAGAGGAAGCCCGAGCACACCGCCGCGACGTCGAACGCGACGCAATCGACGACGCCCAGCATCGCCTGCACCTTGGTCGCGGTCGCCGGAAAGGTCTGGTCGGGGGTGGCGGTCGCCAGCACGATCAGGTCGATGTCGTCCGCGAGCACCCCCGCGGCGGCGAGCGCGGCCTTGGCGGCGTCGGCGGCGAGCGTCGCGGTGGTCTCGTCGGGCCCGGCGATGTGGCGAAAGCGGATGCCGGTGCGCTCGACGATCCACGCGTCGGAGGTGTCCACCTCCTCGGCCAGCTCCGCGTTCGACACCCGCCGCACCGGCAGCGCCGAGCCGGTGCCGGTCAGGACGGACCGGATCACGCCGCCTGCTCGAAGTCGGTGAGGTCCTCGCGGATACGCCGGGTCAGGTCGGCGCGGACCAGCTTGGCCGCATTGCCGATCGCGGTCGCGACCCCGGTCTCGTTCGCCGACCCGTGGCTTTTCACCACGATCCCGCCCAGACCCAGGAAGACCGCGCCATTGTGGTTGTTGGGATCGAGATGGCCACGCAGCAGCTCGGTCGCCGGGCGCGAGATCAGGAAGCCGAGCTTGGACCGCACCGAGCTGGTGAACGCGCGCTTCAACAGGTCCGCGACGAACCGCGCGGTCCCCTCCGCGGTCTTCAATGCGATATTGCCCGCAAACCCGTCGCACACGATCACGTCGTGCTGCCCGCGCGCCAGCTGGTTGCCTTCGACGAAGCCGGTGAAGTCGAGCGGCAGGTGATGCTGCCCCTTGAGCACCGCGGCGGCGTCGCGGATCTCGTCGGTGCCCTTCTGATCCTCCGACCCGATGTTGAGCAGCGCGACGCGGGGACGCTCGAGGTCGAAGATGATCCGGGCATAGGCCGCGCCCATCACCGCGAACTGGACCAGGTTCTGCGCGTCGCACTCGGTGTTCGCGCCGAGGTCGAGCATCAGCACGTCGTTGTCGCCCAGCGTCGGCAGCGGTGCCGCCAGCGCCGGCCGGTCGATGCCGGGCAGGGTGCGCAGCGCGAGCTTGGCCATCGCCATCAGCGCGCCGGTGTTGCCGGAGGATACCGCGGCGGCGGCCTCGCCCTGCTTCACCAGGTTGATCGCGACGCCCATCGAGGTCGTCTTGGCGCGCCGGATCGCCTGGCTGGGCTTGTCGGCGGCGCCCACCACCTCGCCTGCGTGGACGATGGTCGACGCGGCGGTGAGGTTGGAGTGGGTCTTGAGGCCGTCGCGGATCGCGGCCTCGTCCCCGACCAGCACGAAGCGCATCCCCTCGTGCCGCCGTCGCGCGCGCGCGACGCCCGCGAGCATCACCGCCAGCCCTTCATCGCCGCCCATCGCGTCGACGGCGATGCAGGAGGTGTCGCTCATGCCGGTTGAATCGGTGCGGGGCTCAGGCCTCGACCGACACGACCTCGCGGCCGTTGTAATGGCCGCACGCGGTGCACAGGTTGTGCGGCCGGCGCAGCTCGCCGCAGTTCGGGCATTCCTGGAACTGCGCCACGGTCAGCGAATCGTGACCGCGACGCATGCCGCGCTTGGAGGGAGAGGTCTTTCGCTTGGGAACGGCCATGGCGGCACCTTATTCGTTGGCAAGAGCTGAAACGTCGAACACCCGCACGGGCGACCGCAAGGCCATCCGCGTTGGGCAATCCGGACGCGTCGCGAAGTGCCGCGCCTATAGCGATTTCCGGGCGGCTTGCAACCCGTTCAGGCCAGCGACGCGTCGCTGACGAAGGCGTTGGACCGCCGCTCGTGCGCAAACGTGCTGGCCGGGCCGTGGCCGGGGATGAACGCGGTGTCGTCGCCCAGCGGCCACAGCTTGGTGACGATCGATCGGATCAGCTGTTCATGATCGCCGCCGGGCAGGTCCGACCGGCCGACCGATCCCTGGAACAGCACGTCGCCGACCAGCGCGAAGCGCGACGGCGCGTGGTGGAAGATCACGTGCCCCTGCGTGTGCCCCGGCGTCTCGTAGACGTCGAGCACCTGCTTCCCGATCGTGACCGTGTCCCCCTCGACCAGCCAGCGGTCGGGCTCGAACGGGACGCCACGGATGCCATAGGCGGGGCCGTCGTCGGCCAGCCGCGCAAGCCAGAACCGGTCCGCCTCGTGCGGGCCGACGATCGGCACGCCCAGTTGCTCAGCTAGCAGCTTGGCCTCGCCGGCATGGTCGATATGCCCGTGGGTCAGCAGGATCTGGTCCACCGTCACCCCCGCCTGTTCGATCGCGCGGGTGATTCGCGGCAGGTTGCCGCCCGGATCGACCACCGCCGCCCTCATCGTGGCGGTGCACCACACCACCGAGCAGTTCTGCTGGATCGGGGTGACGGGGACGATGACGGCGCGCAGCGGGGGGGTGGGGGGCGGCGTGGGCGGCTGGGACGACATGGCCCCGGTGGTAGTCCGTGCGCGCCGTAGGGGCAATTGCCGCTTGCGCGTGCGGGAAAGCAATGCGTTAGGCATGAAGAATGCCGCCGCCCCAGCCGCCTTTCGTGCTCCTGGACGATGCCCGCCCCGGCGGCGCGCCGACCCGCCTTTATCGCGATCCGGTGGCGGTCGTTACGGCATGGCGCCCGCCCGAGGTCGCCGCCGTGCTCGCCCGCCTGCGTGAGGCGCGGGGGCGGGGCCTGCATGCGGCGGGGTTCCTCGGCTACGAGGCGGGGGAGGCGTTCGAGCCCCGGGTCGGCAGCCTCCCTCCCGCGCGGACCCCGCTCGCCTGGTTCGGGCTGTTCGAGGCGTTCGAGACGGTGGACCCCACCCGTTGGCTCCCCGATCCGGCGGGGGCCTGGATCGGCGCGCCCGTGCCGCTGGTCGAGCGCGCGCGATACGAGTCGGACGTCGCAGAAGCATTCGCGCTGATCGCGGCGGGGGACCTGTACCAGGTCAACCTCAGCTTCCGCGCGCGCGTCGCGGTCGAGGGCGAACCGCTCGCCGCCTATGCCGCCCTCCGCGCCCGCGCCAGAGCGGGCTATGGCGCGGTGATCTCGACCGGCGAGGCGACGATCCTCAGCCTGTCGCCCGAACTGTTCGTGGCGCTCGACGGCGACCGGCTCACCGCCCGCCCGATGAAGGGCACCGCGCGGCGAGGCGCAACTCCGGCGGAGGATGCGACGCTGGCGCGCGACCTTGCCGCCGATGCCAAGCAACGGGCCGAGAACCTGATGATCGTCGACCTCACCCGCAACGACCTGTCGCGGGTCGCGGCGGCGGGCAGCGTCGCGGTGCCCGATCTGTTCCGGGTCGAAACCTACCCCACCGTCCACCAGCTGACCTCGACGGTCATCGCGACGCTCGCCCCCGGCCGCGACGCGGTGGACGTGCTCGCGGCGGGCTTCCCCTGCGGCTCGATCACCGGCGCCCCGAAAGTGCGCGCGATGCAGGCGATCGCCGCCATCGAAGGGAGCCCCCGCGGCCCCTATTGCGGCGCGATCGGCCGGATCGATCCGGCCGGCGATGCGATATTCAACGTCGCTATCCGCACCCTGACCCTGACGGATGGAGAGGGGGTGCTGTCGCTCGGCGCAGGCATCGTCGCCGACTCGCAACCGGCCGCCGAATGGGAGGAGTGCCTCGCCAAGGGGGCGTTCGTCGGCGACGGCACGCCCCGATTCGACCTGATCGAGACCATGGCGTTCGACCCCGAGAACGGCCTCCTCCGCCTTGACCGCCACATCGCCCGGATCAAGGCGTCCGCCGACCGCTTCGGCTTCGCGTTCGACCGGCACACGGCCCGGAACGAGCTCCAGGCCGCGACCTTCCGCCTGCGCGATGCGGCGCGGGTGCGGCTGGTGCTGGGTCCGTCGGGCGCGATGGCGGTCGAGGTCGCGCCGATGCCGCCCGCGTTCGATCGCCCCTTGCGCGTCGCGATCGTGCCGCTGCCGGTGCCGCCCGCCGACCTGCGCCTTCGCCACAAGACCTCCGCCCGCGGCTTCTACGACGCCGCCCGCCGCGCCGCCGGCACCGACGAGGTCGTGTTCGAGCACGACGGCCGGCTGACCGAGGGCAGCTTCACCACGCTGTTCGTCGAGCGCGACAACAGGCTGGTCACCCCCGCCGGCCCGCTCCTCCCCGGCGTGCTCCGCGCCGAGCTGCTCGACGAAGGGCGCGCGATCGAGGGTGACGTGATCGCCGCCGACCTAAAGTCCGGCTTCTGGCTGGGCAACGCATTGCGCGGATTGATGCGCGCGGAGCTTGCTCTATAGCCCTCCCGCCCGTTGCCATAGGGGGGAACCATGCAACAGTCCGCCGCACTCGCCCGCATCAGTCCGTCGCCGACGCTGGCGATCACCAGCCGGGTGCTCGAACTGAAGCGCGCCGGGGTCGACGTGATCGGGCTGGGCGCGGGCGAGCCCGACTTCGACACCCCCGACCATGTCAAGGACGCCGCGATCGAGGCGATCCGCGCCGGCCGCACCAAGTACACCAACGTCGACGGCATCCCCGAACTCAAGGCTGCGATCGTCGCCAAGTTCGCCCGCGACAACGCGCTCGCCTACACCCCCGATCAGGTCAGCGTGAACGTCGGCGGCAAGCACACGCTGTTCAACGCGATCGTCGCCACGGTCGAGCCGGGCGACGAGGTGGTGATCCCCGCGCCCTATTGGGTCAGCTACCCCGACGTGGTCCAGTTCGCCGGCGGCACCCCGGTGGTGGTCGCGGCGGGACCGGAGCAGGGCTATAAGCTGACGCCCGAGGCGCTCGACGCGGCCATCACGCCGCGCACCAAGTGGGTGATCCTCAACTCGCCCTCCAACCCCACCGGCGCCGCCTACACCGCCGACGAGCTCAAGGCGCTGGGGCAGGTCATCGCGCGCCACCCGCAGGTCTGGGTGTTCGCCGACGACATGTACGAGCACATCACCTATGACGGCTTCGCGTTCGCAACGATCGCGCAGGTGTGTCCGGAACTCTACGAGCGGACGCTGACCGTCAACGGCTGTTCCAAGGCGTATGCGATGACCGGGTGGCGGATCGGCTTCGCCGCGGGCGCGCCCTGGCTCATCAAGGCGATGGCCAAGCTCCAGTCGCAGTCGACCAGCAACCCGTGCTCGATCGCGCAGGCGGCGGCGGTGGCGGCGCTGAACGGCGACCAGACCTTTCTCGCGACCCGTGCCGCCGCGTTCCAGGTCCGCCGCGACCTGGTGGTGGGCATGCTCAACGCCGCCGAGGACATCCATTGCCCGATGCCCGAGGGCGCGTTCTACGTCTATCCTTCGATCGCCGGGGTGATCGGCAAGACCACGCCCAACGGTCGGCGGATCGACACGGACGAGGATTTCGTCGGCTACCTGCTCGACGACGCAAAGGTCGCGGCGGTGCAGGGCGCCGCCTTCGGCCTCTCGCCGGCGATGCGGATCAGCTACGCCACCTCCGACGACCTGCTGCGCGAGGCGTGCACCCGCATCCAGACCGCCTGCGCCGCGCTCCGCTGATCCTCCGTTTAATCGTGGCGACGGTTCAGGCTTGACTTCGGCCCCCGCGCCCGCTTTGGGAACCGCCGCGACGCTCGGGGGAGGGCGGCGCATTCCCTAACGTCGCGATGAACGCTGCAGCCACGCCGCGTTAATCCAGCGTTTCCTAACACAGCCATTGTCGGCATGGCGGATCGACCCGATTTTGCCACGCATCGACGCCGCCGGTCGCGGCGGCGTCCGTTCGAGGTTCGAGTGCCATGAGTGTCCTGAAGTCCAGCTTCCTGCGCCTGTTCACCACCGGCTTCGTCGCCGGGGCGATCGCGGTGGTGGCGATGCAGCCCGCCCAGACCGACGCGTTCGCGCATCCGGCGACCCAGGCTAGCCGCTGACGATGCGCCGGCCATGGGTGCTCGCCGCCGGGCTGCTGGGCATCGGTGCCGCCTGGGCGCTTTCCGCGGCGTCGGCCGAGCGTGCGGTGCCGATCCCGGCCGCGACCGCAGACGTTCCCGCCGCCACCGGCCCTCAGGTAGCGGTGCTCGCCGGCGGATGCTTCTGGGGCATGGAGGCGGTGTTCCAGCGGGTAAAGGGCGTTACCGGCGTCACCGCGGGTTATGCCGGCGGTACGCGCGACACCGCCACCTATGCCCAGGTTTCTACCGAAACCACCCGCCATGCCGAGGCAATCCGCATCACCTTCGACCCGCGCCGGGTCAGCTACGCCACGCTGCTGCGCGTCTACTTTTCGGTCGCGCACGATCCGACCCAGCTCGACCGTCAGGGCCCCGACGCCGGCCCCAGCTACCGCTCGGCGATCTTTCCCCAAACCCCAGCCCAGGCCCGCGTCGCCCGCGCCTATATCGCGCAACTCGGGCAGGCGCGCGCCTTCAGCCGCCCGATCGTCACCCGCGTCGAACAGGGCGCGTTCTTTCCGGCCGAGCCCTATCACCAGGACTTCTTCAACCGGAACCCGACCCACCCCTACATCGTCACGTGGGACAAACCCAAGGTCGCCGCCTTCCGCGCCGGCTTTCCCGCGCTGGCGCTCTAGAACCAACCGTCAGCCCGCACGCCACCGACCCCCTCCATCTTTCGTCATCCGCGCGGAGGAGGGGTTCATCTTCAACACCTATCCGTCGTCGGTTAGAGGTGGATGCTTGCCGCCGCGGGCTCACCTCCCGCCAGCAGCCCCCTGCGCCGCCATCGCATCCCGCACCCGTTCCGCCGACGCCATCACCCTCAGCACGTTGCCCCCGGCCAGCTTGGCGACGTCCGCATCGCTCCACCCCCGCCGCATCAGCTCGGCGAGCAGCGCGGGATAGGTCGACACGTCCTCCAGCCCCGCCGGCAGCGTCGCGCCCACCCCGTCATAGTCGGACCCCAGCCCGACATGATCGACCCCCGCCACCCGCGCGATGTGCTCGATGTGATCCGCGACCTCCGCCAGCGTCACGACCGGTGCCGGGTGCGCCTTTGTCCAGGCGGCATAGTCCGCCGCCGCCTTCTCCGGCTGGCCGATGTCGAGCCCGGCATAGGGCGGCGCGTTGAGCCGCGTCTTCTCCGCCGCCGCATCCGCCGACCAGCGCCGGTACGCGTCCGAGACGTAGGGCGGTGCATAGTTGACCATCACCACGCCCCCGTTGGCCCGCAACAGCGCCAGCACCGCGTCCGATACGTTACGCGGATGGTCGTCGATCGCTCGCGCGCTGCTGTGCGAGAAGATCACCGGCGCCCGGGTCGCCGCCAGCGCGTCGCGCATCGTCGCCTCGCTGACATGGCTCAGGTCGACCAGCATCCCCAGCCGGTTGAGCTCCCCCACTACCCGCCGGCCGAAGTCAGTCAGTCCGTGGTGCCGGGGATCGTCGGTCGCCGAATCGGCCCAGTCGAGCGTCAGCACATGCGTCAGCGTCAGATACCCCGCCCCCAGCGCGGCATAGCTGCGCAGCACCGACAGGTTGGCGTCGATCTGCCCGCCGCCCTCGACCCCGATCAGGCAGCCGATCCGCCCCGCCTTGTGCGCCCGGCGCACCTCCGCCGCGGTGCGGACCATCGCGAACACGTCCGGATACCGATCGGCGCAGATCGAGCGGACGAGGTCGATCTGCTCGAGCGTCTGTTCGACCTGCTCCTGGCCCGGCAGCTTGGGATCGACCCACACCGACCAGAACTGCGCGCCCACCCCGCCCCGGCGCAGCCGCGCGATGTCGGTGTCGTAGCGCACCGGCCGGTTCGACAGGTCGTTCAGGTCGGTGGTCCAGCGCGCCTCGCCCTCGCGCTCGCGCAGCGCCTCGGCCCAGTCGTTGTGGCCGTCGATCAGCGGCGTCGCGCGCAGCACGCGGGCGACGCGGGCGTCGTAGGTCTGCGACAGGGCAGGGAGGGGCGCCAGCGCGACCGCGGCGACCATGGCGAGCGCGCGGATCACCGGCCTCCTCCGGCGCGGCGGTGGCGGGGGGCGGGCGTGTTCTCGTTGCCGGGCGCCTGCCGCTGCTCCTCGTGGATCGTCAGCAGCGACTGCATCAGCTCCTCCTCGGCGCTCGACATCACCGCCAGCACCTCCGCCTTGTCGCAACCTTCCGCGGCGAGATACGCGTGCCCCATGCTCGAATCGATATACAGCGCCTGCCCCGGCTCCAGCGTCACCGGGTCGTAGAACTCGGTCTGCACGACGATCCGGCCGCTCAGCACGTACAGGAACTCCTCGCCGCTGTGCCGCACCAGGTCGCCGAACTGCTCGGTCGAGTGCGCGCGGATCGTGGTCAGCACCGGCACCATCCGCTTGCGGCGCAATTCCGTGCATAGGTAATGATAGTCGTAGTTGGGCGTTTCCACCCGCACCGAACGCGCGAGGTCACCCAGGCTGCGACGCGCGGTGACCGGCTGGGCGGCGTCCTCATCCCCTTCGGCGAACAGCTCGGACATCCGCATCCCCAGCCGCTGTCCCAACTGCTGGAGCTTGTCATAGGTCAGCGTCAGCCGGTCGTGCTCGATCTTCGACAGGGTCGACACCGGGATGCCGCTCTTCGCGCTCATCTCCTTGAGCGTCCAGCCTTCGCGGGCGCGCAGTCCGCGAAGCAGCGCGCCCAGCGTCGCCGGTGGGGAGGGCGGGGTTGAGGACACGGCATCTCTCCTGGCCACGACCATTGACAAGTCTCTAATCAGGATCATGATGTCCCGATCGGAGCACGTGCGGAGTCTATCCGGTCCGACGTGACGCGGCAACGGGGAAGGAGGCGCACATGCGCATCGGCAGATGGGTCGTCGGACTGGCCGCGCTGTTCGGGGCTGCGGCCTTCGCGCAAGGACCCGTCGCTCGGACGGCGCCACCGGCAGCCGGTTCGGGGTCGCCGGCTGCACGTCCTGCCCCGCCCGGCACCCTGACGAGCACCGATCTCGACAGCTGGCTCGACGGTTTCATGCCCCAGGCGCTACACAGCGCCGACATCGCAGGCGCGGTGGTCACCGTCGTTCGCGACGGGCAAGTGCTCACCGCGCGCGGCTATGGCTATGCCGACATCGCCAAACGGCGCCCGGTCGACCCCGCCCGGACCCTGTTCCGACCCGGTTCGGTCTCCAAGCTCGTCACCTGGACCGCGGTGATGCAACAGGTGGAGGCCGGCCGGCTCGACCTCGACCGCGACGTCAACGCCTATCTCGACTTCCGCATCCCGCCCCGCAACGGCCGCCCGATCACGCTGCGACAGATCCTGACCCACACCGCCGGGTTCGAAGAAGCGGCCCGCAACCTGATCGTCTACGATCCCAAGGGATTGCAGCCGCTCGGCGCGTATCTCAAGCGCTGGACGCCGCGTCGCATCTACGACGCCGGCACCACCCCCGCCTATTCGAATTGGGCGACGACGCTCGCCGGGTATATCGTCGAACGCGTGTCGGGGATGCCGTTCGACATCTATGTCGAACGCCGCATCTTCCAGCCGCTCGACATGCGCACCGCGACCTTCCGCCAGCCGCTGCCGGGCCCGCTCGCGCCGCTGATGGCGACCGGCTATCCGCGCGCGTCGGAGCCGGCCAAGCCGTTCGAGATGGTCGTTGCGGCCCCCGCGGGATCGCTGTCCGCGTCGGGGCTCGACATGGCGAAGTTCATGATCGCGCACCTCGAAAACGGGCGCGGCATCCTCGACCCCGCCACCGCCGCGGCGATGCACGACAGCCCGCTCGCCCGCATCGACCGGCGCTCGCTGATCCCGCCGCTCAACCGGATGGAACTCGGCTTCTTCGAGACCAACATCAACGGTCGCGAGGTGATCGCCCATCTCGGCGACACCAACGAGTTCCACACCTCGCTCCACCTGTTCCTGGCCGAGCGGGTCGGGCTGTATGTGTCGTTCAACAGCGCCGGGCGGGACGGCGCGGCGCACCAGGTCCGGACCCAGCTGTTCCAGGACTTCGCCGACCGCTACTTCCCTTCGGCGACGCGCGGCGGCCGGGTGGACCCGCAAACGGCGGCGCAGCACGCGCGGATGATGGCGGGGCGGTGGCAGAACAGCCGCCATTCGGAATCGAACTTCATCAACGTGCTGACCCTGCTCGGCCAGACGGCGGTGAGCGTCGGCGACGATGGCGCGCTGGTGATCCCCGCGCTCAAGGACGCAGGCGGCGCGGTCCGGCGCTGGGACGAGGTCGCGCCCTTCGTCTGGCGCGAGCGCGGCGGGCACGAGCGGATCGCGGCGCAGGTCGTCGACGGCCAGGTGGTGCGCTGGAGCTTCGACCTCGTCGCGCCGTTCATGGTGTTCGACCGCGTCCCCGCCTCGCGGTCGGGCGCGTGGATCAAGCCGGCGCTGTACGCCAGCCTCGCCGTGTTGCTGCTCACCGCGCTCTACTGGCCGGCGGCCTGGTGGCTGCGGCGGCGGTACAAGGCGACCGCGACCGCCCGCGGACCGGCGCTGCGGGCCTATCGCGCGACGCGGATCATGGCGCTCGCCGACCTGCTCGTCCTGGGCGGCTGGATGGTGTTCGTGACCGTGGTGCTCGCCGACGGCGCGCTCCATGCCGGCGGGGCGGATGCGGCTTTGTGGCTGCTCCAGATCGGCGGGGCGATCGTGTTCGTCGGCGCGGTCGGGATCGCGGGATGGAACGCGTGGCTGACCTGGCGCGACGGGCGCGGATGGGCGCGGCGGTTGTGGAGCGTGCTGGTGCTGCTGGCGACGCTGGTGGTGCTGTACGTCGCCGCCGCGTTCGGCCTGCTGGCGATGACGGTGAACTACTGATGCGCCTGTCGGTCGACACCGAGACGCTGCGGCTCGCGCAGCCGTTCCGGATTGCGGGCTACGTGTTCGAGACCGCCGACGTGCTCGTCGTCACCCTCGACGCGGACGGACATCGCGGCCGGGGCGAGGCCGCCGGTGTGTACTATTTGGGCGACGACCTTCCCCATATGCGCGCCGGAATCGAGGGCGCGCGCGCCGCGATCGAGGCGGGGCCGAGCCGCGAGGACCTGCGCACGATCCTGCCCCCCGGCGGCGCGCGCAACGCGGTCGATGCGGCTTTGTGGGAGCTGGAGGCCGCGCGCACCGGGCGTCCGGTCTGGGCGCTCGCGGGGCTGGACGCGCCGCCCCGGCCGATCGTCACCACCTTCACCGTCAGCGCCGACACGCCCGCGGCGATGGCGGCGGTCGCGCGGGGGTATCGCGACGCCCGCTCGATCAAGGTCAAGCTGATCGGCGACCTCGATCTCGACCTCGCCCGCGTCGCCGCAGTCCGCGCGGCCCGCCCCGACGTCTGGCTCGGCGTCGACGGCAACCAGGGTTTCGCCAGGGCGGATCTCGATCCGCTCGTCGCGGGGCTGCTGCCACACCGCGTGTCGCTCCTCGAACAGCCGCTCGTGCGGGGGTGCGAGGCGGACCTCGACGGCTACGCCTCGGCAATCCCGATCGCGGGCGACGAGAGCCTGCTGTCTCTCGCCGACGTTGCGGGGGCGAAGGGCCGGTTTGACGTCGTCAACATCAAGCTCGACAAGTGCGGCGGGCTGACCGAGGGGCTGCTGATGGCCGCCGAAGCGCGCGCGCAGGGCCTGGGCGTGATGGTCGGCACGATGATCGGCACCAGCCTCGCGACCGCGCCCGGTTTCGTGCTGGGGCAACTGGCGGACCTCGTCGACCTCGACGGCCCGACCTTCCTCGCGCAGGACCGGCCGCCCGGCGTCGTCTATCGCGACGGCACCCTCCACGCCGGGCCCGAGGTGTGGGGCGGATGAGCCAGCCGCGCCCCCAGCCGCGCCCATGGTTCGGCCAGCCGCGCGGGCTGACGATCCTGTTCCTCACCAACATGTGGGAACAGTTCAGTTATTACGGGATGCGCGCGCTGCTGGTCTACTACATGACCAGGCAGTTGCTGCTGGAACAGGGCACGGCGTCGCTGGTCTATGGCGCGTACACCGCCTGCGCCTATTTCACCCCCATCGTCGGCGGGGTGATCGCCGATCGGGTGCTGGGCAAGCGCCGTGCGATCATCGTCGGCGGCTCGGTGATGGCGGCAGGGCATTTCATGATGACCTTCGAGCCGCTGTTCTATCCCGCGCTCGGCGTCATCGCGCTCGGCAACGGGCTGTTCCTGCCCAGCCTGCCCAGCCAGATCGACGACCTGTACGAACCCGCCGATCCGCGCGTCGGTTGGGCGTACAACGTGTATTATGTCGGCGTGAACATCGGCGGCTTCCTCGCGCCCCTGATCTGCGGGACGCTGGGCGAGGTCTATGGCTGGCACTGGGGGTTCGGGGCGGCCGGGGTCGGGATGGTCGCGGGGCTGGCGATATACCTGTGGGGCCAGCGTTACCTGCCCCCACAGGCGCGCCGTCCCGCCGTCGAGCGCCACGCCGCGCCTCCTCAGCGCTTCCCCCGCGATACCGCGCTGCTGCTGCTCGCGATCGGGCTGGCGGTGACGGTATTCCGCGGCGCGTACGAGCAGGTCGGCAACACGGTCGCTTTGTGGGCGGACACCGGCGTCGACCGGCGGGCGGGGAGCAGCGTCATCCCGATGACCTGGTTCCAGTCGCTCAATCCCCTGCTGGTGATGGTGATGACCCCGCCGCTGCTCGCGATGTGGCGGCGGCGGGTGGAGCGCGGGGTGGTCGAGCGGCCCGCGCGCAAGATGGCGGCGGGCGCGGGCGTGGTCGGCGCGGCGTACCTGCTGCTCGCCGCGCTCGCTTGGACGGGCAGCCCTGCGCACTGGCTGTGGCTGGCGCTGTTCTTCGCGGTGCTGACACTGGGCGAGCTCTATATCCTGCCGACCGGCCTCGGCCTGTTCGCGCGCCTCGCCCCTGCCGGCCTCGGCGCGACCACGGTAGCGGCGTGGTATCTCGCGATCTTCACCGGCAGCCTGTCGGCGGGGCTGATCGGCACGCTGTGGAGCCACACCGCGCCCGGCGCCTTCTTCCTGCTGCTTGCCGGGATCGCCGGGATCGCCGCGATCCTGCTGCGCGCGCTCGATCCGATCGAGCAACGCGTCGAACTATCGGTAGTAGCAGATAAGGATTGACAGTTCTCCGATTAGGACAATAACTTTCCAAACTAACAATCCTGGGGGAGTTGGCGATGAAAACGTCCGTTCTGGCCTGCTCGATCTCCGTCACCTTGGCGGCGCTGCTGGCCGCATCCGGGGCCTCCGCCCAGTCGACCTCCGCCTCCCAGGCGAGCGACACCGCCGCCGGCCAGAACGCCGGCGAGGACATCGTCGTCACCGCCCAGAAGCGCGAACAGGTGCTGATCGACGTGCCGCAATCGGTGTCGGTGGTCGGCGGCGAAACGCTGGAGCGCAATCAGGCGACCAATTTCAAGGATTACCTGAAGCTCGTCCCGGGGCTTCAGCTCAACCAGTCCACCCCCGGCTTCGGCCGGCTGGTGCTGCGCGGCGTCAACACCGGCGGGGTCGCCTCGACGGTCGCGGTGTACATGGACGAGACGGTGTTCGGCTCCTCCTCGGGCCTCGTCAACGGCGCGATCCTGGCGGGCGACTTCGACACCTTCGACATCGCCCGGATCGAGGTGCTGCGCGGGCCGCAGGGGACGCTCTACGGCGCCAACGCGCTGGGCGGCATCCTCAAGTTCGTCACCAACGCGCCCGACACCACCCAGGTCGAGGCGCGCGGCCGGGTGAGCGCCGAGGCCGTGCGCGGCGGCGACGAATCCTATCAGGGCAGCGCCGTCCTTAACCTGCCGCTCGGGGACAAGTTCGCGCTCCGGGCGACCGGCTTCTACCGCGACATCGGCGGGTTCATCGACTCGGTCGGCACCGGCGGCTCGGACGTCCAGCGCGACATCAACGGCTCCAAGAGCTATGGCGGCCGCGGCTCGGCGCTGTTCCGCCCCAGCGACCGCTTCTCGGTCCAGCTGTCCGCCTATCTCCAGAACCTGGACGTCCAGGCGTCCGACACCGTCGACGCCAACCCCCGCAACGGCGCGACCCTGTACGGCCGGCGCACCCAGTCGCAGTTCGTGCCCGAGTTCAGCGACGTGCGCTACCGCGTCTATTCGGGCATGGTCGACTGGGACCTGGGGTTCGCCAGCCTCGTCTCGGCGACCAGCTACAGCACGCTGCGTCAGACCTTCCGCGCCGACCTGACCACCGCGTTCGGCCCGATCATCCAGGGGGCGCTGGGCGTCCCCAACAACTTCTACCAGGACCAGACCACGCGGGTGAAGCGCCTGACCCAGGAGGTCCGGCTGCAATCGGGGCCGGCACCGGTGTTCGAATGGCTGGTCGGCGGCTTCTACACGCGCGAACGCGGCCTGATAGACCAGGGGTTCGAGGCGGTGACGCCGGGCACGCTGACCCCAATCGCCGGGCTACCGCTGCTGGGGGCGGCCACGGTCACGTCGCGCTATCGCGAGTTCGCCGGCTTCGCCAACGCGACGCTCCATTTGGGGTCGCGCTTCGACCTCGATTTCGGCGGGCGCTACAGCCACAACAAGCAGCGGGCCGACCAGTCGACCGACGGCATCCTCGCTGGCGGCCCCGCCACCTTGCCGACCGCGCGGTCGGACGAGGACGTGTTCACCTATTCCGTCGCGCCCAAGTTCAAGCTGGGCGAGCGCGCCACCATCTACGCCCGCGTCGCCAAGGGCTTTCGCCCCGGCGGCCCCAACGTGCTCGCCCCCGGCGCGCCGGCGGAGTTCCGCACCTATGCCTCGGACAGCCTCGTCAGCTACGAGATCGGCGTAAAGGCGGAAACCGACGACAGGAGCTTCGGGCTCGACCTTGCCGGGTTCCACATCGATTGGGACGACATCCAGGTCTATGGCGTCGTCAACAACTTCGGCTTCAACTCGAACGGCGGCAAGGCGCGGAGCGACGGCTTCGAGTTCACCGCGACTCTGCGCCCGACCCGCGGCTGGACCACCTCGCTCAACGGCGCCTACACCGTCGCCCGGCTGCTCGACGACACGCCGGCCGCGGTCGGCGGGCTGGACGGCGACCGGCTGCCCTACACGCCCAAGTTTTCGGTCGCGCTGAATAGCGATTATCGCTGGGGTATCGGCAAGGGGGCGGAGGCGTTCCTGGGCGGATCGATCCGCACCCTGTCGCGCCAGACGGCGAGCTATAACGGGGCGCTGCGCGCCGCCGACGGCCGGCAGCCGACCATTCCCAGCTTCACGGTGGTGGACCTGCGCGCCGGGGTCGATCTCGGCCGCTTCTCGGTCGAGCTCTACGCCAAGAACGTCGGCGATTCGGACGGCAAGACCTCGCTCGACCTGGGGACGCCCGCCAACGTGCCCTTCGGTCAGGCGAGCGCCGGGGTGATCCGCCCGCGCACGGTGGGCGTCACGCTCGGCGCAGGCTTCTGAGGCGATGGCGACGCTGGCCGGGGCCGCCCACCCCGCGGGGGGCACGACGCACGCGCTGCCCGCGCCCTACCTGCTGTTCCTGGGCGACGTGACCGAGGCCGGGTTCGCCAAGACCGCGCTCGGCCTTCGCGACTGGGCGGGCGACCGCTGCATCGGCGAGCATGCGCTGCCGGGGGCGACCGTGTCCGCCGGGCTGGTGCCGCTGACCCCGCAGGAGGCGGCGGCGCGGGGTGCGCGCGCGATGGTGATCGGGGTCGCCAACCAGGGCGGGGTGATCCCGTCCGCGTGGATGCCCGCGCTCCTCGCCGCGATCGACGCGGGGCTGGACCTGGTCGCAGGAATGCACACCCGGCTCGCCGATATCGCCCCGTTGCGAGAGGCGGCGGCGCGGGCGGGCGTCCGCCTCCACGACCTGCGCGTGCCGCCGGCCGGACTGCCGGTCGCCACCGGGCGGAAGCGGACCGGGCGGCGGCTGCTGACCGTCGGCACCGACTGCGCGCTGGGCAAGAAATACACCGCGCTGGCGATCGCGCGCGGGCTCCAGGCGCGCGGGCTCGACGCGACCTTCCGCGCGAGCGGCCAGACCGGCATCATGATCGCGGGCGAGGGGATCGCGCTCGACGCGGTGGTCGCCGACTTCGCGGCGGGTGCGGCCGAGCAGCTCAGCCCCGATGCCGCGCCGGGTCACCTCGACGTCATCGAAGGGCAGGGGTCACTGTGCCACCCCGCCTATGCCGCGGTGACGCTGGCGCTGCTCCATGGCAGCCAGCCCGACCTGTTCGTGGTCTGTCACCAGCCCGACCGCCGCCGCATCCTCGGCACGACCGACTATGCGATCCCCTCGATCGAAGCGGTGATCGAGCAGACGACGATGCTCGGCCGCCTCACCAACCCCGCGATCCGCTGCGCCGGGGTCAGCCTCAACACCGGCACCATGGAGGGCGGGGATGCGGCGCGGGTGATCGCGGACACGGGCGCGCGGCTCGGCCTGCCCGCGGCCGATCCGATCCGCGGCGGCGACGCCTTCGAACGGCTGCTCGACGCATGCGCGGGCTGAGCCCCGTGCCGGCCGGGACCGGAGCCGACCGGTTCCGCCGGTTCGTCCTGCCGGGGCTCGCGTTCAAGGCGGTGGTGATCGGCGGCGGTTACGCCACCGGGCGCGAGATCGCCGAGTTCTTCCTGCCGGCCGGGCCGTGGGGCGGGCTCGCCGCGATGGGGCTGGCAACCGCGATCTGGGCAGCCGTCGCCGCTGCCACCTTCCACCTCGCCCACCGGATCGGCGCGCGCGACTACCGCACCTTCTTTCGCGCGCTGCTGGGGCGGGGATGGGTGGCGTTCGAGGCGACCTATGCCGTGTTCGTGGTGCTGATCCTGGCGGTGTTCGGCGCAGCGGCCGGCGCGATCGCGGCGGCGACGCTGGGGCTGCCGCCGATCGTCGGCACGGCTGCGCTGATGGCCGGGATCGTCGGTTGCGTCGCCTGGGGCAATGCCGGGGTGGAGCGTGTGTTCCTGTGGGTGTCGGTGCTGCTCTACGCCACCTATGCCGCCTTCCTGCTGCTCGCGCTGACGGGGGTGGGCGACCGGATCGCCGCCGCCTTTGCCGACAGCCCCGCACCGGCGGGGAACTGGGCGCTGGGCGGCGTCACCTACGCGGGGTACAACATCGTCGGCGCGGTGATCGTGCTGCCGGTGACGCGGCATTTCCGGTCGGGGCGCGACGCGGTGGTGGCCGGCGTGATCGCCGCGCCGCTCGCGATGGCGCCGGCGCTGCTGTTCTTCGCCGCGATGACCGCGTTCCTCCCCGACATCGCCGCCGCGACGTTGCCGTCGGACTACATGCTCGTCCGGCTGGGACATCCGGCGTTCCACCTGCTGTTCCAGCTGATGATCTTCGCCGCGCTGCTCGAAAGCGGGACGGGGGCGGTGCACGCGGTCAACGAACGGATCGCGCATGCCAGCGGCGGGCGGGTCGTCCTGACCCCCGCCACCCGTGCAGCCGTCGCCCTAGCGGTGCTGGTCCCGTGCATGCTGATCGCCGAGCGGATCGGGCTCGTGACGCTGATCGCATCGGGCTACCGCGCGCTCGCCTGGGCGCTGATCCTCTTGTACGTCCTGCCGCTGTTCCTGTTCGTCGCCTTCGGGCGCGGGACCCCGGCGATCCTGTCGGAGTCGCGACCATGAAGCGCCACCTCCTTGCCCTGCCGTTGCTGCTGTTCGCCCAGCCCGCGCTGGCGGACCCGCCCGCCGGGTTCGACGCGCGGGTGGAGGCGATCCGCCGCGCGTCGCAGACGCCCGGCGTGGCGGTCGCGATCGTCGAGGACGGCAAGGTCGTGCTCGCCCGCGGCTATGGCGTGCGCCGGCTGGGCGCGCCGGCCCCGGTCGACGCCGACACGCTGTTCATGATCGGCTCGACGGGGAAGGCGTTCACCACCGCCGCGCTGGCGACGCTGGTCGACGCGGGCAGGATCCGCTGGGACGACAAGGTGATCGACCACCTCCCCGGCTTCCAGATGCACGACCCCTGGGTCACGCGCGAGATGACGGTGCGCGACCTCCTCGTCCACCGCAGCGGGCTGGGCCTGGGCGCAGGCGACCTGCTGATGGTCCCGCGCGGCAAGCTGTCGCGGGCGGAGGTGGTGCTGCGGCTGCGCTTCCTGAAGCCCGCCACCAGCTTCCGCACCGGCTATGCGTACGACAACATCCTCTACATCGTCGCCGGCCAGCTGATCGAGGCGGTCAGCGGGCAGGGGTGGGAGGAGTACATGCGCGACCATGTGTTCCGCCCCGCTGGGCTGCCCGACGCGACCGCGGAGGTGGCGCGCCAGTTCGACACCGCCAACCGCGCCCAGCCGCACGGCCGCTTCGGCGGTGCGGTGCGCGGCACGGGGCCGCTCAAGGTCATCGACGAGCGCGACCGGCTGGGGCAGGCGGGCGCGCCCGCCGGGCTGATCGCCGCCAGCGCCAACGATCTGGCGCGCTGGCTCCAGATCCAGCTCGCCGGCGGCGCGCTGCCCGATGGCAAGGGCCGGCTGTTCAGCGCCGCGGCGGGCAAGGAGATGTGGACCCCGGTCACGCCGATGCCGATCGACGCCTATCCCGCGCCGGTCGACGGCATCACCCCCAATTACCAGTCCTATGCGCTCGGCTGGACGGTGCGCGACTATCGCGGCGCGCGGATCGTCTGGCACGCCGGCGGGCTGTTCGGCTTCACCACGGTGGTGGTGATGATCCCTGACAAGAAGGTCGGCTTCGCGATCGCGATCAACAGCGAGGAGATCGAGCCGCGCTACGGCCTGATGTACGAGCTGCTCGACCATTATCTGGACGGCCCGAAACAGGACTGGCCCGCGCGCTTCGCCATCTTCAAGCGCGACCGCATCGCCGGCGCGGAGGCGGCGGTGCGGCAAAAGGCGGCCGCCCCCGCCAGCGTCGGCCCGTCGCTGCCCCCCACGCGCTATGCCGGGCGCTATGTCGATCCCTGGTACGGCACGCTGGCGGTCGGGTCGGACGCGAAGGGGTTGACCGTCGACTTCACCACCACCCCCGGCATGACCGGGCGGCTGGAGCATTACCAGTATGATACCTTCGTCGCCCGCTTCACCGACCCGGCGATCGAGCCGGCGTACCTGACCTTCGCGCTCGACGCCGAGGGCAAGGTCGCGCGGATCACCGCCAGGCCGGTGTCGCCGATCGCGGACTTCTCGTTCGACTACAAGGACCTGGACTTCACGCCGGAAGGAGCGGGCAAGTGAAGCGCCCCATGCACCGGATCACCGCCCTGTTCGCCTGCGCGCTCGCAGCGGTCGCGACGTTCGCGCAGGACCTGCCGGTCGCGCCCCGCCCGGCAACCCCGCCCCCGTCGACGACAGGGGAGCCGCCAGCCTCCAGCGGACCGGCCCTCACCGCCGCCGACGTCGGCGCCTGGCTCGACGGCTACATGCCCGGCACGCTCAAGGGCGGGAAGATCGCGGGCGCTGAGGTGGTGGTGGTCAAGGACGGGCAGGTCCTGTTCAAGAAGGGCTATGGCCTCGCCGACGTTGCCGCGAAGACGCCGATGGACGTCGACCGCACGCTGATGCGGATCGGCTCCACGTCGAAGCTGTTCACCTGGACCGCGGTGATGCAGCAGGTGGAGGCGGGCCGGATCGACCTGGACGCCGACATCAACCGCTATCTCGACTTCCACGTCCCCGCGCGTGGTCGCCCGGTGACGATGAACGACCTCATGCGCCACCGCGGCGGGTTCGAGGAAGGGTTGAAGGACCTGATGACCGACGACCCCGCGCGGCTCAAGACCACCGAGCGCTACCTCAAGGAGAACCGGCGCCCGCAACTGTTCCCGGCCGGCGCGGTGCCGGCCTATTCCAACTACGGCACGGCGCTCGCCGGCTACATCGTCCAGCGGGTGTCGGGCGAACCGTTCGACACGTACATCGAACGCCATATTCTCAGCCCCCTGCGGATGACCCGCACCACCTTCCGCCAGCCGCTGCCGCGGGGCTGGGCGGCGGCGATGTCGAAGGGCTATCGGCAGAGCGACGGTCCGCCCACCCCCTTCGAGCTGGTCGAGACCGCGCCCGCGGGCAGCGTCAGCACCACCGGCGCCGACATGGCCAACTTCATGATCGCGCACCTTCAGGATGGCCGCTTCGGGGCCGCACAGATCCTGCGCCCCGACACCGCACAGGCGATGCACACCCCCGCCGTCCAACCTGAACCCGGCTTCGACACGCTCGCGCACGGCTTCTTCCGGGGTCACCGCAACGGCCAGCTGGTGATCGGCCATGGCGGCGACACCATCGTCTTCCACACCGACCTGAACCTCCTGCCGCAATCGAACGTCGGCATCTTCGTCAGCTTCAACAGCCGCGGGGCGAACGACGCGGTCTATGGTGCACGCGAACGGTTGTTCGATCAGTTCATGGACCGCTACTACCCCGTCCCGCCGCCCGTCACCCCGCCCGCGGTTCCGAGCGCGGCGGCGGACGCGGCGGCGCTCGCCGGCCGGTACGAAGGGTCGCGGCGGGTCGAGACGGGCTTCATCGGCCTGTTCTACCTTCTCCAGCAGGAGGTGGTGTCGGCCGACCCGGACGGCACGATCACGCTGTCCTCCTCGCCCGACGCGCGCTTCCGCGAGATCGCGCCGGGCCTGTGGCGAGAGGTCGACGGCACCCGCCTGCTCCGCGTGGGCGAGGCGGAAAGCCGGCGCGCGATCAGCGACAGCGCCAATCCGGTCGCGATCCTCCAGGCCGCGCCGCTCGCGCGCAATTCGGGGCTCAACCTGTGGATCGCCGGGCTGTCGTGCCTGGTGCTGCTCGCGACCGCGCTGTTCTGGCCGGTTGGCTGGTGGCTGCGTCGCCGCCACAAGGTCGCCGAAACGCTGACGGGCCGGCCCTCGCTGGCGCGCCGGCTGACGCGGATCGCGGCGGTCGCCGACCTTCTCTATCTCGCCGCCTGGTACACCGTGCTCGCACCGATCCTCCAGCTCCGGGTGGAGGTGTACAACAGCGCGCTCGATGCCCCGATCCGCGCACTCCAGATCGCCGCGATCGTGCCGCTCGCCGGTGCAGGCGTCGGACTGTGGAACCTGTGGCTCACCGCGCGCTCGGGCCGGGGCTGGGGGGCGCGGGTCCGCGCAGCGCTGGTCGCGGCGGCGCTGCTCGGGATCGCGTGGATCGCGTGGATGGGCAAGCTGATGAGCTTCAACCTCAACTACTGAGGCGGCATGACCTCCCGCCTGTGCGTCACCGGAGCGGCAACGCCTGCGCTGCTGCTGCGCGTGGTCAACCTCGTCGCGCAACACGACCTGCCGCTTCGCGCGGTGGCGGCGGAGTTCGGCGAGCATGCCCTGACCATCCGCCTCCATCTGGGGCAGCGGCCGGGCCGGCCGATCCTCGAACGCCTCCGCTCGCTGGTCGAGGTGTCGGCGGTGGAGTGGACCGAGGACCCCGACGATCAGGGCACGCGATAGTCGGGCAGCGCGGGCCAGTCCTGTCCGCCCCCCAGCATCCGCGTCGCGAGCGCGCGCACCGGACCCGACGTCGCCACCTTGAGCGCGCCATGCAGCAGGCGCACCCCCACCCGGCTGTGCGGGTTCATCAGCCGCGGGCCGATCTTGGGCATGCCCTGCGCGCGCTCGACGATCGGCCGCATGAACCGCTCATAGGCATCGAAACCGGCGGCGGGGTCGTACGCCCGCGCCAATTCCCCCGCCAGCACATAGGTGCCCACGATCGCCAGCGTCGCGCCCACCCCCGCCAGCGGCGTCGCGCACCACGCCGCATCCCCCGTCAGCACCACCCGGCCCCTAGCCCAGCGCGGCATCCGCACCTGGCGCAGCACGTCGAAATAGAAGTCGTCGGTGTCGGCCATCCCGGCGAGCACCCGCGGGGCCTGCCACCCCGCGTCGGCGAACCGCTCGGTGAGGTACGCTTTCTTCTGCTCCACCGGCCAGTCCTGCTCGCCGCCGGGCGGCTGCTGGAGCGACAGCATCGCCCGCGTCGTGCCGTGGGTGTCGGGACGCAGCGACACGCTCCGCCCGCCCGGCGCATGAAACCAGCGCCACATCCGGTCGTCGTCGGCGGTCCGCGGGATGGTGAAGTACGCGATGGTCATGTCCATCCAGCGCGGGTCGTTCTCACCCGGAAACACGAGTCCGCGCGTCGCCGACCCCACGCCCTCGGCGACGATCACCGCCTCGTACCGCTCCGTGCCGCCGCCGGCGAAGCGGACCCGCACCCCGTCGCCATCCTCCTCCACCGCGTCGACACTGTCGCCGAACCGATAGGCGGCATGGGCGCGCGCGGGTTCGTACAGCAGCGAGGAAAGGTCGCCGCGCAGGATCTCCATCTCGGCGGTGGGCCCGTCCGCGCCCGTGTCGTCGACCCGGAACGCGGCCGCCGTCCGTCCGCGCTCGTCCACCCACGCCGTGCCCTCCTCGCCGGTGCCGCGGGCGAGTGCCGCCGATTCCAGGCCCATGCGGCGCAGCACCTCGCGCCCCCGCCCGCGCACGTCGATGTTCTGGCCGCCGGTGCGGAACTCGGGCGCCTTCTCCACCACCGTCACGTCGAACCCGTGCCGCCCCAGCCACCACGCCGCGGCATTGCCGGCGACACTCGCGCCAGTCACGAGGATGCGGCGGCTCACCGTCGCGCCAGCCGCTCGATCAGCGCGGTCGCCCCATGCGGCGCGCGCACCTTGGCCCCGTTGATGAAGAACACGAAGGTGTCGCGCGGGCGCCGTTCGGGGGCGTCGTCGGTCACCCGCGGCAATCCCTCCGGCTGCCCGCCCGCCGCCCATTCGCGCGCCGCCTCCGCCCACCGGTCGAGCGCGGCGGGGGCATAGCCGGCGGGCTCGTCCTCCACCGCCGCCTCCAGCCGGGCATAGGCGAACGATGCGGTGGTCTCGGCGATCGCCGGGTACTCGGCCGAGTCGGCAAACACGATCGCCACTCCCGCCGCCCGGCACATTTCCACGAACTCAGGATTGGCGAAGCTCTCGTGCCGCACCTGCACCGCATGGCGCAGCGCCACTCCGCTTTCCGCAGCCGGCAAGAGTGCCAGAAACGCGCGGAAATCGTCCGGATCGAAGCGCTTGGTCGCCATGAACTGCCACAGGATTGGCCCCAGCCGGTCACCCAGCTCGACGATCCCCTGCCCGGTGAACCGCGCGATCGACTCGCCCGCGTCGGCCAGCACCTTGCGATTGGTGCAATATCGCGACGCCTTCACCGCAAATACGAACCCGTCGGGCACGGCCTTCGCCCAGGTCGCGAAGCTTTGCGGCTTGAACGACGAGTAATAGGTGCCGTTGATCTCGATCGCGGACAGCTTCGACGCGGCATATTCCAACTCGCGCTTGTGCGGCCACTTGTCGGGATAAAAGCTGCCACGCCAGGGCTCATAGGTCCAGCCGCCGATGCCGACGCGAATCGTGGGGTGGGTCATGGGCGGGAGGATAGCGCGCCAATGAAGCGGGAGAAAATCCTCCGTCGTCCCGGACCTGATGCGCGATCTCGCTACCCTGAAGCAGGGGCGTCGTGGCGAAGCCTGTCCTGAGCGCCTGCCTTGGCAGGCAGTCGAAGGGCCACGCCGTCAGTCGGCGCTGTGGTGCCGCTGGCCGTGCGCTGCAGATATCCGGATCAGCTGTGCTGCTCCTCGGCAGCGAGCTGGAGCGGGCGAAGGGATTCGAACCCTCGACCCCAACCTTGGCAAGGTTGTGCTCTACCCCTGAGCTACGCCCGCTCTGGCGCCTGGCCGGGAAGCGCTCCCGGCGGGTGAGGCGCGCCACTAGCAGCGGGTTTCGCAATTCGCAAGCGTCCCGGACCTGGCAGGCGTGAAAAGATTGGGGGTTGGCGACTCACCCATGAGAACATTACAAGAACAGGGGTGAGCGACCCCGCTGCCCTTCTCGCCCGTCTGCGGGTGATTGCCGCCGCCGGCGGGGCCGCGCAAGCGACTCCTGTGGAGGGCTGGCAGGAGCGGGGATTGCCTCGCGGGCGGCTGCACGAGGTCTATGCCGGCGAGGCGTGGGACGTCGGCGCGGCGGCGGGGTTCGCGGTGGCGCAGGCACTGGCGGCGGGGGCGACCCCGCTGCTGTGGCTCAGGCTCGATCGCGGCGCGGTGGCGGCGGGGCGGCTCCATGCCACCGGGCTGGCCGAGCTGGGGCTGGCCCCGGACCGGCTGTTGCTGGTCACCGTCGCCGATGCCGGCGCGCTGCTGCGGGTGGCGGGGGATGCCGCGCGCTGCGCCGGGATCGGCACTCTGCTGCTCGAAAGCTGGGGGCCGATGCCCGCGCTGGACCTCACCGCCACCCGGCGGCTGGTGCTCGCGGCGGAGGCGTCGGGGGTAACGGTGGTGTCGCTCCGGCTGGGCGCGGAACCGGTGCCCAGCGCAGCGGCGACCCGGTGGCAGGTGTCCGCCCGGCCATCGGTGCCGCTGGAGGCGGATGCGCCGGGCCAGCCCGCCTTTGTCGTGGAATGCCTGCGCCGGCGCGGGGGGCCGGCGGGGGCGCGTACCCAAGTGGAGTGGAACCGTGAAACCCGAAGCTTCCGTGACCCCGAGGTCGAGCTCGCGTCCCAACCCCCGTTCCAACCCGCGTCCCCGCCGCTGGCTGGCGCTGGTCTTCCCCTGGCTGCCGGTGGAGCGGCTGCGCGCGACCCGGCCGCACCTGTTCGTGCGCGGCGATGATCCCGCGAGCCACCCCCCGATCGCGTTCGTGGAAACCGCCGGCAACGCCACCCGGCTCGCCGCGCTCGACCGTGCAGGGATCGAGGCGGGCCTGCGCCCCGGACTGACCCTGGCCGACGCCCGTGCCCGCGTCCCCGAGCTGGAGGTATTCCCCCATGATCCCGGCGCGGATGTTGACTGGCTCGAACGGCTCGCGGACGGGTGTTCGCGCTATTCGCCCACCGTGTCGCCGCTGCCGCCCGACGCGCTGCTGCTCGACATCGCCGGCTGCACCCATGCCTTTGAGGGCGAACGCTTCCTCGCCGCCGATGTCGAGCGGCGGCTGGCGCGGCGCGGCGTGCTGGTCCGCCACGCATTCGGCGACACGGCGGAGATCGCCCACGCGCTCGCCCGCTATGCCGGCGCGCCAGCCCCCGACGAGCGCGGCGCGGTGAAGCGCCTGCCGGTCGCCGCGCTGGGCCTCGACGCGGAGGATACCGCGGCGTTGCAGGCGGCAGGGCTCAAGACGGTCGGCGAGGTGATGGCGCGCCCGCTGTCGGGGATCGCCGCGCGCTTCGGCGAGGGCGCGGCGACCGCGGTGCGGCGGCTGGCGGGCGAGGCACAGGCCCCGGTGCGGGCCCGCGCGGTCGCCGATCCGGTCCGGGTCGAGCGCCGCTTCGCCGAGCCGGTCGCGCGCACCGAACACGCACTGGGCGTGATCGCCGAACTGGTGGGGGAGGCGGCGGAAATGCTGGAACGCCGGCACGAGGGCGGGCGCCGCTGGCAGGTCCGGCTGTTCCGCTCGGACGGCGCGGTGCAGGGTCTCAGGGTCGAAACCGGCCAGCCGACCCGCGACCCGCAGCTGCTCGGCCGCCTATTCGCCGAGCGGATCGACGCGCTCGCCGACCCGCTCGATCCCGGCTTCGGCTACGACCTGATCCGCGTGGAGGTGGCGCTGGCCGAACGCCTTGACGCGCACCAGCTCAAGCTGGAGGGCGGGGAGGGCGAAAAAGGCCAGGTCGGCGAGCTGGTCGACCGCCTCTCGACCCGGCTGGGCCGCGGCCGCGTCCGCCGCTTCGCCGCGCGCGACAGCCACATCCCCGAACAGGCCGAACTGATACTTCCCGCCGCCGCGCCGCCGCCCGCGACTCCCGCGGCCTGGCCCGAGGCCGAGCCCGGCGAACCGCCGCTCCGCCCGATCTACCTGTTCGACCCGCCCGAGGCGGTCGACCAGGTCATCGCCGAGGTCCCCGACGGCCCCCCCGCGCGCTTTCGCTGGCGCCGCACCCTGCACGAGGTCGCGCGTGCCGAAGGGCCCGAACGGATCGCGGGCGAATGGTGGCGCCGCCACGACACCCCCGTGCCCACCCGCGACTATTACCGGGTCGAGGACCGCCGCGGCCGCCGCCTATGGATCTTCCGCCACGGCCTGTTCGGCGAGGTCGAGTCGCCGCGCTGGTACGTCCACGGCCTGTTCGCGTGAGGAGCCCGCGGCCATGATCGCGCAGTGGCGGTATGGCCGGTCGGCGGCGCACCGCCGGCCCTCCAAACCGTTCGTGCCGAGCTTGTCGAAGCACCGTCCTTCCTGTCGCGAGCGTATCGCCTGCGGATCGAAAAACCGTGCTTCGACAAGCTCAGCACGAACGGGAGAGGGGGCGTTCGATCCGGGCGCACATCGTTCCAGCGGCGACTTGCGGCGATCGGATATCCTCCGCGCCTGTGCGCAATCGTCCCGGCCCGCCGGATGACCCCCTTCGCCGAACTGGTCGCGGCGACCAGCTTCTCGTTCCTCGACGGCGCGAGCCAGCCATCGGACATGGTGGCGCAGGCGGTGGCGCTGGGGCTCGACGGGATCGGCATCGCCGACCGCAACACGGTGGCGGGGGTGGTGCGCGCGTGGGCGGCGTTGAAGAAGGCGCAGGCGGGGCTGCTTGGCGCCGAACTGCCGCCGATCGACTTCCGGCTGGTGGTGGGTAGCCGGCTGGTGTTCGCGGACGGGACGCCCGACATCGTCGCCTATCCCGCCACCCGCCATGGCTGGGGGCGGCTGACCCGGCTGCTCAGCGTCGGCAACCTCGCCGCGCACAAGGGCGCGTGCCGCCTGACCCTCGCCGACCTGCTCGCCCACCACCACGACCTCCTGCTGATCGTCCTGCCCGCCTCCACCGCCAGGGGCGAGGACGCGCCTGCGCCCCTGTCCGCGCGAGCGGCGGCGGCGGTGCTCGACGAAACGCTGGCGGCGCTGGCGATCCGGGCGCGGACGCGCGTCTGGCTGGGGGTGGCGATGCCGCGCGGCGGCGCCGACCGCCGGCGGCTCGCGCGGCTCGCGACGGTGGCCGACCACCACCGCGTGCCGCTCCTCGCCACCGCCGACGCGCTCTACGCCACCCCCGACGAGCGCGACCTCCACGACATCGTCACCTGCATCCGCGAAGGCGTGACGGTGCAGGCCGCCGGCCGCCGGCTCGCGGCGAACGGCGAGCGCCACCTCAAGGACGGGCGCGAGATGGCGCGGCTGTTCCGCGACCGGCCCGACGCGGTGGCGAACGGGCTCGACCTCCTGTCGCGGATCGACTTCTCGCTCGAACAGCTTCGCTACGAATACCCCCACGAGCCGGTGCCGCAGGGGTGGAAGGCGCAGGACTGGCTGGAGCACCTCGCCTGGCAGTCGGCGATCGACCGGTACGATGGCTACGTCCCGCCCAAGGTGTTCGCCGCGCTCCAGGAGGAGTTCGCGCTGATCGCCGACCGCGAATACGCCAACTATTTCCTCACCGTCCACGACGTGGTGCTGGAGGCGCGCCGGCTCGGCATCCTGTGCCAGGGGCGCGGCTCCGCGGCCAATTCGGTGGTCTGCTACCTGCTCGGCGTCACCTCGGTCGATCCGATGCGCCACGACCTCCTGTTCTCGCGCTTCGTCTCGGCCGAGCGCGACGAGCCGCCCGACATCGACGTCGATTTCGAACACGAACGGCGCGAGGAGGTGATGCAGTACATCTACCGCCGCTACACCCGCCAACGCGCCGCGATCGTCGCGACGATCATCCACTACCGCCCCCGCTCGGCGGTGCGCGAGGTCGGACGCGCGCTGGGGCTGACCGAGGACGTCACCAACCGGCTGACCTCGACCGTGTGGGGCAGCTTTTCCGACCGGTTCGAGAACGATCGCCTCGTCGACACCGGCTATAGCGACAGCAATCCGGAGATCGCGCGCCTGTGCGGTCTCGTCCGCCGCCTGCTCAAGTTCCCCCGCCACCTGTCGCAGCATGTCGGCGGCTTCGTGCTCACCGAGAACCGGCTCGACGAGACGGTGCCGATCCACTGGGGCGCGATGGAGGACCGCACCTTTATCGAATGGGACAAGGACGACATCGACGCGCTCGGGCTGATGAAGGTCGACATCCTCGCGCTCGGGATGCTGACCTGCATCCGCAAGGGATTCGACCTGATGCGCGCCCACGACCTGGGCGATCCGCAGCTCAACTCGATCGCGGTCGAGGAAGACGACGACGTCTACGCGATGCTCCAGGACGGCGACTCGATCGGCGTCTTCCAGGTCGAGAGCCGCGCCCAGATCAACATGCTGCCCCGGTTGAAGCCCGACAGGTTCTACGACCTCGTCGTCCAGGTCGCGATCGTCCGCCCCGGCCCGATCGAGGGCGACATGGTCCACCCGTATCTCCGCCGACGCGCCGGCAAGGAGAAGGTGGAGTTCCCCTCGCCTTTCCCCGAGCATGGCCCCCCCGACGAACTGCAACAGCTGCTCCGCTTCACCTATGGCGTCCCCTTGTTCCAGGAACAGGCGATGAAGCTCGCCATCGTCGCGGCCAAGTTCACCCCCGACGAGGCGAACCAGCTGCGCCGCGCGATGGCGACCTTTCGCCACGTCGGCGGGATGCACGACTTCAAGGCCAAGCTGGTCGGCGGCATGGTCCGCCGCGGGTACAGGCAAGACTTCGCCGAACGCTGCTACAGCCAGATCGAGGGGTTCGGCTCCTACGGCTTTCCCGAATCCCACGCGTTGAGCTTCGCGCGGCTGGTGTACGTCTCGGCGTGGCTCAAATGCTTCTACCCGGCGGTGTTCGGCGCGGCGATCCTCAATTCGCAGCCGATGGGCTTCTACGCCCCCGCCCAGCTCGTCCGCGACGCGCTCGAACACGGGGTCGAGGTGCTGCCGGTCGACGTCAATGCGAGTGGGTGGGACTCCACCCTCGCCGCCCCGATCGGCGCGCCGACCGGCCCCCGCCGCCGCCCCAATCCGGCGCCCAAGGGTCTGCAATGGGATCGCGGAATGCGCCGCGACCGCCACCTCGCGATCCGGCTCGGCTTCCGCCAGGTCGACGGTTTCCGCGAGGCGTGGGCGGCCGAGATCGCCACGCACGCGCCCTTTGCGTGTGTCGAGGACCTCGCCCGCCACCTGCCGCCCCGCGCGCTTCGCCTGCTCGCCGATGCCGATGCGTTGCGCTCGCTGGGGCACGACCGGCGCGAGGCCGGGTGGGAGGTGCGCCGCACGCCGCCGACCCAACTGCCCCTGTTTGCCGCCACGGACTCGCCCGAACTCGCCCCCGAACCCGCCCCGAACCTTCCCGCCATGCCCCTCGCCGAGCACGTCGCGAGCGACTACCGCGCCACCCGCCTGTCGCTGAAGGACCATCCGATGACCTTCCTGCGCCCCGTCTTCGCCGCCGAAGGCGTGATGACCTGCGCCCAGGTCAACGGCCTGCGCGACAGTCGACGGGCGAAGGTCGCAGGCGTGGTGCTGGTCCGCCAGCGTCCGGGCAAGGGCAACGCGATCTTCGTCACGATCGAGGACGAGACCGGGGTGGTCAACGCGCTGATCTGGGCGCGCGACTTCGAGGCGAACCGGCGCGCGGTGATGGCCTCGCGCCTCACCGTCCTCCACGGAGTCGCGCAACGATCGGAGCACGGCGTCGTCCACCTGATGACCGCGGGGGTCGAGGATCGCTCGGACGAGCTCCGCCGCCTGTCCGACGACCCAATCCCGTTCGAGCTGGCGCCGGGCGACGTCGAGAACAGCCCCGCCTGCGTCATGCGCCAGGGGATGCGACGATCCCGCGAGGACCCGATCGTCCCGCGCGCACCGACCAAGAGCCACGATCCGCGCCAGGGCACGCGTCCTGACTCTCCCCGGCCGCACCATCCCCGAGACGTCCGCATCCTCCCCAAGTCGCGGGACTTCCATTAAGCTGCATGCGCCCCGATATAAGCGCGGCATCACACAGGAGCAGACGACTTGGCCACGCTCGGCATGACCCCCGCCCAGAAGGAATCGGTGGAGACCTTCCGCCGCGACGTGGTGGAACCGTCGATGACCAGCCTCGTCATCATCGATTTCTGGGCGGAATGGTGCGGCCCGTGCAAGGCGCTCGGCCCCGTGCTCGAAAAGGTTGCCGCGGCGTATGCCGACAAGGGAGTGAAGCTGGTCAAGGTCGATACCGACAAGGACCAGTTCATCGCCAGCCAGTTCCAGATCCGCTCGATCCCGACCGTCTACGCGATGTTCGGCGGCCAGCTCGTCGCCGACCTCACCCCCGCGCGCACCGAGGGCGCGTTGAAGCAGATGCTCGACCAGTTGTTGAAGCAGCTCCCGGTCCAGTCGGACGCCGCCTCGGCAGAGGCCGAGCTCGAACCACTGATCGCGATGGGGGAAGACATCCTCGCCTCGGGCGACGCCGATCGCGCGGTCGGCATCTTCGATCAGCTTGCCGATATGGCGCCCGATCACCCCGCGGTGCTGTCCGGCCGGGTCCGCGCGCTGGTCGCCGCCGGCCGCCATGACGAGGCGCAGGCCGCGCTCGACGCGCTCCCCGCCGACGTCAAGGACGCCGGGCTCGACCGCGCCCGTGCCGCCTTGTCGCTCGCGCAGTCCGCACCCGCCGTGGAGGACCATAGCGGCCTCGCGGCCGCCGTGCAGGCGGACCCCGACGATCATCAGGCCCGCTTCGACCTCGCCAACGCACAAATGGCGGCGGGCGACCGCGATGCCGCCGCCGACAACTTCCTCCACATCATCGTCGCGGAGCGCGACTGGAACGAGGGCGCCGCCCGCCAGCAACTGCTCAAGCTGTTCGAGGTGGTCGGGCTGATGGACCCGTGGGTGTCGGCGCAGCGGCGGCGGCTGTCCGCCGTGCTGTTCGGCTAGCGCCCGTGCGCCTCTCGATCTTCCCGCTGCCCGGCGCGCTGCTCTTTCCCGGGCTGCACCTGCCGCTCCACATCTTCGAGCCGCGCTACCGGGCGATGGTGGGCGACGCGATGGCGCGCGACCGGCGGATCGGGATGATCCAGCCGCGCGAGGATGCCAATGACCTTGGGGGCGAGGACGGCGACAGGCCCCAGCTCTACGACGTCGGCTGCCTCGGCCGGATCGCCGACGTCGAGGCGCTGGAGGACGGCCGCTACAATCTCGTGCTCGAAGGGGTGTCGCTGTTCCGCATCGTCCGCGAGCTCGACGTGGCGACTCCGTTCCGCCAGGTCGAGGCCGAGCTGATCGAACGCGGCGACGACGCGGTGCTCGCCTCCGCCGAGCGCGCCGCGCTGGAGATCGAGTCGCGCCGTTTCGCCGATGCCGCGGGCTATCGGGTCGACTGGGACGCGGTCGGCCGCCTCGACGACGAAAGCCTCGTCAACGGCATCGCCCAGATCGCCCCCTTCGACCCCGCCGCCAAGCAGGCGCTGCTCGAAGCCCCCGACCTCCCCGGCCGCGCCGGGCTCATCATTCAGCTGATGCATTTCTTCGGCCGCCACGACGGCGAGGACCGGGTGACGTTGCAGTGACTCACACTTCCGTTCGTGCTGAGCTTGTCGAAGCACCGTTCTGCTTCTTGCGGGCAGGGGCTTGATGACCCTCGACCCTTGGCTCCTCGAACGCCTCGTCTGCCCTGCGACGCGCACCCCGCTCCGCCATGACGAGGCCGCGGCCGAATTGGTCTCGGACGCCGCCGACCTCGCCTACCCGATCCGCGACGGCGTGCCGGTGCTCTTGGTCGAGGAAGCCCGGCGCCTGTAAGCTCCGGTTCTTCGTTTCAGCCCCGAGCTTCCGCGCTCACACCGCCACGCCCTGCAACAGCTTGGGCAGTTCGCCCGACTCGCCCCGCGCTTCCGCCATGAAGCGGTCCTTGAGCCAGGGCAGCCGGTCGACCGCCGAAATGCCGAACCGCCGCACCGCGCTCGGCAACCGCCCCGGCACTCCGAACAACCGGGTCAGCGTGTCGGTCGCCGCCGCCACCATGAAAGTGTCGAGCCCCCGCCACCGCTGGTATCGTGCCAGCAGCGCCGCATCGCCCAGGTCCAGCCCGGTCCGCTTGCCCTCGACGAGCACTTCGGTCAGCGCCGCGACATCGCGGAAGCCCAGGTTCAGCCCCTGTCCCGCGATCGGGTGGATGCCGTGCGCGGCGTCACCCACCAGCGCTAGCCGCTCGGCGGTGACTGTCGCGGCATGGTGGAAGCCGAGCGGATAGGACGCGCGAGGGGACGGGGCCGACAGCGGCCCCAGGAACCCGCCCATCCGCGCCTCCGCCTCCGCCAGGAACGCCCGGTCACTCAGCTTGAGCATCGCCCCCGCGTCCCGCGCCGCCACCGTCCACACGATCGCCGAACGGTGGCTGACCTCATCGTCGGGCAGCGGCAGCAGCGCGAACGGGCCGGAGGCGTAGAAGATCTCGAACGCGATGCTGTCGTGCGGGCGCTGGTGATGGAACGCGCCGATGATCGCGGCGTGGTCGTACTGCCAGCGCGCGACCGCGATCCCCGCCGCCTCGCGCGTCGGGGAGTTGCGACCTTCCGCGGCGACGAGCAGCGGCGCCGAAACGGTGTCGCCACTGTCGAGCGTCACCGTCACCCCGGTTCCCGACCGCTCCTGCGCCACCGCCCGCGTCTTCATGCGCAAGGTCACGCCCGGCGCCGCCGTCGCCGCGTCGAACAGCGCCCGACGGATCAGCTTGTTCTCGTACATCGTGCCGAGCGGGTCGTCCCGCTCCCCCGGCACGAAGTCGAGCTTGCCGGGCTTCAACCCATCGGCGACGCGGATGTGGCGGATCGGACAGCCCTGGCCGGCCAGCCCCGCGCCGACCCCGATCGTGTCGAGCAGCCGGTGGCTGGCGCTGGCGATCGCCGAGGCGCGCCCGTCGAACCCGGCCGCGAGAGTCACCGCGGGATCGGCGGGGTCGACCACGACGCTCGTCACCCCATGCGCGTCGAGCGCCAGCGCCAGCGTGGTGCCGACCAGCCCCCCGCCCAGGATGACGACATCGGTGGAAAGCGCTGTACCCATGGCCCGGCTCTACGCCCCGCCGCCGCGCTTGCCAAACTTGACGTGAGCCCCGGCCCGCGCGATCATTAACCCTGGTTTTCCTGGGACATTGCGGGGGTTCACATGGCCAGCCGGGCACAGCCGGTGCTGTGGCGCGAATCGGTCAAGGCGGGGGCGGTGCGCTCGGGCACGCTGGTGACCTCGGTGGTGCTGTTCGCGGCCAGCCTGGGCGTCGTGGTGGCGCTCGCCAGCTACCGGCCGAGCGACGCCGCGTTCAACACCGCCGCCGGCGGCCCCGCGCGCAACCTGGCGGGCGTGCCGGGAGCGTGGTTCGCCGACCTCGCGCTCACCGCGCTGGGCCCGGCGGTGGCGCTGCTGATCCCGATACTGCCGATCGTCGCACTGCGGCTGTGGCGCGACCAGCCCGCGGGCGCGTGGGGCCGGATGCTCGGGCGCGCGACCGGGGGCGTCGTGCTGATGGCCGCCGCGCTCGCCTTCGTCTCCGACGCCGCGGTGCTGGCTCTGCCCGCCGGCTGGGGCGGGCTCGCGGGCCTTTCGATAGCGGGCGTCGCGCATGCGGCGCTCGGGCTGACCGGCGAGCCCGCGGTGGCGACCTGGGGCGGGCGGCTGCTCGGCCTCGTCGCGGGCGTCGCCGGCGCGATCGTCTGGGGCCGCAGCCTGGAACTCGGGCTGGGCGGTCGTTCCTGGCGTCGCCGCCGCGAGACGCCCGCACCGATCGACGACGAGGACGAACCGCTGACGCTGATGCGCAAGCCGGTGACGCCGCGCCCGCAGGCGGAGCCCGACGAGCGCCCCGCCCCCGTCATCGCCGACCGCCAGCTCGCGCCCTCGCTCGCCAAGCCCAAGCCGCAGGCCAAGCTCGACCTGCGCGACACCTTCACCCTGCCGCCGCTCGACCTGCTCGCCGAACCGCCGCCCCAGCCCGCCGGCACGGTCGATAAGGCCGCGCTGGAGAGAAACGCCCGCCTGCTCGAAACCGTGCTCGACGACTTCAAGGTCCAGGGCCAGATCACGGAGGTCCGTCCCGGCCCGGTGGTGACGATGTACGAGCTCGAACCCGCGCCCGGCATCAAGGCGAACCGGGTCATCCAGCTCGCCGACGACATCGCCCGCAACATGAGCGCGGTGAGCGCCCGCGTCGCGGTGATCCCCGGCCGCAACGTCATCGGCATCGAGCTGCCCAACGCCAAGCGCGAATCGGTGGCGCTGCACGAGCTGGTCGGCTCGCAGACCTTCGAGGATCAGGCGGCGCAGCTGCCGATCATCCTGGGCAAGAACATCGCCGGCGATCCGGTCATCACCGACTTGGCGCCAATGCCCCACCTGCTGGTCGCGGGCACCACCGGCTCGGGCAAGTCGGTCGGCCTCAACTGCATGATCCTGTCGCTGCTGTACCGGCTCACCCCGGACCAGTGCCGGATGATCATGATCGACCCCAAGATGCTCGAACTGAGCATGTACGACGACATCCCGCACCTCCTCTCGCCCGTCGTCACCGACCCCGCCAAGGCGGTGCGCGCCTTGAAGTGGGCGGTCGAGCAGATGGAGGACCGCTACCGCCAGATGTCCTCGGTCGGCGTCCGCAGCCTGGCGGGCTTCAACGACAAGGTCCGCGCCGCCAAGGCCAAGGGGGCGCCGCTCGGCCGCCGCGTCCAGACCGGTTACGACGGCGAGACGGGGGCACCCGTCTACGAGGAGGAGAAGCTTGAATACGATGTGCTGCCGCAGATCGTGGTGATCGTCGACGAGCTTGCCGACCTGATGATGACCGCTGGCAAGGAGGTCGAGTTCCTGATCCAGCGGCTCGCGCAAAAGGCGCGCGCGGCGGGCATCCACCTCATCATGGCGACCCAGCGCCCCTCGGTCGACGTCATCACCGGCGTCATCAAGGCGAACCTGCCGACCCGGATCAGCTTCCATGTCACCTCCAAGATCGACAGCCGCACCATCCTGGGCGAACAGGGTGCCGAGCAGCTGCTGGGGCGCGGCGACATGCTCTACATGCCCGGCGGCAAGGGCATCGTCCGCGTTCACGGACCCTTTGTCTCCGACGACGAGGTCCGCGCGGTTGCGGACCACTGGCGCTCGCAGGGAACGCCCGATTACATCAGCTCGGTCACTGAGGAGCCCGAGGAGAGCTTCGTCCTCGATGGCGCGCCGACCGGCGAGGACACGGCGGAGGATCAGCAATACCGCGCCGCGATCCAGCTGGTCTGCGAATCGCAAAAGGCGTCGACCTCGTGGCTCCAGCGCCAGCTGCGCATCGGCTACAACTCCGCCGCCCGCCTGATCGAGAAGATGGAGAAGGACGGCATCGTCGGCCGCCCCGACCATGTCGGCCGCCGCGAAGTCCTGCGCGACGCGGAGGGGCATGCGATCTGAAGCGGGCGGAACCTGCGCGCTTGCGGGGCGGTTCACGCCGGGTTCAATGCCCCATGACTAGCGGATCAGCATGACTTTTCGGCTCCTCCTTGCGGCCGCGCTCGTGCCGCTGGTCCTCGTCGCGCCCCTCCGCCCCGCTACCGCACAGGCGTCGCAGGGCGACCTCGCCGCCGTGCAGGCGCATCTGCGCGGGCTGACCACGATGACCGCGGACTTCTCGCAGACCGATCGCAACGGGCAGGTGCTCACCGGCACGCTGACGATGAAGCAGCCGGGGCGCATCCGGTTCCAGTACCAGAAGGGCGTGCCGATGCTGATCGTCGCGGATGGCGGCGCGCTGACCTTTGTCGATTATTCGGTCAAGCAGGTGCAGCGCTGGCCGATCCGCAACTCGCCGCTGGGCGTGCTGCTTGACCCTTCACGAGACCTATCCCGCTTCGCGCAGATGGTAGCCGGCGATGGTCGGCTGCTCTCGGTCGAGGCGCGTGATCCCAAGCATCCCGAATACGGCCGCATCACCCTAGTATTCGCGCGCGGCGGCGGTGGGCCAGCAGGGCTGGCACTGCAGGGCTGGGTGGCGCTCGACAGCCAGAACAACCGCACCACCGTGCGCCTCACCAATCAACGCTTCGGCGGCACGGTGGCGGACAACGCGTTCCGCTGGACCGATCCGCGGCGCAGCGGAGCTCCGCGCTAACGCGGCCCCAGCGTCAGCAGCCACCAGTCGGGCGGTGCCCCCCAGCGTACCGGCACGTTGCTGGTCCCAAGCCCTGCGGTGACGATCACCAGCCGGTGCGGGTCGCGGATCACGCCGCACTGATAGCGTTTGGGTCCCACCGGGATCGGCGCGCCGATGATCGGCAGCACCACCTGCCCGCAATGAGTATGCCCGGCGAGCAGCAGCCCGATGCCCGGCGGCAACCACCGGGCCGCGCCGGGCGAGTGCGACACCGCTACGCCGGCGCCTTTCAGCCGCCGCCACGCCTTGAGCGTCGGCCACGCCTTGAGGTGACCCGATGGCTGGTCGTCATACCCCGCCGCCGCGAGCGGTCCCGCCCGCGCCGCGCCGTTGCGCAAGGTGACCGCGCCCAACCGGCGCAGCATCGCCTCGACCGGGACGGGATCGGTCCAGTGATCGTGGTTGCCGAGCACCGCGACGACCCCGAGGGGGGCGCGCAATCGGGCCAGCGCCGGCTCCATCGCGGGCACTGCCGCACGAGCCTTGGTCGGCCCCAGTCCATCGACGAAGTCGCCCGCGATCACCACTAGGTCGGGACGGGCGGCGTTGACCTGCCCGACGATCCGCAGGAGGCGAGCGGGAGTCATGCTCCAGCTCTCCATGTGGATGTCGCTGAGCAGCGCGACCCGGATCGGCCGAGCATTCGCAGGCCAGCGGGGCAGCGCGATCGTCGCGCGCCGCATAACCGGATCGGCGCGCGCATTCATCACCCCGACCGCGAACGCCAGCACGCCGAGCAGCGCCACGCCGGCAAGGATGAGCAACAGTCGCCGCATCGTCGCCCTCTAGCGGGAGCGTAACGACCTGCCTACGCGTTTAGGGCGGATGCACGCCTTTGCCGCGCTTCTCGACTCGCTGATCTACACGCGCAGCCGCAACGCCAAGCTCAAGCTGGTCGCGGATTATCTCCACGCCACCCCCGATCCCGATCGCGGCTGGGCAATGGCGGCGCTGACCGAGGATCTCGACCTGCCCGGGGTCAAGCCTGCGCAGATCCGCGCGCTGATCGAGGCGCGGATCGACCCCGTCCTGTTCCGGATGAGCCGCGACTATGTCGGCGACACCGCCGAGACGGTGGCGCTGCTGTGGCCCGCGCCGCCGGTGCCCCCCGAGGCCGAACCGCTGACGGTGACCCAGGCGGTCGATCGCCTGCGCCACCTGTCGCGTTCCGACGCGCCGGCGCAGCTTGCCCAGATGCTCGACCGGCTCAACGCGGAGGAACGGTTCGCGCTGCTCAAGATGGCGACCGGCTCGCTTCGCATCGGCGTCTCCGCGCGCCTCGCCAAGACCGCGCTGGCGCAGGCGTTCGGGCTCGACGTCGAGCGGGTCGAGGAGCTGTGGCACGGGCTGGAGCCGCCCTACGATCCGCTGTTCGGCTGGGTAAAGGGGCATCGTGAACAGCCCACCGCCGCCGACGTGCCGGTGTTCCGCCCCTTCATGCTCGCGCACGGGCTGGAGGATGCGCGGGTCGGGCTCGACGAGTACGCCGCCGAGTGGAAGTGGGACGGCATCCGCGTCCAGATCGTCCATGTGGCGGGCGAGACCCGGCTCTACAGCCGCACCGGCGACGACGTGACCCGCGCCTTTCCCGACATCGCGGGCGCCTTCCACTCGCCCGGCGTGGTCGATGGCGAGCTGATGGTGCGTGGCGAGTTCCAGGGTGGGACGCTGGAGGAGGGCGGGGGCGCGGGTAGCTTCAACGCGCTCCAGCAGAGACTGAACCGCAAGGTCGTGACCGCGAAGATGCTCGCGGAGTCGCCCGCGTTCGTCCGCCTCTACGACATCCTGTTCGACGGTGCGGAGGACCTGCGCGAGCAGTCCTGGACCGAGCGGCGCGCGCGGCTGGAGGCGTTCATGCCCCGGCTCGACCCCGACCGCTTCGACCTGTCGCAGCTGATCGAGGCCGCCGACTTCACCGAGCTGGAGGCGATCCGCGCGGGTGCGCGCGACGCTGCGATCGAGGGGGTGATGCTTAAGCGGCGCAGCTCCCCCTATGTCGGCGGGCGCAAGGCGGGGCTGTGGTACAAGTGGAAGCGCGACCCGCTGACCGCCGATTGCGTGATGATGTACGCCCAGCGCGGCAATGGCCGGCGGTCGAGCTATTACAGCGACTATACCTTCGGCTGCTGGACCGCGGACGGCGAACTGCTGCCGGTCGGCAAGGCGTATCAGGGGATAACCGACGAGGAGCTGAAGCAGCTCGACCGGTTCGTGCGGCACCATACGCTTAACCGCTTCGGGCCGGTGCGCGAGGTCGAGAAGTCGCTGGTGCTCGAGATCGCGTTTGATTCGATCCACGAATCGACCCGCCACAAGTCGGGCCTTGCGATGCGCTTCCCCCGCATCGCGCGCATCCGCACCGACAAGCCCGCCGCGGAAGCGGATCAGCTGGAGACGTTGCAGCGGCTCGTCACGTGAGGTGCTGGTCGCCGCCTGCAGTGAGTGGCAGCCAGGGCAGGACGGGGCCTGCCGGCACGATGCCGCTGGGATTCAGGTCGTGGTGGCTGACGTAGTAGTGCGTCTTGATGTGGTCGAGATGGGTCGTGCCGCCGAACGCGGGCAGGGCGAGCAGGCGTTCGAGATACGCCTGCAACGCCGAATAATCGGCGATGCGCGCGAGGTTGCACTTGAAATGGCCGTGGTAGACTGCGTCGAAGCGCACCAGCGTGGTGAACAGCCGCACGTCGGCCTCGGTCAGCGCATCGCCGACCAGCCATTCGGTCCCGGATAGCCGCGACTCCAGCCATTCCAGCGTCCCGAACAGGGGGCGCACCGCATCCTCGTACGCGGTTTGCGTGGTCGCGAAGCCGGCCTTGTACACGCCGTTGTTGAGCGTGTCGTAGACGCGGGCGTTGACCGCATCGATCTCGGGGCGGAGCGGCTCGGGGTAGAGGTCCGGCCCCCGGCCATCGAACGCGGCCAGCATGCGAATGATCTCCGAAGACTCGTTCGAGACGATCGTGTCGTCGGTGCGGTCCCACAGCACCGGCACGGTGACCTTGCCGGTGTAGCGGGGTCGCGCGCGGGCATAGGTCTGCCACAGATAGTCCGCGCCGTGGAGCGCATCGCCGCTGCCGCCGCGGGCCTGTCCGAAGGTCCAGCCGTCCTCCAGCATCACCGGATCCACCACCGAGACGCCGATCGCATCGTCCAACCCGAGCAGCGCGCGAACGATCAGCGTGCGGTGTGCCCACGGGCAGGCATAGCTGACGTAGAGGTGGTAGCGGCCGGGCGTTGCCGGGCGCTCGGGGGTGCCGATCCGGTCGCGGAACCCAGCATCCTGGCGGCGGAACGCGCCGTCCTTCGCATCCTCGGTGACCTTGCCCGCGCGCCATTGCCCGTCGACCATCCGTCCCATCATCAGGCTCCGATGCGGATTTCAAAGGTGGTCGGCCACAGCTTGCCCGTGACGAACAGGCGCTTGCCCGCCGGGTCCCAGGCGATACCGTTGGCGACCGCCTCCGGATCGGTGGCGGCGACCTCCGCGACCAGCGGGCGCAGGTCGACGATCGCGTTGACGCGGCCCGAGGCGGGATCGATCCGGACGAGGTAGGGCGTGTGCCAGACATTGGCGAGGATCTGTCCGTCGACCACCTCAAGCTCGTTGACCTCGGCCAGCGGCTTGCCGCGCAAGGTGACGGGGAGGCGGCCGCGCTCGGCGAGGGTTCGCGGATCGCGGCGGATCAGCACCGCCGAGCCGTCGGACTGCCACAGCTCGCGATCGTCCCCCGCCAAGCCCCAGCCCTCGCCGCGATAGGTGAGCGTGCCGAGCGGCTTCAGATCGCGCGCCCGCCAGCGATGCGCGATGCCATCGTGCCAGGTCAGGCTGACGAGATCGGCGCCGACCCGCGCCAGTCCCTCGCCGAACTGCGCGGCGGGGATGCGGGCGCGGGCGGCGATCCGACCGGTGCGCAGGTCGACCCGGCGCACCTCCGACTCGCCCTCGCGGCCGACGCTCTCGAACAGCGCACCGTCGTGCCAGATCAGCCCTTCGGTAAAGGCGCGGGGATCGTGTGGGTAGCGGGCGACCACGCTGGCGGGCAGCACCGGGACGGGGGCGTCGGCGGCGGTGGGCGGCGCGGGGGCGACGGCCTGGAAGAAGGCGAGCAGCGACAGCAGCCAGGTCATTGCGGCGTCTCCAGCCGGATCCAGCCGTCGCCGGCGCGGGCGTGGTTGTCGGGATCGAAGCAGGCGGCGAGGATTTGCGCCGACTCGACCAGCCGCGGTCCCGGCCGATTGAAATAATGGTGGCCGTCCGCGGCGAACACGCGATTGCTGCGCACCGCATTAAGGTCGCGCCAGCCGGGCCGGTCGACCAGCGGTGCCAGGTCGGCGAGAGTCTGGGGCAGCTGATACCCGCACGGCATCGCGACGATCACGTCCGGGTCGGCGGCGACCAGCGCGTCCCATTCGAGCCAGGGGGAATGTTGTCCTGCCGCCGCGAACAGCGGCTCGCCACCTGCCGCCCGGACGAGTTCGGGCACCCAGTTGCCCGCGGCCATCAGCGGCTCGATCCACTCGATCGCGGCGACGGTCGGGCGTGCGGTGGTGGCGGTGCGGGTCAGCGCCGCCATCCGTTCGTGCAGCGCGGCGACCACCTGCGGCGCAGTGTCGACCCCGGTCGCGTCGGCCACCCGCGCGAAATCGCCCCAGACGTCGGACAGGTCGTCGGGGGCGAGCGAGACCAGCACCGGCGGCGTGCCGACCCACTCCGCGAGCGACTCCTCGAGGTCGGCGGGCGTGACCGCGCAGACCGCGCATTGCGACTGGGTCAGGATCACGTCGGGCTTGAGCGCCCGCAAGGCCGCGGCGTCGACGCGGTAGCAGGACAGCCCCTGCGCGACGATCGCCTGCACCCGGTCGTCGATCGCCTGCGAGGTCAGGCCCTTCTCGATCTTGGTGGCGGTGAGCACCGGCAGCGCCTCGACCGCGGGCGGGAAGTCACATTCGTGCGACCGCCCGACCAGCCGGTCGCCCAGCCCCAGCGCCACCGCGATCTCGGTGGCGCTGGGCAGCAGCGAGACGACTCGCAAGCCCATCAGCGCGTGGGGACCGGGGGGGCGAACACCCGCGGCGCGGCGCGTGCGAGCACGAGGTGGAGCGCCATCAGCGCGACCGCCCAGGCGGCGTCGTTGGCGAGCAGTTGCGCGATGATCGCGGGCGTGAAGGTGCCGGTGCCGCCCGCAACCAGTGCAAAGGCGAACAGCAGCGCCTCATAGCCGGCAAAGGCGGCGAGGAAGGCGAGCGCGACGGTCGCCGGCTGCGGCGCGCGCCCGCCGAGCATGCCGCGGGCGATCAGCATTGCGGCGACGCTGCCGCCGCCCAGCGCCAGCCCCCAGGCGATCGCATAGCTGTCGAACGGATAACCCATCAGCCCGAAGCCGAGCAGCTGGTTCGCCGCCCATACCCCGACCACGGTCACCAGCGCCTCGCGCCGGCGCATCGTGGCCGCGGCGACGACCGCGAGCCCGACGAACGGCATCATGCACGCTACCGCCAGCGTGCCGAGCACCGCAACGGCGGCGAGCACCAGCGGCCAGGCGGCGGGGTTGGGACGATCGAGGGCGGGGCGGATCGGGTCGGTCATGCGAGGCTCCCTAGCAGCGGTCGGCGCGGGCGAACACCGGGGATGCGCGGCGGCGAAAGTTCCGAAGGTTCCGGCAAAACGACATGTTTGCGGGCTTTTCGATCGATGGCGGGAGACCGTCTATCGGGAAGGGCGCAGGCGCGAGGCATGATGCCGACACAGCATATTCGGGGCATGTAGGACAGCGTTTCGCGCAGGCGGGCGTTGGCCGGGTGCAGTCATCCCTGGCGCTCCTGCTGGCGCGCCAATGGCCGACGCGATGCGCAATCAGCGCCGGCGCAGTTCCGGAAGGCCGGCAATGTCCTCAACCCAGAGGTACCCCGCATAACCCGCCGGCACCTCGGCAAGCTGATCCGAGGTCTCGATCCCGCTTGTTGCCCGAATGTTTGCAGCGCTGCCAAACAGGATCGTGCGGACCTTGCGCTGTTGCATTCTGGCTAGGAAGCGGTTGGGCCAGCCCCACGCCAGCCAGCCCTCGCGGACGGGCAGGGCGATCGTGCCACCTGCGCAAGCGCGCGGGACGATCCCGAGCCAGCCGATCGCGAGATAGCGCAAGAGGCACGGCTGCACCTCGTCGGTCATGTCGAAGATCCAGGATTGCGGCGCATGGGTTCGCATGCGTCCGAGCACACGCGGACCACTGCCATAGAAGCTGTAGCGCGCGTCGATTCGCCGACCGGCGCGCCGGAACTCGGCCGCGACCAGATCGGCCTCGGCGGGATCGTTGCCCTTGAAGTTGATCAGTAGCGGCCGGCCCGGCAGTGCCCGCAGCGCCTCCTCCAGGGACGGCATCAGTCCGATGCCGCGGCTGCGAAAGGGATGGGTGGCACCTTGATCGGCGGTATAGCCGTGCCCGACGTCCAGCCGCTTCAGCTCGGCCAGCGTGCGTAGGCGCACATCGCCATGCCCGTTCGTCCGGCAATCCAATGTCCAGTCATGGAACAGGACGATGCGGTTGTCCACGGTGGAGCTTACGTCCACTTCCACGATGTCGGCACCCATGCGGAACGCCTCCCGCATCGACGGGATCGTGTTCTCGATGAACGAGTGTCGGGGCGGACGTATTCGATCGGCGGTGCAGTCGTTCTGGCCCAAGCCGGTCCGGTCGAACTGCTGAGCCACGCCCCGATGCGCAATCACGATCGAATGGCCGCGCGGTGGGGACGCTGATAGCGTCGTGTTGTTCAGCCAGATCAACCCGATAACGGTGAGGATGATCGATAGGCCGACGCGCCGCCGGCAAGTCATGGGTGATCCAGCACTGACCGGAGGTGCCGAGCCGGCGCAAACAACAAAACGCCCGCCCGGCAGGGTGCCGGACGAGCGCTTCGAACCGTTACAGAGGTTAGGATCAGCTCGACTGCTGCAGGTTCACCGCGGCGTGCTTGCCGCGGCGGTCGACCTCGAGCTCGAAGCTGAGGCGGTCGCCTTCGTTGAGCGAGCTCATGCCCGCGCGCTCGACCGCCGAGATGTGGACGAACGCGTCCGGCTGGCCATCGTCGCGCTGGATGAAGCCGAAGCCCTTCATGGCATTGAAGAACTTGACCACGCCCGTCGCCTTTTCGCCGGTCAGCTGGCGCTGCGGCGCACCGCCGCGGTCGCCGCCAAATCCGCCCTGACGCGGACCACGGTCGCCGCCGCCGAAACCGCCTTCCCGCGGTTCGCGGGGCGCACGGTCGGTGACCGGCATCGGCTCGCCGTCGATCTTGAGCTCGGTGGCCGAGATGCGGCCGCCGCGATCCACCAAGGTGAAGCCGAGCGGCTGGCCCTCCGCGAGGCCGGTCAGGCCCGCCTGCTCGACCGCGGAGATGTGGACGAACACGTCCTCGCCGCCGTCGTCGCGGACCACGAAGCCGAAGCCCTTCTGCGCGTTGAAGAACTTGACCACGCCGGTGCCCTCGCCGACGACCTGGGGGGGCATGCCGCCGCCGCCGCCACGGCCGCCGCCGAACCCACCGCCGCCGCCGCCACCACGGAAGCCGCCGCCACCGCCGCCGAAGCCGCCACGGTCACCACCGCCGAACCCGCCGCCGCTGCGGAAACCACCCCCGCCGCCGCCAAAGCCACCGCCGCCGAAGCCGCCACGGTCGCCGCCGCCGAACCCGCCGCCGCCGAAGTCACCGCCGCCGAAGCTGCTGCCGCCCTCGTCACCGAAACCGTCGCGCTTGTCGCGGCCACGCCCGCCACGATTGCCGCGGCCACCCTTGTCGAAACCCATTGCCCTGTTAACTTCCCGGTTCGTCCCACTGACCATCATGAAGTCCCGCGCCGGACGAGAGCGCAAAGTCTTCGGGCGCGAAAGCTGTTGCGCCTTGACTGTCGCATAGCTCACAATTTGCCCCTTGCGAAACGAAATAATGGTGATCCATGCGATTTCGCCGCTTGTTTGGGGCGGCGTGTCGGATCGGGCACAGTGAAGCCGCGAGGGTATGGCGCGGTTGAGCCGTTCGCCCGTGGTCGCTAGGGGACGGGGATGACCGTCCATTTCCACGAGGAAGACCTGCCCGCCGACGTGTTCGCGCCGGGCGCCGCGATCGCCGTCGACACGGAGACGATGGGGCTCGTCACCCCGCGCGACCGGCTGTGCGTGGTGCAGCTGTCGGACGGCGGCCCCGACGAGCACCTGGTGCGATTCGCGCCGGGCAGCGACTATGCCGCGCCCAACCTGCGCGCCGTGCTGGCCGACCGGGAGCGGGTGAAGCTGTACCATTTCGCGCGGTTCGACCTCGCCGCGATCGCGCATTACCTCGGCACCGACGCGTCGCCATGCTATTGCACCAAGACCGCGTCCCGGCTGGTGCGTACCTATACCGACCGGCATGGCCTCAAGGAGCTGGTGCGCGAGATGCTGGGGCAGGACATTTCCAAGCAGCAGCAGTCGTCGGACTGGGGCGGACCGGTGCTGTCGGACGCGCAGCGCGATTATGCCGCGTCGGACGTACGCTTCCTCCATCGCCTGCGCGACGAACTCGACCGGCGGCTTCAACGTGAGGGGCGGGCGGGGCTGGCCCAGGCGTGCTTCGACTTCCTGCCGCACCGCGCCGCGCTGGACCTGGCCGGGTGGCCGGAGGTGGATATTTTCGCGCATGTTTGAGCTTGCTGCGCAAGCTGGCCGGTGCCGCCCTTTGCCAAAGGCAGAGCAGAATGTCTGACCGCGCGCACGACAAGCGTTCCGCCCGCCAGCGCTGGGCGCAGCCGGGGAGCCGGCACGACCGGCTGGTGCGGTTCGCCGGCGTCGCGCTGCCGGTCGCGATCGGGGTGCTGGCGGCGTTCCTGGTGATGGCGCCGCTGACCAGCGCGGGCGACGTCAGCTTCGTGCTCGACAAGAACAAGGTCGAGGTCGCGCACGAGCGGCTGAAGATCCAGGCGGCGGAATATCGCGGCTCGGACAGCAAGGGGCAGCCGTTCCAGCTCCACGCCGGCTCCGCGATCCAGCGCAGTTCGGCCGAGCCGGTGGTGCAGTTGCGCGACCTGTCCGCCTCGCTCAAGCTGCCCGAGGGGCCGGCGAACCTGGTGGCGGGGCAGGGGCGGTACGACATGGACGCCGAGCAGGTGGCGGTGGACGGCCCGATCCGCTTCCGCGCCGCGGACGGGTATGCGATCGACACCCGCGACGCGACCGTCGACCTCAAGGCGCGGTCGATGAAGAGCGCGGGCGCCGTGACGGGCTCCGTGCCGCGCGGGACGTTCAGCGCCGACAGCCTGCGCGCCGACCTGGAATCGCGCACGGTGGTGCTGGAAGGCCATGCCCGCTTGCGGATCATCCCCAAAGGTCCGAGATAGCCGACCATGCGCGCTGCCCTCCTGCTCCTTCTTCTCGCCGCCCCGGCCCTGGCGCAACAACGCCACAACACCGCCGCGCCGATCTCGTTCGACGCGGGGCGGATCGAGTTGCAGGACCGCGCCGACCGCGTCGTGCTGGCGGGCAACGTGGTCGTGAAGCAGGCGGAGATGACGCTCACCGCCGCCCGCATGACGGTGGCGTATACCGGCGAGGTGGTAGGCGGGAACCCGCAGGTCTCGCGGCTCGACGCGAGCGGCGGGGTGACGGTGCGCCGGCCGAACCAGACCGCCCGCAGCCAGTATGCGATCTACGACCTCAACCGCCGGCTCATCACCATGCTGGGGGGCGTGTCGCTGACGCAAGCGACCAACACCGTCAACGGCGCGCGGCTGACCATCAACCTCGATACCGGACGCGCGGTGATCGACGGGTCGGGCGTCGGCGGCAGCAGCGGGGCTCCCGGCGGGACCACCACGACGCGCGGCGGACGGGTGACGGGCACCTTCTCCGTTCCCAACCGCTAGACGCCATCCACGACACGCCCGGACCTGCGCCGGCGAGCCCCAAGCGAGCGACTGCCCCCATGGACGCACCCGTGATCGACCCCGCGCTGGAACCCGCCCCCGAGCCGCCGGTCGCGCACGGGCTCCAGGTCGTCTCGATCGCCAAGAGCTATGACAAGCGGGTCGTGCTGACCGACGTGTCGGTGTCGGTCGGACGGGGCGAGGTGATCGGCCTGCTCGGCCCCAACGGCGCGGGCAAGACGACCTGCTTCTATTCGGTGATGGGGCTGGTGAAGCCCGATTCGGGCCGCATCATGCTCGACGGCGAGGACATCACCGGGCTGCCGATGTACCGCCGCGCGATCCTGGGGCTGGGGTACCTGCCGCAGGAGACCAGCATCTTCCGCGGGCTGTCGATCGAGAAGAACATCTCCACGGTGCTCGAACTCGCCGAGCCCGACCCGGTCGCGCGGGCGCGGCGGCTGGACCAGCTGCTCGACGAGTTCGGGCTGACCCGGCTGCGCACCAGCCCCGCGATGGCGCTGTCGGGGGGTGAGCGGCGACGGGCGGAGATCGCGCGGGCGCTGGCGGCGGACCCGTCGATCATGCTGCTCGACGAGCCGTTCGCAGGGATCGACCCGATCTCGATCGCAGACATCCGGGACCTGGTGAAGGACCTCAAGCGCCGCGACATCGGCGTGCTCATCACCGATCACAATGTCCGCGAGACGCTGGACATCGTCGATCGGGCCTACATCATCTATGACGGCCGCGTGCTGTTCACCGGCAGCCCCGAAGAGCTGGTGGCGGACGAGAACGTCCGGCGGCTGTACCTGGGCGAGGGCTTCACGCTCTGACCCGATGGCGACCCGCTTCCTTCTCCGTCATCCCAGCGGAGGCTGGGATCGCCCCGTAGCGGAGGCTGCGCTTGCGGCCCGAAACCCCAGCCTGCGCTGGGGTGACGGTACGTCGTCGTGAGCCTCGCCCCCCGCCTCGACCTGCGCCAGTCGCAATCGCTGGTGATGACGCCGCAGTTGCAGCAGGCGATCCGGCTGCTCGCGCTGTCGAACCTGGAGATTGAGGCCGCGGTCGCGGAGGAGGTGGAGAAGAACCCGCTGCTCCAGGCGCTCGCCCCCGAGGGCGACGGACCGGCCCCCGAGCGTGAGGCGGCCCCCGAGCCGGTCGCGGAAGGGACCGGAGCCGACGAGCTGGCGAACCGCGGCGACGAGGCGCTCGACTATGATGCGGGTGCCGAACGCTTCGACGACGGGGTGTACGATCGCACCGGCAGCGGAACCGGGAGCGAGGACGGGGTCGACCTCGACCAGTTCGCGACCCGCGAGGGGAGCCTCGCCGACCATCTCAACGCGCAGGCGGGGGCGGCGCTGTCCGGCCCCGAGCTGTTCGTGGCGACGCACCTGATCGACCAGCTCGACGCCGCCGGCTACCTGCCTGTGCCGCTGCTGGAGGTCGCCAACCGGCTGGGCGTGCCGCTCGCGCGAGCGGAGGCGGTGCTGGCGGTGATCCAGACCTTTGACCCGACCGGGGTCGGCGCACGCGACCTGGCCGAGTGCCTGATGCTCCAGGCGAAGGAGGCCGATCGCTACGACCCGTGCATGGCGCGGCTCATCGCCAACCTCGACCTGCTCGCCCGCGGAGAGATCGCGCGGCTGCGGCGCATGTGCGGGGTGGACGAGGAGGACATGGCGGACATGATCCGCGAACTGCGCGCCTACGACCCCAAGCCCGGCTGCCGGCATGGCGGCGAGCCCGCGCCCGCGGTGACCCCCGACCTGTTCGTCCGCCGCGCCCCAAGCGGCTGGGTGGTCGAACTCAACAATGCGACGTTGCCCCGCGTGCTGGTCAATCGCCGCTATCAGGCCGAACTCGCGCGCGGGGCTCGCGACAAGGCGAGCAAGGCATGGCTGGGCGAGATGGCGGCGGGGGCCAACTGGCTGGTCAAGGCGCTCGACCAGCGGCAGCGCACGATCGTTCGCGTCGCGACCGAGATCGTCCGCCAGCAGGAGGCGTTCTTCCTCCACGGCGTCCAGCACCTGAAGCCGATGACGCTGGCGCGGGTCGCCGACGCGATCGAGATGCACGAGTCGACCGTCAGCCGGGTGACCAGCAACAAGTACCTGTCGTGCGCGCGCGGACTGTTCGAGCTCAAATACTTCTTCACCGCCGCGCTCGCCTCGGCGGACGGCGGCGAGGCCGTGTCGGCGGAGGCGGTGCGCAGCGCGATCCGCGCGCTGATCGCAGGCGAGGGCGCGACGATCCTGTCCGACGACACGCTGGTCGAACGGTTGCAGGCGCAAGGCTTCGACGTCGCCCGCCGCACCGTCGCAAAGTACCGCGAGGCGTTGGGCATCGGCAGCTCGATCCAGCGCCGCCGCGCGCGGGCGTTGGCGGGGGGGTAGGAAGCTCTCAGTCGGCCCCGTCTCGCTTGACGACGCTGACCTGCCCGTCGCCCTCCAGCATCGCGAGGCGGACGTCCTTCACATCGTCCACCCCCTCCTCGCGCAGTTGCTGCATCAGCTCTTCCTCGGTCATCAGCGCCTTGCGCATCGCTGCGCGGCAGAAGCGGCCGTCCTTGACCAGCGTCACCGGCCGGGCCGTCGTCAGCCACTTGAGGCGTCGGAAGCGGAAGCTGAGCCAGTTGAGCAGATAGGACCAGAACACGATCGTCGCGACGAACACGACCGATTCGGTGATCGACACCGCGTCGCCAGCGAATGCGGGCTGGGCGCCGTCGACGATCGCGACCACCACCAGCAGGTCGGCGATGTTGATCTCCCCGCCCTCGCGCTTGAGCAGGAAGCGCAGCGCGAAGAACAGGAACAGGTACATCAGCGTGGCGCGCAGCACGATCTCGCCCAGCGCGACGGTGGGCACGAACATGGAACCCCAGTCGGGCATGGGCGACCTCTCCTTGCCGGGGATCAAGTGGTCGGGGAGTCGGGGAGTTCCGGCGGCAACGCTTCGTTACGGGCGGTGGTGGGTTGAAGAAGGGGCGTCGTGGCAAAGCCACGCCGTCGGACGGCGCGAGATGCGCCACCGGCCGAGCCCGGCCATCACATGGCGGGTCTAATCGTCCTCGTCCTCGAACCCCACCAGCGCCAGCGCCCGCGCACGGATCTGGCGGGCCTGGCACCAGTGAACCAGCGCGTCCTCGCGGCCATGGGTGACCCACACCTCGCGAGGCGCGATCTCGGTGATGGTGTCGCACAGCTCGTCCCAGTCGGCATGGTCGGACAGGACTAGCGGCAGTTCGACGTTTTTCTGGCGCGCGCGCTGGCGGACGCGCATCCAGCCTGATGCCATCGCGGTGATCGGGTCGGGCAGGCGGCGCGACCAGCGGTCGTTGAGCGCGGAGGGTGGGCACATCACGACGTGCCCCGCGATCTCCGCCTTGGGCACGCCGGTCGCGGGGCGCAGCTCGCCGAGCCGCACGCCCTGCTCCTCATAGAGTTCGCACAACCGCATCAGTGCGCCGTGGAGAAAGATCGGCGCCTCGTGGCCACGCGCGCGCAATTCGGCGATCACCCGCTGCGCCTTGCCCAGCGCATAGGCGCCGACCAGCACGCAGCGGTCGGGATTGGCGTGGAGCCGCTCGACCAGCTTGTCGATCTCGTCGCCGGTGTCGGGATGGCGGAACACGGGGAGGCCGAAGGTGGCCTCGGTCACGAACACGTCGCAGCGAACCGGCTCGAACGGGGCGCAGGTGGGGTCGGGACGGCGCTTGTAATCGCCGGTGACGACCACCCGCTCGCCGCGATGGTCGAGCACGATCTGCGCCGAGCCCAGACAATGCCCGGCGGGGACGTAGCCGATTTCGACCTCCCCCATCGTGATCGTCTCGCCATAGGCGACCGGCCGGCCGGTCTGGGGACCGTAGCGGCATTCCATGATCGCCAGTGTCTCGGGCGTCGCCCACACCTCGCCATGCCCGCCGCGCGCGTGATCGGCATGGCCGTGGGTGACGAGTGCCCGCGCGGAAGGTTCGGACGGGTCGATCCACGCGTCGGCGGGGCGAACATAGATGCCGTGCGGGTGCGGTTCGATCCAGTCGCCGAGCTTTGCCATCCCATGGGGAACGCGCGGCGGATCGTTTCGGGCGCGCGCGTCGTTGACGGACCCGAACAGGAACGGAGTGCGAGCGATGGCGGGCAACTGGCTGACGGGCAGCGGATGGGTGATCGTGGTGTTCATCGGCGCGTTCGTGCTGTTCGGCGCGATCGTGTGGGCGCGGCGAAAGAACCAGACCGATGTGACGCCACAGCAGCATCGGCAAAGCGAGGCGGCGACGCGCGACCTGTACCAGGATCCGTTGGACCACGACAGCACGGGCGGGCGGCAATAGCCGGCTATCCGTCACCCAGCGTAGGCTGGGGTCGCGGGCGGCAGGCGTACGCCCGGTGGCGAACGATCCCAGCCTGCGCCGGGATGACGGTAACGGGATGGCATGACCGACCTGCCCCCCATCCTCGCCGACTGGTTCGCGGCTCGCGGCTGGCACCCCCGTCGCCACCAGCTGGCGATGCTGGCGGAGGCGCGCGCCGGGCACCACGCGCTGCTGGTCGCGACCACCGGGGCGGGGAAGACGCTGTCGGGGTTCCTGCCGACGCTGGCCGAGCTGGTCGAGGCTCCGGCGGACGGGCTCCACACTCTGTACGTTTCGCCGCTGAAGGCGCTGGCGGTCGATATTCAGCGCAACCTCGTCACCCCGATCGACGAGATGGCGCTGCCGATCCGGGTCGAGACGCGCACCGGCGACACCCCCTCCGATCGCAAGGCGCGCCAGCGGGCGAGGCCGCCGCATATCCTGCTGACCACCCCCGAATCGCTGTCGCTGCTGTTGAGCTACCCCGACGCCGCGACGATGTTCGCGGGGCTGCGGACGATCGTGGTCGACGAGGTCCACGCGTTCGCGACCGGCAAGCGCGGCGACCTGCTGTCGCTGTGCATGGCGCGGTTGCAGCGGCTCGCCCCCGCGATGCGGCGGGTGGCGCTGTCGGCGACGGTGGCGGACCCGGACGGATATCGCGCCTGGCTCGCCCCCGATGGCGACATCGACGCGGTCAGCCTGGTGCGCGGCGAGCCGGGGGCGGACCCCGACATCCGCATCCTGCTGCCCGAGGATCGCGTCCCCTGGGCGGGCCATTCGGGGCGCTATGCCGCGCGGCAGGTGATGGAGGCGGTGGCGGCGCACCGGACGAGCATCATCTTCTGCAACACCCGCAGCCTCGCCGAGCTGATCTTCCAGGACCTGTGGAAGGCGAACGACGACGGCCTGCCGATCGGCGTCCACCACGGCAGCCTCGCGCTCGAAGCGCGGCGCAAGGTCGAAGGTGCGATGGCGGCGGGGAAGCTCAGGGCGCTGGTCGCGACCGCGTCGCTCGACCTGGGGGTCGACTGGGGCGACGTCGATTGCGTGATCCAGATGGGCGCGCCCAAGGGGTCGTCGCGGCTGCTGCAGCGGATCGGCCGCGCCAACCACCGGCTCGACGAGGCGAGCCAGGCGATCCTCGTCCCCGGCAACCGCTTCGAATATCTCGAAGCGCGCGCCGCGTTGGATGCGGTGGAGGCGGGCGAGCTCGACCCCGACATCTTCCGCCCCGGCAGCCTCGACGTGCTCGCCCAGCATGTCATGGCATGCGCCTGCGCCGCGCCGTTCCGCGAGGCCGATCTGCTCGCCGAGGTGCAGGGGGCGCTCCCCTATTCGGGGCTCACGGCGGAGCTGTTCGCGCGCGTGCTCGGCTTCATCCGCGACGGCGGCTACAGCTTGCGCGCATACGACCGGTTCAAGCGGCTGGTGCAGGACGGAGACGGGACGTGGCGCGTCGCCCACCCCCGCTTCGTCCAGCAGCACCGGATGAACGCCGGCATCATCGTCGAGGCGACGATGCTGACCGTGCGGTTCAAGAACGGCCGCAACCTCGGCAAGGTCGAGGAAGGGTTCGCCGCCACGCTGTCGCCGGGCGACACCTTCTTCTTCGCCGGGCTGAGCCTCGAGGTCGAGCGGATGGACACGGAGGACCTCGTCGTCCGCGCCACCAGCCGGCCCGCGCGCATCCCGACCTATGGCGGCAGCCGGATGCCGCTGTCGACCAGCCTCGCCGACCGGGTGCGCGGGTTTCTCGATTCGCCCGGCGAGTGGCACCGCTTCCCCGATGACGTGCGCGAGTGGCTGGAGATCCAGCAGAAGCGTTCGGTGCTGCCCAAACCCGGCCAGCTGCTGGTCGAAACCTTCCCGCGCGAGGGGCGGCACTACATGGTCGCCTACAGCTTCGAAGGGTGGAACGCGCACCAGTCGCTCGGCTTCCTGCTGACCCGCAGGATGGAGGAAGCAGGGCTGAAGCCGCTGGGCTTCGTATCGAACGACTATGCGCTCGCCGCCTTCTCGCTGGAGCCGGTGACCGACCCTGCCGCGCTGTTCTCGTCCGACATCCTCGAGGACGAGTTCGTCGACTGGGTGCAGGGGTCGAACCTGCTCAAACGCGCGTTCCGCGAGGTGGCGGTGATCGGCGGGCTGGTCGAGCGCCAGCACCCCGGCAAGCGCAAGACCGGCAGGCAGGTCACCTTCTCGACCGACCTGATCTATGACGTGCTGCGCAAGTACGAGCCGTCGCACCTGCTGTTGCAGGCGGCGTGGGACGATGCGCGGGCGCGGATGACCGATGTCGGCCGGCTCGCGAGCCTGCTCGACCGCGCGGCGGGAACGATGGTCCATGTCGACCTGGCGCGCGTGTCGCCGCTGGCGGTGCCGGTGCTGGTGCTGATCGGGCGCGAGCGGATCGCGACGGAGCGCGGCGACGACCAGCTGCTGATCGAGGCGGAGGCGCTCGCCGCGGAGGCGATGCGGCTGGATTAGTCACCCTCACCCTTCGCCGCCTTTTCCCTCTCCCGCCGGGAGAGGGAGGGAGCGGCGTAGCCGCGGAAGGGTGAGGGCGATCGAAGCGCTTGCCATCGGACCGGATCGGGCGCAGATTTCCGTGTATGGGGAGGAGCTTGACCGGAGTCGCGCTCGCATTCGCCGCGGCGGGGATGACGTCGGCGGGGGCACAGGACGTTGCGATCCGCACCCCTGAGCTCGCCGCCAGTGCCGCCGCGCCGGGCGAGTCGGTGCTGTTGCTCGGCCAGCTCGCCAACCGGATGACCGTGCCCGTCGCGATCGGGGCGGAGGGGCCTTGGCACTTCGTCGTCGATACCGGCGCCGAACGCACGGTGGTGTCGCGCGAGCTCGCCGCTCGGCTGGGCCTCGCACCGGGGCCGCAGGTGCGGGTGATGGCGATGAACGGCAGCTCGGTGGTGCCGAGCGTGCTGGTGCCCGCGCTGTCGGTGTCGACGGTCGCGCGCCACGCGATCACCGCGCCTGCGCTGGAGGCCGGCGACCTGGGCGCGGCCGGGATGGTCGGGATCGACGCGTTGCAGGATCATGCGGTGCTGATCGACTTCGACCGCGAGCAGATGACGCTGCGCCCGTCGAGGAAGCGCCGCCGCGCCCCCGTTGGCCGCGACGACGTGGTGGTCACCGCCCGCTCGCTGTACGGCCAGCTGATCGTCACCGACGCGCACTGGCGGGGCAAGCGGATCGCGGTGGTGGTCGACACCGGCACTCCCGTCAGCGTCGGCAACCCCGCGCTGCTCCGGCTGATGAAGGGCGCGCGGGCGGAGGGGCCGATGACGCTGATCTCCGCCACCGGCGCCGCGATGCGGACCGACCTGATCGGAGTGGATGGCTTGCAGGTGGGCGGGGTCGGCTTCGCCAACGTGCGCCTCGCGATCGCGGACGCCGCGCCGTTCCGCCGCTTCGGCCTTTCCGACACGCCCGCGCTGATGATGGGGATGGACCTGCTCCGGCTGTTCCGCACCGTCCAGATCGACTTCGCCAACCGCGAGATCCGCTTCACCATGCCCCGCGGGGCGCTGGTCGGGGATGCGCGGGTATCGGGCGTCTGAGTTCGCCAGCCGCGCAACCCCTTGATCCTCCGCGCGGACCACGGCATGGCGCGGCCATGGTTCCCTTTTCGTTCGGCGGTCATGATCTGCGTGCGCTGCCCGCCGGCGCGATCTGGTGGCCGGCGCGGTCCGCGCTGCTGGTCGCCGACCTCCATCTCGAAAAGGCGAGCTGGTTCGCGCGGTTCGGGCAGATGCTGCCGCCCTATGACTCGCTGGCGACGCTCGGCGACCTGCAGGCGCTTGTCGCCGCGTGTCGCCCGGCCGAGATCTGGTGCCTGGGGGACAGTTTCCACGACGTCGGCGGGTGCGACCGGCTGCCCGCAGCGGCGCGCGAGACGCTGGAAGGGCTGACCGCCTCCACCCGCTGGACCTGGATCACCGGCAACCACGATCCCGCGATCACCGACCGCTGCGGCGGCGCGGTCGCCGATGAGGCGGTGGTCGACGGTCTCGTCCTGCGTCACGAGGCCGACCCCGCCGAGACCCGGCCCGAGCTGTCGGGGCATTTTCACCCCAAGCTGCGCGTCCGGGTGCGCGGGCGGCAGGTCGCGCGCCGCTGTTTCCTGGCGACGCCGACCAAGCTGGTGTTGCCCGCATTCGGCGCGCTCACCGGCGGGCTGGAGCCGCACCACCCCGCGATCCGCGCGGCGCTGGGCCGCGGGGCGGAGGCGCTGGTGCCGGTGTCGGACCGGCTGCTCCGGTTCCCGGTGGCGGCGTAACTGCTCCCCTCGCTTCCAGGGAGGGATGAGGGCGTCTAGACCCGCCGCGATGCTCTCCCGCCTCGTCCTCACCGATTTTCGCAACCACGCCGCGCTTGCCCTCGCGCCCGGGCCGGGGTTCGTGGTGCTGACCGGGGAGAACGGCGCGGGCAAGACCAACATCCTCGAGGCGGTGTCACTGCTCGCCCCCGGCCGCGGGCTCCGGCGCGCGACCCTGGGGTCGATGGCGCGGCAGGGCGGGGCGGGAGGCTTCGGGGTCGCGGCAACGCTCGGCGAGGGCGTCGACCTCGCCACCGGCACGCTGCCCTCCGCGCCCGAGCGCCGGATCGTCCGCGTCCAGGGCGCGACCGCGAGCGCCAACGCCTTGCCCGAATGGCTGTCCGTGCTGTGGCTGACCCCGGCCACCGATCGCCTGTTCGTCGAGCCCGCGGGCGAGCGCCGCCGCTTCCTCGACCGGCTCACCCTGGCGCTGTCACCCGCCCACGCCCACCACGCCACCCGCTACGAAGCGGCGATGCGCGAGCGCAACCGGCTGCTTGCCGATGACAGGTTTCCGGATCCCGAATGGCTCGGCGCGCTGGAAGCGCGGATGGCGGAGCACGGCGCGGCGGTCGATGCGGCGCGGCTCGCGACGGTGCAGGCACTAGACGATCGCCTCGCCGCGACCCCGCCCGGCCCCTTCGCCCGCGCGCGACTGCGGTTGGAGGGCGAGGCGGTGGAGGCGGACGCGTTCGCCCGCGCGCTGGCGCTGGGCCGCAGGCGCGACGCCGCCGCGGGGCGCGCGCTCACCGGCCCGCACCGCGCCGACCTGTCCGTCACCCATGCCGACAAGCAGCAACCGGCGGCGTTGTGCTCGACCGGCGAGCAGAAGGCGCTGCTGATGGGCCTCGTCCTCGCCCATGCCGACCTGGTGGCCGAACGCACCGGCGCCACGCCGCTGCTGCTGCTCGACGAGGTCGCGGCGCATCTCGATCCCGTCCGGCGCGCGGCGCTGTTCGAGCGGCTGGCGGGGCGCGGGCAGGTGTGGCTGACGGGGACGGAGGCGGCGCTGTTCGACGCGATCGGGGCGGACGCGACGCGGGTGGAGCTGGGTTGAACCCGAGCCGTTGACGGGCGGTTTCGCTTCCCTGTTTCCCTCCCGATCCCTATATGCTCGACATGGCAGATACACCCCAGAACTCGGCCGAATACGGCGCGTCCTCGATCAAGGTGCTCAAGGGCCTCGACGCGGTGCGCAAGCGGCCGGGCATGTATATCGGCGACACCGACGACGGGTCGGGCCTCCACCACATGGTGTTCGAGGTCAGCGACAACGCGATCGACGAGGCGCTGGCGGGGCATTGCGACCGGATCGACATCCAGCTCAACCCCGACGGCTCGGTCAGCGTCACCGACAACGGTCGCGGCATTCCCACCGGCATCCACCCGGAGGAAGGCGTGTCGGCGGCCGAGGTCATCATGACCCAGCTCCATGCGGGCGGCAAGTTCGAGAACACGTCCGACGACAACGCCTATAAGGTGTCGGGGGGCTTGCACGGTGTCGGCGTGTCGGTGGTCAACGCGCTGTCCGAGTTCCTCGACCTGACGATCTGGCGCGACGGCGAGGAGCATTACATGCGCTTCGCCCATGGCGACGCGGTTGCGCCGCTCAAGGTCGTGGGTTCCGCGACCGAGGGGCAGAAGGGGACCCGCGTCACTTTCCTGCCGTCGCCCGCCACCTTCAAGATCACCGAGTTCGACTTCGACAAGCTCGAACATCGCTATCGCGAGCTGGCGTTCCTTAACTCGGGCGTCCGGCTGTTCCTGACGGACGCGCGGCACGACGAGCCCAAGACGGTCGAGCTGTACTACGAGGGCGGGATCGCCGCGTTCGTGAAATGGCTCGACCGCGCCAAGTCGCCGCTGTTCCCCGAACCGATCGCGATCACCGGCCAGCGCGACGCGATCGGGATGGACGTCGCGCTGGAGTGGAACGACAGCTATTACGAGAACGTCCTCGCCTTCACCAACAACATCCCCCAGCGCGACGGCGGCACCCACATCGCCGCGTTCCGCGCGGCGCTGACCCGCACGCTCAACAACTATGCCGAGAAGTCGGGGCTGCTGAAGAAGGAGAAGGTCACCCTCACCGGTGACGACATGCGCGAGGGGCTGACCGCGATCGTCTCGGTCAAGCTGCCCGATCCCAAGTTCTCGTCGCAGACCAAGGACAAGCTGGTGTCGTCCGAAGTCCGCCAGCCACTCGAATCGCTGATCGCGGACAAACTGGCGGAATGGCTGGAGGAGAATCCCCAGAACGCCCGCAGCATCGTCGGCAAGATCATCGACGCCGCCGCCGCGCGCGAGGCGGCGAAGAAGGCGCGCGAGCTGACCCGGCGCAAGGGGGTGATGGACATCGCCTCGCTGCCCGGCAAGCTCGCCGACTGCCAGGAGCGCGATCCCGCCAAGAGCGAGCTGTTCCTGGTGGAGGGCGACTCGGCCGGCGGCTCGGCGAAACAGGGCCGCAATCGCTTCTTCCAGGCGATCCTGCCCCTGCGCGGCAAGATCCTCAACACCGAGCGCGCGCGATTCGACCGGATGATCTCGTCCAAGGAGATCGGCACGCTGATCCAGGCGATGGGCACCGGCATCGGCCGCGACGAGTTCAACGCCGACAAGCTGCGCTATCACAAGATCGTCATCATGACCGACGCCGACGTCGACGGCGCGCACATCCGCACGCTGCTGCTGACCTTCTTCTATCGCCAGATGCCCGAGCTGATCGAGCGCGGGCATCTCTTCATCGCGCAGCCGCCGCTGTACAAGGCGACCAAGGGCCGGTCGGAGGTGTACCTGAAGGACGACGGCGCGCTCGACGACTATCTGGTCGAGGCCGGAGTCAACGCGCTCGCGTTCGACGTCGGGGGTGCGCAACGCACCGGCCGCGACCTCAAGGACCTGGTCGACCATGCGCGGCGGATGCGGACGTTGATGCGCTATGTCCCCCGCCGCTACGATCCCGTTATCATCGAGGCGCTGGCGCTCGGCGGCGCGCTCGACCCCGTGCTCGACCGCCCAGGGCGCGAGGCGCGGGTCGCCGAGGTTACCCGCCGGCTCGATGCGGGCGACCCGGAGGCGGGTTGGACCGCGACGCTGACCGAGGATGGCGGCATCCATTTCGAGCGGCTGTGGCGCGGGGTCACCGACCACCACATCGTCGAGGCGGGGTTCATCGCCTCGGCGGAGGCACGCAAGCTCCACGGCCTCGCGTCCGAGCAGGCGGAGAGCTTCGCGGTCGCCGGCAAGCTGGTGCCGATGCGCGGCGCCAAGGCGGCAGACGAGGAACCCACCGATGCGGTGCAGACCGACGAAGATGGCCAGCCGACCGCACCCGTGTCCAAGGGCGAGACGCTGGTCGCGCGGCCCAGCCAGCTGCTCGACGCCGTGCTCGCGGCGGGGCGCAAGGGGCTCGCAATCCAGCGCTACAAGGGGCTGGGCGAGATGAACGCCGAGCAGTTGTGGGAAACGACGCTCGACCCCGCCAACCGCTCGATGCTGCGCGTCACGTCCGAGGACGTGTCGGCCGCCGACATGATCTTCACCCAGCTGATGGGCGAGGTGGTGGAGCCCCGGCGCGAGTTCATCCAGGACAACGCGCTCAACGTCGCCAATCTCGACGTGTGATCCGGGCCGGCTTAGCCGGCGTCCCGGATCACCTGGAGGAACGCGTCGCCATAGGCGTCGAGCTTGCGCGCGCCGATGCCCGACAACAGCGACAGCGCCGCGCGCGACCCCGGCCGCTGCGTCGCCATCGCGCGCAGGACCGAGTCGTGAAAGATGACATAGGGCGGGACCCCCGCCTCCTGCGCCAGCTCGCGGCGCTTGGTACGGAGCGCCTCGAACAGCGGGTTGTCGGCGGGGTTGGCGAGGGGTTCGGGCTGGCCCCGTCCACCCTGGCGTGAGCGGCGCTCGCGCTTGGGCGGGACGATCACCGAAAGCGCTGCCTCGCCCTTCAGGATCGCCTTGGCGGCGGGGCCGAACTCCAGCCCGCCATGCGGGTTGGTGCGCAGCGCGTCGCGGGTCAGCAGCGCGCGGATCGCCGGCTTGACCAGCCCCGCCTGCTCGCCATCGACGATGCCCCAGACCGACAGCGCCTCGTGCCCGTTGGTCAGGCTGCGCTCGGTCGACTGGCCGAGCAGCACCTGTTCGACATAGCCCGCGCCGAACATCTGCCCGGTCCGGAACACCGCCGACAGGAACTTGCGCGCCACCTCCGTCGCGTCGACGGCGTCGGGGCTCCCCAGGCAGTTGTCGCAATTGCCGCAATCGGCGGGCGGATCTTCGCCGAAATGCTTGAGCAGCACCGCGCGGCGGCACCCGCCCGTCTCCACCAACGCGCCCAGCGCCGCGAGCCGCGCGCGTTCGCCCGGCTGGCGCTCGGGCTCGACCTCGCCGATCCGCTGGCGCGCGCGGGCGAAGTCGTCCGCGCCCCAGAACAGGTGCGCGACCGAGGGGTCGCCGTCGCGGCCCGCGCGCCCGGTCTCCTGGTAATAGCCCTCGATCGACTTGGGCAGGCCGGCATGGGCGACGAAGCGGACGTCGGGCTTGTCGATCCCCATCCCGAACGCGACGGTGGCGCAGATCACCATGTCCTCCGACGCGACGAAATCGGCCTGGTTCTTCGCGCGGATCGCAGGGTCCATGCCGGCGTGATAGGCGCGCACCGCCCGCCCGCCGCGGCCCAGCGCCTCCGCCAGCTTCTCGGTCGCCGCCCGGGTCTGGGCATAGACGATGCCGGGGCCGGGGTTCGCGCGCATCAGGTCGTCGATCTGCCGCGTCACCTGATCGCGGGGGCTGATGCGGTAGCGGATGTTGGGCCGGTCGAACCCGGCGACGATCATGCCTTCGGTCGGGATGCCGAGCTGGGTGCAGACGTCGGCGCGGGTATGCGCGTCGGCGGTGGCGGTGAGCGCGAGGCGCGGCACGTCGGGGAACGCGCCCATGAGGTCGCTCAAGAGGCGATAGTCGGGTCGGAAATCGTGCCCCCATTCGCTGACGCAATGCGCCTCGTCGATCGCGAACAGGCTCAAGGCCGCGCAGGCGAGCAGCTCGCGGAAATGCCCCGCCGAGGCGCGCTCTGGGGCGACGTAGAGCAGGTCGAGCTCGCCGCGGCGGAACCGCTCGCGCGTCTCCGCCTGGTTCTGATCGACCGAGGTCAGCGTCGCGGCGCGGATGCCGACCGCTTCGGCCGCGCGCAGCTGGTCGTGCATCAGCGCGATCAGCGGGCTGACCACGACGCAGGTGCCCCCCAGCATCACCGCGGGCAGCTGATAGCACAGCGACTTGCCCGCCCCGGTCGGCATCACCGCCAGCGTCCGCTGGCCCGCGAGGACGCGGCCGACGACATCGGCCTGGACGCCGCGGAACTGGGGAAAGCCGAAGACGCGGTTGAGGACGGGCAGGGGATCGGAAACCATCGCGCGCGATATAGCGACGCCCCATCGCCCCGACCATGCGCCTGATGCGGCACCGCCGCGCGCCTGCGGCGTTGAGCACCGCATGAGCAGCGTCCAGCACCACCGCGCCGAACAGGAATACACCATCGACGTGGGCGGCCAGCGCGCCGTCGCGGCCTATCAGCGCGAGGGCGACGTGGTCGTCTTCACCCACACGGTCGTGCCGCCCGAGATCGAGGGGCGCGGGGTCGGCGGGCGGCTGGTGCGCCGCGCGCTGGACGACGTGCGCGACCAGGGGCTCAAGGTCATCCCGCAATGCCCGTTCGTGCGCGCCTGGATCGACAAGCACCCGGTCTATCGCGACCTCGTCGCCTGACGCTATTCGGCGGCGAGCGCCTCCACTTCGCCCTTCTCGCGCTCGGCGGCCTGTCGCGCCCACATCTGCGCATAGCGGCCGCCCAGCCGGATCAGCTCGGCATGGGTGCCCTGTTCGGCGACGCGGCCCTCGTCGAGCACCACGATCCGGTCGGCACCGACCACCGTCGACAGACGGTGCGCGATGACCAGGGTGGTGCGCCCGCGCTCGACCTGTTCGAGCGTCGCGAGGATGTCCGCCTCCGTCCGGCTGTCGAGCGCGGAGGTCGCCTCGTCGAGGATCAGCACGGGCGGGTCCTTGAGCAGGGTGCGCGCGATCGCCACCCGCTGCTTCTCGCCGCCCGACAGCTTGAGCCCGCGTTCGCCGACGCGGGTGGCGTAGCCGTCGGGATGGCGCTCGATGAACCCGGCGATCGATGCGCCGCGCGCGGCGGCGGCGACCTCGGCTTCGCCTGCGCCCTCGCGGCCATAGGCGATGTTGTAGCCGATCGTGTCGTTGAACAGCACCGTGTCCTGCGGGACGATGCCGATTGCCGAGCGTAGCGACGCCTGGGTGACGGCGCGCACGTCCTGCCCGTCGATGGTGATCCGGCCGGCGTCGACGTCGTAGAAGCGATACAGCAGCCGCGCGAGGGTCGACTTGCCCGCCCCCGACGCGCCGACCACCGCGACGGTCGCGCCCGCGGGCACCTCGAGGTCGAGGCCGTCGAGGATCGGGCGGCCGGGCTCGTAGCCGAAGCCGACATCTTCGAACCGCACGGTGCCGCCCGCGACCGCGAGCGGGCGGGCGCCGGGGGCGTCGACCACCTCGGGCGCGGTGTCGATCAGCGCGAACATCTCGCCCATGTCGAGTGCCCCCTGGCGGATCGTGCGATACACCATGCCGAGCAGGTCGAGCGGGCGGAAGAGCTGCGCGAGCAGCGTCGACACGAACACCACGTCGCCCGCCGAACTCTCGCCGCGAGACCAGCGCCACGCGACCAGCGCCATCCCGCCGCCCAGCATCGCGTTGGTGATGAGCGCTTGCCCGACGTTGAGCCACGCGAGCGAGTTCTCGGACTTGGTCGCGGCGCGCGCATAGGCGTCGACCGCGGTCTCGTAGCGTTTCGCCTCGCGCGCCTCCGCCCCGAAATACTTCACCGTCTCGAAGTTGAGCAGCGAGTCGACCGCGTGCGCGACCGCGCCGGTATCGAGGTCGTTCATCCGTGCGCGCAGCGCGTTGCGCCAGTCGGTCACCTTGCGGGTGAACCAGATGTACAGCGCGACCATCGCCACCGTCGCCGCGACCAGCCCCGCGCCGAAGCTCTGCCCGAAAATCGCCAGCACCAGCCCCAGTTCGAGCACGGTGGGCGCGATGTTGAAGAGGAGGAAATACAGCATCGTGTCGATGCTCTTGGTGCCGCGCTCGATCACCTTGGTCACCGCGCCGGTACGGCGTTCGAGGTGGAAGCGGAGCGACAGGCCGTGCAGATGGCGGAACACGTCCGCCGCCAGCCGCCGGGTCGCGTCCTGCCCGACCCGCTCGAACACCGCGTTGCGCAGGTTGTCGAACAGCGTGGTCGAGAAGCGCGAGGCGGCATAGGCGACCACCAGCAGGATCACCAGCGTCGCCGCGCCGCGCTGTCCGGTCGCCATCCGGTCGACGGCGTATTTCAACGTGTACGCCGCTCCGAATACCTGGACCAGCTTGGACAGCAGCACGAACCCCATCGCGGCGGCGATGCGGACGCGCAGCATCGGCTCGCCCGCGGGCCACAGATAGGGGAGGAACCGGCGAAGGGTGGGGAGCAGCGGCTCTGGCTTGGTCATCGCCGGACCATGTGGGGGAGCGGACCGACAACGCCAAGCCGTGTGGCGTTCCGGCTGCGGAACCCTTTGCCTGTCCACGGTTTCTGCAAGTCAAGAGTGGAGCGTTTCGCATGGATCAGGTCTTCTACGTCATGGCGATCCTGGGCTGCGGTGACGGCGGCAGCGCCTGCACCGAGGCGCGCCGGATCGAGACCCGCTACGAGACCATGGCGGAGTGCCGGGCCAACCTTCCGCAAGCGCTGGCGCGCAGCACCGACCTGTCCTTTCCGGAGATCGCCGCCACCTGCCGCCGCAACGGTGCGCTGATCGCGGGTACGCCGAGCCGTACGCCGCGGGGCTGAGCTAGCGAGGCCGGGTCCAGAGCGCCGGGTCGCGTGGGGCGGCGACCGGGCTTCGCGCCGCCTCGACCCCGGCCTGCGCGATGAAGCGCAGCTTGTCGGTCGCGGAAGTCGAAACCCGCCGGTCCCAGGCCCGCTCGCCACGTCGCGCCACCTCCCGCCCGATCGCGCCATAGATGTTCGCCGCCGCCAGCACCGCCCAGGCCGAGCGGAACGACAGCGCGCCCGTGCCGATCCGCGCGCTCGCCTCGAACGCCGCAGCGCGGTCCGCGAGCCGCCGGGCGAGCATCGCGATCCGCGGGCGATAGGGGGGCTTCATCACCTCGCCCGGCGGGAGATCGACCTCCGCCAGCCATTCGACCGGCAGGTAACAGCGGCCGGCGGCGTCGTCCTCGCCCAGGTCGCGGGCGATGTTGGACAGCTGGAACGCCATGCCGAGGTCGCAGGCGCGGTCCAGCGTCGCCTCGTCGTCCGGCGCGACGCCCATCACCACCGCCATCATGCATCCGACGACGCCCGCGACGTGGTAGCAGTAGCGGTACAGGTCGTCCTCGCTGCGGGGCCGCCACTCGTCGACGTCGAGGTCGAACCCGGCGAGAAGGTCGCGGGGCCAGCGGGGCGGCATCGCGGTCTCGGCCGCGACGATGCGCAGCGCGTCGAAGGCGGGGTCGCCGACCACCTCGCCGGCCAGCGCCGCCTCCGTCATCGCGCACACCTCCGCGAGGCGGGCGGGGGCGTCGGTGACGCGGGTCATGCCATGGCCGGCATCCTGCCCGTCGACGATGTCGTCGCACCGTCGGCACCAGGCATAGAGCAGCCATGCGCGCTGGCGGGTCCCCCGGTCGAACAGCAGGCTGGCGGCGGCGAAGCTCTTGGATCCCTTCGCGATCGATTCATGCGCGGTGGCGACGATGGCGTCCCTTGCGGGAAGATCGCCCCCCGCGCTCACAGGTCGGACGCCGCCATCCGCACGATCGGCTGGGTGGGTTGGTGCGCGGCCATGCGGCCCAGCAGCACGTCCAGCGTGTCGGCGACGATCAGCAGGTCGCGATGCTGCGGCCGCAGGAACCCGACCTCGCCCATCTTGGCCCAGAACGCGATCAGCGCGTCGTAGTAATTCGCCGCATTCAGCAACCCGACCGGATCCGCATGGTAGCCCAGCTGCGCCCAGGACAGCGCCTCCCACAGCTCATCCATGGTGCCGGTGCCGCCCGGGATCGTGACGAAACCGTCCGCCAGATCGGTGAAAAGCTGCTTGCGGGCGTGCATGCCGGGGACGACATGCAGCTCCGAGAGCCCCCGATGCGCGACCTCGGCATCGACCAGCGCCTGCGGGATCACGCCGATCACCTCGCCGCCCGCCGCGAGCGCGCTGTCTGCCACCGCGCCCATCAGCCCCAGCCGCCCGCCGCCATAGACGACGCCGATCCCCCGTTCGGCTAACCCGCGGCCGACGTCGCGCGCGATGTCGAGATAGACGGGATCAGCAGGGGTCGCGGACCCGCAATAGACGGCCAGTCGCTTCATGCCCGTCGCGCTAGGCCAAGCCCGCGCGCCTCGCAAGCCAATGGGGTGGCGCGGAGCGTTGCCGGTCGCGGCAACCGCTTGCCGGCAGCATTTTTCCGAAATCCGGTTTTCAACGGTTTAGCGACGTTTGGCGACTAGGAGGAAGCCATGCCCAGCACCGCCCCCCTCTCCGTCGCGACCCGCTCCGCCCCCCCGCAGCGCCCGTGGATCGACCGCGCCGAACGCCGTGAGGTGTTCGAGCACGCCCGCCTGTCCGGCCCGACCATCCCGCCGTTCACCAGCCGCATCCGCAACATCTCGGCCAGCGGGATGCTGGTCGACATGCTCCACCCGCTCGCCCCCGGCGACATCGTGACCGCCGCGATGGCCGGGCGGGGCGAGGTGATGTGCCGGGTGGTGCGCACCAAGGGCGACACCGCCGGGCTGAAGTTCGTCACCGGCGTATAGAGGTCGAGTCGCAGCCGTCCGCCCTGAGCCTGTCGAAGGGCTGTTCTCGCCTCCACGCAGGCGTACGAAGATCAGACAGGTGCTTCGACAGGCTCAGCACGGACGAAATCCTGTTTGGCGGGGCCCGCCCTACTGCCCGCCCAGCATCAGCTTGGCGGTCGCCTTGGCCGAGCCCACGACGCCGGGAATGCCTGCGCCCGGATGGGTGCCCGCGCCGACGAAGTACAGGTTGGGGATGGCGTCGTCGCGGTTGTGGACGCGGAAATAGGCGCTCTGGGTCAGCACCGGTTCCAGGCTGAACGCCGATCCCAGATGCGCGTGGAGGTCGGTCGCGAAGTCGCTGGGGGCGTAGTGGAAGCTGGTGACGATCCGGTCGTGGATGTCGGGGATCAGCCGCCGCCCGACCTCGTCGAGGATGCGGCGTTCGAGCACCGGGCCGACCTCCGCCCAGTCGACCGGGAACTTGCCCATGTGCGGCACCGGCGCGAGCGCGTAGAAAGTGCTCATCCCCTCGGGCGCGAGGCTGGGATCGGTGACGGTCGGGTGGTGGAGGTAGAGCGAGAAATCCTCGCTCAAGACGCCATGGTCGTAAATGTCGGACAGCAGGCCCTTATAGCGCGGGCCGAACAGGATCATGTGGTGGGGGATACCGGGCCAGCTGCCCTTGATCCCGAAATGGACCACGAACAGGCTGGGTGAGTAACGCTTGCGTTCGAGCTTGCCCGCGGTGCGCTGCGCCGAGCGCGAGCCGCGCAGCAGGTCGCGATAGCTGTGGAGGATGTCGCTGTTCGCCGCCACCGCATCGGCATCGCCGTGCCAGCCGCTGCGCGTCGTCACGCCGGTGGCACGGTCGCCCAGCGTCTCGATCGCGACCGCGGGGTCGTCGAGGCGGAGCGTGCCGCCGAGCCGCTCGAAATGCTTCACCATGCCCGCGATCAGCCGATTGGTGCCGCCGCGCGCGAACCAGACGCCGCCGTCACGTTCGAGCTTGTGGATCAGCGCATAGATCGCGCTGGTGGTCATCGGGTTGCCGCCGACCAACAGGGTATGGAAGGACAGAGCCTCGCGCAGCTTCTCGTTCTTCACGAAGCTCGCCACGATCGAGTAGACCGAGCGCCACGCCTGGTATTTGGCAAGCGCGGGCGCGGCCTTTATCATCGACGCGAAGTCGAGGAAGGCGACGTGGCCGAGCTTCTCGTACCCTTCGCGATAGACGCCCGCGGAATAGTCGAGGAAGCGCTTGTACCCCTCCCAGTCGGCGGGATCGAGTCGCTCGATCTCGGATTTCAGCAGCGCGTCGTCGTTGGTGTAGTCGAAATTGGTGCCGTCCGCCCAGTTGAGCCGGTAGAAGGGCGTCACCGCCTCCAGCTCGACATCCTCGGCCATGTCGCGGCCGGACAGCGCCCAGAGTTCGGACAGGCAGGCGGGATCGGTGATGACGGTGGGGCCGGCGTCGAAGGTGAAGCCGTCGCGCTCCCAGTAATAGGCGCGGCCGCCGGGCTTGTCGCGCGCCTCGACGATCGTGGTGTGGACGCCCGCCGACTGGAGCCGGATGGCCAGCGCCAGCCCGCCGAACCCGGCACCGATGATGATCGCGTTCTTCATTGACCTGCCAATACCTTGATAGCGCGGGATATGGGGACGGGAGGCTTCCCCGCCAGCACCCGCGCCTTGTCAGCCAGCGTCGACCGCCCGGCATAGAAGCGCCCGATCAGCCCCGGACGCAGCCGATAGAAGCGTTCCAGAACCCGATAGCGCTGTTCGGGCTCTGCCGCTCGGAACAGCATCGTGTCGAGCATCCGGTAAAAGCCGCGCGCGCGCCACGTGCGTCGGGCATGGTCGCGGGTCGCATCGTGGAGCGCCGTGCCACCGAAGTCACGGCGGTCGGCGATCAGCGCGGCGAGCCGCACCGCATCGGGGAGCGAATAGCCGGTGGTGGGGTGGAACAGCCCGGCGCGCATCCCCGCCTTCGCGACCTTGCCGCCCAAGTGCCAGTAGGCGTCGAAGTCGCCGCCGATCGCGACGGGGAGCACCCCCGCCTCCTCGCGCTCCGCCACCGCTGCGCGCCAGCCCTGCGCCTGCGCATAGGTGTCGACCCGCGCCGCTATCGTCGCCCGGTCGAGCACGGGGGAGTCGCTGTAATAGGTGTCCTCGACGAACATCCGTTCAGGCGCGAGCGGCAGGCAATACACGAAGCGATAGCCGTCGAATTGCGGCACCGTGGCGTCCATCACCACCGGCCGGGGGCGGCCGTGGGGCGCTTCGAGCAACAGCTCGCGGCCGACGAACTTCTGCCAGCCGAGGTCGAGCATCGACACGTCGCCCAGGCCGCGCGCGTCGATCACTCCCGTCGCCTCGACCCGGTCGCCATCGGCGAGCACCACCGCGGTGGTCGAGGCGGCGATCGCGCGACGGCCTAGCATCAGCGCGCGTTCGGGCAGCCGTTCGCGCACCGCCCGGTCAAGCCGGCTGCTCTCGACGGAGTAATAGGTCGCGTCAAGCGTGCGCGCATGGGCGGGGAAGGCGACATCGTAGCCGCGCCAGCCATGACTGACCGCGGGTGCGACGATCCACCGGTCGCGCGGCGACACGTCGCTGCCGAAGAAAGACCACAGGTGATTGCCGCCGATGCGATCATCGCCGTCGATCAGCCGCACGTCCAGGCCGGGATGTCGCGCGGCGAGCGCCAGCGCTAGCAATCCGCCGGCGAGCCCCGCACCGACGATCGCGACGTCGCAGGTGACGGTGGCGGCCATCGCTGCGGCTTAGTGGATCGCGGCCGGGGCGCAAGCGATCTGCGCCGGCCCGGCAAGGCAGGTTGCCGTCATTGCGGGTTTGGGGGCGAGTCCTCGGCGGCGCGGGTGCGCGCCTCGCCGCCGGGCTCTTCCCCGCCCGCACCGCTCATGGCGTCGGCGAGCGGCGCGTTGGGCGCGGCACCACCGGTCGCCCGCGCACTGCCGGCTGCCGCGGCGGCACCCCCCAGTCCGCCCCCGCCGGGTGCATCGTCGAGCTGCTCGTCGTGGAGTACCGCGGCGGCGGTGCGATCATCGCGCGCGTCGGTGCCGATCGGGGCGTCGGTGGCGTTGCTCGGCTGTTCGGTGGGCATAATCGGGTCTCCTCAACCGCCGCAACGATCGGGAGGTGCGACGTGATCCGTTTCGCGCTGTCCGTTTCGCGCTGTCCATTTCTTTGGCGCTGCGAATGGTTTAGGGAAGCGCGGGTGTTGCTCGCGATCCTCCTCTCCGCGCTGGCGATGACGGCGATCGTCGCGGTGCGGTACCTCCTCGTCTCCGGCGCGTTCGCCGTCGCCACCCGCGCCCGCCATCGCGGGTTGTATGCGGGGCTGGACGCGCAGGTGCGGCGCGAGATCGGCTGGAGCCTCGCCTCCGCGGCGATCTATGGCGTGCCCGCGGGCGTGGTCGCCTGGGGGTGGAAGGCGCATGGCTGGACACGGATCTACGACGACATCCATGCCTTCCCGCTGTGGTGGTGGCCGGTATCCGTGCTCGCCTACCTGCTGCTCCACGATGCCTGGTTCTACTGGACCCATCGCTGGATGCACCGCCCGGCGGTGTTCAAGGCCGCCCATGCGGTCCATCACGCCAGCCGACCCCCGACCGCCTGGGCGGCGATGGCGTTCCACCCGATCGAGGCGCTGACCGGGGCTGTGGTAATTCCGCTACTGGTGTTCCTGATTCCGATCCACGTCGCAGGGCTCGGATTGGTGCTGACGATCATGACGTTTATGGGGGTCACCAACCACATGGGATGGGAAATTTTCCCGCGTTTCCTGTGGAGCGGGCCGTTGGGGGACTGGCTCATCACCGCCAGCCACCACCAGCGGCACCATGAACAATACGGGTGCAATTATGGGCTGTATTTCCGCCATTGGGATCGCTGGTGCGGCACCGACCGCGGCGTCGGCGACTTCGCGCGCTCGCACGCTGCGGCGCGTCGGCGCAACGACGGTGCTGGCACTGATCGCGCCGACGCTGCTGGCGGGAGCGGTTCCGGCCGGGCGGCTTGACGTCCAGGTCGCGAACCTGCGTTCGGGCAAGGGGCTGATCCGGGTCTGCCTGACCGCCGATCCCGGCAACTTCCCTGCCTGTGTCGACGATGCGGATGCTGTGACCCGCTCGGTGCCTGCCGGTCAGCACCTGGTCCGCTTCGACGGCCTTTCTCCCGGACAGTATGCGGTGGCGGTGATCCACGACGAGAACGCCAATCACCGGCTCGACACCTTTGCCGGCATCCCGCGCGAAGGGTTCGGCTTTTCGCGCAATCCGGCGGTGAGCTTCGGACCGCCGCGGTTCGCCGCAGCCCGGTTCACGGTAACGGGCGATGCCGAAATGCAACAGGTTCGGATGCGCTACATCTTCTGACCGCTACACCGCGGACCCAAAGCGAAACAGCGGCGTTGCGAGCGGAACAATCCGTATTTTCCAGGAGCCAATCCTTGCGCGTTCTGCCCGTCGCCCTTGCGGCCAGTCTCGTTGCTGCCGTTCCCGCCTTTGCGCAGGACGCCTCGCCTCCGCCCCAGCCGACGGCGGTCCAGGATTCGATCGACGGCGATTCGCTGACGGTGGGCGTCGCGGGGGTCTACCTGCCGGATTATGAGGGATCGAACGACTATCGCTTCGTGCCTGCGCCCGGCGCGATCGGGTCGTACAAGGGTTTCTCGTTCCAGCTCGCGGGCAACCGACTGTCGGCGGACCTGATCCCGACCCCGACGGGGCCGGTGGTCGACGTGCAGGCCGGGCCGCTGGTAGTGGTCAACTTCAATCGCAGCAACGTCGACAACATCGACAGCCGCCGCGTGCGCGCCCTGGGTGAGCTGGACACGGCGATCGAGGTCGGCGGCTATGTCGGCGTCGGCAAGACCGGGGTCATAACCAGCCCTTACGACAAGATTTCGGTGTCGCTGAGCTATCGCAAGGACGTCAACGGCGCGCATGAGGGCAGCATCTGGCAACCCTCGATCAACTACCTGACCCCGCTCAGCACCAAGGCTGCGGTTGCGCTGTTCGCCTCCGCCGAGCATGCGAGCGACCGCTATGCACGCTATTACTTCAGCGTTGACACCGCGGGCGCGGCGCGATCGGGGTTGCCGGCGTATGGCGCGGACGGCGGATGGAAGAACTATGCGCTGGGCGTGATCGGCACCTATGCGCTGACCGGCGACCTGCTCCACGGGTTCAAGATCGTCGCGGGCGGGACCTATCAGCGGCTGCTGAACGATTTCGGCGACAGCCCGATCGTCCGGCAGGAAGGATCGCGCAGCCAGTGGCTGGGCGCGGTCGGCGTCGCCTACACCTTCTGACGCGGGCGGGGCTGATCCAGGTTTGAAAATAATCTTTGAACGCGATGCATCCGTCCAGGCATCAGGCGCGTTTGTCCGCCTAGCCTTGCGTCCGGGAGTGATCGCGTGGGGTTCAGTCGGGGAAAAGCCCCCGGCGTATCAGGGAGGTTACCGATGGCGGAAAGCAGGGACATGATGGAGGTGCTGGACCGGAGGGTTCAGCGTCGCGAGGAACGGCGCGAGTTCTTCCGCTCGGCGCTAGGCATGGGCGTGGCGGCGGCGGGCGGCATGGCCGCTCTCGGTATGGCATCGTCGGCCAACGCCCAATCGGCACCGACCGATCTCGACATCCTCAATCTGGCGCTCAACCTCGAATATCTCGAGGCGCAGTTCTATTCCTACGCGGCGAATGGTGAGGGTCTGCCCGACAACCTGCTGACGGGCACGGTGGGGACGCGCGGCAACGTCAACGGAGGCCGCAAGGCCGTGCTGACCGACCCGATCGTGATCCAGTATGCGCGTGAGATCGCCGCAGACGAGCGCGCGCACGTCGTGTCGCTTCGTGCTGCGTTGACTAGCGCAGCGGTAGCGCAGCCTGCGATCGACATTTCCGTCGATGTGTTCACGGCAGCGGCTGTCGCATCGGGCGTCGACTTGTCGGCGTCGGGTGGCCGTTTTGATCCCTATGCGAGCGACAACAACTTCCTGATCGGCGCGTACATCTTCGAGGACGTCGGCGTGACCGCCTACAAGGGTGCGGCTCCACTGCTGGCAAGTGCCGACATCGTCGATGCGGCGGCTGGCATCCT
>Ga0325400_1000022_pt1 | contig 80631 bp, 36 predicted proteins | sample PopdelMetagenome_2_FD_205662 | JGI IMG/M metagenome (GOLD analysis project Ga0325400, IMG submission 205662) | Populus deltoides microbial communities from Bellville, Georgia, United States - Xylem-PdKOR-R1 | ecosystem: Host-associated > Plants > Phyllosphere > Stem > Wood/Secondary xylem... | reverse complement strand
TTATAATGGGTGACCTACCCAGGTAAAAAAAAGATGGAGAATGGTCTCATTCTAATGGATGACCTACCTAGAAAATAATGATGGTCTCATTGTGATGGGTGACCTACCCAAGTGGAAAAGGGGAAGAGTGGTCTCATTCTTATGGGTGACCTATCCAGGGGGAAGAATGGCCTCATTATAATGGGTGACTTACCCAGGTAAAAAAAAGATGGAGAATGGTCTCTTTCTAATGGGTGACCTACCCAGATGGAAAATTGTCTCTTTGTAACGGACGACCTATCAGTTTTGAAATTCGAAAAGGATTTTAAAAGGGGTCTCAATATCTGGAGACCTGCCCCTTATATATATATATATATATATATATATATATATATATATATATATATATAATTTTTAGAAAAAATTTATGCTTTTTCTAGGAAATGGTCTCAATATCAGATGACCTTTCTATTTTAAAATTTTTAGAAAAATTCAATGTTTTTTCTAAACAATGGCCTCAATATCGGGTGACCTGCCCGTCTTAAGATTTTTAGAAATACTCCATGTTTTTTTTATAAAAAATGATCTCAATATCAGGTGACCTGCCTGTTTTTAACTTGAAAAAAAATCATCTTACCTCAAGGAAATGAAGCAGTGCTGGTTCACAATTCATATTCTTTTCCGTAGCTTCGTTGACTTGAGATTCTGTCTCTTAGCAGTTCCCAAAAACTTGGAACTAATTTGGCTTTTGTCACACCTTTCCTGCCATGTTTGTATTATGACAATATAGCATGCATGTTTTTGTTACCTATCTTGGAAACATAGGTCCCCCTTTCCGTAGTAGACTTCTTCGAGCTCTTGTTTCCATTTGTTTGTCCGACCTGTTCTCTTGGACAGGAATATGCTCCACGCGCTATATTTCATATGCTTTTGTTCTTGGTGAAGAGGTCTCCAGTTTCTTATGGGGCCCTTTTTGCTCCATTAAGTATTGCCTTTTATTATTATTTTAAGAGAAAAACTCGAAAGATTTTGGTTTTGTTCATGAAAACTGAAACTTTCAATGCAATTAGCAATTTTCATGAAAAATATTTTTAAAAGTTTTTATGATGATACCCTTTGGGCTTTGGTTCTCTATGGACCCCTATATACATATTTTGCACCCAGCGTGGTGTGCAATACCTAGTAAAAAAAAGATGGAGAATGGTCTCTTTCTAATGGGTGACCTACCCGGATGGAAAATTATCTCTTTGTAACAGACAACCTATTCGTTTTGAAATTTGAAAAGGATTTTAAAAAGGGTTTCAATATCTGGAGACCTGACCCTTTTAAAGAAATATATATATATATATATATATATATATATATATATATATATATATATATTAGAAAAACTCCACGTTTTTTCTAGGAAATGGTCTCAATATTGGATGACCTTCCTATTTTAAAATGTTTAGAAAAATTCAACGTTTTTTCTAAACAATGGCTTCAATATCGGGTGAACTGCTCATCTTAAGATTTTTAGAAATACTCCACGCTTTTTTATAAAAAATGATCTCAATATCAGGTGACCTGCCCGTTTTGAACTTGAAAAGAAATCATCTTACCTCGAGGAATGAAACAGTGCTGGTTCACAATTCATATTCTTTTCTGTAGCTCCGTTGACTTGAGATTCTATCTCTTAGCAGTTCCTAAAAACTTGGAACTAATTTGGCTTTCGTCACACCTTTCCTGCCATGTTAGTGTTATGACATGCATGTTAGTGTTAGTGTTATGACAACATAGGCATGCATGTTTTTGTTACCTATCTTGGAAACATAGGTCCCCCTTTTCGTAGTAGATTTCTTCGAGCTCTTGTTTCCATTTGTTTGTCTGACCTATTCTTTTGGACCGGAATATGCTCCACGCGCTATATTTCCTATCCTTCTGTGCTTGGTGAAGAGGTCTCTAGTTTCTTATGGGGCCCTTTCTTACTCCATTGAGTATTGCCTTTTATTATTATTTTAAGTGGAAAACTCGAAAGATTTTGGTTTTATTTATGAAAACTGAAACTTTCAATACAATTAGCAATTCTCATAAAAGATATTTTTAGAAGTTTTTATGATGATACCTTTTAGGCTTTGGTTCTCTATGGATCCCTATATGCATGTTTTGCCCCCCAGCGTGGTGTGTAATACCTATCAGATTTAAAAAACTTGGTTTGGTTCCCTCTAATTGATGGAGTCATTTCCTTAGTCATGTGTAAGAAAATAGTTTGTTTAAGTAAAAGATTTCAAATGCTATGAGATTATGCGCTTTATAAAGAAAAGGTTCTTTACAGAGAGAATTCATGGACGAACTATGATGGAGGGAATATCATCTCAAGTTCGCATATTGTCTCAAGAATATTCATTTCAAGCCTCTCAATGTGATGTGTTTGCAACTTGTTGGAGCATATATCTCTAAAGAAATGACTAGTCTCCGTGAGTGCATCTCATATCCCCTTTGGCAATAAATAATGATAAGCTAATGGAATGAGTGTTTGTATAAACATATGACAGTCATGGCTCTTAATTCCATACTATTTGCATTCCTCTAGATTAACCAACCTTGATATGTTTGAGGCATGTCCATCGGGAAAACACAGACTCTTAAGCCATTGGTAGACTAGTAGTTGTGGGTTCTTCTCTAAGGCGAAGCTTGTTCTGGGCTTTGCGACCTGTGACCCATCAAAAACCAACTCCATATTTTTACAGTTACAAAACAACGTTATATCCATTCTAGCCTTGATGTTATCCTTTGTCTTTCTCTTCACGTTCATGACCGTGTTGAAAAAGTTCTCAGACATGTTCTTTTTTATGTGGATGACGTCAAGGTTATGGCGGAGGAGATTGATTTTCCAATAAGAAAGCTCCTAGAAAATAATTTGCTTTACCCAGTTGTGGGTCAAACCAAAACCAGGAAACTTCTGCTTATCGGATTGAAAACCAAACAACACAATGTCACCGTGCTCTAACACCACGTCATGCAATTCTTCACCAGAAAAATATGGGGGTGTAACATCATTTTCAACTTTACTAACAAAAAAATCCTCTATATTTTTTCTGTACCTGTAATCTGTTGGCAAGAAACGTCGATGGCAGTCAAAAAAAGATGTTTTACCCCTGTTTGTTAACATGAATGCCTTGTTGTTTTCCATGCAATATGGACATGCTAGTTTTCCATACGTGCTCCAACCATAAATCATTCCATAAGCTGGAAAATCATTGATAGTCCACATCAAAGTTGCCCTTATAAGAAAATTCTGTTTTCTTAATACATCATAAGTCAAAGCCCTGGAGGACCACAATTGCGTCATCTCATCAATCAATGGTCGAAGACAAACATCTATTTCTAGCCTGGACTATTAGGATCGGGTACGATCATAGATAAAAACATGAGCTCTGACCTCATAAACATTCCCGGTAGCAAGTTGTAAAATCATCAGTATAACTGGCCAACAAGAATAAGGAGAAGCAAATGACCCGAAAGGGTTGAATTTGTCTACACATAACCCAAGATGCATGTTCCTTTAATCAGCTAAAAAGTGAGGATTCACACTCTTAAAGTGTTTCCATGCTTCACTATTAGAAGGATGCGCCATCACTCCATCAACCGCATCATGTGATTGGTGTCATATCATGTGTTCAGCAGTCTTTGGTGACATGAGTAACCTTTGCTACAAGAGTATTTCCTATGCCAGTTCTGGGTTTGTAACGGGAATACCCACATGTCATGCACTCAGTCAGTTCAGCATTTTCAAGGTAGTATAGCATGCAGAAGCTTGGACACATGTCAATTTTCTAGTGTCCTAGATCGAGAGGTTTCATCATGGACGTGACAACATAAAAGTTTCTTTTTAGTCTGTTCCCTTTAAGTAAAATACATTTCGCCCATTCAACAATTCTATCATAACCGGTCGCACTCAACCCATAATCCGATATGATGGTGAACACTTGTGCAACAACCGATAATTTACTATGATTTGTGCAGTCATCCCATAAAAGGTTCATCAAAATCTTTTAACAGATCAAAAAATCAGGTCGTGTTTGCATTAGGTTCTTCTTCTAAAATTGGACATTGACTGCATTACCTTGGTTCATTCTCGTTGCATCCATAACTATATTCCTGTAAGGATTACTGTTGTCATCTACAACTCCATGCACATTGTTAGCACTAAAAGTTGACCCACCCGTCCTTCCTACCATGCTTTCGTTACTCATAAATAGTTCTTTATATGCATATCAACACAAGTAATCCTCCATGAACCCTTTGTGTAGAAGATGCATCGTTATAACATCTTGATGAAGAAACTTTTTATTCTTACACCTCCTGCATGAACATCTAATACTGCCTCCACTAAAATTTCTCGGAATAGATGTTGCGAAATTAATAAAACTCTGAACCCCATTACAATAATCCATCATTCGCAATTCTTAGGGTGAATCTCGATACATCAATGAATTAAGTAGTCTTTCGTGCAATTGCGTGAAGCCACGACTTCTATCGAATCTCTATAAAACAATGATGACAACATGTATTAATTAACTATGTTAAGTAAATAAATTTGCAAAAATATTGGTTTAGCTTAAGATTATCCAATTTACTTTTAAACATTTCTTAAATATTCATTATCAATTATCTATGTACGTACATACAAATTTGTACACATTAATTTATGGAAATTACAACTCAACAATAAAATTCATAAAAATTAAAACAGACCCAGTAAACAAGTCATTATTTATTTCATCACAACACACCTAAGACAATAAATTGACATAAGTTTCAACAATTTACAAACAAATATAATTTTACAAAATCTAAAACAAACAAGTACCAAATTATAAATCCACACTACATGTTTGAGAAGAAAAAAACAAAACAAGTAAACACCCAAACAAAATACATATAGTAAAAAAACATTCAATAATAAAATTGACATTTTAAAATTGTATTAAATTTTAAAAATGATAGATTTACTTACTAAAAATAAAAAATCTACAATAAATCAGAACACAGATGCTAAGACTAACAAAGATTTTGTTGAGATGAGGGGGGATGTTTGGGGGGAGAGAGCTGGTTGTTGATTTAGATTTAGGGAGAGAAGAAGGAGAAATAGGGGAGGGGAGGGTTGATGGTCAGGACATATTAACTATTACCAATGGAATTACGAACAAAATTATTTCATTTGTCGCCCTATTAGTAATTATGTCAATGTTGTTGACATGTCACTATACAGACAACCCGGTTTGAGTCCAACTATAATTCTGTCGGTAAACTCATCGACAAAAACTTAAATGTTATCGCACAACTTGTTTTTTTTATTCCTCATATTATGTCTGGGATTCCCTTGGTATTTACCGATAGAGTGTTTATGTCGGTATATATTAATGAAGTTAGCAATGGAAAAATTTATGTCGGTTAATATCATGGTAAAATACCAACAAAAAAAAACCATCGGTAATCCCGTTTGTATTTTTTGAATTTTTAGTAGTGCTAAATATACTCCTTTATGACCTTTTTCCTTTAAAATAATAATTTTTCTCGGATTTTATCTAAGACTTACACTGATCATTTGTATTATTCGATATTTATTTAAGCTTTATAGGAATTTCCACCAAATTTTTAGATTTTTCTTTTGTTAATATATTATCCAATTGAAACTTATTTAATTTATTATAGGACTTTCAATACCAATTTATCGATTTTAGCCTAGGGGTTTATAAAAAATTAGTAGCAATGTATCCTTACACAACATATTTGATCATAACAAATTGACTAGACTAAACTTCTTGTACTAGTACCACAATGTGAGAATTGTTTTCAATTAAGAAGAAAAGTTATATGTTGAAAATCCAAATCCTCTTGCCATTGATGAGAATGCTAATGAAGAAGTTGGGAATGAATATCAACATCATATTGATAACGATGAGCATGCTACATGTGTGATGTTGGCCAACATGTCACCTAAACTTCAAAGGCAACATGAGAATATGGATGACCATACTATAATTTTATATCATAGAGAGTTGTTTGATGCAGTTAGTAAAACTAAGAGGTATGAGACCTCTAAGGAATTATTCCACTACAAGATGACAATGGGTTCCTCAGTGAACACCTATGCTTTAAAAATTGGCTCAATCGGGCTTTGTCATGAACCATGAGCTAAGTGTTGACTTGATCTTATTGTCTTTACCCTAAAGCTTTTCACAATTCATTACAAACTATCACATGTATAAGTTAGATAGTACATTGTCAGAATTGCTTAATATGCTTAAAATTGCTGAAGTATCCTTTAATAAGGAAAAAAGGCCATGTTTTCCTAGTTCAATCTTCTAAAAAAAGTTATAGAAGAACAATAAGAAGAATAAGGGTTTTGTCACTAAAGCACAGAAGCCTACTAAGGGCATCAAGAAAGATAAGGATACTTGTCATCATTATAGTAACGAAGGCCACTAGAAAAGGAATTGAAAGGAGTATCTTGTAACCGTAAATGTTAAGAAGCTTACTAAGGCTTCTACTTTAGGCATGTTTATGATTGAGAACTATCTTTCTACTTTAGATAGTGGTTCTTGGGTATTGGATATTAGATGTAGTTTACACATTTGCAATAATTTGCAGAAACTAAAGAAAATGGAGCAAGAGTTACTAAATTAGCGACAAGAACTTATTATTTTACCTTGCTAAATGGGTTACTACTAGAACTTAATAATTATTATTTTGTTCCAGTACTTTCTAGAAACATTGTATCAAATTCTTACTTAGCTTGGAATGGATATAGGTTTATTATTTTAGGCAAATATTGTTTCTTTTATAATAATAATGTTTATTATGGATCTGGTAAATGGTTTGTGTGTACTTTCTTTAAAAATGCTTATGTTCAATATAAACATCAAGAAAAATAGATTAGATAATCAATATTCATCTTAGTGATTGAATTGTAGACTAGGTCATAGTAATAAAATAAGAATAACTATGTTTATTAGGTAAGATGACCAAAACACCCTTTATTGAAAAAAGTGAAATGTCTAAAGAATTGTTAAGTCTGATGCATACAGATGTATGTGGAACAATGATGTTTCATGCCATACATGGATATACGTATTTCATCACATTTACTATTCACTATTCTAGATATGGTTATGTGTATTTGATGAAATATAAGTCTGAATCATTTGAAAGGTTCAAAGAATTTAGAAGTGAAGTTTAAAAATAAAAAAGTATTAAGATACTTTGATCTGATCGAGATGGTGAATACTTGACTTAAGATTTTCAAGATTATATAAAAGGTAATGAGACTCTCTCATAATGGAGACCTCCTAGAACACCATAACATAAAGAAGTTTCTAAAAGGAGAAATGACATCGTATTGGACATTAGGGGTGTTTAAAAAAACCGATAAACCGAGTAAACCGATAAAAAATTAACCGAAAAAACCAAAACAAAAAATAAAACAAATTAAACCGATTAGATTATGTAGAAAAAACCCCAGCTCGGTTTGGTTTTTGGTTTTGTAGTGCAAAACAGGGTTAATCGGACCGGACCGGACCGGTTCAAAAAGTTCGGTCCTTAGTATAAATAGAAAAAGTTATCGAGCCACGCCGCACCCCTCTCTTCTCTCCAGTTTACTCTCCGCTGCGCTAACCCTAAACCTAAACATTTCAATTTCAATTTTCAAACAATCTCTCCTCTCACTACTCAGAGCCACCCGCCATCCTGCCCCTTTGCCCCCCGCCCTTTCCAGCCTCCGCTAAGGCCGCCCCCGTACCAGAGCACCCACAACCCGTCCACTCTCGCCGCTTCGCCTCTCCTTCTCCACTGTCCACTCTCCTTAGACTAAGAAAACATAAACACAGATCGACGATTGACGTTTCCTCAGTCTCAACTGGACCAAAATAGTCTATGTTTCCATCAGAACGAAGTTTCCTCAACCTCTCAAAACCAGTGAGTTTTAATTTTTTTTCTCCTTTCTAATTAATTAATTAATTAATTCGGTTAAGGTTATTGTTATTTTAAATATAGTTAAGCTTATTTTTTATACGTTTCTTCCTTAGTCTCCACTGGATCAACACAGTCGGTGACTCGATGTTTCCATCAGATCGAGCCTCTCAAAACCAGTGAGTTTTAATTTTTTTTCTCCTTTCTAATTAATTCATACAGTTAAGCTTATTGTTATTTTTAATCAATTTTGTTGGGTGATAAATTTTGATTTAGGTTTAAATTAGAATTTAGAGCTATTTGGGTGATTGAAGCGAATTTTTTTTTCCTATATGGGTTGTTTCTTAGTTTGAAACCTCTGTCATTTATATAAATTTCTATTGTTACATGTTCTAAATCCCTATTTCTTATCCAGATTTGTTTATTTATCACTTCCAGTTCCTTATGTGCCAGGCTATTTTTTCTGTTTTGAATTGCATATGTTGAGAAATTTTACTAGTTGTGTGGTGTGGTGGTGGTGGGTTTCGTAAAAAATTTTCTGTTTGGTTCCTGTGAAGATTGATTTCTTAGGTATTTGTTTTGCTGAGCTAATGTGATAGTTAAGTTTGTGCCTTTTTTAGGATTAAAGTATGATTTTAATGTGTGATTGCTTTGGTATTCGTTTCATCTTTACCTTATTCATTGATTTATTCCTTTTTCCAAAGAAAAAAAGGGGTTTAGGAATACTTAAACCAGAGCATACTGCTGATGTTTTCAGGCATATGTATAATTTCACCTTATCAAAGTAGAGTTATGTTATTGATGTTATTTTGATCATTCTTTTAGAGTTATGGTGGAAGATTAATGCTTCAAAATATAAGATACTTTTGAAAGTTGCACCACATGTTCTGGCTATTCCTATATCCACAGTGGCTTCTGAATCAGCTTTTAGCACAGGTGGTCATATACTCGATCAATTTCGAAGTTCTCTATCTCCAACAACAGTTCAAGCACTTATTTGTTGTCAAAATTGGTTGCATCATGGTCCAATTCCAGCTGATAATACAACCTTGATGAATGATTTTGAAACCTACGAAAACCTTGAATCAGGTAATGTTTCTTAAAAACTTATACCTTTTATTTTATGATTTATTAATTAACACATTTTTATTCTAACATGTTTAATATTTTATTTTGTAGAATTTGATGGAAAGTTGCATTTAGTAACGGATGATAATTAGTTCACAAATTATGATGCATTTATTTTGTAGAATTCTAACATCTTTTTTTATTTTTATATCTTCTGATTTAATTTATCATGTTATAATTCTAGATTATGAATTTCAGGAATCAAAGTGCAATGCTCTTGAAGTGCTTTTTTATTGAGACGATGTGCACATGAAGATTTATTTTTTGTGGCTTGGAGTGTTTTATGATAATGTAATGTTATTTGCTGTTTTTTGTTAAGCCCTTTGAAGGCAATGATTTGTAATTTGAATTTTAACTTATTGGTGTGTGATTGTGAGTCTGTGTTATTTATTTAAACTTTTCAGAAGTAGAAAAATATTAGTAAGTTAAAAAATATATTGAACACAAGATTGACATTAATAATTTCATATAAATGAATAATTAGGGGTAAAATAATTAAATATATTTGGAATCTTCAAAGAAAATGAAACAATATCAACATTAATTGTAAGCCTAATAGAAATCCATTAGAAGCCCATTACAAAGCCCATTAAAAAGCCTATTAAAAAGCCCAAAATAAGCCTATAGGTTTGGCCGGTTTTTGGATAAAAAACTGGACTGAAATTGGACCGAAATTGGCCGGTTTGGGCCAGTTCTGGTTCAGTTTCGAGTCTCTTTTTTTTGATTTGGCTGTTTTTTCGCGTAAAAACCGAACCGAACCGAATTCGCTCACCCCTATTGGACATGGTATGGTCCATGATGAGTTATATAGACCTTCTATATTTTTTCTAAGGCCATGCCCTATAAACTCATGCTTACCTTTTAAATAGAGTTTTAATAAAAATATGTTGATAAGACTCCATATAAGAAATCAAAAGGCAGGTAACCAAACTTATCATATTTAAGAATTAGTTGATGTGACGCTTATATGAAAGACATTGTATCTAAAAAGCTATGAGTTACATTACATAAATATAAGATTGTTGGACATCTAGAAGAAACTATTGGATATTAGTTTTACCATCTCATTGAGCAAAATGTGTTTGTCTTAATTAGTTCGTTAAAATGTTGGACATAACTAAATAAATAAATTAGTATGCGAAAAATACTGATGATTGGATATTGGACATAAATAACATGTGGGATATATAAAATGAGCGACATTATTATAAATAAAAGGAACCCCCCCCCCCTCGCCCCCTTCTATTTATAATGAGGCTAACAACTTAGAGTGAAGAAGGAAGCTTGAAATCTTTTCTTCTCCTTTAATTTCTTGTTAATTTCTCTTGAATTAAATGGTAAGGAGAGTGCGAGCTAGATGATTTCCTACCAAAAAAAAAAAACAAATCAAACTAGGAAAAAACTTAGAAAGAGAGAGATTGGGAGTTGCAAAATATAGAGAGAATTGCAAAATTGGAAGGGGAAGGGAAATTCTTGAAAAGAATTGTAAGAGACTTATCAAATTATGTTAATTGTTATTAGTAAGGTGTTATTTTACTTAAATATATTTTTCTAATTTTTTTATTAGGGGATTGAAATCCCTAAATTGGGAAATTATGATTGAGGAGTAAATTGAGGAAATTAAAAATTCATTATGGATATTTAATTATTAATGTGGCTAACCATGATTTGATATTAAGGGGAACTTAGAAATTTAATTAAATTGTGTTTGTTTGGTATTTTAATGATATTATGAGTATTTTAAATTGATTTTGAATGATGTAATGTGGATTACAAGAAAAAATCCAAATTGTTGTTATATGTGGGAATAATGAAAATTAAAAAATTAGACAAAATCATATTGATTTTAATGTTTTATATGATGTTGGGGAATGTATAGATTGGTTTGGGAAATTATAATGTGAAATAAATTGGTTGATGTTGGTTATATGGGTTAAATTATGGGAAAGTTGACTAATTTGTGTACATGTTGTATTTTAAATGATGATATTATGCTTAAACTTGATTGTTATAATGATGAAATTGTGTTTTAATTATGGTTTTGATTCATGTAGATAAAACACTTAGATATTGGATTGTCCTTAGAAATATGAAAAATTAGAAATTAATGTTTGCTAAATGTGCTAAAATGAAAAGTATGGAAATTAATGGAATTGTGTGAGTTTTGGTGTTTAATGATGTTGTTATGCTTAGATATGGATTGAGAACTTGTAAATTAGATGGTTGTGTACACTGGGTTTTGGTTAACAAGTTAGTAAATTGGGAAAATAAGAAAATGCTGGATGCATGATGTTAATAAGAAATATGACATCGTATGTTAAATGCAAGTTAAAAATATAAGAAAATGTGAAATTATCATTAAGATATAAATTAATACTATGAAAAAGAATAATGATGTGTTTAAATTAGTATAAACAATGGATTAAAATGATGTGGGTACTAATTGGATGTTTCCCTGAAAATTAGGAGTGACATGCAAGGTTGGATCAATAATTGAGAGAGAGTATACTACCAAAGTATCAAGTAGGTTTTTGTCACCTTACCTTTTTATTTAAAGATATATTCTTGTTAGAATTTTCTTTAAACATGTGAAATGAGCTTCAAAATAGATTATAAAAGAAACAAATTATTATATGTTAAAAGATAATTGGCTATTTGAACAGAGACTAATTATTGATATGATAAAGTCGGTTGTTTGGAAAGAGACTATTCATTATATATTAAAGTTGATCATTTGGATTGAGACTTATTATTATATGTTAAAGTCGATCAAACTAGGGGAGACTAATGGTGTAGAATTAATTTAGCCATGTTGACGAGGGTTAAAGATGTGATGTTAAGTTGGTTGTAATAGCAAAAATTGTGTTAAGGGATTTTTCTAATTGTAATTAGAGTTTGTAGCTAAAAATGAATAATTTGAATGAAGTGGGACCATTGTAGTTGTGTTTTACTAAAGTTTAACATGGTACAAGTGTGTTAGGTATGTTTACATGCTTTTATTCATTATTTACAATATTGCATAATTCTTTTTGTATTAGGTAAAAGTTTGTAATTTTCATCTTATGACATGTAGTTAAGTTGATGTATATATTAAGTTTAATATTTTGAAATTATAAGCAAGTAAAATGATGGTTTACAAATCATTATGTTTCTATTGTACATATACATATACATATACATATGATTGCATATACCTCGTATAATAATATAAACACTTGTTGTGCACTAATATAGTAAATAATTGTGATTGATGATATGTGTTAGGTGGCATGCATGAGCTGCATGTAAGCATTGATTGTATAAGGTAAATGCGGTTTGGATTGTGGTTATGTTTTGCAAGTATTAAATACAAGAAAACAATTTAGGTACGCCTCATACAAGGGAGACTCTTTCAAAATTTTATTAATCTTTTAATATAAATGGAAAGTCCTTTATACATTTGATGTGTATGTGTAGAGTAAATCTTGTGTTCGGTGTGTTGATTGGGAGGGCCTCTATATAGGTGAAACTTTATCTATTATAAAAAATCATTAGTCTATTTTTCATGTATATGATTATTTTAAAAAAAATCATGAAAAAAGGCTTAGGGTGTTACATAGATGCATTTTAGGATTGGTGTAGTTAGAAACCTTTTTACAAATCTATGGTACGAGATATTATTGGTTTGTAAAATAATTTCATGATGCTTTCCTAATAAGCCTAATGACCTCATTACTATCTAAGATGAACTATTCTATTTTAAAGTATGCTCAATGGAAATCTTCTAGCAATACTCAATAAGATCACTATCGATAAAGTGCTTAGATACACTTTCTATTACATCAATGTTAAGCCTATCAATGACCTTTATATAAGCTATAAGTTGAAGTTTTAGAAGGTTGAAGCTTGCTAATTTGGACAAGAGGTATACTTGATCATTTTCCTTTCCTTTATTGGCACCCTAGTGAAGTTGATCCATTTACCATTTGTTTTATGACTTATCAAGAGTTCTTGTACCTTACATATTTTTTTTTATCAAATATAAGAAATTTTATAGATAAAAAACGAAACTAAGCTGAAAACCAGCAAGTTAAAATATACATGTATATACAAAAAAAAAAAGAAATAGGCTCCCTTGAACACTAACATAGCCATCAGCACATGACTAGTTGAAACCATCTACAACACAGACTCCAATCAGAAATACAATCAAGCATAGCTGGATTGTACCATACATATATTATTAGCATGGATGGCTTTCTTGTTTGGCCCATTATTAGAAAAAAGTTATTAAATAATTGAAGGGGGTAGATATTAAGTGCCTTATCAAGTTAAGTCTTATAATGATTACTTTATATTCATCAACTTTTTTAGAGGATAAGAACTTAAAATGTAGGGCATACTTAAAAAAAAAACTTTCTATTTGGGGCTAGTTAGCATAGTGCTGTATCACACTCAAACATGTTTGATGCCTAAAAAATAAATATGCTATAAGTTGGTTTAGAGATTTCTAGTGTTTGAGATTTGGTTTTCTACAATTTCACAGAATGAGAATTTAGTTATAAAATCAGCTAATATCTATACCTTGATGTTTGATACTATATACAAATATTCTTGTAGCTCTATAACTCACTTTACCATCTAGCATAAGGTGTTTGGTTTGTGTAGAACTTGTTTTGAGTGGTTGAGCTATCAAGATTATTACTTAGTAAGTTTGGAAATAAGGATTAAGCTTTTTAGCTAAGCTCATAAAGCTAGGGCTATTTTTCTTCTCTAGTATCTAGTCTTTGTATCATTGAGAAACTTGCTAATATAGTAAACAAGTTTTTATACTCCTTATTCCATTTAGATCAAGACATTACTAACATCCATGTAAAAAAGCCCTAGAAAAATAGAAAATGTAATGTTCTAATTTTTTAAAGCCAAAATTGATGGTAATTTTTTTTTTATGTAAGCCATTATATTCTCAATGCTTCTCACAATAGTATTCCAGAAATTAGTAGATAGGCTCTATTTTTTTTAGTATGGTACAATATATATATGATTATGTAAATCCACATCTCCATGAAAGTGCTCAATACACATACCCACAACATCATATTTATATATCCATAAGTTTATATTATATTGTATTTGTTTTTTGATTGAATGTAAGAAATTTTATAGATCAAAATGAAACTATGTTGGAGACCAACTAATCAAAATATACATGTATATACATAATAGAGCACAAAGGAAACATGCTCCCTTGAACAAGCAAAAGTAACTTCATAGCCGTTGAAGCATGGCTATTTTGACAATATGAAGCAAAGCCATGTACAAAAACAGCACCTAACACCGAAAAAGTGAATCAGGGACAGAACACAGCAGCCAACTACAAGAAACCAAGCAGTGGAGCACGCGGAGGCATCCAAAGCAAGCAGCAATCCATAGCAAAAGTAGCATAGGTCAGTTGCAGCAAACCAACTCTTCCAGCAATAATGTACTGAAGTTCCAGCAGCCCGCTGTAAGAAGTACAACAAACAAACCAGCAAAAGAAAAAAGAAATCATAGCTGCCCAACAGCAAAAGTAAGTTGAACAACAATCAGAACAACGCAGAAGATATGATGGACTCATAGAAGAACCAAAACACCAGCAGCAACAGTCGGGGGTTGATCCTACAACCATGATCAGCAAACCAACCTGTACCCACATTCACAGCTGGACAAGGGCAGCAAATAGTCACCACAGGCCAACCGACACCTTCAGCAGCTAAACCAAGGCAGTAGCCCCGCAACAATGGCCAGGAGCAGCCTCAACACATTCGGCACACAGAAGTCATGTGTAAGTAGCATGGGATAATACACAGCACCAACATCAACAACTGGCTAGCAAGAGTACATCAGTAGCAGATCACCCATTCCCTCTGAGTATGGACTGAGGAAGCAACAACATAGCAAACCTAAAGCAGAACTTGTCACCAAGACACCCCTATCACAGAAACACAAGCAACGACATCAGAATGGCAGGAGTAATAGTGGTGCAGAAAGCCAGTAATTAACTCCAGCAAACCATAATGCAATCAGCAGTAAACTAAACAAACGGCTCACAACAAAAACCTCGCAGAAGATGACCGGTGTAGCAAGTGGCAGCACTGGAAAGAATCCTAGCAAGTGAGCTAGCACAGCACTGCAGCCAACCAACAACATATACAGATTTGCCAGCCCGAAGGACAACATCAACAGAGAGCCACGTTCAGTCTAGCAAACCATATCTACACTGTAGTGGTGATAAATTTGCCATCATAACATGCTCCATCAAGCTCCTCTATTGCAAGCATCCATGGGGAAAGGCTTGAACTGTAATTCAACAGACATTACAAGTTTGCATCATATTTACATATTGCTACCATTACAAGTTTATAGAAAAGTGTTGGTCAGCAATTACACACTTAATACATTTGTTCATACAAAATACATAATAACTTAAACATGCAAATACATAATTCTTTTCAAAATATATGGACTTATGGAACGAGATTCCTTACACACCTTATTGGTGTGACATCCTTTTAGGATGTCAATAGCCAAAGCTAATCATAATACTCATCCAAACATTTCATAACAGTTTAGTATTCGCCACAACACAATAATAGATCTTTCGTAATGAATTCACTTAAGAGAATTAACATTATGCTAGAGGGGGTGGAAGCCACCTACTTGTTCCTCTCATAGGGTGTCCTCATTTGATCGAAGGTCTGATCTTAGTTGTACCACCTGACACATCAAATGATCACTAATCAACATATTCGCATCTAGAAATCACATAAGTCATCACCATATATATCCCCAGAATACGTATGTTTACATTTAAGAGTTCCACATATGATACAATGAAAGTTATCATATGAATTAAAACATTTTTGATTTGGAATTCAAAAATGAAATTGGGACGCTTCTGTCACAGAAAGTCGTCAGTAAAAACTGGATTGTTGATGACACAAAAATTGTTAGCGAAAGCTAGGTCGCTACTGATGTAGAATCATCAACAAAATTGGTTTATGGGTGACGCATGGAAGTCAAAATTTGTTAGCAACAACTAGGCCATTGGTAACATAGAATCATCGGTGAAACTGGTTTGCTACTGATGCATGGAACTCATAATTTGTTAGCGAAAACTAGGTCATTGGTAACACAGAATCCTCAACGAAACTAGTTTACAGTTGATGTATGGAACTCAGAATTCATCAGCAAAACTGTAATCTACTGTTGACTCATAAATCATCAATGAAAATTGAGTTGCTGTCGACCCAATATTCATCAACACAACCAAATTCCATGGCTAACGCATAGAATTGTCTACGAATACAATCTACTATTGACTCAGAAGTCATCAATGAGATCTGAGTCACTACTAACCCAGAATTCATCAACGAATTTATGTCGTTGCTGATTTAGAAATCGGTAGTGACGATTGAGTTATTTTTAGTTTTACTCTTTCCCTCGACTAAGCGTAAGGTTTACACTAGGCTTTCCCCTTTTATAACACACCCTAAACAAATTTGGACATATACCATAACCAATCACATTCAAATTTATCACAAGGCTATCAAACAATACCATCATTTTAAGGCTAAAACCTAATGTTGCCATAATCTTGCATTCTATGTTTTCAATTTTGTCATGCCAAATCATCAACACAATTTAATATTCAATTCACCTCATACAAGAGTTCCATTTCCAACCTATGTCTTGTTTCTCTAAGGGTGCTCATCATACAAGGCTCCCTCCATGTTTCACCTTCTTAGCCAAACATGGTAGCCCATTCCTTTCAAGTTTTCAAATGTATTTTATCACTTCTAACACAATTATATTCCCAACAACAAGTCATATTCATGCATTCAATCACTTGATTCATAATTATAAAAGTTCATCCATCACATAAACAAAATCAAGACATTAACATGGTATCATTTCCATTTTAGATCCAGCATGCCTTTAAGGGCTTAACAACATCACAATTATGCACATACAATCATTTCATCTCATTTTCACATAATATCTTCAATCATATATGTAAAAATCAAGACATTAACATCCACATGAATTTTTTTTTGGCTCAAGCATGTTCTAAGACTATAACAAGGTCACAATTCAAGCATTTCATCACATCAATTTGCATTCTGTTTAGCTCCCTTCAATCTGGTCGGCCCTCCCTCTAAGTTTGTGTATTCAAAATCATTTATTTCTTTTATTATAAGTTCTGGAGCTATGTTCCCCATTCAGCCCCATACTTATTAATCTTTATATCCAGTCCTCTTTAGTCATTGGTGTAAAAACCCGAAGTCATTCCTTTAAGGTTTCCTTCTCTTTTTTTTCTCGAAGTCTCAAGGATACAAATAAGAAAGTGATTTTTTTCTTACCTTATGATTTTAAGTACTCTTAGGAAAGGTTTTTAGTACTTTTTTCTTCCCTTACTTTCGGTTTCTTTCTTCTTCTTTCTGTCTGTTCCAGCTGGCTCTCTAGGTTCTTTCTTCTTGCATGTTTTTGGTTTTCTCTCTTTTTTCTAACTCACCTCTCACTCAACACTCAAGAAAGTTGACATGCAAGTTGGTTGGGTTCAATTTTCTCCTTGGAAAGGAGTGTGTGGGTGATTAGTACTTAAAAGTGCATTTTTATCAAGGTTTTATATCATTATTTTGCACTTTAAGTATCAATAACTCCTTAACTAGAACATGTTTTATAATATCATGTCTAATACTATAATATACCTTTAATTTATGGTAAATGTTCATCTTAAATGCAGGCCTATCACATAAATGAAGGGATTGATTGATGAGTTTAACTATTGAAATTGAGAAAACAAAGAGAGGGCTAAGCTTAGAAAAAGATGTTGGTTTAGTCCAAACTAGAACACTGTTCAGTCATTAGGTCATATCTAGAGCTGTAGATCTTGGATTTCAATTTGTTTTATATGGCTAGAAAGCTAAGACATTGGCCTAAAACATTCATGAGGAGTCTAAGACTCAATTCTGTTGTTTGAAAGTCCAAATCTTAGCAACAACGGAGAAGTCGGAATCTATCCTGCAGCCTAGATATTGTTTAATGTTCACCTATATCTCGAGTTCTAGAAGTCCAAATGCACCAATTTGTTTTTTGTTGGAAAGCTGAGATAATTTCCAAGAACCTTCATGAGTACAATCTATTCACATTCTGATGTTAGCAATGATGTTTTGTTCAGACAAGAAGATAAGGATTATTTAATCCTTATATCAATATCACATCTCAAAGCTCTCTTATTTATTATTGTTGTTGTTGTTGTATTATTGTTATTTATAATTTATATAGTTAACCTCCCTGTGGTTCGACCCCGGTGTTGCCGGGTTATTTTTTACTTCGACACTCTTGCACTTGGGAGAAGACATCAACTCTTTGGTCATATCATGCTGCAGCAATAACTATTGTCAATTCTGGGGGAGAGGAAAAGTCATCTCTTTTTCTCCCCCTTACATTTATATCACTTATAAACGTAATGGGGTGTTTGGGGGCTGGATTACCTTGTTCTTATTTCTTTTTTGGTTAACCTAAAACTAATTTCCCCTTTTCCCAAAATCCTCCTTAGACTAGGCCAGTTTGTTCCCCTTAATTCTTGCTTAGCATAGGTTGGCTTTTCACCAAAACTTTTGTCGAGTTTTACAGGAAAAAAGTCTCCCAATCCTTTGGTTTGGTTAAGATTTTTAAAAAGGATAAGAATATCTTTTGTTCCTCAAAGATCTTTTAGCACTCGAGGGTTTATTAGGAATCTTTGATGTTCTTAAGGATTTAAAAGAAGGCTATGTAATGTTACCCCATTTGAAGATTAAATATGTTTGATGTTAATCTTACAAGTTAATCTTTGAACATTTTTAACTAGATATGTGATGATATGTCTCAGATGGGATATGCCTCTCTGAGGCTAGACTTAATTCCCTGATTGCTTATAAGAAAACTTGTGAACTACCTCTTAGATGACAAATGAACATTTAAAGAGTCTCAATTGCATTTAATATTTATGAAGAATAGAAAAAACTTTATAAAGATAGCATCATTATACACCAACCCTTCAGTCCCTAAGGAAAGAGTTAATTTCAGGAAAGAGGTAAGTCATCTCTTCAACTCTTGAAAACATCCCTCATATTCTTTTAACCACTCAAATTTGACTTTTTTTTTATGAGTTATTCGGGTTAAAGGAGATGTTATTGTAGAGAACTCATCTATAAATCTCCTATAATACCTTGCTAAATCCAATAAACTATGGAACTTTATTACACTAACAAGCTTTTCTCATTTCAAAATAGCTTTCACTTTTCTTGGATCCACAAATATACCCGTAACTAAGATGACATGCTCTAAGAACACTACTTCCTTTAACCAAAACTCACACTTATCTAACTTGGCATATAACTAGTTCTCTATTAAACTCTACAACACTTTTCTTAAGTGTTGCTCATGTTCCATATAAAAACTTGAATACATACTGACCTAAAAATAGTTGGAAGATCTAGTTCATCAGATCCATAAACTCTTTTGGGGTGTTGATCAACCCAAAAGGCATCACTAAAAACTCATAATGCCCATATAGAGTTTTAAAAGTCATCTTCTACATGTGTTGTTCCTTAATCCTTAATTAATGGTACCTAGATCTCAAACCTATCTTGGAAATACTCGTGCCTTTTTAATTGATCAAACAAATCATTTATTCATGGAATGAGATACTTATTCTTTATTGTCACCATATTCAACTATTAGTAATTGACACACAACTTAAGGGTGCCATCCTTCTTCGTTGCAAAAAATACCGAGGATCCCTAATATGACTTACTAGGTCAGATAAAACCTTTATTTAGTAACTCCTGAAGTCGAATTTTCAATTTGGCTAACTTAGTAGCAACATTCTATATGAAGCCTTTGTTATAGGAGTTTATTTCATTTTTTTTGGATTCGAGGAAACCCCACCCTCCGGAAAGCGCACTTTGTGGACCCAGGTGAGTGAGTAAAACCCCGGCTGTCCCAGGCTCTTACAAGAGGTGCACGCCCTGACTCGAACTCAAGACCTGTTGTGCAGATCTCAAGCCATTTGACATCACGCTACGCCCCTTGGGGACTTTTTATAGGAGTGTTCCTTAGTAATACCTCAATTGACACTTCAATCTTTCTAACCGAGGGCAACCTTGGTAATTCTTCTAGAAACGCATCTGGAAATTTCTTTACTAGTAGAATACTAGTTAGCTCCATTTTATCCTTTTCCATTTCTCTAACATGTGCCAAGTACGCAGGACATCCTTTCCTCATTGGTTTCCTAGTTGTCATGATTGAAATCAAACAATTAGATATCACCTTCCTCTCCTCTGTAAAAATTATTCTTTCACTGCATGTCCCTATAATAGTTAGTATTTTGGTGAAACAATCCATTTGTGTTTGGTGTAGACTCAACTAATCCATGCCCAAGATAAGATCAAAATCATCCAATTTCAACAACATTACATCTACCCTCAGCTCATAATCCTCAATAAACAATCTAACCCCTCTATATACATTATTAATATCTAAATTCTCTCTGAGAGGTGTACTAACTGTTACTCTCGCATCCAACTTACTAGGCATTATATATAGTCTATTTGTAATTTTACATGATATAAAGAAATGACTTGCCCTATGATGAAATAAAACATATACTTGCATAGTTTTCAACAGTAATGTACTCTCACACCCTTCTCTAGGTCCTATCATTCTAAAACCTGGGTCTGCCTCTGTTGGCACTCACTCCAAATTGTGTGAGTCTCGCAAGCCTGTCAACTATAACTAACTGCTATTGACTCTAAGTAGTAGTTCTTTGTCCCAAAGTATCCTTAACCGCCTTACAAGAAAACATTTTCTTCCTATGGCTTGTCTCTCCATAATAGTAACGTCATCTCCTAAGATACTGATAATCTCTCTATTTATACTCCTTACCTCTAAAAATATAACATTTCCCTAGGGTAGCTCAACAATCCTAGGGTGCCTCTAATTATACCTAGAACATAATGGATACTTGGGCTCTTTTTGTTTGGTAGAGCCTCTTGTATCACACACCACTTGACAAGCCTGACCTCTAGAGGGTCCTCCTTCGCTGACTTGAATGAATACTCATAAAATTTTTCCTTAGGTAAAACTTCCCCCTCTTCATAAACTTACTAGCTAACTTTCCACATTTCTCCTTTTTTAAGAGGCGATGTCTATGTGTGGAAAAGGCAAAACCCTTCCTCTTCATTCCTGCTAACTGTACCTATTCAACCTCTTCCTTCTAATAATCCCTGATCACTCTCTCCATAGCCACTACAGCTTGTACTGACTCTTGGGTTGTCTAAAATAGCATCACTATTAATACTCTTTTCAAATCCTATCATAATCCATTTCCCAACCTCTCTATTCCATATCACTCAGTAGGGAGGTATGTAGAGGCAAATATAGATAAATCATGGAACCTCATCTTATACTCTAATACAGTCATGTCTCCTTACCTTAGAGCTAAAAGTTTATGTTCCTTGTTGTGTTACCATGAATAATATCTCTCCTCAAACTCCTCTCTAAAGTCCCTCTAAGTCAGGACCTCCCTAGATATCCTTTCTCTAACCATCTCCCACAATGTGTGAGCACTCTCTGAGTAGATGGGTCACATAGTTGACTCGCAGCTCCTCTAGTACTGATATCTAATTAATTACCCTCTCCACCTTTCTCAGCTAGTGCCCTACCACCTCTGCATCTAAATGTTTTAGTTCAAAAAACTTTATTTCTAACTATTCAATATTAATCTGTTTTAGTTTTTCCATGAACCCTTTTTATCACCAAGTTTAATTTACTAATAATTTACTTACACCATAAAAAATTTAATCGAGGATCTACAATTATTTTATTTTATTTTTCTAAAAAACAAAAAAAAAATTGGTTGAAAAGTTTTGTTTAGATTTTATTCTAGTTTTTCAAAAAAGTAGTTTGTTTAGATTTTAGCCTTAATAATCTAAAGAAAAAAGATTTAAAACTGAAAGAAAAAAAAGAAAATAATAAAAACACTGAAATTCATTCCTTGAAGCTCGCTAAGGTGGTACCTTACTTTTGTGCTTTATATTACTACTGTTGTTTATGTTCTTTCCTACTTTTTGGAGTCACTCTAGTCACTTTTTCTTTCCTTGTCTTTTCATTTTTGCTCAAACCTCAAAGAAAAGGAAAAAGCAAAAGATCTTTTCCCTGCTTTTATTGTTTGTTCCATTACTCGAATTCAATTCACTTTTCAAATCTCAATTCAAAAGTTTAAGCTATTACGTGAGGTCCCAATTTATGATTTATATTATTCTCTAACTCATCCCTTCAAGTGAAAGCTCTTTGGGCTTAAAACTTGCACATGTTCACTACTGTCTTGTGCTTAATTTTACCAAATAAAATATAGGTAGTGAGATTCTAAGTTGTGATTGCCTGGTCAACAAGGCTCTAATGTCATGTCACAGAACAACCTCAACCTAAAAATTTAAGTTGTTAAGTAAGGTCTCAAGATATGATTTATATTAGTCTCTAACATAATATAATAGTAATTGACCAAAATTGAAATTCACATTATCCAAACATAGGTAGTCTTACCTATAGTTAAGTTAATTCATGACTATGTCTGACTATGTTGATGATGATAATCACTAAAATAGAATTTTGAGCAAAGTAGTAATGTTTTGATAAAATAGAGGGAATTGATTTTTATCCTTATATTTTATAAGCTTCATATTAGTTTAATCACTCTTAATCTATCTATCTTTATATTTCAAATAATTATTCAATATATCCTTCTAGTTCATATTTCTATACAAACTTATAAAAAGACCCTCACTTGAGAAACTCAAAGCCCCACCCTAATAAAAATAAATGAAATTTTAAGAGCATGAATTGTAATGTGGTGTTAAAATTTATAATACTTTTTTTTAATAAATTATGTTAGGTATAAGTTTCTCACGTGAAGGTATTTTTACTAGTTTGGATGAGAATATCTAATAAAAAGATAGATTTTCAAATAATCATGTCAAAACTCGTTTTGACCCCCAACTTTTCAAACAATTCTAAAAAAAGATCTAAAATAACATTTCCTGTAAAATTTCTCATTTTTTTTATTTTGTATTTTAGCATTTTTAGGGTTTAGGGTTTTGACCCCCAAGTATTTGTTGTATCAAGGTTATACAACATAAATCTAGATTAACCATTTAACAAGCAAAGTATTAAGAGTAAATAAGATAACAAATACAAAACATGTTAGTATCAAACATTAAAGTCCATGTTGAGTTTATACTATACTTATTCTTACACCATTAGTGTAACCTTTTCACCTTGACATAATAAACTTAGCTAAACATAATGAAGAAGAGAAACATAAATGAACAAGATAAGAACATAAATAAGATATAAGTTAACTAAGTAAAGGAAAGGAAATGAAAAATATAAACAAGAGATTAATATAAGCAAAACTTCAGCATTACAAAAATATAAAGAGAGACAGCAAGAACATGATCCTGATCTGAAAACTAAGATGCCTAAATGCATGGAAAATGCCTCCTTTTATAGGCCAAAATTTGGAACTATTGATTGATGACTAATTGTTGAGTGGGTGGCCACATCTTGACTTGATGACAATCCTTATCTTCTTGTCTGAACAAAACATCATTGATAATGTCAACAATTGAACAGATTTTTGTCATGAAAGTTCTAGGAAATTATCTCAGCTTTCAAAAAAAAAAGAATCGGTGCATTTGGACTTCTAGAACTCGAGATAGGGGTTGAACACTGAACAATGTCTGAGTTGTAGGACAAATTATGACTTCTCCGTTGTTGCTAAGATTTGGACTTCCAAACAGCAGAATTGATCTTGCATTCCTCATGAATGTTTTAGGCCCATGTCTTAGCTTTCTAGCCATATAAACCAAATTAAAATCCAAGATCTACAACTCCAGATATGAGACAATGACTGAACAATGTTCCAGTTTGAACAGAACCAGCATCTCTTTTCTAAGCTTAACCCTTTCTTTATCTTCTCAATTTCAATAGTTAAACTCATCCATCAATCCTTTGATTTATGTAATAGGCTTGCATTTAAGATGAACTTTTACCTTGAATTTAAGGTATCTTATAGTATCAGACTTCTTATTATAAAACATGCTTTAGTTAAGAAGTTATTGATACTTCAAGTGCAAAATGATGATATAAAACCTTGATAAAAATGCACTTTTAAGTACTAATCAATCACTATTGAAATTGAATTGCACCATAACCCACAAAGCCTTTATCGAATAACCATAAACACCTGAATCACCAACTCGGTCTCTCTAAGCACATGCCCTACCATTTGACCAAAACCAAAGATAATCTCTATTCATTGACCATTCTTCAAACCATCATCAATCCAAAACCTCTATGACAACCTCTTCTCTTACCGCCAACATCAAATCAGCAAGTCATCTCCCTTATTCATATATGATTTCTTTTTTCACCTAAACCCCTTGTTTATGACCCAAACCAAATAGCCATGTGTTTACCATAATTTTAACATGTGCAATAACAATAGCAAGATACAAGGTGCTGGTATTTGATGAGAAAATAATAGGAAGATGGCCTAAATGAAAAAGAGGCTCACTTTCCCTTAGTGGTTGACAGTGAGTAACATTGTCGTACGTGTATAATGTCATGGTGATCATCCTTTTGGATCAAATTTAGGTGTAGAAAGAACAAGAAATTCCTTTTCTTTTATGGTTTAAGGGTTTGGAGTCGCCACCTAGTGTTATAGTTATTAAAAACCCTAACTAGTCTGTAAAGTCTGTATACGGGGAATGGTTGTGTATAAGGCAAATAATATCACCCCTATAACTCTCTTCCTGATGTAAGATGTACTGTTCATTTGTCTAATTATTACTAAGGCTATGTTGTATTTTTTTAACAATTGATTTGTCTATTGGTTAAAGTAGATTCACCTTAGTAAGGTGGACCTTGACTTTATAGGTCAAACCTATCCATTCTAAAGCTAAAATATATTTTATATTTTTATTTCCCTTAATACTAAGAATATTTCTTACATATAAGTTTGTAAATCCTGGTATTAAAAATAAATAAATAAATTTTTGTTTTGTGTTTTTGAAAGTTGGGCCAAATTCTAATGGATATTTACAAACTAGCTATAAAATCCATTAAATGATTTTTCTTAAAAGAAAAAAGAAAAAATATTTTTTTTTCCAAAAATATGCATGAAAATTATCTTAGAGTTTAACCAAATGCAATTTAAAACATAAAATCTATTTTGTTTTGTGTTTTTTAAAGAAGGATCTTTATTGTTCTTCTATTTTTTAAAACTGGTTTATTTAATATTGGAGAAGTGTCTTACATATAACTTCATAATCCTAAATATTAAATATAAAAGGGTATAAATTATATAAAAGACCCAAAATTAATTGCAAAATAGTCCTTCAAACACCTAAAAATTAATTAACATTAAACTAAGGTGTGTCTGGAAAAATACAAAAAAAGAGAAAGAAAATAAGGTTGTGAAAAATGTGTTAGGTCATGTTTGCTAAACATGTTTTTAGCTAAAAAATACATGTTTAAAAATTTCTTTAAGGGCATGTTTTCTAAACGTGCCATAAAGACCCAAAAATATATTTTTTTATTTGATAAATTTTGGCTTTGCTAAATGTGGTCTTAGGCTTTAAAGGCTTAGTCCAGTCATATGGACAGGCCTCCCAACTTGGCCCAAGACATAGAAACACAACCCTTGATCAAAATAGAGTTTGCAAAGATTAAATGGTGGTTTTTGGTTGAATATTCTCAAGAACGCGAAAAACATAATAAGAACCTATAAATTAAATCAAAGCTAAAGACCAAGTTGCATCGAATCACAGACATAAAGAGCTATACCATGTAAAATTAAACCTGAAAGACTTATTTAAAGGGAATAATATGCCAAATATTTCAAGAATCAAACCTAACAGCCTCAAACATAAACCTACATCTATAAAGGGATTAATGATCAACTGATCCAAACAAGACCTTGTATGGATTAATTGGAAGAAGAGAACACTCATATATATGCCCAGGCTTCGATCAAAACACTCAAGGCAAGCCCATAACTTTAGTTTGCAAGAAATTAAAATGGCAACCTTTGAACACAAAACCTAGAAACCTAGAAAACTCAATCATTGCTTTAAACCTATAAAATGACCAAAAACACAGAAAAAAAAGCCTAAACTCAACAAACCTTAGCTTAAGCACACTCATACTAACTTTCTTGAACTATTAAAGCCTTAAGAAAACAAAGAAAGAATGTTGTCGCGGGGCGACGTCGAATGGGGCGCTAACCCTCCTGAGAGGTATTAAGAAAGGAAAAAAGGTTTTGGGTATGATCATAAAATTATGATTATAAGATTCAAGAGTCATCACCTAGTATTAAGTTTACTACGAAACCTATAGCTTGTGAGAGTCCGAGTAAGGAACTGGTTGTGCAAGGGGAATATGTATCACCCTTATTGCACCCTATCTAAGGTAAGCTATATTATTGTTTGATTGTTTTTCTAGGTCAAGTTTCTATTCTTTGGTCTTATCTAAAGTTCAAGGTAGATCTCCCTTCGTGATGAAGTCTTTACCTTATCAGGTTAAATCCTAACCATTCTAAGGTCTAAATGTTAGCATTGCATTTATTTATTTATATTTTTTGTTTTTATGTCTTTAATATCTAAGGGTATACTCTATTGTGTGATTTTACACCCTCAGCTATAAAAATCTATAGGTAAACCCTAACACTTTAAATATAAAGTGAACAAAATGATTGGTAAAGGGTTTTTGATATTTTAGTCAAACCCTAATGGATAACCATAAACTAGTTACGATATCCTCTCTCTTTCTTTTGCATTTTTAAAACATGATAAAGATGTAATTTTTGTTGTTCTTTTATTAAAATATGCTTGGAAAACTTTTAGAATTTAGCCATATGCATGAAAACAAAATATTTTTTTATTTTTTATTTTGAAAGAGGAAATTTGATTTTTTTTAAAAAAATTAGAAACATTTTGGAGAAAACCAGGTATTTTAATACCAGATCTATATCTTATAGTGTAAATATACAACCCAATATTATGCAAAATTGGTAGAAAAACATGCTAGAAAATCACAAATTTTTTGAAAGGACTTTTGAATTTTTTGAATTTTTTTTATTTTTTAAAAATATTATATATTGTTGTTGTTAAACATAAATTAGGTTAGACCTGACTCGACCATCTAGGCTCTGTTGAAATGAGTCCAGCTCAACTCAGTCGGGTTAGGCCGACTGGCAGCCCATCATACTCTTCTTCCCCTTTTTTTAGGGTGGACTGGACCCAGCCCAACCAACTGGGCTGGGCTAAAACAGGTCCAGCCCGATTCAGCTTAGTCATTCGCCCAACCTAGTGACTACACTAGTGAATAGTAGAACATGAATTATAATTCATGTTCCACTATTCATATGCAATATGTGAAAGAAGAAGACGAGGGAGAAGAAGAATAAGAGATGGGAAAGCTACCTAGCGTGGAAGGAGTGGCCGACTGGTCTTGTTGTTGACTGGTGGTAGAGTCGTTGGTGGGCGGTGTTGGCTGTTAGAGGGAGAATAAGGAGGAACAATCAACGTGGTTGGAGCTACTGCTGCTACCATTGCTGAAGAAGGAAGAGACTAAAATGGTGGCAATTGTCGGTCTGCTAGAGTTTTTGTCGCTATTGCCGGTGATTAGAGGTTAAAGGTGCAGGGTTTGTTGCTAGTCTAAGAGGAAGGAGACACTGTCATGGTTAACTGTGTAGGGGAGAAAGGAGGAGCTCATAGTAGCTACTCCTATTGCCAGTAAAGAAATGGAGTAGCTAGGGTGTTAGGCCACTGATGGTCATGTCGTTGGTGAGGTGATGGTGGCTGAAGAATCCAAAGTCACAATAATAAAGAAGAAAGAATGATAATGCTAGATAAAATATTAGGGGAGAGACTGGTTTTTTTAATCACATTTGGACCCGAATATATTCCCTCTCAGTCCATGAAATCCACCCCTATTTACAGGGGGTGAAAGAGGGACATTTTATCTTTGATTGTGCCAAATCTTGGCTCTTGATTCAACCCTAAAGAATCCCAACCGTTGGCTCAAAGTGACCATCATGAACTGTCAATTTTGTTAGTTGAAGGCTAGTTGGGTTAGTCACTTTGGGCAACGCTGCGACCGCCATAGTGTCAATCAACCAGAAAGGACCATACTTGGGTGTAGTTAGATGTTTAGCCATTGTTTTTTATTTATCTTTATTTGATGTAGATAATGATTTGATAATAAATCATTTTAAGGAGAGAGAAAGAATGATGCAATTTAAGGAACAATAAGAGATGCGTTAGAGGTTTCAAATGGTCTAGTGACAAGACTTATGGCTAGCTACGAGGTTTAAAGAGAAAGACTTCTTCAAAACTCATGATTGGAATAAGATGGACTTCAATAAGATATAAAATAATAAAGTACATGCCTTAACTAATTTAATTCATGTTCAAGAAGGGCTTGTAGATGAGCATTTAGACATTACAAAAAGATTGGAATAAGAAAATTCAAATTTGCCAATTTTGACCTTTCACTATTGTTTTCTTCATAATTATATCTATATATTTTTTTAATTTGATTCATATTTCATTGTAAAGTTACATCCATATCTTTCCATTAATATATGGCATGACTTCTAATTTATTAAAACAAAATAGAAGCATGCGTTTGAAGTTGAGTTTCAATTATGCTAACATATTACAAAAATTACTTTAGTCTTATTTAAATAACTGGGATATTGTTTTATTTATTTTTTAGTAATTATTAGGCCTTTTAGAGATATTAAAGTCCTTACTTAAATTTGAGTTTATTGGATTATTATTATTTACTAGGTTTATCCATATTCATTAGAGATAACTTATTAGACTTAGAATTCTTTCAAGTATAAATACTCTTCTGTAGAGAATTTTTGAAAAAAAAACGACTATTTTTAAGAAAGAAATTGACATTCTTGCTATGTTTTATATGGTTGAGTAATTTGCATACTAAGTTTTTTATTGAACTTACAAACTCATCGAATGATTGATCAAATTCATTGTAATTTTATACTACTTGTTTGCTTCTCTTTATAGGCTTAGGGTGGGAGCTATCATTGCATATAACTTTGGTTTTTCAAGGCAAGTTCTTATTGGGTCAAGTTGTGAACCATTCAAATTTTATTTTAGCGTATGTTGAGAGGTGTCCATAAAAAATGGTATCAGAGCTTGTGCTATTATAAGGTTATATCCTTTCAATCATGAATTTGTGTTGTTTCTCGAATTTGTTTTCTTCCTAGTTTCAACTAGGGTTTTATTTCTTAAAAAAAAAATTCTATTTTTCTCTTATTATTTCAAAGTTCACATCAAACCCTATATAAAAAAAAATCATCTTACTTAAATTCTTGATTTTATCAAACTCGTCAAAGAAAAAATGTGTTCTTTTTTATTATTATTGAAATGTAAGTATTATAGATCAATAGTAACAAAGCTGAAAACCAGCAAGTCAAATTTACAAGCATGTACAACTTAACGAACAAAAAGGAACAGGCTCCCAAAATGAACGTAACAGACAAGAATTTACAACCAAAGAGACCAAAAGGAACATGCTCATGAACAAAGGTGTCAGGTCGAAGCCTTAATAGCAAAAGTGGTTGTCGATTAACCAACAAAACTAAGCAATAAGAGAAAAGCATCACTGCCCAACAAACTAGACGAAGTCAATTTCCAATAGAAGGATAGCCAAATGACCTAGAGGATCAACAATCATGTTCAAAATAGCAGAGGAGGCACATCAGCATGTCTACAACAAGTAGGATTTCTAGTGGGAAAGCAAAGCATCCAGCATAACAAGGAATACTGGATAGTCGAAGGCAGCAAAAGCAATACCCATCAAAACCGACCACCATTAGCAAACTAATGACAGAGATGTCACTAGGAGGTAGCCCATAAGCAACAAAACAAACACAACCAGGCATTGCACCTACTGCAGCAACACAATAAATCAGCATATGACCAGGTCACTACTAGACATAGCAAGGCCAACGGACAACAGCAAGGCTCCTCCACTGAGAGGCAAACATCTATGAACATGCACCATAACAAACAAATAGCAATGGACCAGCAGCTGGAAACCAACCCACAAACAACAAGTTGAAAGCAACAAACCAAACTGATTAGTTAGAGCAACCTAAAGATCTAGAAGCCATCTTCAAGAAGCTGAGCACACAAAATTGTATAAAGCAGCACACAAAGCTAGAGTGGTCACTACTAAGACAGACTCCATCCAGCACTCTCCATTAAGAAGTGAGCAGCTATGAGGAAAGGCCCCCAGACTTCCCTCCAATAACTAAACAACATCACAGTAGAAGCAAGCAACATAGCACACTACAACAGTAAGCCAAGCAAACTGTTTGGATCTAGCATTAAGAAATCTTGTTCTTGATTAAACTTGATCTTAATCTTCTATCTTTCTTGATTTTTGCCTATAGTAAAAAAAAAAATCTTGTTCTTGCCGAATTATGGATAAAAAAAGAGGAAAAATTGAAGGAAAAATTCTAAGAATTGGTTGAATTGACAAGTTAGGTCATCATGGAATACAAGCCTTTGAATGATATTGAGTCATTAAAAGAAAAACTAAAAGGAACCCCTCATTAGAGGTTACAAAGATTCCAAATAACATGGAAATTGAAAAATTTTAGATTATCTAATGCCTTTTTCAAAAGACAAGTTCATTGAAGTTTGAGTTAGACATAACAAATATAAACTCTGCTAAAATCAAATGCTACCACCCTATGAATCCTTTTTGAGATGGAATGAAAGATGAGTATTAGTAAAAAAAGGCAATGGAAATCCCAATCATCACTGACACCTACCCTAGATTCAAAATTTTTAGTTAAACTCTTATGGTTATCAAGATGACCTAGCATACAATGTCATCATAAAGAGATATCTCTTTCAAAAGATCAGTGTTGCCATTAACACTGAATACCTAGTCATGAAATTCTTGACTGAAAGGGATATAATCATAATGTGAGGAAATTAAATACTCTTATTGATCCATTTTCTCTTACTTGAAAAGGAAATAGGCAATTGTTATTGAAGACCATGAAACTCAAATGAAATAAAACAAGAAAATATAGATAAAAATGGTCGAAATATTATCAAATGCAATGCTTAAAAAAGATAAGTCCGAGTGTATCACCAAAATAAGGCCCGCCCTAAATCTTAACAAAAAATTACACCTTCGAGCTTCTTAAAATCCAAAGCAACAACAAATATGCCTCATATTAGCTTGGATATGGCCAAACATAGGCTAAATGTGAACCTAAAAGTCTTCAATGTATTGAAAAAAAGAAGATGATTTAAGAGGGATGACAAAAGGCTCTGAGGACAGCTAGACAAGTTTCTTAAGGTGAAATCCATTTAAAAAGTGATGTGCCATATGAATGGCTCACCAACATGTTCATAATGAAAAATGGATAAAGAAAAATAGTAGATGTGTAGACTTCACCAATTTCAATAAATTCTATCTAAAAGGACAATATTTTACTCTCCAAAATCACATGTTAGTGTATTCCATAACCAATTTTGAATTTCTACACTATTTAGGTGTAAACACTTGACACCATCATATCCCAATGCACTTAGATAACCAAGAGAAAACCTTATTTATCACCAATTAAAGGGCGCGTTAGGATTGGCAATGGTAGTGTTTACTCTTTAGGTTTGGAGACACTATTTATATAGATCATAACTTTAGATTTTCATGAATCATAAGAGTTTAAAGTATATAATATCATAAAAGGAATTAAATATGTGACAAAGGCATTGAGTGAAGTTGATAAAGGATTATGACCGCGTAATTGATTATCACTTAAGAAAGGCTAATGTGGTGGTTGATGCCTTATGTTGAAAAGGTAAAGTTGTGGTAAGTCATGTGAGGTTATTGTAGTGAAAGGAACTAGTAGAGCTATAGAGAATCAATTTGCAATTGAGTTTAAGGCATGAGGGATCCTTGATAACCCAAATTAAAGTTTCTTTTGTGCTTTAAGATAAGGTATTAAAGGCCCATTGGTTGGATGTAGATGTAGGGAAGATCATAAAGAAGGTGAACCAAGGGGTTGAAACATATTTTCATGTTCTAAATGATGGATTAATGGTAATAAGTAGATAAATTTACTTGCCAGATGACAAAGCCCTTAAGGAGGAAGTGCTATAAGAAGCCCATGAATCCAAGTTTGTAGTACATCCTAAGAGTACAAGATGTATAGGGGTTTGAAAGAGTTTTATTAGTGATCTAACATAAAAAGGGAAATAGCAGAATTTATGGCAAAGTGTGGGGTTTACTAGCAAGTGAAGGTAAAATATAAAAAACCTACTGGAAAGTTGCAACCATTGTTGCTTCTAAAATGGAAATGGAAGGATATCACCACGGATTTTATATCAGGATTACCCAGGGGAAAAAAGGGTAACAATGCTATATGGGTTATTGTAGATCGTTTGACAAAATCTGTCTTGTTTTTATCAGTAAAGATGACAGATTCAGTAAATAAATTACCAAGTATTGCATTTCACATATAAATGGATGGTTAGTCAGAGAGGACTATTTAGATTCTCAAAGACCTTTTAAAGTCATGTGTGCTAGAATTTGGAGGGAATTGGGAGAATCTCTTGCCTTTAATGGTTCACGTATAACAACAATTATCAAACCATTATAAGGATGACTCTTTATGAAGCTTTATATGGTAGGAAATGTTGAACTCCAGTTAATTAGGAGAAAGTTTGTGATTGAAAGCGTATTTGGCCTGAATTGGTACAAATTACTATAGAAAATGTAAGGATCGTAAAGGATAGAATGAAGGTAGCTCTGGATAGACAAAAGAGTTATGCAGATAAAAGAAGAGGCCCTTTGAATTTAATTTTGGAGATAATGTATTTTTGAAAGTTGAACCTTGGAAACATATGTTATGAATTGGTGTGGAAGGAAAGTTAGCATAAGATACATTGGGCCATTTAAAATTGTGAAGAGCATTGGGTATGTAGCACACAAGTTGGCGTTGCCCCCACACTTGGCCAAAATTCATAATTTATTTCATGTCTCATTGCTACAAAAAGGAGTTTAAAGGGTTCAAACAAGAAATTTTAAATTTTAAAAGAGTTGTTTGAGCTTAAAGAAGTATTCTTGGAAGCTAAAAAATGGAAGAAGATGGAGTGAAGGAAAACTTGGATTTTCTTACTAAATTCCTTTTTAATTTTTTGAAGTTAAGAGGTAAAAAAATTGTTCAAAAGCTAATTTAAAGTTGTGATAGGGATTGTTGTGATTTTTGTAATGTAAGGTATTATGGAAATTTTGAACTTAAGATAGGTTGTTTAAATTGATTGTGTTTATGTTTGAAACGTGTTAATGTGGATAAAAAAGAGTTGGGAAATGTATTAATTGAAAAAATTAAAAAGAAAATAAACCTCCATCATGAACAAGGTTTCGCCCAAAGCATGGGGAAAGGGTTTGAATTCATTTCATTTAATTGACAAGAAAATTGGTTTGTATGGTGTTCTTTTATATAAAATACTAGTGGGTAAAGTGCTAACTGTAAAAATTAAAAAAGAAAACCACACCCTTTTTTATAAAGTAAGTTTCGGCCTAGGGTGTGGATAGGGGGTTTAAATTTATTTTTTTTATGAAATTGCTATCAAATTGTGTTGTTATTGTGTTCTTGCCTAAAAGTAAATAGGCAATGTATCAATTATAGAAATTTGAAGAAATTTATACCCTTTTTTGTTGAATATGGTTTGACCAAATAGAGTAAAGAAGAATTGGAATTTTTTAATTGAAATGACTTAGAATTTATGTTAATTGATGATAATGGAAGTAAAGGAAATATAAGCAAGAAATTAAATTGTAAGAAAACAAAGAAAATACAATTCCTTTATTAAATAAGGGTTTGGTTTAGATTTTGTAATAGAGATGAATTAAATGGGTTAACTTTTCATGATAATTGAATTAAATCATGTTTAAATAAGTGTAAGATGAATGATTTAGATGCGTAAAAGTTGAACCCTTGAGTTTCAATAAGTATAATTTTGTCAAAATGGCCCTAAAAGAGAAAGAATAAAGTATCATAGTCATGCATGTGATTATTGTAGAAATATATTTTTGTAGACATATTTGTGTTGTATTATTGATCATTAATCAAGATGAAATAAGAGGTTAATTAAGGATAATGTTGATGGTCATTTGACCAAGATTGATAATGAGAGAATTAAATGATTACAATTTGATTGTTATGAAATATAAATGCAATAAATAAAATTATGTTATCTTTGAATCCACGTATGGATCCATAATTAATGAAATGATGGTAATATGATAATCTTATTTTGACAGGGGATATTGTTATAGTTAAACCCCAGGGTGTTTGGAAGTGTAGGATCAACACACTAGATAGGTAGGTATTCTACACTTTGATTTATTTAATTGTTTCACTTAAATTATGTTAACTGCAATTTTATTAAAGGTAAGATTCATGAATAATAAATGGAAGAATAATGTGGAAGAAAAGAAGGAATTGTGAATTTGATTAGTTGTCCAAGGTAATTTGAAAGCTAATGATTATCAATGTGATACATTGAAATCAACACTAACTTTAATAAGAACTTGATTAGTCATTCTAGGATATGAAGGCTAATGATGTCAATATGATTATATTAACATTAGCATGCAACTAAAAGAATAGTAAGGAAAATGTTAAATGGAATTTGATTAGCCTTTCGGGTCATGAAGTGATATCAGTATGATTATATTGGTATCGACATTTATATGGAATTGATTAGCCATTTCAGGTTATAGAGGCCAATGATGCCAGTGAAGTTACATTGGTGTTGGCATTATTTGGAATTTGATTAGCTATCCAGGAAGTGGATGCTAATGATACTGGGAAAAATGGTATTAGCATATCCTTGATTAGTCATCATTGTGATGATGACTAATAATATCGATTTGGAATTGATATTGGTATTGATTTGGATGGCCCAAATTATCGGTGACAAAGGATATCAAGATGTTTAATATTGAAATTTTAATTCATGTGTAAGGATGTAATGGAAAGAAAAAGATTTATTACATTGGATTATAAGATGCAATGATTTACACTTTTTGTTATTGAGGTCAAAGTGTGTGTGTGTTTGCTTGCATGTTCATCTTCCTCAAGATATGACTAGCTCTTTAGTTGAGGCTGTATTTATTTTGCTATATATTATGTCAAACTTTCTCTAAATAGAAAACTAATGTAATTGTTAATTAATGTATAATGCAAATTTATTGACACGATCAAAAGATTGATGTCTTATCCCAAGTGCAGAAGTGTCGAAGTAATAAATAATCTGGCAAGACCGGGGTCGAACCACAGGGAGGTGAACTATAAAATTATAAATAAAAGAAAAGATTTGAAGAGAGCTTTGAGATGTGATAATGATGTAAGGATTTAAACAAAGATAAAACAATTTTCAAGGTTAGAGGATCCATTAATGATATTTCAAATAAGTATAGTATAAAATCTTTTTATTACTTGACTGGAAACCACACACAAAAGAGGTTTCAATCAGATTATAAATTGTTAACATGATTACATTAATTATCATATTTGAGTAATGTCAATACTTGTAAATATTATCAGGTATTCATGGTGATAACTTATGTTAACAACAAATCAAGTTCCTTTCATAGCTCAGGTGTCGGTTATACCATACAGTTGGCTATGAAAGGATCAATTATTTGTTATACCAAGGGTTGTTCAACACAAATCTAGATTAACCATTTAACAAGCAAGGTATTAAGAGTGAGTAAGATAACAAATACAAAACATATTAGTATCAAACATTAAAATCCATGTTGAGTTTACACTATACTTATTCTGACACCATTAGTGTAACCTTTTCACCTTGATATAATAAACTTAGCTAAACATAATGAAGAAGAGAAATATAAATAAATAATATAAAAACATAAGTATAGTAAAGGAAATGACAAGCATAAACAAGAGATTAAGGAAAATATAACATATAATAAAACTTAAACATTACAAAAATATAAAGAAAGAAATAAAGAGCATGATCTTGATCTGAAAATCAAGATGTCTAAATGCATGGCAAATGCCTCCTTTTATAGCCCAAAATTCAGAACTATTGATTTAATGACTAATTATTTAGTTGGTGGCCACTTCTTGACTAGTAACAATCCTTATCTTCTTGTCTATAGAAAACATCATTGCTAATATTAGAATTTGAACAGATAGTCTTCATGAACATTTTGAGAAATTATCTCAGCTTTCCAACAAAAAAAGAATGAGGTCATTTGGACTTCTAGAACTCGAGATATAGGCTGAACACTAAACAGTGTTTGCCCTGCAGGACAGATTCCGACTACTCTGTTGTTGCTACAATTTGAACTTGAAAACTATCCTTTTGAATCTTGGACTCTCATGAAAGTTTTAGGCCTATGTCTTAGCTTTCTATCCATACAAACCAGACCTAAATTCAAGTTCTACAACTCCAGTTATGATCCAATAACTTAATGATGTTCCAATTTGAATTCAACCAACATCTCTATTCTAAGCTTAGCCCTTTCTTTGTCTTCTCAATTTCAGTAGTTAAACTCATCAATCAATCCTTTGATTTATGTGATAGGCATGCATTTAAAATGAACATTTACCATAAATTAAAGGTATCTTATATTATCAGACTTGTTATTATAAAACATGCTCTAGTTAAGGAGTTATTGATACTTCAAGTGCAAAATGATGATATAAAACCTTGATAAAAATGCACTTTTAAGTACTAATCACTTATATGTATGCATTTTTAATTCGTGTCTTTTCATATAAATATTTAGATAGTGTTTAATTAAGTATTGTTAATTTAAAGAATTTAAATTTGTCTCAATGCATGATTATTAATGTCTAATCTCTAAATTCTATGATTTATATCTAATTTTATGCTTGAGAAATGACATGTTAATATGCTTTGGAAGTTGTATTCATAGTATTGCTTGGTGTAATTATGATTTGAGATGATTGGATCAAGTGGTTGGATAAAGAGTATCGTAGTGTAATGAAACAAGTCGATAACTTGGGATGTCATTATTGCAAGGGGAAACTTTGCTGAAATTTCAATAGAAAATAAAAACTAAAATCCTAGTATTTTCCATATGAAAGTGTGCATCTTGTCCTATAAATTTGAGATTATTACAAAACAAATTAATGATCCCTCTCGCACATGTCTAGATCTTGTCCATGCATCGCTTTAGAGCTTATGTGCAATGCCTATCCATGTCGAGCTGACAATGTTCATAGTATTTTCAAGTCATCAAGTAATTTATTGCTTGGTTAATGTGGCAATATTGATAAATGTGATTGTATATATGCAGGATGTATGAAAAGATTCCTACTCTTTTCTTTTAGAGATTTTAAATGTCTCACCATAGTTGATCCAAAGTTACATCATACTTCCTCAACAAACTAAAATAATAATAATAATAATAATAATAATAATAATAATAATAATAGCATCATGCACATGAATAGTTCTAAATAACCAAAAAAAACTTTTTGATCTATATACAAACTACACTGCCTATAAAATGGGTTTGTTTCCTAACCCTGCGCACAACTTCTCCTCAATGATTAGTCACTAGAAATACTATCATCTTTCTCTTTACTAGAAAAATACTATCATATTAACCCCACAACAATCCAAACAAATATTTTTCATTTTTGCATACCATATGCAAGTCACCCCTAATAACCAAATCCCTAAAGTACTACTTCTATTAATAAAGATATAAACATCTTTGTTTTTTAACCATCTTTCTCCTTCTCAAGAAACTTTGTAACTTTAAATTGAATAAACTATTAACATCATGAACTCCGTAAGCCCTCGTTAAAATATTTTGAAATATTAAAATTTAACCCAGAGATAAAGAGGGTTAGGCTAATTCTAAGAAAACTTAAATTAAATTAAATGATAAGGAGTGAAATTAAAAGTGATAAAAGATATAGAACAAATTTTTAAAAGAGAAAATAAATGAGGATAAAAAAAAACAATTGAACCATATAGGGTCAATATGTAAATAAGAAAAGTTTAGTTATAAATACCCCATTCCTTCCTCTTCAAAGCTCGAAGTACATAAAAAAAGAAAGACAAGGGAAATCTTCATTTCACTTCATCTAATTTAGAGGGAAATCACTAAAATTAACAAGGTTTGTGTGAGATTAAGGTACCAAGTAGGGGAAACTTCATCTAAGGAAGAAATTAGCAAGATTAAGTGAAAGAATTGTGAGAGTTAGAGAGAGAAAGAGGCTGGATAGGAGGAAGAATTAAGATGAGTCAAAAAATTTTAACTGATTGAGAATTGGCTAGATTTACTTTATCACTAGGTAAAAGGCTTACACTTGAATATGCAAGTCTAATTGAATTCGATCAAGAATTGATGCTTTATAATAATGAATTTTGTGTTAGGGTTCTTAGGTGGATTTTAGGGATATTGAGAAATTATTGTGAAATGATAAATTTGAGTTAATGTAGAGTTGAAATAACCTAAAACCATGAATAATTAGGGACAAATTTGAAGTGTTGGGTGGTATAAGGTGTCGACCATATTATGCTTAGGAAAAGGGAGTTTGGTTAATTTAATGAGCATGTTGATTTTAAAGAAATTGATATGTGTTAATGTATAAATGAAGGTTTATAATGGAAGATGTACATTTTATCTTAATTTATGCTATTGTTAGTATGAATTGTGAATTGGGTTGATTGGTTTTAAGAGGTTACATTTAGTGATGTTACATGATATATAGCACGACAATGGCAATGATTGTTTTGAGTTATGAGAAGTCAACTAGAAACGTTTGGTTGTTCATTAAACCCGTAGATAAAAATTGGACAATTTTGTCTCTGAAATTCCAAATGAGATTAGAGCATGAAAATAGTAAAATTTGGGATAGGTTCCTTCATAGAAGTTATAACTAGAGATGTTATCTTTCCAACAGAACTAAACTTGTTTAATTCAGAGTTCTAAAACTTCATAAATGGGTAAACATCTAAGGGGAGGTCAAGCTGGGAACTATATTGGATAGTTTCAGCGAGTTACAATAATGGGTAGTTCGGGTGTGTAAATGGCGGAATTTAGCTTCCCTCCTTTCATTAAAAAAGTAGTTCTATATCTTAGCTTTTTAAGCAAACAAACTACATTAAAAAAAGAACTTTATAACCTCAATTATGATTTAAATAAAGAACAATGTTCTTGAATGATTAAATTAAGTTGGCTGGAAATTAGCTATTTCTACTTTGTTTATAAATTGTTCTTAAGTAAGACCAAATTGGTAGAGATTGTAAGAATGAAGTTCATGTCGACATGTATGTGCATTGGGATTTTAATTTTTTTTTAATTTTTAGAAGTAAACTAAGAAAAAGGATTGAATGAGAAATTGAAATGGAAATTCAATGAAACTTAAATTGTAAATGATGGATTAGTTGAAAGAAATCAACATAGAATGTGCATTGAGTGATAAATAATGTGGTATTCTTGTTAATACAGGAGGAGCCGTGGGAGCTATGCAGCATTAGGGAGGTACTACTAGAGTGTCGACAACATGTAATTCTAATTCATTTCATTATTAGAAATGTTAGTTCCTTGTGATTTTGTATTACTTGCAAATATGATAATGAATAATAAAATGAAAAGAAATATCTAGATATACTTGATTAGCTATTCCGGATTAGAATAGTTAATGATATCAATGAGATTATATTGATATAAGAATTTACATTTAAATTTGATTAGTTACTCCGGTTATGAAGGCTAATGATGTTAAAGGATTTTTGACATCGACATTGTCAAATGATGAATTAAGATCTTATAACGGACTTGATTAGCTAATTTAGGTTGGGAATAGTTAATGATATCAATGTGATTAGATTGATACTTGAATTTGATTAGCTACTCCTAGTATGAAGGCTAATGATGTCAATGAGACCTTGACATCAACATTTCTAAGAGATGAATTTAAATATTATGATGGACTTGATTAGCTATTCTGGATTGGAAATAATAATGATATTGGTGGGTTGTATTGATATTGGTAATTGTAATGAAATTGATTAGTCAATTCTAGTAAGGAAGACTAATGATACTATAAGGTCCATTAGTATTAGCATCACCATCCCAGATAGTTGAGGAGGAGAGAGTACATGATTGGCTATTTTTTTAAAAAAAGAGGATAAGCTAATAATATCAATGTGGACATCTTAATATTGGCATGTACACTAAAAATACTGATTAGTTATCCAGGAAGGTGATAACTCATAATACCAATGAGTTGGTGTCAACATCTTCTTGAAAATCCATCCTTAGGCGATGAATTATTATACCAAATGGATATGGTTAATGACATTAAATATATCATTAAATGATGAATGATTGATAGTGAAGTCATGAATAGAATTTTTTTAACTCTATATAATCAAATGTGATATGGGATTAGGGAGAAATGTATAAAATAAGGGAATCATTATTAAAGACTAATTTTTTTAATATTGGGTTGTAATAAAAGGATTAGATATGTTGATATTGTTTCGAATGTATTTATTATTGTTTATGATTACTTCATTTATTGCAATATTTATATTGCATTTTTAGAGCCATCTTATTTACAACAAGATTAGCCATATCTTAACCCATTTTTGTTATCGTAAATTAGAAGTGACATGTATAATTTTAGAATTGCTTGTAATGTACTTAATTATGTAATAACTATGTCAAACCTTTACTTTTGATACATGAATATAAACAAACCCTATTATTAAAATGTTTTCATAATCTTATGCATATGTTTGATTTATATTTTTCTTGAAGTACATAATTGATTACAAATTTTTTTTTTTTTTGAGTTTTTGGGTGAAATAATGAATACTATTGATGTGATTAAGATCCAGAATGATTGGATATTGAATGAAAAATTTAAATTAGTAGTGTAGCATGTCACTTTCGATAACTTATGATCTCCCATTATAAGAGAGACTACTGAAATTTTGATAGATAAAAAAAATTCTCGTGTTTTAATAATTATATTTGTGTTCATTTTGTCCTGATATTTAAGACTATTACAAACTCACACCAAGCTTGGGTAAAGTATTCAACTTATTACATGTTAGAATTCAATGGAAAACCTCCCCTCCTTTTTTATGGTCTATTTGGCTTATGACTGTAGTTTTGATGGTAGTTATAGCTATAATTATGATGTGGTGGTGGTTAGAAATAAAATATGTTTGGTTAAAAGATTAGATGATGTAAAAATTATGAATAATTTGAAAAAAAAATATAAAATCTTGAAAACCTACAAAATGGAGCTTTTAAAAAAAGGTTAGTTATTGGGTTTTTAACTTGGAACCATGCATATCTTACAATCAACTTTTGTTTTACCAAATAGGATTAGTTGGCTTTTTTGTTGAAAAGAAAAACCTATTGTGGATCATGCATACCTCTATAAGTTAACTTTTGAATCAATTATGAATAACATGCATAAAAATTAGTGGATATTTCATTTGAAAGTAAACCATTAGGCCATAAAATGATCTTTAAAAAGAAGATGAGAGCTTATGGAACTATTAACAAATACAAAGAAAAACCTATTGTTAAAGGATTCAAACAACAATAAGGTGTGAATATTTTAACATTTATTCACTCGTGTCAAGAATAACTTTCATAAAAACATATATAGTCATCGCAGATATTAAAAAACTTGAAATACATTAAATGGATGTAAAAAAGAAAATAGCTTTCTTGAATGGTGACCTTAATAAAGAGATGTATATGGAACAATTTAAGGGGTTCATTGTTAATTGATAAGAAAAGAAAGTGTGTACTCTTATTGAATTATTATATGATTAAGACTAACACTTGAACAATGACATGAAGAATTTAACAAAACTATGTAGTCAAATGAGTTCAAAATCAATAAAGTTAATAAATGTGTTTATGTGAAAAACAAAGATAAAGGTTACGCCATTATATATCTAAATGTGGAAAACATGCTTATTTTGGGTAGTAATGATTATATGATGAAGTCTACCAAGAAAATATTAACTAGTAAGTTTTTCATAAAAAACTTGAATGTTGCAGATGTCATACTAGAACTTAAAATGATAAAGCCATTTGATGGATTGATATTGTCTCAATCTCATTATATTGAGGAAATTTTTGATAAATTTTTTATAGGTGACAATAGTATTATGAAAACATCAATGGATATAAATGTTCATATATCAAAAAATAAAGGCAAGGGAATGGACCGATTGTAATATTCTAAGATAATTAGGAGTTTGGTGTATCTTTAAAAACATATAAGAGTTGATATTGCATACTCGTTTATTAAACTAAGTAGATTTACCAGTAATCTGAGTATAACATAATACTCTTAATTAAAGATCATATATATGAGTGAGAAATGTGGTCATTTTTTTAGAATATCAAGAAAGGTTGAATTCTCTAAAACACTTATAAATCAAAGAATTGTTCAAAGACAAAATGAATATAATAGTGAAAACCAAAGGAAGTCACTAGGTACAAAACTATGTAAATATTATTGTCTTGATTTATACAAAAAGATAAATTTCTTAAGGTATCATATTCACTAGTTAGTTGAGCAAATATGATAGGATTTCACTAAGAAATGTTCAAAGTCAAAAGCTACCTACTCCGATGTAGTGATTCACTAAATCAATTTCTTTCTACAAATCTTTGAGTCATTTTTAAATTCGTTAGACAAATTCCATTCATTTGAGGATTATTAAAAATTGTTTAAAACATAGTTAATGGAAACATTTGATGCAAAATTAAAAGTGGGGTGCATTCACTTTTGGAGTTAAAACTTTTTTAAAATTTAATCTTTAACATAAACTCTTTAACATGAAACATTAACATAATTTAAATAATTTATAGGTGAACGAGAAATTGATCTTAAAAACTCTTGGTTAGCATATTTTGGAGAAAACCAAAACCGTTTAAAAACTTGTATCCTAAATAGAAAAGAAATAAGCTTTACTTGTTGTTTATATAATGGGAAGGTGGAAAGTTAAAATAGAGTTCAAAGAAAACCTAAGCTTTTAGAAAGGGGGAGCTAAAACAAAAGTGGGCTTTAGGCTTTACCCCCTCCCCCAACACACACACACACATGTGGCCCAAGCTTGGGCCCAAGCCTGGCCTGGCTTAGCTTATGCTCGAGCCTCGGGCATCAAGTTAGGCTTAAGTCTAGATTTATGTTTATTGTAAAATAATTTTTTGAGCTCTAAAATATTTTTTTTTCCTACTTAATTTTGGGCTTGGGCTTAGTCCATGAAATATTTTTCTTCAGCTCATTATCTTGTCCAGTCTATAGACTAAATCTGATTAGCTTCTTCGGTTTCATTTTTTCAGAACTGATTCTTCATAAACCTCGATAGTTTGGGATAGTTTTTATAGATCTTTAAAACCAAAACTATCAAGACTAATTCTGGTATTATGATGAATAATCAAAGTTGATCATTGAGTGAATTTATTCTAGTATTAATAAGAATTAATTCTTATCAATTTTGGTTCCAAATTTTACTATAAAAAGGGGGTTTTGAAAAGAGTTTTTTTTTCAAGTTTTTCATACTCTTTTCCGACCTTAATTTTTAGTGTTTTATCTTTTGTTTTGAGACTCATTTTCCTCCTAAATTTAGAGCTTAGATTCGGTATTGTTGAGAGATATTTGACTTATATTTTATTTGTTCGTTGATAGTGCATCTAAACAAAATGGTATTGTTGAAATCTTGGTAGGTTTATTGCAAACAATCATCTACACCAAGTGAGGAGTAATAAAGTTTTAAAGATAAATAATTAATTCTTGACAACATTAAAACTCCATCAACTTTAAAGTGCTTTAATAAGTAAATACCTCTTCTAGATTTGTTTAATCAAATATATTAGTATGCATGGATCTTTTATGCATCTTTGAATTTATGCTTAGTATGCATGCTAAGATCTTTATATGTTTTATGTTTATTTGCAAGTTTGACATGATATATGTATGTTTCACATGTTTTTCTATGTTATCTAGTTTTAACTTTAATATTTAATTTAATTATAATACTCATATTGTGATAAAATAAATATAATCCAAGCTTGTGGTTTCAACATTTCCCTTGAACATTTCATTTGTTTAAATTGCTCACTAAACTTGTTTGATATACTTTTTTTTAGTATTAAGCTGGAGGATGAGTTAAAGTAAGGGGAAAAGTTTGCAAGGAACATAAGTTATGCTTATTCTGTCATGGTGTACATCTTGTATCTTGGTGGTGGTGGATCTAAATAATTAGAAAATGTGTTTTTGTTTTATTTAACAAGTCAATAGGCTCTAGGGTTAAATTGTTCAAATATTGATATTGTAAACATAATTTTTTATAACTTGGGTATTTCCTAAAATACTCTATTAATTATTTCATGTAGTAATGTATTTTTACAATTAAAAAAATTAATGAAATTTCCTTTGGTAATGTTACGTGTCAACTCTAATATTATAAGTTCAAATAAACTATATCATTGTTATCATGTCATCATTTAATTATTACATCAAGTCTTTATTAATAAACATTCAAATTCCACATGATTATTACAAAAGATTTCACGCATTGATATAAAAATAATAAATTTAGACACATAAATTTATAAAGTATAATTAAGTCTTTGAATTAAAAAAAATAATTATATAATCAATGTCTCAAATTTTAGCTATTTTACAATGTAGTGCTTAAAGTTTTATTTATTTTGAATATGTTCTTAAATTTTAAAACATGACAATTAATTGAAATTTGAAGTGTGTTTTTTTGTCAAGTGATGACATTTTATATGATTATATGGATCCTGTATCTTCTTATTTTTATTCCATAAAATAATAAAAATGTAATCACCTAAAAATACTTAACGTATATTTAAAACTTTATCTATATAATTAACAAAAAAAAAATGATGATGAAAAGGAAAGCCCATCAATATCCACTGTGATCACCACTACCCAAAAGAAAACGAGAATCCGACGGTGCAGGTAGAAGCATCCGCGGAAACACGGAGCCGCTCGCGCCCAAGTATTTGGAATCTAATCTAACCATGCCCCTACAAGACATTTTACCCAACTATCAAGCTAACTCAACCTCTACCCTAGTTAAAATTAAAACCTCTTTAAGCCCAAACTCCCTTCTTCAATCTTCACCATTATATATACACCCTTCTCCATCCTCTCGCAACCTTAATATCTCCCTTTTCTTCTCTATTATTCCTCCCCTTCTCGATCTCAAAGACAATCCTTTAATTGCATTCAAAGCAACTAACTAACTTGTGAGGTGTTTGAATTTTTCGCAATTATAATTTTGGTATTGGGTTTATGTACACCTACATGATTAATAACCAAGAACAAGGATGAGTTGCAACGGGTGCAGAGTACTTCGAAAGGGATGCAGTGAGAACTGTATTTTACGTCCGTGTTTACAGTGGATTGAAAGCCCTGAAGCTCAAGGCCATGCTACTGTTTTCGTTGCCAAGTTTTTTGGCCGTGCTGGTCTTATGTCCTTCATTTCTGCTGTCCCTGAAAACCAACGTCCTTGTTAGTAATCTACCCATTTGTTTTGTTTCTATTCTTATAATTTGTTCCAGGTTTTCTGATACTTTTTCTAAAATTTGTCTTCTCGTATGTTTTTTTCAGCTTTGTTTCAATCTTTGTTATTCGAGGCTTGTGGTAGAACGGTGAATCCAGTAAACGGTGCTGCGGGCCTTTTATGGACTGGAAATTGGCACGTCTGCCAAGCTGCAATGGAAACAGTCCTGCGAGGAGGTACTTTACAGCCGATGCCTGAGTTACTTACTGGCGGCGGAGGATCTCCATCTCCTTCATCAGACGAAGCATCGGAGGTTGAAGTAGCCTGTACGGACATATGGAAGCTACAGGATCCGAATCCAAATCACCATCCTAGATTCTCGATTTCGAGATCTAGACTCTCCCCGAAAAGAAAAAGAACTGAAGAGCCGGTTGCAGTGAAGGTGCAGCATAACGATCTTGATCTTGGGTTAACCCCAAGCTTTTCCCTAAAAGGGTTTCCTTATAAGCAGGAAATCCGTCGACCGGGAACCCCTTCAATGAATTCGGCGGAGTCGGTGACTACAAATACAGCTTGCTTTGATAGTGCTGGATTGGGAGACGAAGGAGGAGAAACAAAGTTATTGAACTTGTTTCTTTAGATTTGTAGAGAGGGGGGGGAGGGGGTGGGTGGGTAAGGTCTCTGTTCTGTTTAATCTTGTGAATCATAAGTTCACTTGATGGGAGAAGAGAACAGAAGAGAATATATTATTTGGTGTAATCCCTACTTCCTCTTCTGGGTTAGTTTTGATGAAGGTTCCCTTTTTATTTTCTTTTCCACGGAATTGGATTCCTGAGAGATTTTGTAAATTATCGGCTGAGGATTTTCTCTCTGTGATTCAAGAGAAAAAAATGAATTTGCTGGTGATCTGTTTTCTTTCTTTCTTTTGTGTCTACCAATCAATGACTGTACTGTGACTATGAATAAAACCAATTTAGTATTTTCTTTTTCTTTTCTTGCCTTTTGTGTTTCAGAATGAATCTTAGAGCAAGCATCTGTAAATGCTGAGAATTTTGTAGGTTGAGAAGTAGTTAGACGTAATTTCTTGACCTAAAGCATGATCCACTTGTTATACATGCACGGCAACCAAAGCCCGTCATAATTTGATCTTTCTTTAGCAGTAGTCGTCAATCTTTCTCATTTTTCTTTTGAGAATCGAAGAGGGTAGCTAGATCACACTAGACCGTAGCCCTTAAAAGATAGGATAACGTGCGGGTAATTGACGACACACTTTCATGGTTTCTGCTGGTCGAATCTGCTGATGTTCCATTGAGTCCTTTTTCTTTAATTGAAGCAACAACAGTGAGAATGGTTTCATTCACTCTGGAAGCCACGCTCTGCGGTCCAGCGAATTAGCTGAAATCCTGGCACACCAGAAACAACTTTAATAATGGATAAATAATTACTAATGTGCAGTAATTATTATAACGGACTTAAAATAGAATGGAAGTGGTTGGCTTGATGGCGAAGATTTTTTTTTTTTTTGCTAAAAAGAATTTAATTATTGACGTCTTATTAGCTTACATGAAAATATTATTTGCAGTTGAAAAAGACTCGACATATATAAACATAGGTAATTGCATGTATAGATCATGGGTTTGTGTTCAAACAATGACGTAACCAATACGTGGCAAAGAGGGTAAGATGCTTAAAAAAATGCAATGTTTGAGCTAGCGGAGAAAATAATAGCATTTGCTGGTAATGGACCTAACAGTGTTTAAGTTTTTTTCCTCAGTAGATATCTTCAACGATTTTTAAAATGTTCGATAAGCAGTTGGGGTCATGACTTGGTGTTCCCTTGTGTGCTGTAGTAGTAATTCTGTGTGCATCTTCCCCGGCGTACAGGTGAAAAATTCATCTTACCATGTTAATATGTTCAATAGTCAATTTTTTTTAATGTGGATTTTCAGGCCAGTATATATGTGTTTTGACTAATCCTATAAATTTTAAAATTAGCTATTATATATATAAGTTTTTAATAACTCTAAAATTTATAAGATTTGAGCTGATAAACTCTAAAAATTAAATTTAAAACTTAATTAATTGAATTACATTTTCGTGGTTTATTCTTTATTCTATCGTTAACTAGATCTTTCATGAACTGGTCAATTAAGTAACATTGAGCCCCGTGCATCTCAACTCCATCAAAACCAGCTTCCATAGCATTCCTTGCGTCAATTCTAAAATCATTGACAACAAGAGGAATTTCGTCTGTTCTCAGTCGCCCCGGAGTGGCGAACTCTGCAGCATCAACTCCATTAGCTCGAAGTTGAGGGGGTAGTGGCTGCTGGATTGGATTTGGTGTGGCTTGTTGTGGCTGGGGTAATTGAGTGGTCGGTCGACTTGGTAGAGAAGGGGACAAGGGAGGCTGGTTTTTGTTTATGATCAGGTGGTTGTGTGTGCTTGAATTTAATTGGGGCTAAACAAGATGGACCCTGCTGGAATTTTTTTGATGAAAAGGAATAAAGATTCGTGGTGTTAGGGTGGCTGTCTTCTGAGTTTCAATGTTTTTTAAAACCTATTTTTAGGCAAAATTTTTGTCCTATTTTTTTTAATTTTTAATTTTTTTTTTGTTTATCTTTCTCTCGATTCTTAGGCAATTGTATGTATAGATCATGGGTTTGTGTTCAAACATTGACCACCTAACAGTGTTTCAGTTTTTTTCTCAATAGTTATCCACAAGTGTTTTAAAATGTTGGACAAGCGGCTGGGGTCACCTGGTGTTCCCTTATGCGCTGTCGTAGTAATTGTGTGTAGAGTTTGGAGGACTTTTTCGGCTTTTACACAGCTAAGCTATATCTCATAATAGAGATTTTCTGAGCGAGAGAGAGGCGGCTTTTGGAGAACGAAAGAGGCGTATAGAAATGGAGAAGGAATCAAGGACTCGCTTGGAAAGCGTTTCAAGAATAGTAACTAGTTTTTGTATCTTTCTTCTTTACTCAAAAAGTTTGCCTCATTAGATGAACCTATTAATTTATTCAAAACTATTTGTTTATTTTCTTTTAATGTATTAAATGAATTTGAAAAATAAGTTTTTAAGATCATAATATCCAAACCGATTCACTTTTAAAACGATCCCAAAATAATTTTAGCATTAAAATAAGAAAAAAAAAGTCTTTTTTATTGCATATTAATTAATTAACAAATAAATTAAAGAGATGGGTGATTTATTGGGTTGCCATTATTCATGTTATATGTGTCCTAGATGTAGAGATCGTTCCAGAGTTAAATTACAAGTCAATTTTGCATAATATAATTTCTTATTATTGTATGAAAATAAAATTCAAAAATAAAGTATAAAATTGAAATTCAAAAAATTAAATGCCTTTTTTCCAATGTATATTGTTCAAGAGGCACATAAAAACTACACTTTAATCCTCAATGTTGAATTTTTTTTAAATTTAATTCTTTTTGTTAGAGAAAACTAGGGGAGGTGGTTTTCACCTTTATAAGATTAGATTTAAGAAGTTTTTTATTTTGATTTGATTTTGAATTTTTAAGCCGATTAAAATATGTGTTTGTTGTAAAAAAATATTTTATAATTTAATTAGATGTGTTTTTATATGAAAAATGATTGAAATTTAAATTATGACCCCTTAATTTTTTTATTATCAAAGCTACTTTTGATGACCGAAAAGGTTGTAGAGAAACAAAAGGTCAAGGGAAAAAAAATCAAGCATATAGACTTTTTTATTTTTTATATTTTATAATTAGATTTTTTTTAAATAAATTTATTAAAATGATATTTAAATAATTATTTAATTACATCATTGTTTTTGAATAATATTAGCATTTTTTATGGAAATATTAACAATTGGTTTCTTAAATATTCAATGCACAAGATCTATTTTTTATTTTTTTGTTATACAAATTTATATACTTTTTCTCAAATTTATTATTCTTATATTTTCTTAATATATTGGCGTCAAAATTATCAATTATTTTTTTTATTAAAATTTAATTTTAGGATTATGATAAATTTTTATATAAAAATAATATTTTTAATAAAAGTAATTTATAAATAAGAGAAAAGAATTCATTAATAAGGGAAAGGGGTTTGATTAAAGAGATTCCTTTTCTATTCTTATTTAAAATCATTAAAAAAATTTTGTATATTGATTTTAATTGCTTTCAGTTTTTATGTAATAAGAAAAAAAAGCTAAAAATGATATATTATCCTTATTTAAATCGTTAAATTGGATATAGATTTTTTTTTAAGCAATAAACAACTTAGCTAAATAAATATATTTATCTATAAAAAAATACATTAATTAGAAAAAGAGCATTTATATTAAGCAAATATATTTTTTCTATAAAATTTAAATTATTACTTTTTTAATGAAAAACTCATTTTTATTGCCATATAAACATGAGATTATAAATCTTTATTCGCATTTATTTTTTAGCTTTTAACTTTAGTTTAGTCGGTGTTAACAAATCTTTCTATACTTTATTGATTTATATAATTTTCTATTTATTTTATTAAATGCAACATTAATTTCTCTTTTTTGAATTTAAATTTCTCATGGTGATGTAAGAACACCTGTGTATTGTTTATGTTAAAAAAATTAACTCGAAACACAACCCCGACTTATTAGTTTGCTAGTTACGACTTAAAAAAAAAAATACACCTGTGATGTATTTTCTACGTCTTTTCCTTGGCCAAAGGGAAGCAGGTAGTACGGGCCATGTCAGCTTCGGGTTTGGCTGTCCTTCCTTTACTTTCTTTCTCTTTGTCCGAACGGTTTCAGATTTTTTCTTTTTTCCTTTTCTTTTCTTTTTCATTACTCCACTTGAGGCCATTATCTCCCCCTATCTTGGGAAGTGGTGGGATCCACGTCAGCACATAAAAAAACTAAAAATAAAAAAAGAAATATAAAAGAAAGGAATTAGTGTGTATTATAGTGGAGAAAAATTTGGCTTTTTCCAATGCTGCGTCTCGCCGCATTTGGGATTGGACCCCACGGAACCTTCTCCTCCACTTCAATTTTAGGTTCTCCCACTCCCCACTTTACCACCCTTCAACTTGCTGTGGGGCTTTGCTTGTTTCGCCTTGTTAGGCACCAAGTCTCTATAGAACAGTAGCTGAGCACCCAAATATATTTTATAACCAAGTTTTAATCACTAACATTGGAAAAAATCACAAAATCCTCTCTGTGATGGTATCAATTTGGAAAATTAACATATATGGAAAAAAATTGATCAAAATTTACTCTGTATTTGAAAATTTAGTAAATTCATAAATTATTTAAATTGTAGGATGACCCATTAAAATCTTGGAAATTAGTAAGAAAAAAAATCAAATTTTATTTTCAAAAAATAAAAACTTAAGGAAATGTTTTAGCAACAAAAACTATTTTAAAAATTCCAAAACTATAAGAAATAGAACAATCTTGACAATACTCAATCAATTTTAAAAAAGTTTAAGGATCAATAATTTTTTTAAAACAGATCTTGGATATTTCTAACCAAAAAAATTGAAAAACATTAAATGAGAAATATTTAAATTACTTTACCATCAAAGTTCTGAAAATTTTTAAGAATTTTAAAATTTCAAAAATATTATTTTTTACAAAATTCGGAATTTATAAAAAAATATAATTAAAAAATCTTACTAATCCATTATTTTTTTTATTTCTTGAACATTTCAAGTATTCTAATGGTGGAGAATTTCAATTTTTTATATTATATTTTTATTTCATTTAAGATTTTCAAATGTTTATATTTGTTTAATATAACATTTTCAAAATTTATTTTTGAAAAAATTAATCTTTTTTATCTTAATTATTTTAAATTTTTTTAATTAATATTAATTTTAATATTTAATTTCAGTTTATTCTATTTGGAATTCGTTATTAAAGCAGCTAATTTATCAAATAGTTTCTCCTGCCATCATTCATTCTATCATGTTAATATGAATTTTACAAACACTAGAATTGCATGTGGGTTTTAATAATACTAGAAGTATTTTTGGCGTAAATCGGGTAAGACCCTCCTAGGTTATGTGATAAACCCTACCCTAGATCCTATATATCTCCCTGCCATCTACAAGTCTCGCTCTTGCTCACCATATATATCTCCCTCCTTTTATAAAAAGGGTTTGTCCTAGTACCTGCTCTCGTACTAATCATCCTGAAATCAAATAAATATTCATTTATTATTAATTATTTTTCTTAATTTTACTGAATCTTAACTAAACTTCTATACCAAATATAATATTTTTAAAATTTTAAATAATATCAAGTCTGATATTATGTCATGGTTTATAAAAAACTAAGGGATTTTTTTTATTATTTCTACCAAATTTTCAACAGAATTATATTTAAAGACTTGATTTTTCTAGTATCGACATCATATCTCAATCATTATTCAATCCATTCAAGATCCATTCAACTGGATCATTCCTATAATATTTATTAACGATGATACTTTATCATATTTTCAATATAAAAAAAATGAACTACTATACTACTTGCTATGATGGCTAAGAGTTCATGATTACAATTTAATTTATGCATTATAATAACATGAAGTTTATATATGCATTACATAATATTTAGGGAGAGATTAACCATAAATATCATTTCATTTCATATTTTAAAATTATTTGATATTAGTTACAATTATATATTTTTAATAGTCTATGAATTTGTCACTTATATAAATAACCAAAATACATCATATAAATGAGTCTCTATTATAGAATCTAAAACAACACAAAGGCATCAAAGTAACTACTTGTGCAGATCTTGAGATGTACCTAAAGTACCCACACGAAAAAAATTATGAATATTTCATAATTAATTTCCACCATTTAAACTAAGTAACTTAGTTTTGGTATTTTATCGAATAAATGTAATTATCAAATATAATATCATTTATACATGATTCATACTCCATTTTCATGTTACAATATGTCAACCATCCAATATTTTCGATTTAAATTCAACAATCCATATTAGAGAACCTACCATTTTTCTTTTTCTTTCTTAGAAGCTATTCATTATGATAATTCCTTCAACGAAATTCCATAGTACACGACAATTCCTTCAATGAAATTCCACACCATACAACCATTCCTTCAACGAAATTCCACGTTACCAATTTCTTCAACATAATTCCATACCATTCGACAATTCCTTCAGCGGAATTCCACACCACATGACAATTCCTTCCATCATAATACCAAATTAATTATGACATTCCCTTAAGAAACCTTAGTTCATCATTTAATCAAAACCTTTTCATCTTACATATGTTAAATGGTATTACCATGTACTCTTACATTTAAGGAATTCATAAATTGAATGAAAATGCACAAAATAAAAAGTCAAGGAGCAGGGCTCCTACCTGCTACTTTTTGGCGCACAATAGTCCCTATTGCATACACAACTCTTGTGGCCTCGCCTATCATTACCAATCACATTTTTTAGATTATATTCTTGTCATCTTATTTCAAGCAATTTAATTCTCAGTTCTTCAATTATTCCAAATGTTATTTATTTATCTAAAATGTCACTTAACATAAATCAAGCATAACAAAATAGTTCATCATTCAATTTATATTCAATTTTATACAATTTCATACAATTTCATACAATTTACAATTTCTTCCTTCTAGGCCCAACCATTTAATTACTCAATATTTTATCATTTCATTAATTCAACTCAATAAAATCATGATCCTGCACTGATAGGTCCCAATCAAGCTATGACTATGTAATGCAGAATTTATTCTACTTCGGGTGAGAATTAACCTCAAGAATTGTATTTGAATGAAATAAGTTGCCCTTTTCTGATTTCCCAAAGGGTCTTTTTATATAGGAAAGAAACTAACAAACATTCCTAATTCTGAGATCGTATCCCTCAGAATCAGGACACTACCTTCTACTGGCAATCAACCACTTCGGCATTATTGAAAGTCAAATAACTAATAGACCTATTCTTAAGCACATAGACCTATTCTTAAGCATGTATGCTTTGTGGGCATGACTAACAAGTTAGACCATGTCCTTGGTCACAGGTCCATGCGTGACAGCAAACAATTAATCGAAATACTTTGGGTTTTTTACTGCTACCCTTGCAGATCTTCGTGGTTCACTTCGTGGCTCATCAATACTCCCCATTGTGACACAAACCTTGTCCTCAAGGTTGAAATTCATGAACTTGTCGCGTAATTCCTGAGTGTTTTCCCATGTAGCATCATCACGTGGAAGCCGCTTGCGTTTGGCATCAGCCTGTTGTTTCATACGATTATTTGCAGCATGAAGATTGCTCTTAAGTTGCTGAAGCAGAGCATCTCGTGAAGCTAAGTTCTTGTCAACTTCGTGTACTGGACAAAATCCTTCATGATAATGAGGAATTGTTGGTGGTGGTCCTCCATAGAGAGCCTGGAATGGGGTCATACCTGTTGAGGCATGATAGGTGGTGTTGTACCAAAATTCAGCCCAAGGTAGAAATGAATACCACTTACGGGGTTGTTGGTAAGTAAAGCAACGTAAATATTGCTCAATGCAGCGATTGACGACCTTCGTTTATCCGTCAGTTTGCGGATGGTAAGCTGAACTCATCTTCATTTTGGTGCCGAACAATTTAAAAAATTCTTGCCAAAAATGACTGATAAACACGGGGTCTCGATCACTCACAATAGACTGAGGCATGCCATGGAGCTTGACAATGCCAGTAATGAAAATTTCAGCCACCATTTTAGCGGTATATGGGTGCGCCAGAGCCAAGAAATGAGCCGATTTACTCAATCTGTCAACAACAACCAGAATTGTAGTTTTGCCAGCTGAGGGGGGAAGACCAACAATAAAATCCATCGTAATGTCATCCCAAACTTGACATGGAATTGGAAGAGGTTGCAAAAGACCTGCTGGTGACAGTGTGTCATTTTTAGTGCGTTGGCAGATTTCACATGCTGCCACATACATTTTCACTGCTTGGAACATGGAGGGCCAATAGAATTGCTGTGCCAACCGTTTGTAGGTACGCAAGACACCAGAATGGCCACCACTAGAAGAGTCATGGAATTCATGGAGCAACTAGGAAATTATTTGGGAATGTGGTGGCACCACCACCCGATTCTTGTAGCAAACCAACCCATTACGCCAGCTGTAGGGAGCCCCGGGATTTGCAGTAGCCTTGTTGCTGATTGTCAACATGTAGGGGTTGCCGCGAGCCTCATCTTTGATTGCGTCCCATAATGAAGTGTGAGAGACAGATAAATTATCCAGGCGTGGACTGCCCAGTACCCGTGAGAGAGCATCAGCTGCATTGTTATCCCGACCCGGTCTATAAATTATCTCATAATAATAACCAAGCAGTTTTGTTACCCATTTTTGTTGCTCAGGTGTCACTATACGTTGATCCAACCAATATTTGAGGCTGCGCTGGTCGGTTTGAATGAAGAACTTCCTTCCCAACAGAAATGGTCTCCATGTTTGAATGGCATGAATGATGGCCAGCATTTCTTTAGCATACACCGACCAAGATTATTTGGTAATACCCAATGCGCGGCTCATGAATGCGATAGGCTGCCCTTATTGACTCAAAATAGCCCTGATGCCAGTACCAGACGCGTCTGACTCAATGGTGAAAGATTCATTGAAATTGGGCATCGCAAGTGTGGGTGTTGTTGTCATGGCAGTTTTGAGTTCTTGAAATACTTTTTCAGCTGCATCAGACCACCCAAACTTGCCCTTCTGAAGAAGACTGGTAAGAGGCTGAGCAATGAGTCCATAGTTCCGAACAAATTTCCGGTAATAACCTGTAAGGCCTAAAAAACCACGTAATTCAGAAACATTGGTAGGGCGAGGCCAATTTAGCATCGCTGTAATTTTGTTTTGATCCACCTTGACTCCTTGGGAAGTCACAATATACCCCAAATATTCCAATTCTTGCAAACCGAAAGCACATTTACTGAATTTGACAAAGAATTGGTGTTGCCTTAAAATTTCAAATGCCTTCGTAACATGTTCAAGATGCATGCTCAAATTAGGGCTATAAATTAAAAAGTCATCAAAAAAGACTAGTACAAATTTACGCATGTAAGGGCGGAAAATAGAATTCATAATAGCTTGGAAAGTAGATGGAGCGTTACAAAGACCAAAGGGCATAACCAAGTATTCATAATGACCATTATGAGTTCGAAAGGCAGTTTTAGGGATATCGGATGGATGTACTCGTACCTGGTGGTATCCTGCTTGTAAATCAAGTTTGGTGAAATAATTAGCTCCATAAAGTTCATCGAGCATGTCATCAACAGTGGGGATAGGAAACTTATCTTTGATGGTTACAGCATTAAGGGCTCTATAATCAGTACAAAACCGCCACGAACCATCTTTTTTCTTTACCAACAAAACAGGAGATGAAAAAGGACTAGTAGTACTAGATTTTATTAGCCCCAATTTTAACATATCATGAACTTGTTTTTCGATTTCGGCTTTTTGAAAGTAGGCATACCTATAGGGTCGCACGTTGATGGGCGTTGTCCCCTCCTGCAAATTGATGTGATGATCTACTTCTCTTGTGGGTGGAAGTTGATTGGGCTCTTGGAATAAATCTGCAAAGTCTTCCAATACTTGTTTCAGCTCCGGATTGACATTCTGTTCTTGTGGATTAGCTGAAGATTGCATGCAAATGGCAAACATCGAACTCCCTTGACGCACATCTTTGGCAATAGCTTTCCTAGATGTGGGCTGAATTGAGGTACCCATCCCCTGCAGTACATGATTTTGGTTGCACCACTGAAATTCCATTGTTAATTTCTTCCAATTACATATGACAGTACCCAATTGTTCCAGCCAATAAACCCCCAAGACCACATCTAATCCAACTAAAGGCAGGGCATACAGCGTGAGGATAAAAGGAATACCCTGGAGTGAAATATAGACGTTTTCAAACCTGTCTTGACATTGTAGTGGTCTGCCATTCGCCACGCGCACATTGAAGGAGTCTGTTGGAATCACCGGCAATTGCAGCAGACTAGCTATTTTCTCACTGATGAAGTTGTGCGTAGATCCGCTATCAATGAGAACAACATTCTTATAGGGTCCAATTTTGGCCAACACTCGCATGGTCTTATATGCTGACAATCCAGTCCGCGCATGCAAAGATATTTTAGGTTGAAATTCCTCCGAATAGTCAGCTTCTTCTGAAGATTCACAACAGCCTTCTAACAATAGTAGCTGTGGCCCTTTGCATCTATGACCAGGGGTAAATTTCTCTTCACAATTAAAACATAAACCCTGTGCGCGTTTCTTCTGCATTTCATCCCATAAAAGTTGTTTCATGCCTGGATTTGTTTTGAATCTGTTTGGTGGAGCGTAGTCTTGCATGACCCGAGGCATGGATCGTGCACTTCGTCGTTGGTGGTTCAACTGTTCATCTCGCATTCATGCAAGGCTACTAGCTTCCTTTAATGACTTTGGTTTAAACATCCGAATGCCATCAGCTATTTCGGGTTTGAGGCCACCCATAAATGTCCCTACTGAAGCCTTTTGTGGCCATCCATGCACCCGATTACCCAAACGTTCAAATTCTTTCTGATACTCGCGCAAAGATCCCTCCTGTTTGACCTTAGATAAGGCCTCATTGAAGTCCTCACATTCGGTAGGGTCAAATCTTGCCCACAGCTCTTCCTGAAAAATGCCCCACGTTACCTCCCTGTCTTCTTCTCTATAAGATCACCTCAGCCACTGCCACCATTGATTAGTTTCACCTTGTAAGTGGAACGATGCTAGAGACACCTTTTGAGCTTCAATGGTTCCTTAGAATTCGAAGAATTGATCCACTCAAGTGAACCATTTCGTCGGGTCATCTCCTGAAAATCGTGGAAACTCCAAACTTGCTAGTTTCGAAGAGAACAATGGTCGTCCACCTTCTGTGACATCTCTGGACTCTTCCCTTAAGGAGCGAGGACGTCCATTGGGAGAACTGGTAGCAGGGTCAGAAGGATTGGTGCCCACTGTGTTGTTAACTGATGCATTTGGATTGGATAGCATGACTTCAGAGAGTGTGCTAAGAACGTCTTCAATGTGGTGCAACTTGTCAGTTACACCTGCTTCCATGCGGTTGAAATTGTTTTGCAGCCCACCTAAGCTAGCTTCTAAATTTTCAATACGCTTTTTATTTGTTCCTATAGCTTTGATACCAATGATAGGTCCCAATCAAGCTATGACTATGTAATGCAGAATTTATTCTACTTCGGGTGAGAATTAACCTCAAGAATTGTATTTGAATGAAATAAGTTGTCCTTTTCTGATTTCCCAAAAGGTCTTTTTATACAGAAAAGAAACTAACAAACATTCCTAATTCTGAGATCGTATCCCTCAGAATCAGGACACTACCTTCTACTAGCAATCAGCTACTTTGGCATTATTGAAAGTCAAATAACTAATAGACCTATTCTTAAGCACGCATGCTTTATGGGCATGACTAACAAGTTAGACCATGTCCTTGGTCACAGGTCCATGCGTGACAGCAAACAATTAATCGAAATACTTTAGGTTTTTTACTGCCACCCTTGCAGATCTTCGTGGTTCACTTCGTGGCTCATCATACACTCATTTATAACACAATTAATAGTCAGTATTATAAATGCATAATTTTCCTTTTTTGTTCTCTTTATGGCTAGCCCTATACTCCCTCCTTACCCATCAATTTACTTCATTATTCTTCCATGATTTCACTCCCATAACTGCTTACAAAAGTCTTAGAAACTCAATTTCTAAGAAATTTACTTTTCCCCCAAATTGCACCTTAAGAACCCTAATTTAATTTCATTAAGATTTTCTCAAAATCAACTAACTCTTGTTCAAATTGACATAAAGGGATTCCAAACATCTTACTTGGTTACAAAATATATTTTAAAAATCAACCAGTTAAAATTTTCCAAGGCTTATCTTTCTTCTTTTTCTTTCTTCACTTTTTCTCTCTAATTCAATCTTCCCTCTCTTCGATCTTTCTAATTTTCTAGTATAGATGTGCTTCTTTCTCTTAAAACTCTCTTTTCACTCTTAAACCTTACTCTTTAGCCCTTCAAGGTGAAAGGAAGGATGAAGAAACAAAATGATCTTTTCTTTTTTGTTGCACCATCAGGTTATAATAGAGACAGTAGCCAAAATAGTCTGATCATTTTCTTAAATTGGTTTAGCTATTTTTTAAAATTGCTATACCGTTTATGCTTCTGTTAAAATGTACATATTCAATCATAAACTTTTCTTTTTCTTAACTCTTATTTCCCCATTTATTTTATTCATTTTCTTGTTTCATTTTATTACACCATAATTTTTATTATATTATTCTTAATTTTATCTCGGGTATTACAGTCTTTGTCCAAACAAACATTTAAGTTACATTTCAATCACCTTAGTTATTGTCCACCCGGTTAATCAAGTATCATATCAATTACCTTAGTCACCTTCCATCCAATTGACTAAGTATCAATTTCATAACCTTAGTCCCGTCAACACGAACGACTAAGTATCAATTTCATAACCTTAATCCCGTCAACACAGTTGACTAAGTATCAATTAACTTACTAGTTTTTGATATTGCAGCTGATTAATAAATTTATTATCTTTATGATCCACCATTAAGGTCGATTATAATTGATATATTAACTATCATCATTATGAGCGTTATATATATGCAGTCAATTTTAATTTGCATATGGATGTTTATTGTTGTGGTTGATCACAAATCATATATATACACGCTGGTTTCCAGCCCCGTAAGCATATTCACATAAAAATACTTTTTCTATCCGTAGGCAACATTCACATAATAATAATAATATTTCTCTTACTAGTAGACAATATTCACATAACAATATTTCTCATATTATAGGCAATATTATCTCATGATACACAGTTGAACATAATACATATAATTTCTATTGTATTCTAGAATTACAAAAAAAAAATAAAAAATTAAACAATTAAAGAAGCAAGTGGACTTTTACCTAAAACTTTTAGTGCACATCTCTTACCACAACATGTTCTTTTCTAGTTGTGTTTTCTACACACCCTAATGGTATAAATCCAATACCTTGTTTGATCATCACATGCTCATAATTAATCTATTTATAAATGTTAACACCACCAATAAAAAATTCAACCATAAAGATTTCTATTTATTTCAGCATTCCAATTAATATCCAACCATATTTCAAACATCAATTAAAATTACCATCCCTCAGTCAATATTCATTCCATCAAGTTAACTTCTCACTTAAAACTTTTATATTTTCGAATTGCAATTTAAATTTTAATACATCATAACCCAATAATTAATATTTACCATATCAGTTTAGGGTTTTAACATAGGATTTTACATTTTTCCACAATTTCTATCCAATGCTCAAACATACATATTCCTTTATATCATCTCATGTCCTTACTATAACACTTAATATCTGAATGTTTTGTTATTTATTTTTGTAAGTCATCTTAATGTCCACATGACTTAGTTTTTTTTGTCAACGAACTTTAATGTCCAAATAACTTATTTTTCATTAACGAATACCAATATCTAAATGACATAATGTTTCCTTAACAAATTAAAATAATTTTTCATCTCCCACCATTTTCTCATATGGTCAGCCCTATACCACTAACAATTCATAGTTTCCATCCAAATTTCTTCTTCTATTTATTTTTATCATAACCATTGTCATGCAAATAAACTAAAAATGCATAAAAACAATCACTCCTCTATTTTTTTTACATGAGCCCTAGATATGCATATTGGGGATTTTCATCCTCCCATCCATAACACAAGAAAAACAAGACAATACAACATACAAATCAACTTGTCTATGAATTTTAAATTCAATTTGTGAGTTACTTTGTAAATTTTCCCTCAAGTCTTTTTTTTCCCTTAATTAGTTCTTGTTTTTCTCTCTAGGTTCTAATCCCCCATTGCTCTTCCCATCTTACTCCTTTTTAGTGTAGATTCCTCTACAAAACTTCACTTTTTGTCTTTCTAACACAAACTCTCATCTATGTTTAGGTAGAAGAAAAAGGAAGAAGAAGCATGAAAGAAGTTTTAAGCCCCCCCCCCTCTTTCTCTCTTTTCCATCTATTGTACATTCAGCCGTATCATAAAGAGAAGGGGGTTGTTTGCTTTTATTTACAAAAATATCACTACTTAGTCTATGTGTTATTTTCTGTATTTTTGTTTGACCATTAGTATCTTTATAAGGCCTTATCGAACTCTTATTGACCTAAAGTCTTAACATAAGATAGAAAAATATGTTAGGAGACTTTTCATAAAATGTTAGCTTGATCCAAAGATCGCATTGAGAGATATGCTCAATATCATAAAACTAGACAGTCGAATTTTTGTGCACTATTTTATTTACTTAAATCATCAAGATTGTCAAACTAATTAATTGAGGACTTTCTTCCCTATTTATAATAAAAAAAATTTCCTTCTAGTTTTTCTTCTCTTTTATTTAAAAACTACGCGATTGTACATGAGACTTATATCGGTAGATAACATTATTTGCTTGTAAAGTCATACATTAATGTATTTGGAATTCCCTTCTATGTTTTCTCTAAATACTTTAACTCCAAATTTTAAAAAATTCTTTCTTTAAAATAATTATCTTACCCGATCGAGAAGTTTACATGATTTATCTCTAATTAACATTTCACGTATCAATTTTATTACTTTATTTCATCTAAAATTTAAGTTAAATTACTAAAACAATTATCCCCAACTATAAAAATTTTCCTTTTTAATTATCATTTCTCAATTAAAATTTACCATTTCTAGCACTAATTTATTAGTTTTAGACTTGGGGTTTATATTCTCTTCTCTTTATAAGATTTCATCCTCGAAATTTAGATTTGTACTTGAGTATGAAAGCAACATAAACACTCTTTTTCATATTTCTTTCTCAATATTGAAATTGTCCCTTATATTCTTACCAGGGAGAAACATTTATTTCACAATTTCTTCTTGCCTAAATAGATAAGCATGGATTTAATCTTTAATTCTCTGTTCTCGCTACAACTATCCAATCATATAATAACTCTAATTTCACTCCGGTCTTAATACATTACTCTCACATACCATCTATTTTCAGGAAAATTAAACCATTAACCCAAATATTTCATTCCTCCATCTTCCAAATATAATTGTTTTGGCCATACAAGTAAAAATTCAAGGCAACCCATTCTTGACCTTTCAAATCAATTTCAACACATTTTTATAAAATTCCTACTCTATCTTTCATCAAGTCATTTTGGTTGCCAATCCATCATTAAGTCATTTTGGTTGCCAATCTATATACACTATATAATCATTGATTAAATCATTTTATTAATACCTTGACCTTTAATTAACTAATCTCTTCCAAGTATTTTCAACACCATGTATACAATTTGCATTTAACCATTCTTTACTTATAGATTTTGCATTCTCAACTTTCTAAGACATATCAACAATGGTTCAACCATCATAATTCAACTTGTCTTCATTCATTCATTTTATATAACATTTAGTATCCATTTGATTTTTAAACTATCCTTACTTAAGGAATATATATATATATATATATATATATATATATATATATATATATATATATATATATATCCATTATCTCAAAACATAACAATGATCCCTCACATCATTGATCAATTTATAATGAAAATTACACATTAATTTCATCATCACATCACATAATTTATATAAATTCCAGCACATAATTTCAACTCTAATTTCACATGCTCAATATTCCAAAACACATCCATAAGGGTTCCACGTATCCTACATCAATCTTACAATGATCCTACTCAAAATTACATATTCAATTCATTTACTCATATATACTTAACCCTGCAATACACACTCACAATGATTCCATACATCATAGTTCAATCCTAAAAAGGATTATACACAAAAATATACATTCAAATCATCTTTATTTCCTTTAACCTATTATATGTATTATACCACATATTTCTATAATATTTTTATTTGTTTAATGAATAGGAATAACTTATTCTCTTAATCTCTTTTCCAAGATAATACTTCGTTGAAAATTTCTTAACATTTACTATTTAAAAATATGTAAATGTGTATTTCACCTGTAGCCCATACCATCTCATAACATGTATTATCCACTCATCATACTTTATATACATGTTTATAAGTTAACCATTTATTCTTTCAAAATGAATTCCACGTCAAAGAAGATAATCAGGAGCCTGATCTCTAATTTCCTGATTCTAAGTTAAATGCTTCAGGAGTTAGAATAATAGTTTATTACACCATCAATTCGAAACCCTTACTCCCATAACTATAATACAAACATCAACCTTTTATTATCAATTGTATTTTGTATCATAATAGAAATCATTGTATTCTAAGATACAACACCTTTTATACTACCATTTGATCAAAAACCTTCTATGTAGGGCCTTAAGCTACCAATTTGGCATATATATGTATCAAGGCATTAAACATAAAAACAATTCCACTTCTAATCCATTTTTTATAACATACTGTTGAATCAACTTCTTACTTAAAATAAACAATCGAATATTAACTCTAGCATTAACATATATTTTCTTCTCACCAAATCTTATTTCATCTATGACATCCAATACTTATGTTGTATCATTGTTTTATTAATATTCAAAAATTATTTCTTTTCATGAACATCTATTACCATTTGGCATATCATTAAACAATTTCCTAAAATTTATTATTTAGAGTGGGTCCGTCTATGTTTCACTTTTAGTTTATACTATCATAAGATATATATTATCCATTAGCCATGCCCTTCATGTTTATGTAGTCTACTAAATTATAACAATAAGTTCTAATACCAACTGTAACACCCTAAATGTTTTATATAATTTTCATCTTTCTAATTGTCTTGTACATGAAATTTAAGAGTACACACACACACACAAAAACCATAAGAACTGCCTTAAACTCAAAATCTAACAACTTCATTAATAAATACAATGATACACAATCTATATTACACTTTTGTATGCGTACAATATTTTTTAATTTATTCACATGATATTTATTTACAAAACATTTGGTGGGCAATACTGAAACTTATTCAATATGAACAAACTAAGTAGCTTGATAACACTTGTAACACCCCCAACTGTTAGGATATAATTCCATAATATTGCATTTTAAGGTAATGCAAAAACCAAGGTTATCTTTTTTAATATACATTTTACTGAATTTTAATAGACTTTCCCCTATACTTGGATCGTACCAAGTTATCGATGTCTTCATTCATATCACACATCAATACCACAATCATGGTCCATCCTGGAACTTTTCTCACTTCAACACAACACAAGAATGACATATATTTATTTCCATTAAATATAAACAATGTAGACAAGAAATAATTAACTCAAGATTTATATAGCATGCTTAGTTAAACAATTCAAAGAAACTTTAAAATTTAGAACATGAGCATCTTTAGAATTTTATCTTAATTAATATAGATTTTAATGTTGGTTCACAAATTTAACAAAATAAATACAAGTTAATGATATTCATATTACTATAAACACAATTACAAGTACAAAACAGATATCAAAATTATGATACATATCAGTGAGGAAGATACTCTTCATAATAGTAGAACTAGAACACATATGTGTAATTTAGACTATCATTTATGAATATGGGTTTTAATCTTAGAAATCATCACTTGGAAAACATAGATTTTACTTGTACATAATCAAGTTGAATAATGTGCAATAATATGAAGATGTGGATTTGTGTGTACTTGTTTGAAAAATGTTGAAATGGATACCTAGGAAACATGGCATATAATTTGGCCAATCAAGAAGATGGTGGGAAAAAGAACCTTTCATGATGTATTAAATGTTACATGTGCATATAGTTAGGGAAAAGTGAACATAAATGGATGAGTCAAGTTCATTTAGAGAATGGTGAATATAAAAAAAGTTGAAAAATAAAACAATAAATAAAGTATTATGGTAGGTATCATACCAACATGAATGTATGAACATTTTCAAGAAAATACCTAGAAGGATGAATGTGTGTTTATTTTGTCCAAATGGGAAAATATTTCAACAAGTACAAATTGGTATAAATGAATGGGTGATGAAAATGTATTATTATATGTTTTGGTACAAACATGAATATATCATAAAAATGGTTCTAAATGATGTGCTGACATAAGTTCTCTTTGTAAACCAGAGAGACACCAGGACCGAATCATCAGTTGGAGGAGATCACGACGCTAGAAGAGTAGGTAGGTTTCCTTTTCCCTACACTCTTATTTAAGTTGACAAATTTATTTGAATTAAATTATGAGTGATGAAGATTATTTTATGATTATTATTTCTCAATGAATGGAAATCGTTGTGGTGGTCTTCATTATTGAATGAAGATTCATTGTGTTATTGTTTCCAATTGTGTGGGAACCATTATGTTGTTGTTTTCAATTGCATGGAAACCACCATGTTATTGTTTCCAATTACATGAGAACAATTGTGTAGTTGTTTTTAAATGCAAGGAAACCATTATGTTGTTGTTTCCAATTTCATGGAAACCCTTGTATTTTTTCTTCCAATTTTATGAAAATTATTGTGTTGTTTCAGATTACTAGAAAACCATTATGTTGTTGTTTCCAATTGAATGAAAACAATTGGGTTGCCTGTATTTTTGTATGGAGGTCTTTGTGTGTTTCTAAAAAGGAAGGAAAGTGTTGTACTTGTCTTCATCATGAGATGAAGACCAATGTAAAGTGGAGATTTCCAAAGAAAACAAAAATCCTTGGAGTGAGCTTCAATATGAATGAAGATTGGTTCGGATGACAAACTTGGATTTAAAAGATGGTACAATGGTATGTGTTTAAAAAAAAAAAATTAAAATATGGTGCTATGTTTGTATATTCTAAGGTGATATAAGAAATTAGTTTTGTTAGTTTTAAGGTGAATGTTTATTTTGTGATATCATAAATTGCATTAAAAGTAGGAGAAATTTTATAACTAATTTAGAAAATTAACAATTATAAATATTATGCGGCCCATCTCATGCTACATGACCAAGTTGAACAAATATTTTATGTAATTTAGCTATGAGAATAATTTAGATATGTAATTCATTTTATATTAAGATGTTAGTAAATTAAACATATATTATATTTTATAACTAATGCCCTTAAAAACAACTAACTCAACTAACTCGGATGGTTAAGTAGAGGATGTTAATCAAACTTAATTATATTATAATGCTTTAAATCTTAATTTATATTCTAGATTAAACTTTTTGGTTTACACAAGTTAAAGATGAGAGTTATGTAATATTTATTTTTTTGTAATGCTTTCCATGCATATTGATCTTTGGCTTACATATGTTTACATGAATACATAAGAACTTGTTAATATTTCCGATTATGATGTGCGGTGGAATGGAAAATAGTACAAAAGGATGGACTCTAATGATAACTTGAACTTGCATGTGATTATTTTTGTTGCCAATACTCGGGATTGTTAAAGAAATAAAGGAGACTTTGCTAGATAATATATTTCTAATTTCATAGAATTGTTCATAATAAAAAAAAATATTTTTTTGGCCAAAAATTCAAAATAAATATCTTTGGGTGTACATTTGATATAAGAGCACAAGTTTGTCCAAGAAAGGGTTTTGTGCTAATGAGAAAAGTCTGGTTGTAGATGAATGAATTATGAGAATGCTGAAAAATTGATGTTATTAGCAAGATGGTGACTCCTACGAGAGGTACAAGACTGAGTCATCCGTTAACCAGAGGCAACAAGATTCTAGTGAGAGGGAAAGAGATCTGATGAATGATCTTTTGGAGGATACAACTCATTCACCTAAGAGACAATCTTAGTCTGTACAAGGAGAGCCACATGTATACAGGGATGCTTCTCCATTATTTACTGCACGAGAGCCTCAACATGAGATAGAGGCTAGAATAGATCATATAGATCACATGTATACAGGGACCCCCACCTGCGGTGCCACCTCAAACATATATGGAGCAACTTGTTAGGGCTATTTTGTCTGGGATGTCATGTATGGTGGGCGCCCAGTGAACAGAGGGAAAACACATACCCTGGTTCATTGGGTTAAGACATGTGTTTCTCACCATTTTTAGGAGATGAGGTTACAGAGGTTTCAGGTCAATGGCTTTGAAAAGTGGATGACTTGCTTACTCAGATTCTATTATATGGCGCTCAGACATGATGGATAACTGTAAATTCAGGAAAATAAATGTTTGAATAAATTGTAAATTAAATAAAGAGAAAATAAAAATGAAAAAATTCATGCACAAATTTAAATAAAGTAAGAAATTAGAAATTTTCGGATATAAATTTCTGGACAAAATATTTCGAGATATTATAAATTTAATCCGGAAATATTGAGGGTTGGATTAAATTAAAGAAAATGGACTAAACTAAAAAGTTAAGTGGTGAAATTATAAGAAATGAAAAAAGGTATAATTTAATTATAAGAAGAAAAGAAGTGGGGGCAAAATAATACATTTAAAGAAAATGAGGCCTAAGTGCAAATAAGAAACATTATGGGGTATAAATACTCCTCTCCCTTGCATATCAAAACCGGTAGCAACCATTAACAGAGATAGAGAGAGTTTTTGATTTTTTATTCTTGCCAAATCAAGAGAGAAACACAAAAAATTCCAAGAACTCATCCAAAGGGTTTATAGGTAGAATAAACACTTGTGGGCAAGAGATTAACAAGAAATTTTAAAGGTAGAGAGAGAAGGGAGGGCCGACTGTCATTAAAAAAAGGGGGAGTAAAAAATTTTCGACTAGTTGAGGATTGAGACCTTGATTCTTATCAGGTAAGGAGTTCTAAATATGATTGTATAAGTCATTAAGAAGTTCGATTACAAATTGATGCCTTAGTGTTGAATTTTAGTTAGGGTTCTTAGACTTGAATTGGGGGGAATGTATTAATTATTAAAATTAAGTTAATTCATGAGTTGTATGTGATTGGGGGCATGAAATCATTATGATTCATCAAAGAAAATATATGGGTAATTTGGTTAAGGGTGGTCAGCTATATGAAGAGCAAAGAGGGAAAGGGGAAAATTATGGTTTTCCTTATTGAATTTATTATAACAGGTTTTTTTTATGTGAATGTGTGTGTGTGTGTGAATTGAATGAAATTAGCATAAAAGGAATGAGAAAACTCTTGGTTCCTCAATGCCCTGTTTTCGGCCAATTATGCATCAAAGGGGGAGAATGTTGAATTTGACATGTTTATCTTGATGACTTGAGTTTAATTGTGTCGAAATAAGAAAAAATACATGTTGAAATAACAAGGATTGTGTTTAAAAGAATATTATTTGGAAAGTTAGTAAAATTGAAAAAAAAATTTTATTTTGATGTTAAGAGGGAAGATTGATATAAATAGAGGAAATTAGCTCTTAAAAGATATTTTTGACACTTTATATGGTATGTGATATGGCTAGGGGTTGATATAAAAGAGGGAAATTTGAATTGTTGATATTGTGTGTAAATGGAAAGGTTGACGAATCTAGACAGATTCGTCAACTGACTTTCAGAGAGAATTTAAGTAGGAGGATGAGGGAATTAGGATCAAGTTTCTTTATAGAAATTGTAGTTTTGGATGTTGACTAACTAAAAAAATTGGTCTTACTCAATTTGGAGCTATAGAACTCTAGTTATGGGTCACCAATTGAGACTGGGTCATAAGAGATCCTATATGGCAATATGTTTGATTTGTTGATGAGTAATTTCGAGTGTCTTAGGGGTAGAATTAGGTTCTCCTCCCTTCAAGGGACTTGTATCCTCGTGTCTTAAATTTCTAATGAGACCAACCTTGCTTGAAACGAAGCTCTAGAACTCCGAATATAGTCAAAAATCTGAGGAGAGGTCGAAATGCAACCTCTGTTTGTAGATTCGAAAAGTTGCTAAAGCGACTATCTAGACATGTTAAGGGTGAAAATTGGGCCCTTTCCCTTCAGAAAACATGTGATATTACTTCTTAACTTCCAAAAGAAACGAGCCATATTCAAAATGGAAATTTGTAATGATAACTATGGTCGGACAAAAATTAACGATATTAATGGTGAAATGAGAAAAACACAAAATATAAAGAAAGAAATAATTGAAAAAAAGACCTATATTAACTGTTAATATGGTTATTATGAAATATATCATTGAATGAGGATAATTTATGAGATATGCCTATGATTATAGGAGGGACCACTGGCGTGGTGTAGCAGCAGCAACAGGGAAGCACGAGTAGAGCTTCTACTGCATGTAGGTGATCCACACCTATGCTTTCTAGTTAAATTCCATGATTTAAAATATTATTGACGTGATATGTGAATTAGCAAATGTTGGATATTATATGAAATGATGAAATTTTGTGTAATGATGTTATTATTTTGGATAGTATCCCGAATGTATATAGGTTCAAGGTGAATGATCTTTCATGTGAATCGCAAAGTGATAGAAGTATCGTTGACATAGAAAATATGAGAAATGTGATATGTGGCATGGCTTAACATACATTTAGTGTATGTTAGGATCCCAGGTAAGGGGATCACCATGCATCAACTAGCATGCATTTAGTGTATGTTAGGGTCCCGAGTAAGGGGATCGCCATGCATAGACGTCTATAGGGTGATGATGGTACCAGTAAAATTGGTATCGGAAATGTGTTAGACGCAAAATAGTTATGGTTGATTTTATGGAATCTTGAATGGAAGTTGAAAATGAAAGATGAATATTTTTTAGTAGTTGAATGAGAAAGAGTTCCAATGAAAACAAAAGGGAGAAGCGAATAGAATATGAATACATGTTTACCTTTTTAATTTGTTGGATTTTTGTGTTACTATACTTTTTGTGATGCTCATGTTTCAATAATATGTATTTTTTTCAGGACCATCGCATGCATGACAGGAGTAGATCCTAACTTTGCTCACCTTTTGTTATCTAGTTCTAGGGAGTATATCTTTGTATTTTGTAATAATAAAACATTTATAAATTAATTTGTATAATTAATGTTTAAACTTGAATAGATAAACTAAACTCTTAAATTCATATAATCATGTTCCATCTATACGAGTTTATCTCATTTATTCCTCTATAGTGATATTTGTTGTTCAATGTTTGTTATAAAATTGTAGTTGTGATGATGATTGTAAAGCCTGGGAAAAATAAAGGTTGCTTAAATTTCAAACTAACTACATGAGAAATAAAAGTCAAGAAATTCATGCATAGGGTTAAATAAAAACAAGAATTCAGAAATTTTTGGATATAAATTTCCAGGTGAAATAATTTGAGACATTATAAATTAACCCGGTAATGTTGAGGGTTGGATTTAATTGAACAAAATAAACTAAACGAAAAGTTCTATGGTGGAGTTATAACAAATGAAAAGAGGTATAACTTGATTTTAAGAAGAAAAAGACGTGGGGGCAAAAATAATACACTTAAAAAAAATGGGGCCTAAGTACAAACAAGAAAAATTATAGAGTATAAATACTCATCTCCTCATCAAAATCTGCAGCAACCAAAAGGAAAGAAAAGAGGGAGTTTTTTGTAACCATTCTTGCAACATCAAGAGAGAAACACCAAAATTTCAAGAATCCATCCAAGGTTAAGGGTTTATAAATGGAATAAACATTTGTGGGTAAGGGATTAACAAGAAACTTTGAAAAAGAAGAGAAGAAGGAGGGCTGACTGTCATTAGGAAAAAAGAATGAGGGAGTCGAAAATCTTCAACTGGTTGAAAATTGAAACCTTAATTCTTATTGGGTAAGGTGTTTGATTAGTACTTAAAAATGCATTTTTATCAAGGTTTTATATCATCATAATGCACTTAAAGTATCATTAAATTCTCTAACTTAAGCATGTTTTATAATAGCAAGTACAATAATATAAGATATCTTTAATTTATGGTAAATGCTCATTTCAAATGTAGGTATGTTTCACAATTCAAAGGATTGATTGATTTGTTTAACTATTAAAATTGAGAAGACAAAGAGATGTCTAAACTTAAAGAAGAGATGCTGGTTCAATTCAAACTGGAACACCATTCGGTTATTGAATCATTACTAGAGCTGTAAAACTTGGATTTAGGTCTAGTTTATATGGATGGAAAGCTAAGACATAGGCCTAAAACTTTCATGAAGAATCCAAGATTCAAAATGACCGTTTTCAAGTTCAACTTGTAGTAACAAAAGAGAAGTCAGAATCTGCCCTGCAGCCTAGACACTGTTTAGTGTTCAGCCCATATCACAAGTTCTAGAAGTCAAAATGAGCTCATTCTTGTTTTGTTGGAAAGATGAGACAAATGCCCAGAACTTTCATGAAGAATTGTTCAAATTATGATGTTAGAAATGATGTTTTGTTCAGACAAGAAGATAATAGTTGTCACCAAGTCAAGAGGTGGCCACCCACTCAATAATTAGTCATCAAATCAATAGTTCTGAATTTTATCCTATAAAAGGAGGCATTTGCCATACATTTAGACATCTTACTCACTCTTAATACCTTGCTTGTTAAATGGTTAATCTAGATTTGTATTGAACAACCCTTGGTACAACAAATACTTGACACTTTCATAGCCCAACTATATGGTATAACCGACACTTGTGCTATGAAAGGAACTTGATTTGTTGTTAACATAAGTTATCATCATGAATACTTGATAATATTTACAAGTATTGGCATTACTCGAACAAGATAAGTAATGTAATCATGTTAAAAATGTATAATCCAATTGGAACCTCCTTTGTGTGTGGTTTCCAGTCAAGTAATAAAAAGAGTTTATACTATACTTGTTTGAAATATCATTAGTGGATCCTCTAACCTTGATAATTATTTTATCATTGTTTAATACTTACATCAATATCAAATCTAAAAGTTCTCTTCAACTCCTTTTCATTTATTGTTTATAATTTTATATAGTTAATCTCCTTGTGGTTCGACCCCGGTCTTGCCGGGTTATTTATTACTTCGACATTCCTGTACTTGGGATAAGACATCAATCTTTTGATCGTGTCAAGTTTTTGGCACCGTTGTTGGATATTTTCTTTTATTTTCTTTTCTTTTCACTTTTATTTGTTTTTCTAATCTTTGTTTCTTCCTTTTCTTTTTCTTCTTCTTCTTCTTTTTTTTCTTTCTTTCAGCACTTGCATGAGAGTTTGGACATGCATATTAAGTGGTAGACTTTTTAGCAAATCCTCATCATTTTCAGAAAACATGGCTAAAGAGGATAATCAGTCGCTTCATAATGAGAATAATGAGAATAATCGTGTTAGAACACTTAAAGACTACATGAATCCAATAAGAACAAGTGCGCGATCATGCATAGTTTTCCCTCTTGATGCATCTTATTTTAATTTTAAGTCAGACATTATTCAACTTTTACCTTATTTATTGGCTTAGATCTAGAAAATCTATATTTGCATTTGAGAAAATTTGAGAAAGTCTATAACACTTATAATGACTTAAATTATAGCAAAAACACCATCAGATTAAAGCTTTTTTCCTTTTTTCATTAAAAGATAAAGCTAAAACATGGCTACAAAATCTTAGGTCAGGATCCATTCGTGCTTGGGATGAAATGCAACAATAATTTTTAAAGAAAATTTTTTCCGTCTCACTAAACAAACTCTTTCAGAGGACAAATCACCACATTCACTCAAAAACTAGGAGAAACATTTTACCAATGTTGGGATAGGTATCGAGACTTGCTTAATACTTGTCCTCATCATGGTTTTGAAACATGGAGATTGGTTTTACATTTTTATGAAGGGTTAACACCTAAAGATAAACAAATGATAGAATTGATGTGCAATAGAACTTTTGAAGATAAAGACCCTGGTGAAGCAATGAAGTACCTAGATTTGGTAGCTGAAAATGCTTAAAATTAGGACACTACAGGCACTTATGAGCCACCAGGTAAAACTCAACCTCACACATCTAGTAGAGGCATGTACAACCTTAGGGAAGATCATGACCACCAAACCAAATTTGCATCTTTAACTAGAAAAATTGAGGCACTGGAATTGAAAAAGAGTGGTTAATTAAAATCTGTTCAAGAAATTGTATGTCAAATCTGTGAAACTAATGAACACTCAACCAATAACTGTCCAACTTTACCTTCTTTCAAGGAATGTCTCCTTAAAGAAGCCAATGCTTTAATCAGTTTCTAAATGTCAAGTCATAATCCATACTCGCAAACGTACAACCCTGATTGGAGAGATCATCTAAATTTCAGTTGGAAGAGTGGTAACAATAATGCATAAACTTCACAACCACCATTTCAAGCACACCATAATTTTTTAAATTCTCATGGATATACACCTCCTTATGTTCCCCCACCTAGAAGAAATCTTGAGGAAACTTTGCATGCATTCATTGAAAAGCAAGAGACAATCAGCACTCAAAATGCTCAAACTATAGCTGACTTGAAAGATACTCTTGCAAAATTCACATCTACTCTCAGTTTTCAGGAGAAAGGTAAGTTTCCATCTCAACCACAACAAAATTCCAAGGGGCAATACAATGCAAATGCAAGTAGTTCCGGAAGCCAATACATGGATGAAGTCCAATCAGTCATTACTCTTCACAGTGGTAAGGCTATTGAAAAACCCATTCTTGAACCTTGTGAGAAAGATGGTGAGTCAACCTCTGAGGGTAAGGAAGGGGTTAAACTTAAACATTGCAAAGAAAATACTGATTCCCCACCAATACTTCCATTTCCTCATGCCATGACCAAATAAAAGGAAGTCAATCACAATTATAAAATCTTTGAAACTTTCAAATAGGAAGAAATCGAGGACGAAAAAGGCATCGAAAATGTTGTTGCAGATCATTTGTCAAAATTGACAATAAATTCAACATCCAACATCACACCAATCGATGATTACTTTCCTGATGAATCCTTACTTTCTCTTAGTTCAATACCTTGGTCTGCTAATATTGACAATTTTCTTACTTCAGGATTTTTGCCAACTCATTTGGATACCTAAGACAAAAGAAAGTTTTTGAACGACGTGCAGAACTTTTATTGGGATGGCCCTTACTTATTCAAATATTGTCCTAATCAAATATATCAAAGATGCATTCTTGACAATGAGGTAAGTAGTGTCATGAAATTTTGTCATTCCAAGGCATGTGGGGGTCATTTCTCATCAAGAAAGACAACTGCAAAAATCTTACAAAGTGGATTTTACTGGCCCACCATGTTCAAGGACTCACATAGAGAGTCTTTAGATAATCTTCTATTGACTTTTAAGTCTCATCATAATGGAGATGTGCATCGTGCAATTCATGATTTATGGCCCCATTTTTATAAAGAACATGCTCATCATAGTCTTGGGAATCTGACTAAAAAAGACCCTATTTGCAGTTTTAAAGAAAACTGGATGGGAAGCCTATCCCCGACCTATAGAGGGCGTTTAAGCCGTTCTTGAATGTAAAACCAAGGGAAGATGTGAGCTATAATCACAACTACTTGTACATACACATGTTTTGAGAGAGAGACTCTAGCTGGCCTACATATAGGTGGTATGATTGCATTTTCAATTTCTCATCTATAAAATCTTCTCTTCCTTCCCTTCATTTCTATTCAACCCACACATTCAACAAATATAGAAGTGTGTAGAAATGTCAGGTTCATCAAGTAATCATATAATAAATATTTTGTGTTTTTGGTGGATCCAGTCTTGGAAAAGAAAAAGAGTTTTTAGAATCAGCAAATCATCTTGGTCAGGTACTAGCTGAGAGAAAGATTCATTTAGTGTATGGGGGAGGCAGCCTTGGGTTAATGGGGGGTATGTCAATAGCTGTATTTTTAGGAGGCAGTCAAGTTTTGGGGTCGTCCCCAAAGCTTTAGTAAAAAGTGACTTCATTGGAAAAACAATTGGAGAGGAACTACAAGTCTCCACAATGTCTGATCGAATGAATGCAATGTTTAACCATGCTGACGCCTTCATTGCCTTACCAGGTGGTCTGGGCACATTAGAAGAGATCTTTTATATTTTCTCTTGGGCCCAACTACACATTCACCATAAACCTATAGGTTTGTTAAATGTTAATGGTTTTTATGATAATTTGTTGTCTTTTCTTGATCAAGCTGTAGAACAGAAATTTCTAACATTTTCGACACGACAAATTATAATCTCTGCTGCTACTGCTGAACAACTGCTTGATCAACTACAATCTTTCATCCCTGTAATTGATCCCTCTATGAGTCGCATAAATTGGTCAACTATGAAAAGCCGTAAAAAGCTTAGATTGGATTTGAGCCTTCGTTGTGAACTTTGTGTCTTTTGGTTTTATTAATGGCATATTATTTTGTTTTGTTATTTCTTATATTTGTTTAAGTGTGTTTCAGGTTTGTTGGTGTTCGTTGTTTCAGGTGATGTCTTGTATACTCTATCTTTCTACCTTAGGATATTGAGGACAATGTCTCGTTTTAGTTGGGGGGAGAGGGTAGTAGTTGATATTAAAAAAAAATTAACTAATTGTTTTTTCTATCATTAAAACCATTTGCAAAACTGTTGTTACTAGGATGACATAGTAAATGAGAAATTTTAGTCACTCTTGAGACGCATCTTAGTAAACATTCTTAACAAGGTCTATCAGAATACTTCTTGAAATATTCAGGTTTACAAACTCTCGTATTATTATCAATTGATTCTGCTCATATACCTAGCTAACAAGTATTCATAAACTTTCATTTTCACACACACACTTTAACATATGTTTGTGGGTTGCACATTGTATTATTACATTATTTATATTCTTTTGTTAAAGGTAACAACTAATGGAAAGGGATAGTATATAATTTGCAAATAATAATAATAATAATAAAACAAATTGAATAAATAAAAAAATAGATAAGTTTGGTTTCGTAGCCTCCTTGACTTAAGCAATTAAGCCCGAAGGGGTGTTATAACACCCAGTACCCTAAAGTCAACTAACTTGGGAGCTATTGGCCCAGTACTTGTTACATGAGTTGATGAGAAAGCTTAAGGAAATTAAACAATGCACTATCTACATATTAGTATCTGCAACCCGAGTTACTAAGCTTAAAGGGGTGTCTCAACACCCAATGCCCTAAGACCAACTGATCTGAGAGTCATTAGCCTAACGCTCGTTACATGGGTTAAAGATACATTGTGTTTTAAGTTATATGTATACATATTAAAACAAATTAAAAATAAAAGAAAAAAATAATAAATCCCAACCCAAGGAAGTTAACCTTAGAAAAACATTAGAACAAAATTGTGTTTTCATCCAAACAAAGCCTCATAACTATTTATTGATATATTGAGTACAAAAGGAAGGTTTATTAATATCTTGTTTAAGAAGTATGAAGCAGATAAATAAATTTACTAAGAGTTTGTTTATTTGGATAGATTAATGGAAGTTGAATGATGAATGCCTTGCTTTGTGGAACTTGCAAATTGTTTTTCTATTTTAACGCTTTGATTACTAGGGATTAGTAATAAGCTGGTTGGGGGGTGTGATTAATACTTAAAAGTGTATTTTTATTAAGATTTTATATCATCATTTTGCACTTGAAGTATCAATAACTCCTTAACTAGAGCATGTTTTATAATAAGAAGAAAAAGTCCTTCTTTATCATTCGCGTTTGAAACTTTTTCCTGGAAAGTTGTGCTCTCGTTGGATTGGACCCTTTATTGTTTCTAATGTTTTTCCTTTTCTTTTATTTCAACATTTCACTTGATCGATGAGTTTACTTTATTTTATAATAAGAAGAAAAAATTTTTATTTTTCGCATTTTACTTTATTTTTGTCATTCTCTTATATTCCTTTTCTTTTATTTCAACATTAGTAATTAAAAGTGCATTTTTATCAAGGTTTTATATCATCATTTTGCACTTGAAGTATCAATAACTCCATAACTAGAGCATGTTTTATAATAACATGTCTAATAATATAAGATACCATTAATTTATGGTAAATGTTCATATTAAATGCAGGCCTATCATATAAATCAAAGGATTGATTGATGAGTTTAAGTACTGAAATTAAGAAGACAAGAGAGGGCTATGCTTAGAAAAGATATGCTGGTTTAGTCCAAACTGTGACACCATTCGGTTATTGGATCATAACTGGAGCTGTAGAACTTGAATTTAGGTCTGGTTTATATGTATGGAAAGCTAAGAAATAGGCCTAAAAATTTCATGAGAGTCCAAGATTTAAAAGTGCCATTTTCGAGTTCAAATGATAGCAACAACGGAGAAGTCAGAATCTATCCTGCAGTCTAGACACTGTTTAGTGTTCAGCCCATATCACGAGTTCTAGAAGTCCAAATGCATCGATTATCATTTTGTTGGAAAGCTGAGATAATTTCCCAGAATTTTCATGGGGACTATCTGTTCAAATTATGATGTTAGCAATGATGTTTTATTCAGATAAGAAGATAAGGATTGTCATCAAGTCAAGATGTGGCCACCCACTCAACAATTAGTCATCAAATCAATAGTTCTGAATTTTGGCCTATAAAAGGAGGCATTTGCCATGCATTTAGGCATCTTGGTTTTTAGATCAAGATCATGTTCTTGTTCTCTTTCTTTATATTTTTGTAATGCTTAAGTTTTGCTTTCATTAATCTCTTGTTTATGCCTTTCATTTCCTTTACTATACTTATATAATCATGTTCTCCTCTTGTTTATTTATGTTTCTCTTCTTCATTATGTTTTGCTAAGTTTATTATGTTAAGGTGAAAAGGTTTCACTAATGGTGTAAGAATAAATATAGTATAAACTCAACATGGACTTTAATATTTGATACTAACATGTTTTGTATTTATTATCTTACTCACTCTTAATACCTTACTTGTTAAATGGTTAATCTAGATTTGTGTTGAACAACCCTTGGTACAACAAATACTTGGCACAACAAATACTTGGCACTTTCATAGCCCAACTGTATGGTATAACCGACACTTGTGCTATGAAAGGAACTTGATTTATTGTTAACATAAGTTATCACCATGAATATCTGATAATATTTACAAGTATTGGCATTACTCGAATAAGATAATTAATGTAATCATGTTAACAATTTATAATCTGATTGGAACTTCCTTTGTGTGTGGTTTCTAGTCAAGTAATAAAAAGAATTTATACAATACTTGTTTGAAATACCATTAGTAGATCCTCTAACCTTGACAATTATTTTATCCTTGTTTAATCCTTATATCAATACCACATCCCAAAAGTTCTCTTCAACTCCTTTTCATTTATTGTTTATAATTTTATATAGTTAACCTTCCTGTGGTTCGACTCTTTATATTCTGAATTTTTATCTTTTCTTAACGTTGGTTAATTAACGGATCCGCCGTATAACTAATCCTAACCAACAAACAATCACAGTGTCCGCATTAATGATTTAATCCAATGGTAGCCTTAAGATCTAGATAAATTCATTAATCTTAACAACCAAGTTGTCAGCTTGTGTTGCTTTGATCAAATGTTCTCCCTAAGTTTAATAACGTAGTTCTGTTACAATTATCAAGCTTAGTTGCTTCACAAGTTTATATACCACAACTCCGGTTTTGATATCAAACTTAGCAATAGATTGTTCACAATAATAACTTAGAGTCCGCTCTAGCAATTAAGATAAACAATCATAGGAAATATGCATAGGAAAACAAACATACTCATTCATAATACAAACCGAAAATAAATGGAAGAATAAATCTCACAGTTCTTGAAATCTGAAGGTGTTTGTGTCCTTGCAACCAAGAAAACGAGCTTAGCCTTGCATATCTATTAAACAACTACTCCTAAAGATGAAAGAATACATGATTTCTGATTTGTAGAGGGGAGAGTTTGTGTTTCTTCTCTTATGGTTGCCACCCTTCTTTCTTTTATTCTACCGCACTCCCTCTCCCTCTCTCTTAGCTCTGTTGGCTCTCTTCATAGCATAAACTTAGCTGCCTATTTATACATAAATTGTAAGTAAGAAAAATCAAAGGTCAAGTGTGAACATCAAGAGATGGTGGTAGTGTGAAGGCGGCTAGTGGTTGGCGGCTGGTTTGTGGTTGGTGATTTGAGGTTGGTGGCTGCCTTCCTTGACCTTCTGGATTGATTTACTTGAGGAGCTAAATTGCCAAAATTAAAACTTGGATGTCAGTTTTGATGCTTTGGGATGTAATTTGGATTCGTTTCTTCACAAAACCTGTTTACTGGCAGAATTCAGTTGTCATCTTTGAAAACTCATATCTCCCTCATATGACATCGTTTTTTGTTGACATTTGGAGCGTTTATAGAACTTTGAGTCAGGAATCCAAAACAATTGAGTTTGCATCAATTGGATATCTACAGCTCTAGATATTGAATGTTTAATGGACAAAGGTCAATACTGGCAAAGTGTGAGTTTTGACTTTGAAGGATGTGATTTCCATGCTCTTTGTATTTTTATTTTTCTTGACTTAGATTTCTAGAAAGGTATGGATGTTCACTTTCTAATGCCACTGGAATCACTTCATTTCGACTTCTGGTCAAATCTGCCAATTACCTCCAATTTACTCCTTTTTGCATCTTTCATCTAAAGGTGCCTTCAAAACATAAAACAAAGAATATCAAGATATTTTATATATAAAACATAGGCTAAACACGAGTTAAATGTGGGTGAAACTATCAAATAATATGGTTACATCAGCTATTTCTTCTTTTTTAGGCAAATAGTTATTGAAGTACTTAAATGTAAATTGTCTATTTAGGGGAGGACTATTTTGTAAAATAGAGACTAGGGTTTTCTAGGATATAAAAAGAATGAGAGAAGAGAAGGGAGTACAGTTAGCCAAGAGAGAAAAAAACACCCCTTCTCCTCCACAAACCTAAAATCATGTTTTCTTCGTTTTTTTTGATTAGTTGTTCAACAAACATGCAAGGCTAAACTCTTTTTCTTGGTGCAAGGATACAAAAACCTTCAGATTTCAAGAATTGTGAGATTTATTCTACCTTTTATTTTCAGTTTATATGAGGAATGAATATGTTTGTTCTCCTACGCTTCTTTTCTATTATTGTTTATTTAAATTGCTAGAGTAGACTCTAAGTTATTATTGTGGACAATCTATTGCTAAGTTTGCTATCAAAACCGGAGTTGTGGTGTAGGAACTTGTAAAGCAACTAAGTTTAATAATTATGGCGGATCTACATTAGTAATCTTAGGGAGTGCATTCGATTGATCAAATCAAACATGGACTGCAGACAGTTATATTGTCTAGATTAATCAACTGATCTAATTCTTAAGGCTGCCATTAAATTAAATTACTAGTGCAAACACTGTGGTTGTGTTGCGATGTCGCGTTCGTACAAATTAATTACCCTAGCTTCAAACACAACACACAAGATAGTATAGAGCAAGCAAGGGGTCGATCCCACGAGGAAGTTTCAAGTCAGATTTTTATATTGTACGTTATGTAATTGGGGGAATTTGGTTTGTGATTATCTGTAACATCCCCCCTTTCTGGGATAAAACCACAATCTCATATCAATAGAAAAAAAAACAGAGTAGTTAAATTTTTTATATATATATATATACATATTCATGGTCTTCGTATTAACATCTACCAGAATTTTGACAAAGTCCCCCCTATACTGGAAGGTCCCAAGTTACCGACATGTAACCTGTTTAAACTTCTAACAGTTCGCATCTCATAACTTAATTCCCGACCCAATCATCCTGGGTTTCAATTCCACAATTATACTCACACCTATCAACCATAATATTTATGATATGCATTATATAACAAAAATATCATT
>Ga0325400_1000021_pt1 | contig 80835 bp, 86 predicted proteins | sample PopdelMetagenome_2_FD_205662 | JGI IMG/M metagenome (GOLD analysis project Ga0325400, IMG submission 205662) | Populus deltoides microbial communities from Bellville, Georgia, United States - Xylem-PdKOR-R1 | ecosystem: Host-associated > Plants > Phyllosphere > Stem > Wood/Secondary xylem... | reverse complement strand
GAGGTTGTTGGTGAAGTGCAACGTTCTCATATACGCTGATGACGAGGGGGAATTGGGTTGCAGCCTGAACTGGTCTGGTTCGCTCCGGTGGCGGCGCTGGTGCTCGGCTATCTGCTGGGGTCGATCCCGTTCGGGGTGATCCTGACGCGGGCCGGGGGCGCGGGCGACCTGCGTGCGATCGGGTCGGGCAACATCGGCGCGACCAACGTGCTGCGCACCGGGCGCAAGGGGCTGGCCGCCGCGACCCTGCTGCTCGACCTGCTCAAGGGCGCGGCCGCGGTGCTGGTGGTGGCGTGGCTGTTTCCCGGCGAACAGATGCTCGCCGCCGCCGCCGCGTTCCTGGGGCATTGCTTTCCCGTCTGGCTGCGCTTTCGCGGGGGCAAGGGCGTGGCGACGCTGATGGGGATCGTGGTGGCGCTGCACTGGCCGCTGGGGCTGGTCTATGCGGCGGTGTGGCTGGGGCTGCTCGCGGGTGTCCGGGTGTCGTCGCTGGCGGGGATGGTCGCGGCGGCGTCCGCGCCGGTGGCGGCGGCGCTGATGGGGCGGTTCGACCTGGTGCTGCTGCTCCTCGCGCTGGCGCTGATCGTGCTGTGGAAGCATGGCGAGAACATCGACCGGCTGTTCGCCGGCACCGAGCCCCGGATCGGCCGGAAAGCGTGAGCAGCGCCGCGGCGGCCGCGCTGTCCGACGATGCGGTCGCACGGCTGAGGCTGCTGCGCACCCGCGGCGTCGGCCCGGTCACCCATCGCCAGCTGCTCGCCCGGTTCGGCAGCGCGGACGCGGCGATCGAGGCGTTGCCGATGCTGGCGCGGCGTGGCGGGGGCAGCGCGCCGCCGGTCGCGGGGGTGGCGGAGGTGCGCGCGGAGCTGGCCGCGATCGCGCGCGCGGGCGGACGCGCGGTGTTCCTGGGCGATCCCGACTACCCGGTGCTGCTGCGCGAGATCGACACCGCGCCGCCGATGCTGGTGATGCGGGGCGACGCTTCGCTGGCGCGGCGGCCGTGCGTCGCGATCGTCGGCGCGCGCAACGCATCCGCGGCGGCGTGCCGCTTCGCGCGCGAGCTGGCGCACGGGCTGGCGGAAGCGGGAGCGACCGTCGTCTCGGGCCTGGCACGCGGGATCGACACCGCCGCGCATGTCGGCAGCCTGCCGGGCACGGTGGGCGTGATCGCGAGCGGGATCGACATCGCCTTTCCGCCCGAGAATGCGCGGTTGCAGGAGGAGGTCGCGGCCCGCGGCCTGCTGGTTACCGAGCACCCGCCCGGGACCGAGCCGTTCGCGCGCCATTTCCCCTCGCGCAACCGGATCATCGCCGGGATCGCGCAGGGGACGGTGGTGGTGGAGGCGGCGCCCCGGTCGGGATCACTCATCACCGCGCGGCTGGCGGCGGAAGCGGGGCGCGAGGTGATGGCGGTGCCCGGCCACCCGTCCGACCCGCGCGCGCAAGGGTGCAACGGGCTGATCCGCGAGGGCGCCACGTTGATCCAGACCGCGGCGGACGTCATGGAGCTGATCCGACCGATCGATGCGCGGGCGGTGCGTGCGCCGGGTGCGGGCTTCGGTGCGGCGCCGCCCGCCGAGCCCAGCGAGCGCGAACGAACCGCGGTGGCGGGGCTGCTCGGCCCGGTGGCGGTGACGGTGGACGAGCTGGTCCGCCAGTCGGGCGCGAGCCCCGCGGCGGTGCAGCTGCTGCTGCTCGAACTGGAGCTCGCCGGGCGGCTCGACCGGCACGCCGGCGGGCGGGTCAGCCTTTCCGGCGGATAGCCCAGGAGAACAGCGGCCCGCCGCCGATAAAGGCGATCAGCGCCAGCTGCGGCTCGATCATCCCCAGCACGAACGCGCTGGCGCCGATCAGCAGCGGGATCGCGCTGTTGCGGACGTGGCGGGTGAGCTGAGCGGGGTCGATCCCGTCCGCGATCAGCCGCTTGTCGTTGGCGATCCGCATCAGCGCGTGGTTGACCAGCCCCAGCACGACCAGCCAGCCCGAATAGAAGCCGACACCGACGCGCAGGCCGCCATGTTCGCTGATGACCGCGGTCGGGAACGGCATGAACGCGACCGCGAGCAGGAACAGGAGGTTGACCCATACCAGCCGCGGCGGTGCCGCGCGCAACTCGCTCATCACCGTGTGATGCGCGACCCAGAACCGGCCCAGCACCAGGAAGCTGACCAGGAAGCCGACATAATTGGGCACCAGCGCGAGCAGCGCCGCCCCCAGCGCGGCGTCGGTGTGCGCGGACAGATGCGGCAGCCGCACCTCGATGACGAGCAGCGTCATCGCGATCGCGAACACCGCGTCCGAGAAGAAGGTCAGCCGTTCGAGCATCTGGTGCCCGCCCGCGTCATGTCCGGTCCTTGACGACACCCGCCGCTCCCCCAATCCTCGCGCGTACACGTAAGGACCCCCACGGACCCCCATGCAGCTCGTCATCGTCGAATCGCCGGCCAAGGCCAAGACCATCGAGAAATATCTCGGCTCGGACTATCGCGTCCTCGCCTCCTACGGCCATGTCCGCGACCTGCCCGCGAAGGACGGGTCGGTGAAGCCCGACGAAGGGTTCGCGATGGATTGGGAGAACTACGCGGACAAGGCCAAGCAGCTGAAAGCGATCGCGGACCTGTCGAAGACCGCCGACCGCCTGATCCTGGCGACCGACCCCGATCGCGAGGGGGAGGCGATCAGCTGGCACGTGCAGGAGGTGCTGCGCGGGCGGCGGGCGCTGCCCAAGGATGTCCAGCGGGTAACGTTCAACGCGATCACCAAGCCCGCGATCCTGGCGGCGATGAAGGCGCCGCGCGAGCTCGATACCGACCTGATCGACGCGTATCGGGCGAGGCGCGCGCTCGACTATCTGGTCGGGTTCACGCTGTCGCCGGTGTTGTGGCGCAAGCTGCCCGGTGCCAAGTCGGCGGGGCGGGTGCAGTCGGTGGCGTTGCGCCTGATCGTCGATCGCGAGCGCGAGATCGAGGCGTTCCGCAGCCAGGAATACTGGTCGGTCACCGCGAGCCTCGAGCAGGACGGGACGCCGTTCACCGCGCGGCTGGTGCAGTGGAACGGCGACAAGCTCGATCGCCTCTCGATCGGCGACGGCGAGACCGCCGCGCGCGCCAAGGCGGACGTCGAGGCGGGGCGGTTCAGCGTCCAGTCGGTCGAGACACGGCCCGCGACCCGCAACCCGCCGCCGCCCTTCACCACGTCCACGTTGCAGCAGGAGGCGGCGCGCAAGCTCGGCTTCTCCGCGGACCACACGATGCGGATCGCGCAGCAGCTCTACGAGGACGGCGCGATCACCTATATGCGGACCGATGGCGTCCAGATGGACGGCAGCGCGATCTCGGCGGCGCGCAAGGCGATCACCGAGCGGTACGACGGCGGCTATGTGCCCGACAAGCCGCGGCAATACACCAGCAAGGCGAAGAACGCGCAGGAGGCGCACGAGGCGATCCGGCCGACCGATTTCGGGCGCGACAAGGTCGGCAGCGGCGACCATGCGAGGCTGTACGACCTCGTCTGGAAGCGGGCGCTGGCGTCGCAGATGGCGTCGGCGCGGATGGAGCGGACCACGATGGACCTGTCGGACGGCACCGGCCGGCATGTGCTGCGCGCGACGGGGCAGGTGGTGCTCTTCCCCGGCTACCTCGCATTGTACGAGGAAGGGTCGGACGATTCGGCCGACGAGGACGCGCGCCGCCTGCCGCGCGTGAAGGAGGGCGACGCGCCCGCGAAGAAGGGCGTCGAGGCCGAGCAGCATTTCACACAGCCGCCGCCGCGCTTTTCCGAGGCGTCGCTGGTCAAGCGGATGGAGGAGCTGGGGATCGGGCGGCCCTCGACCTATGCCTCGATCATCAAGACGCTCAAGGACCGCGCCTATGTGCGGGTCGAGAAGAACCGCTTCTTCGCCGAGGAGAGCGGGCGCCTCGTGACCGCGTTCCTGGAGCGGTTCTTCCCGCGCTATGTCGGGTTCGATTACACCGCCGAGCTGGAGGAGGAGCTGGACGACGTGTCCGGCGGGCGGGCCGAGTGGCAGGCGGTGCTCGAAGCGTTCTGGCGCGACTTCAAGCCGCGCACCGCCGAGGTGATGGAGCAGCAGCCGTCCGCGATCACCGCCGAGCTCGACCAGTTCCTGGCGCCCTACCTGTTCCCGGAAAAGGCGGACGGGAGCGATCCGCGGCTGTGCCCGAACTGTCAGGCGGGGAAGCTGGCGCTGCGCGGCGGGCGGTTCGGGGCGTTCATCGCCTGCTCGAACTATCCGGAGTGCAAGTATACCCGCCGCTTCGCGCAGGCGGGCGGCGAGGCGGGCGAGGACACCGGGCCCGAGCAGCTCGGCCGCGATCCCGACACCGGGCTGGAAGTGGAGCGCAAGGCCGGGCGGTTCGGGCCGTACATCCAGCTGGGCGAGGGCAAGGACGCCAAGCGCGCCTCGATCCCCAAGGATGCGGGCGAGCTGACGCTGGAACTCGCGCTCAAGCTGCTCAGCCTGCCGCGAACGGTGGGGACGCACCCGGAGACGGGCGAGCCGATCACCGCGGCGATCGGGCGGTACGGGCCGTACCTGCTCCATGCGGGCAAATATGCGCGGCTGACGTCGACCGCGGAGGTGTTCGAGACGGGGATGAACGCCGCGGTGGTCAAGCTCGCCGAGGCGGCGGCGGGGGGCGGACGACCCCAGCGCGGGGCGGCGCGGGCACCGTTGCGGGAACTCGGCAAGCATCCGCGGACGGAGGCGGAGCTGAAGCTGATGGAGGGGCGCTATGGTCCGTACGTCACCGACGGGACGACCAACGCGACGATCCCGAAGACGGTCGCGCCGGACCAGCTGACGCTGGAGGAGGCGGCGCAGCTGATCGACGCGCGGGCGGCGGCGGCACCGGTGGCGAAGAAGGCGCCGGCGAAGAAGGCTCCCGCCAAGAAGGAGGGGGCGAAGGCGCCTGCGAAGAAATCGGCGGCCAAGAAGGTCGCGAAATAACCTCCCCGGAACGGGGAGGGGGACCGCCGTCGTAGGCGGTGGTGGAGGGGCCGGGCCGCGAGCGGATCGCTGGTGGAAGCGCCCCCCCACCAGCTTCGCTGGTCCCCCTCCCCGAGCGAGGTCGGGGAGGATTTAAGAAGACCTTAGGCCGCCCGCGCCCGCGTCGTGCCGAGCCACGCCCGCGCCTGGCGCTGGGCTTCGGCGATCTCGCGGGCGGTCATGTCTTCCGACACTTCGGCGCGGGCGTCGTGGCCGGCGGGGACGCCGTTGACCGCGGCGAGGTTGAACCATTTGTGCGCCTCGATCAGGTCGATCGCGACGCCCGCGGTGCCGGTCTGGTAGCAGACGCCGAGGTCGAAGCACGCGTCGCCGTTGCCACGCGCCGCGTCGGCGAGCCGGCTCTCGATCAGAAACTGTGCGGTCTTCAGGCTGGTAGCCATGGCGGCCCCCGAATCATTGCGGATTGCGGAGACCTACCGGGTCGGCACCTAGCAAATGGTTAATGCGTTAACCCTGCTCGCCAACCACCGGGATCGGAACATTGTCGATCAGCCGGGTCGTCCCCATCCGCGCCGCCGCGAGCAGCCGGCGCGGGCGATCGGGGGCGGGATCCGGGAGCAGCGTCTCGGCATCGGCGAGCCCGACATAGTCGACCTGGAACCCGGCCGCCTCCAGCGAGCGGCGCGCCTCGCCCAGCGCCGCCCCGATCGACGCCCCCTGCCCGATCGCGCGCGCCGCCTCGCCCAAAGCGCGGGGCAGCGCCACGGCTCGCGCGCGCTCGTCGTCGTCGAGATAGATGTTGCGGCTGGACAGCGCGAGCCCGTCGTCGTCGCGCTGGGTGGGGACGCCAACGACCTCCAGCGGCATGTCGAGGTCGGCCGCCATGCGGCGGATCACCGCCAGCTGCTGGAAATCCTTTTCGCCGAAATAGGCGCAGTCGGGGGCGACCTGGTTGAAGAGCTTGGTCACCACGGTCGCGACCCCGTCGAAATGCCCCGGCCGAGCCGCGCCGTCCCAGCCCTCGCCGACGCCGGCCACCGACACCGCCGTCGCGAAGCCCGCGGGGTACATCGTCTCGACCGAAGGCGCCCAGAGCAGGTCGCAGCCGGCCTCGGTCAGCAGGCGAATGTCCGCCTGTTCGCGGCGGGGATAGCGCGACAGGTCCTCGGTCGGGCCGAACTGCTTGGGGTTGACGAAGATCGACGCCACCACGCGGGTGCCCGGCCGGCGGGCCGCTTCCACCAGCGCCAGGTGGCCACGGTGAAGCGCGCCCATCGTCGCCACCAGCGCGATCCGCTGGCCCTCGGCGCGCCAGCCCGCGACCGCCCCCCGCAACTCGCCCAGATTCCGAACGGTTTCCATCGCCTGATCCCCCTCGAACAATCCCGCGCCGGCTTCTATGAAGGGGGTCACCGACGATCAACAAGGAAGCAGCCCGTGGCGGACTCGCCTCACATCATCGTCTTCGCCAACGAGAAGGGCGGCACCGGCAAGTCGACCACCGCGGTGCACACCGCGATCGCGCTGGCGACCAAGGGCGCGCGGGTGGCGTGCTTCGACCTCGACCATCGCCAAAGGACGGTGGGGCGCTACCTCGACAACCGGGCGGAGACGATCCGGCGGACCGGGCAGGACCTGCCGATGCCGGTCCATGCGTCCCATGACGGGACATCGGAGGACTTCTTTCAGGAAACGTGGTTCCGGCTGTCGAAGGATGCGGACTTCCTGGTGGTCGACACGCCCGGCCGCGACGATCCGTTCGCGCGGGCGGCGGCGAGCCTGTCGAACACGCTGGTGACGCCGATGAACGACAGCTTCGTCGACTTCGACCTGATCGGCCATGTCGATCCCGAAACCTTTCAGGTGACGCGCCCGTCCTTCTATTCCGAGCTGATCTGGGACGCGAGGAAGCAGCGGGCGCGCGCGGATGGGACGACGATCGACTGGGTGGTGCTGAGGAACCGGCTCCAGCATATCGAGGCGCGCAACATGCGCCGCGTGTCCGACGCGCTGACCCAGCTGGCGAAGCGGGTCGGCTTTCGCATCATCCCCGGCCTTGGCGAGCGCGTGATCTATCGCGAGCTGTTCCCCGCCGGGCTGACGATGATCGACTCCAAGGCGTTCGGGGCGATGGGCCTCGCCCATGTCGCCGCGCGGCAGGAACTGCGCGAGATGATGGCGGCGCTTTCGCTGCCCGAGGCCGACACCGAACAGCAGTCGGCCGCATGAAGTGGATCCTCGCTGCGCTGGTGATCTGGCTGGCGTGGCGCTTCATCGGCGGGGCGCGCAGGACGGTGTCGCCCGAGATGGAGGCGCGCGCGGTATTGGGCGTGTCGGCCAGCGCGGACGCCGACGCGATCCGGGCGGCGCACCGGGCGCGGGTGGCGGCGGCGCATCCCGACCGGGGCGGGTCGGCGGAGCTGACCCGGCGGCTGAACGCGGCGCGGGACCTGTTGCTGCGGGGGTAAGCCTCGTACTCTGGCTCGAACCAGCACGTCGCGACCCTCCCCTGCAAGGGGAGGTGGCAGGCCGCAGGCCTGACGGAGGGGTGTCGCCGGTTGCGATCGGTGTGCTTCCTCACGACCGGGGACACCCCTCCACCGCTCCCCTTGCAGGGGAGGATAGCACGACGGAGGTTGGACAGCCCTGCCCTCCCCCCGCTACCACCCGGCGATGCACCGCATCGATCCCGCGATCATCCGCGAATACGACATCCGCGGCCCGGTCGGCCCGTCGCTGGGGCCTGCCGATGCGCGGGCGATCGGGCGCAGCTTCGCGACCGTCGTGCGGCGCGCGGGCGGCCGGGCGGTGGCGGTCGGGCGCGACGGGCGGCTGTCCTCGCCCGCGCTGGAGGCGGCGCTGGTCGAGGGACTCGCGGCGGGCGGGGTCGATGTGGCTCGGATCGGGCTCGGCCCCTCACCGATGCTGTATTATGCCGAGGCCGAGCTGCCAGTGGACGGCGGCATCCACGTAACCGCCAGCCACAATCCCCGCGACGACAACGGCTTCAAGCTGGTGCACCAGGGCCGCCCCTTTTTCGATGGCTCGCTGGAGCAGCTGGCGGCGCTGGCGGCGGCGGGCGACTGGGAGCCGGTCGGCGCTGGGGGCTCGGGAACCGTCACCGATCTGGACGTGACGGGGCCCTATGTCGCGCGGCTGTTGCGCGACGCGCCGCCGGAGGCCGCGTTCCGGATCGGCTGGGACTGCGGCAACGGCGCGCTGGGGCCGGTGGTGGAGGCGCTCACGCAAGCGCTGCCGGGTGAGCATCACCTGCTCTTCACCCAGGTGGACGGCCATTTCCCGCATCATCATCCCGATCCGACGGTGGAAGCCAATCTGGCGCACCTCCAAGCGCTGGTCGCGGACAAGCGGCTCGATTTCGGACTGGCTTTCGACGGCGATGGCGACCGGATCGGCGCGGTCGACGGACAAGGCCGGGTACTGTGGGGGGACCAGCTGCTCGCCATCCTCGCCGAACCGGTGCTCCTCGCGCATCCGGGTGCGGCGATCGTCGCGGACGTCAAGGCGAGCGGGTATGTGTTCGATCGGATCGCGGCGCTGGGCAGGCGGCCGGTGATGACGCGCACCGGGCATAGCGCGATCAAGACGCGGATGCGCGAGGTCGGCGCGCCGCTGGCGGGCGAGCTGTCGGGGCACATCTTCTTCGCCGACCGCTTCTATGGGCATGACGACGCCGCCTATGCCGCGGTGCGCCTTATCGCGGCGCTGCACGAAAGCGGGCGGACGTTGACGCAATGGCGCGACGCGATGCCGCCGCTGGTCGCGACGCCGGACTTCAGGGTGCCGGTCGCGGGAAACCGGCGGGCGGTGGTGGCTGGGGTCGCCGCGCGGCTGGACGCGGCGGGGGCGGCGGTGGACCGGACCGATGGGGTGCGGGTGACGACGGCGGAGGGCTGGTGGCTGCTGCGGGCGTCGAACACCGAGTCCGCGCTGACGGTGCGGGCGGAGGCGGGGGACGCGGCGGCGCTGGGACGGGTGCTGGACGCGATGCGCGCGGCTTTGGCGGAGAGCGGGGTCGAGTTGCCGGCCTATCCCGACCGATAAGGCGTCACCCCCGCCTGCGCGGGGATGACGGGAGGGGAGGATGCCGGTGGTGGTATTCCTGCGAACGTCCCCCATTTGAGCGGTATGCCTCCGCCCCAGCCTCAGATCGTCCGCGTCATCGACCTGGAAACCACCGGCAACGCGCCGCCCGCGCATGCGGTGTGCGAGATCGGGTGGCAGGACGTGGCGCTGGGCGCGGACGGGCGGTGGGAGCTGTTTGGCGAGGGCGGCAACATCCTGGTCAACCCCGGCCGGCCGATGCCGCCGATCACCATGGCGGTGCACCATATCCGCGACGAGGACGTGGCCGACGCGCCTTGGTGGCACGACGTCGCGCGGCCGGTGCTCGACCCCTATCCGCGCCGACTGGCGCTCGCCGCGCACCGCGCCGCGTTCGAGGAACAGTTCTGCACCCCCGCGCTGACCCGCAACGCCGACTGGATCTGCACCTGGAAATGCGCGCTGCGGCTGTGGCCCGACAGCCCGGCGTTCTCCAACCAGGTGCTGCGCTACTGGCGCAAGCCGCACGGGCTGGAGCACGAGCGCGGACTGCCGGCGCACCGGGCGTTCCCCGACGCCTACGTCACCGCGCATCACCTGCGCGACCAGCTCAACGAGGCGAGCCTCGCGCAGCTGGTGCAATGGTCGAGCGAGCCGGGGCTGCTGCCGCGTGTCCGCTATGGCCCCGACCGCGGCAAGGAATGGCGTGAGATCGAGGAGGAGTCGCTGGTCGGGTTCCTCACCGATCGCGACCCCGACGTCCGCTTCACCGCCGAAACCGAGATGGCGCGGCGGCGGGGCGGCGGGCATGTCGGCCGCTTCACCGCGCAGGAACTGCTGCTCTAGGGGTCAGCGATCCCGTAGCGCCACGGCCGCATAGCCGATCATCGCGAGGCACGCCGCGCCCGCCGCCAGATAGGGGAGCGGCTGCCACCATTCGTACAGCGCGACGCCGATCGACGGGCCCAGGATGAAGCTGGCGCCGTTGATGCTGGTGACCTTGCCCGCCACCGAGCCCTGCGCGCCCGGACCGACCGCCAGCGACGCACCCGCGGTAAAGCCCGGGCGGGTGAAGCCGAATCCCAGGCTGGCGAGCGCGTAGGCGGTGGCGATCCCGTACAGGTCGCCCGCCAGCCCGGTCACCGCGGTGCCTGCCGCCGCCAGCACCAGCCCGACCAGCACCAGCCGCTTGGGCGACAGGTCGAGCCGCGGGATCACCCCCCATTGCGCGAGGAGCGCCGCGCCCGCGCCCATCATCAGCACGAGCCCGGTCGGCCCCAGCGCGTCGGCGGGCGCGACGCCGAGCCGGTCGATGACCAGGAAGCCGATCGCCTGCCCGGTCATCGCCTGCGCATGGCCCATCACCAGCCCGGCCACCATCCAGCCGCGGATACGTGGGTCGGCGAACGCGACCGCTTCGGCATGGGGGGCGGTCGCCGCCGCGACGGTGGCGCCGGTGGGCGCGCCGCCGATCGAGGGATAGCTTTGCTGCGCGCCCCGCGGCTCGCCCGGGACGGCGCGATCGTCGGGCAGCATCCGCCGCACCGTCAGCCACATCGCCGCGCCGACCGCGGCAAAGCCGAAGGCGGGGCCGGCCAGCCCGACATGGACGCCGCGCATCGTGCCCGCGACCAGCCACGGCGCGACCGCCGGCCCCAGGATGGTGCCCAGGCCAAAGGCGGAGGCGAGCAGCGTCAGCGCGCGGGTCCGCTCGTCGCGGGTGGTCGATCCCGCCACCAGCGCCTGCACCGCCGGGGGCGCCGCCGAGCCGAACCCGCCATAGATCAGCCGACCGCCGACGAACGCCGCGAACGCCGCGGTGCCGCCGATCCAGCCGTTGATGCCCGCCAGCAGGAACGCGCCGCACACCAGCAGCGACAGGGTAAATCCTCCCAGCCCCGCCAGGATCATCGCCCGCCGGCCATACCGGTCCGACCGGTTCGCCCAGAACGGCGCGGCCAGCGTCCAGAGCAGCGCCGACACCGAAAACGCCGCCGCCACCGCCGAGTCGGCGACGCCGAGCGACCGGCCGAGCGCCGGCAGAACCGATTGCAGCCCGGTGTTGCCCGCCGCGATCACGAGCATCACCGCGAACATCAGGGTAAAGGTGCGATCGCGCGAGGCCGTCGTCATTCCGCGCTCCAGGCATCATTGCGGGTGACGCTGGCGACCGTGACCGCATAGCGTCCGCACCAGCGGGCACGTCCGGCGTCGCGGATCGCGGCGTGGTCGGGCTGGTCGCACCAGGCGAGCGCTGCCGCCTCGTCCGCCCAATAGCTGACGGGGATGCCGCCGGCCGCCCCGCGCGCGCTCTCGATCCCGCGATAACCCGGCTGGCGTGCGGCGAGCGCGTCGATCGCGGCGGTGGCATAGCCCGGCTCGTCCGCGCCGGTGCGCCTCGGCGTGAAGATCACCGCCACCTCTCCTGCCGTCGCCATCGCCCCTGCCCCTCACGCCCCTGCCCCATGCTGGGCCCGGCCGATCGTGTGCGGCGCAACCCACGGTCTTGCAACACGTTCGGCAATCGTGCGACGGGTGACGCCCTGTCGCCCCCAGGGTCACACACCGTAAGGATGCCGATGCCAAGCCCGACCACCGCCGCCCGGCGCACCCGTTCCCGGGCTCCCGGCGTGCCTTCGCCCTGGCAGATCTTTTTCCAGCAGTTCCTGAAGCACCCGGTGATGGTCGGGTCGATCATCCCGTCGTCGGACAAGCTGATCGCCAAGATGCTGGCGCGGGTGGACTGGGCCAATACCAAGGTGTTCGTCGAATACGGGCCGGGGGTCGGCACCTTCTGCCAGCCGATCCTGGACCGGATGGCCCCGGACGCGCTGCTGATCGCGATCGATACCAATCGCGACTTCATCGACTATCTGAACGGCACCATCACCGACAGCCGCTTCGTCGCGGTGCACGGCTCGGCGGCGGACGTCGAGCGGATCGTGCGCGAGCATGGCCACGAGCAGGCGGATTACGTGCTGTCGGGCCTGCCCTTCTCGACGCTGCCTCCCGGCGTCGGCCCGGCGATCGCGGCGGCGACCCACCGGGTGATGCGCCCCGGTGGTGCGTTCCTGGTCTATCAGTTCAGCCCCAAGGTGAAGGACTTCATCACCCCGCACTGGTCCAACATCGACCATGACATGGAGTGGTGGAACGTGCCCCCGGCGCAGCTGTATTGGGCGTGGCGCGATTGAGGGGCAGGCCCGGCCACGCCCGGGCCGGTGCGTGAAGCGCAGCCCCCAATCCGGCCGGCGGGTCGGCGCAGCCGAATCCGGCCGACGTCCCAGCGACGGCTTTGCCGTCGCCTCACTCGGTCAGCCGAGCCCTTCCTATGCTCTTACAGCTCATGGCGACATGGGCGCTTACCACCATCTTGGTCATTGTGACCGACCGGACCGCTTTCCGATCGAGCTGGAACGCGATCTGGATGATCGGATTGCCGTTCGTAGTGGCCTATCTGACGAGCCGGCGTGACGGCGCATGGCCGCTGATCGGGCTCGTTCTCCTGATCCTCAACACGGTCCTCACGTGCGTCACCGCCGCGCTACTCGGCATCGGACCCTGACCGACACGGTAGAGAACGCGCAACCGATCAGCCAGCGTCCGGGTCAATGCCGAAATTGAGTCCTCGCGACACCCCCGGATCGAGCACGCCCAGCGCCAGATAGGCACCGAACTGCTTCACGCGCTGCCACCAGCTCGTGCCCGCCCGGTACGCGTCCCACGTCATCTCGCGCGATTTCGCGACCTCGCCATCGACATAACGGCGCACATGCGCAGCGAAGGCCGGGTCCTCCACCCGCAACATCAGCTCCAGGTTGATGAACAGGCTGCGCATGTCGAAGTTCGCCGAGCCGACATGCACCGCGTCGTCGACGACGTAGAGCTTGGTGTGGAGCTTGGTCGGCTGGTATTCGAACACGCGGACGCCGCGCTTGAGCAGCCCGGCATAGCTGAACCGCGCCGCCGCGATCGTCGCGTTGTTGTCCGACTTCGCGGCGGTGACGACGCGCACCCGGGTCTCGCGCCGCCCGGCCTTCTCGATCCGGCGCAGCAGGGTCGGCGAAGGCGTGAAATAGCCGACGATCAGGTCGATGCAGCGCCCCGCCGCCATGTCGTCGCGCAGCGTCCGCGCCCAGGGCGACAGCTTGCGGGTAGGGCCGCCGATCAGCCAGCGCAGCGACCCGTCCGTCTCGCTGTAGCCCGCCAGCGTGCGGTTGAGCGGGCGGACGCGCAGGCGGGGATGGCGGATCGCGCGGTGGAGCTCGTCGAAATAGTCGCCCATTCGCGCCGCCGCCGGCCCCTCGACCAGAAGGCCCAGATCGCGCCACGCCTGCTGGGCAGCGGTGCCGAAATAATCGTCCTCGACGTTGAAGCCGCCGACGATGATGCGCGCGGCCTCATCGTCCTCGGCGTCGGCGAGCGCGAGCTTCTGGTGGTTGCGCAAGAGGTAGCGCCGGCCCCAGCGCGCGGAGAAGCGGCACACCGACACGCCCGCCGCCTCCAGCCCGGCGAAGAAGTCGTCGGGGGTGTCCTCGCTGCCGAAGCCGTCGACGATCAGCGACACCGCCGCGCCGCGACGGGCGGCGGCGGCGAGCGCGTCGTTGACGCGTCGGCCCGCGCCGTCATCGGCATAAATGTAGTAGAGCACCCGCACCGAGCGGCGCGCGCCCTCGATCAGCGCGACCAGCGCATCCAGCCGCCGCGGCCCCGTGTCGAGCAGGGTCAGCCGGTTAGCGTCGACGGTGAAGGCGGGTTGCTGATCGCCGGGCATGGGATACTCCTGCCCGCGGACGGGCGAGGGATCAACGATGCTGGTGATGCTGATGATGCAGGCGACCGCGATCGACGCCGCCGCGTTCGACCGCGACGCTTGGGGCCGGTTCAGCCGCGCGCCGGCGCTGCTGCACGCCAGCGAGGAGGTGACGGTGGCACGCGACGGACGCGAGGGGGCCGTCAGCCACTTCCGCCTCCGCCTCGTCGTGCGCCGGCCCGGCCAGCCGGATGCGGTGCGCTGGACCGATACGCGGACCTGCCCGGCGGCGCGCGCGGCGGTGGCCGCGTTCGCATCGGTGCCGATGCCGCGCCCCGACCCGCCGGCGATGACGCCCGCGGATATCGTGGTGATGGCGGATGGCGTCGGTTATGCCGTGACGCTGCCGGTCGGCTATGGCGGGGGCAGCATCCCCGTGGCCGCGACCTTCCGCTCGAACGTCGGTACGCCGCTGTCGCGCTGGGTGGACAAGAGGTTCGCGGGACTGCGGGCCTGCTGGCCCGAAGCACCGAACGTGATGGCGCCGCCCCCGCAGCGACGTTGATTTTCCGGGCGCGTCGGGCTATCGGGCACGCTTTCCGTCATCGTGTAGTACGAAGGAAGCGGCCATGGCGCGCGTCACCGTCGAGGATTGCGTCGACAAGATTCCCAACCGGTTCGACCTGGTGCTGCTCGCCGCCCAGCGCGCGCGGCAGATTTCGGGCGGGGCCGAGCTGATGCTCGACCGCGACCGCGACAAGAACCCGGTGGTGGCGCTGCGCGAAATCGCCGACGAGCTGGTCCGGCCGGACGCGCTGGAGGAGTCGGTCGTCAGCAGCCTGCAGAAGGTGCAGGTCGATGACGAGGACGAGGCGGACGCGGTCGGCAACCTCCAGCAATCGGCCGAAGCGCTGCGCCTGACCGCGGCGGCCCCGCCGCGGAACCAGAATTTGGGCGGGGATTATGACGGTTGAGGCAGCGGATTAGCGCAAGCTGATCCGCGTCGCGGCCTCAACCCGGCCGGCGGGTCGGCATAGCCGAACCCGGTCGACGTCTCAGCGGCGGCTTTGCCGTCGCCGTTTCTTGCAACGTGCCAAGAAGCAGGACTCCGGCCCAGCGCCAGGGTGGGGAAGTAGAAGGGGCACCGTGGCGAAGCCACGTCGTCGGACGGGTTCGGCCCTTGGCCGACCCGCCGGCCGGGGCTCGGCCCGAGGCGCGGAATAGCTGCGCTATTCCGCTGGCCGGCCCTTGAACCCCTGCGCTACCACGAACCATTCGACGCTGCCCTTGCGGCTCGCCGGCGGCTTGGCATGCTTCACCGTCGTGAAGTGCCGCTTCATCTCCGCTACCAGCTGGGAGTCCGCCCCGCCCGCGAACACCTTGGCGACGAACGCGCCACCCGGCTTCAGCACGTCGCAGGCAAAGGCGAACGCGGTCTCGACCAGACCCATCGTGCGCAGCGCATCGGTCTGCGGGTGTCCGACGGTGTTCGCCGCCATGTCCGACAGGACGAGGTCGGGGGCGCCGCCCAGCGCCTCCATCAGCGTCGCCGGCGCGGCGTCGGCCATGAAGTCCATCTCGAAGATCGCGACGCCCTCGATCGGATCGACCGGCAGTAGGTCGATGCCGACCACCGTCGCGGCGGGAACCCGGCGGCGCACCACCTGGCTCCACCCGCCCGGCGCGATGCCGAGATCGACCACCCGCCGCGCACCCTTGAGGAAGCCGAAGCGTTCGTCGAGTTCGAGCAGCTTGTATGCCGCGCGGCTGCGATACCCTTCCGCCTTGGCGCGGCGGACATAGGGGTCGTTGAGCTGGCGTTCGAGCCAGCGGGTCGATTGCGCGGTGCGGCCCCGCGCGCTGCGGACGCGGGTGCGCAGGCCGCCACCGTCGCGGCTCATGGTCTCCCTCTCATGGCCTGGGCGTCCCCATCAAGCGGCGCAATATGCCCTCGCGGATGCCGCGATCGGCGATGCCGAGCCGCTCGGCGGGCCACAGGTCCATGATCTCCTCCAGGATCGCGCAGCCCGCCACCACCAGGTCGGCGCGCTCGGTGCCGATGCAGGGATAGGTGGCGCGCTCCGCCACCGAGCGGCCCGCCAGGTCGCGGCTGATCGCGCGCATCGCGTGGGCGGGGACGATCAGGCCATCGACGGCGGCGCGATCGTAGTGCGACAGGCCCAGGTGGACGCTGCCCAGCGTCGTCACCGTGCCGCTGGTGCCGAGCAGCCGCGGCCGGGCGGTGCCGCGGGGCAGGCGCGCGGCGATCGCGGTGAAGCTGTCGCGCACCAGCTCGCGCATCCGGGCATAGGCCGCGAGCCGCGCGTCGCGCCCGTCGCCGCCGCCGGCAAACTCGGTCAGCGACACGACGCCCCAGGGGCTCGAATGCCAGTCGAGCACGCGCGGGGCGGTACCGCCGGTTTCCACCAGCACCAGCTCGGTCGAACCGCCGCCGATGTCGAAGACCAGCGCGGGGTCGTCGCCCGGCTCGATCAGCGCGTGGCAGCCGAGCACCGCCAGTCGCGCCTCCTCCTCCGCCGAGATGATGTCCAGACGGATGCCGGTTTCCGCGCGGACCCGGTCGATGAAGTCCTCGCCATTGGCGGCCTGGCGGCACGCCTGGGTCGCGACCGATCGGGCGAGCGTGACGTTGCGACGCCTGAGCTTGTCGGCGCAGACCCGCAGCGCCGCGATGGCGCGGTCGATCGCGGGCTCGCCGAGCCGGCCGGTGGTCGCCAGCCCCTCGCCCAGCCGGACGATGCGACTGAACGCGTCGACGATCGCGAAGCCGGGCCCCTGCGGCCGGGCGATCAGCAGGCGGCAGTTGTTGGTGCCAAGGTCGAGCGCGGCGAACGCCTGCGCATCGTGGCGACGCCCGCGCGGTGGCGGCGTGGTGGCCGGACGGGCAGGACCGGCCTGCCGGTGCGGCGCTCTGGCGTTCACGTCGCCCATGGCCCGCAGGTACTCGCTGTTCTGTTCTGCCGTCGTGACGGGCGTCACTGCCCGCCATTCGGTGTCTGCGGCCAAGGTAGCGCGTCGGCCCCCATCCCACAAGCGGGCCGAGACGCCGCACGGCGTTGACACGGATGCGCGGCTCCCCTAGACGCGCCTCCTCGTTGCCCGATCCTCTAATGGTAAGAGAGCGGACTCTGACTCCGTCAATCAAGGTTCGAATCCTTGTCGGGCATCCAATTTCCTGCCGAGCCGCGCCCCTGAATAGGGCGCATCGCGCGAACTTCAGGCCATTCTTCTTTCGGGCGTGAGCGGGTCGGCGATGCCGAAGGCGTCGGCGCGGGCGAGCAGGCGTTCGGCCCAGGCGCGATGGGTGGCGGGCTCGCACATGGCTCCGCCGTGCGAGAAGACGGCGGGTCCTTCCGGCGCGAGGATGAGCCGCGCTTCCTCCGCCTGGTGCGCGGGCACGGCGTAGGCCGCCTGGATGACCGCCACCTGATCGGGGTGGATCGCGGACTTGGTGAGCAGGCCGTGCTCGATGTCGTGCGCCACCTCCTCACGCAGCAGGCCACCATCGCCGAATCGTTCGAACACCGGCGCGCTCACCGCGAATCCCCAAGGCGCAAAGGTGGCGACGAGCCCGGCGATGATCGGGCCGAGCGGCCCTTCATAGGCGGTGCGACCCGCGACCCGCCGCAGCCCCATCGCGGCGAGCAGGTCGTTGCCGCCGATCCGGAGCGCCAGGATGCGATCGTGGACGCCGAGCAGCTGGTCGCGCAGCCGCCGCAACTCGTGCGGGTCGAGCGTCTCGCGGGTTTCCAGCGTCGGCATCAGCCGGTGCCGGTCGTGCAGCGGCAGCGTGAGATAGGCGGGCATGTTGTCCGCATGCGCCTTGGGGATCACGAAGCCGTCGACCTGGTCGATGCCGGGCATGTGGAGGATGTGCTCCAGCATCGAAACATTGCGGGGTCGGACGAAGACCAGCGGGTCGGCCGGGCCGCCCGCGCGGGCCGACAGCCGGCGCAGCGCCGATGCGAGATGCCCCATGGCGACCGGCACGTCGCTGTCGCGGATTGAGTCCTCCAGGCACAGCACCGCCGAACGGAGGCCGGGAACGCGCTCCGCCCCGAACAATCGCTCCACCGCATCGTCGCGCGTGCACGGCATGTACAGGGTCGCGCCCAGCGCCAGCGCCTCGTTCATGCGTCGCTCCCCAGGCTGCGGATGATCGCCACCGCCCCATAGCGGCTGTCATCGCCGAGCGGATCGACCGGAACGCCGCTCGCCCGCGCGAGATGGAGGAGATGCGCGACGTCCGGGTCGTGGCGGTCGCGGAGCAGCAACCGCTCCGGCACCCGTCGCAGCAGCGCGCGTGTCGCCTCCGCGATGCCCGGCTTGATCCGGTTGCGATCGCGCGTTCCCGCCCTCGCCAGAAGGCCCTCCAGCATCGCCTCGCACGCCTCGCGCAGCGCGGGGCGGCGGCTGACATGCGCTGCGATCGGCTGCGGCACGGCGGCGATCGCCAGCGGGGCCAGGGCGTCGACAAAGGCGCGCGAGCGATCGGCCTTGGCATATGCCGGATAGGTGACGCAGGCGTGGAAGTCCTCGGGGCCGACCAGGTCGGCGCGCAGGATCGATCGGCTGACCAGGCCGGAGACGATGCCGTTGAGCAGGCTGGACGCGATCAGATAGTCGTCGTCGCTGGCCGCGATGTCGGCCTGTCCCGCCGGATCGGCGACCACCGCCAGCACGGGCGCGAAGCCGAACGGTCGGTCCGCCAGCGCGGCGCGCAGCTCGCCCGCGATCGCGCCCTTGCCGGTCCAGCCGTCGACGAAGACGACGTCGGCGGGATCGTGACGCGCGGCGACATGCGCCAGCGCGTTGCCGTCGATCCCGCGATCGCGGACGATGCTGATCGAATAATGCGATGCGGCATGGCCCCAGGCCCGCAGCGTCCGGGCGAGCAGCACCCCGATCGGCGTTCCGGCTCGGACCAGCGAGGCGATCACCACCTCGCGCCCTGGTCGACGCGCGGCGAGATGCGCGGCGAGGCTGGCGATATCCTGCGCCAGCCGCGCGCCGTTGCGGGCCAGCGCCGCGTCGTAGAGCGCCAGATACGCCGCATCCGGCACCGGCTCGGCGGCGATCATCTCCGAATAATGGTGCCGCCCGGACTGGATCATCGCTTCCCTGGTCGCGACGGCGGTGGGCGCGAGCAACACCGGCTTGAGCAGGAAGGTGACGTCCTCGGGCACGTAGCTGCCGGAGAAATCTGTCCCGGGGCCTCGCTCAGCCACCCAGCACCTCACCCGCCAGCTGCGAGCCCGTCGGCATCATCGCGTAGTCGCACAGGGCCATGAAGGGCGCGTCGGTGCGGCTGTCACCGATCCCCAGCACGGGCGCATTGCGATGCGCCGCGCGCAAGCTCGGCAGCAGCCGCGCGACGGCATGCTGTTTGCCGAGGTAGGGCGGCATCAGTGCGACGTTGTTGCCGTTGCGATGGTCGGTCCAGCCGGACGGCAGGCCAGGCACCGCGGCATCGACGACGCGGTTCAGCGCGGCGGCGTCGGCATCGGCATGCTTGGCGAGCACATAGAGCGGCACGCCGTCCTCCGTCAGCACCCGGACGTTGATCGGCGTCCGATCGCGGCTGGCCTGGCCTGCGATCGCGTCCGCATGGGCCGCGAGTGCGGGGGCATGGGTCGCCGCCTGCGCCGCGACCTCCGCAGCCCAGGCGGCATCGACGCGCCCGGCGTCGTCGAGGATCACCCCGCCATGCGCGCAGATCGCCGCGGCAAAGGGGACGCGCACCCGCCGCAACGCGTCGAGGCTGCGCGCGGTGACCGGCACCAGCCGCGTCGTCTCCGACAGCCATTCGAGGAAGCGCATCTGCCGCGGCGTCGCGAAGCTCAGGGCTGCGCCGTCGCGGGTGAAGCCGAGCGGGGTCAGCCGGTCCGGGGGAACATCGGGCGGGCACTTGCCCATCGTCTGGAACAGCGTGTCGTCGAGATCGACGAGGGCGATGGCGCGGATCATTGCCGCCACCCGATCACGGTCGCGCCGAGCGCCTCGACCAGCGCCGGATCGACGCTGCCCGGCGCCGTTTCGTGGCAGATCCACGTGGCGCGCCCGTCTCGCGCGTCGGCATTGTAGAGGTAGTTGGCCACACCCGTCTCGTAATTATCCCTGAATGTCAGCTTGGTCCGCATCGCCGCTCCGATCGGTGCCGGACTGCGGCTGGTCGCCTGGACGACGACGTCGCGGCCTTGCGCCTCCAGTCGCTCCGCCAGTCGGAAGGGCAGATAGGTGAACTCGCCCGTGCCGACGATCCGCAGCGGCTTCGTGCCGCCGGGCAGCGGCGTGGTGGGGGGAGTCGCGACGGACGCGCGCAGGCCGAGGCGGCCGTGATTGACGTGCTCCGCCATCCGGCCGAGCGAACCCGCTTCGGCCGCGAAGGTCGGCGGGAAGGTCGCGGCGGGATCGGCGGTCCAGTCCAGCCGGCCGGTCAGCAGCGACGCGATCTCGGTCGGGCGCGGCATTCGTGCCTGCCAGCCGGTGCCCCCCGACCAGTCGGTCAGCGTCGCGACGACGATCCGCCGCACCCCGGGCCAGCGATCGACCAGCGCGGTCGCGAGATTGCACAACGTCGTGCCCGTCGACACCTCGTCGTCGACGAGTACCAGCGTCTGCGGCTCCCCCAGCCCGGCGATCCGCGGCCGATAGATCAGGTGCGCCGAGGCATGGCTGTGCGGCTCGTCGAACCGGCACAACAGCTCCGCGTCGATCCGCTGGCGGGTGGAGTGCAGGAAGCCGGCATCGTCGCGCCCCGTCGCCCAGCGCCATTCCTCGTGCAGCGTCTGGCCCAGGCACACCGCCGTTTCCGCCAGTCCGACCACCACCACCGGGCCGGGGAGGTCGGCGGGGATCAGCGCCACGAGGTCGCGCACGCTCTGCCGCATCGTTGCGGGCGCGGTCGGCAGGTGGCGGCCGAGCACGCGCGACACCACCAGGAAGCCGCGGCGCGGGTTCCGGCGGGCGGCGAAGTCGCACAGCGCGTCGAGCGGCCAGACCGCGCGGTGGACCGCGATCTCCAGCCGCCCGGTCGGCAGGGTCACGGTCCGGGCGAGGGCGCCCGGCGGCGGCATCAGCATGCGCAGGCGATCCGGAAGATGGCGTCGCGCATCTGCCGCACCACGGCGGCCCGGCCGAGCGCCTGGATCGACGCGGACAGCAGGGGCTCGACCCCGAATGCGTCGAGAAAGCTGCGGATGACGGCTCCCTTGATACCGAAGTTTACGTTCTCCGCGCTCGCCCCCGCGCGACGGACATGGTCGAGGTCGAGCGAGGAACTGACCAGGCCGACCAGATCGCCGGCCATGTCCAGGATCGGTCCGCCGCTGTTGCCGCTGGCGATCGGGGCGGTGAACTGGAACACCGTGCTGTCGTTGCCGATGCCGCACAGAGCGGCGATGTTGCCCGCGCTCGCCTGCGGTCCCGAGCCGAGCAGGCCTTGGAGCGGAAAGCCGAGCACCATCACGTCCTCGCCCAGGTGAAGGTCGAGGCCGGGCCGGAACGCCGCGACCTGGGTCAGCACCGCGTCGACCCGCAGCAGCGCCAGATCGTTGCGCGGGTCGCTGAAGACCAGATCGGCCGCGACCGGCCGACCGGATGCCAGCACCGTGATCCGCTCCGCGCGATCGACGACGTGCGCGTTGCTGAGCACATGGTGCCGGTCGACCGCCACCCCGCTGCCCGACGAGGTGCCCGACCGCGGCGAGCGTCGATCGGGCTCGTCATGCGCAGCGCCAGGCTCTCGATATGCGTGGCCATGGCCCAGGCGGCGCGCCCACCCGGCATCGACGCCATGCGCCGCCGCGACCATCACCAGCCCGCCGCTGAACCCCTGCCCGTTTGCGGCCAGCCTCCACCCGCCGCGATGTCGGTAGAATTCGAGCAGGATCACCGCCGCCTCGTCGCGCGCCGACAGGTCGACGCCGAACCGCACCTCTCCGGCGGTCACCCGCAGCCGGCGGCGCAGCGCTCGCGCGCGCGGATCAAAGGCGACCAGCAGCAGCCGCTCCACCGCGGCCGGCATCCGATCGAGCCGGAGCGACAGCCGGCGATCCTCACCGAACGACGCCGCGGGGCGCAACTCGCGGGTGGTGGTGTCGATCGGCGGAAAGGCCGGCGAGGCGCCGCGCGCCGCGTCAAGCGCGATCAGCGCGAGGTCGATCGGCGCGAGGTCCGCCGGCGATTGCTCGACCGCGACGGCGACCTCGCCGCCGCCGATCCCGGCCCGCTCGCCGGCGACGAGGTCCCTCACGGGCCGGCCGTCCGCCCGACTAGACGTTGACGCCAAAGGACTGGGCGAGCGGTCCCAGCCCGCCGGCGAAGCCCTGGCCGATCGCCTTGAACTTCCACTCCCCGCCATGGCGGTACAGGTCGCCGAAGATCATCGCGGTTTCGGTGGAGGCATCCTCCGACAGGTCGTAGCGCGCGATCTCTGCGCCGCCGTCGACGTTGGTCACGCGGATAAAGGCGTTCGACACCATGCCGAAATTCTGGCGGCGCGCGTCGGCATCGTGGATCGTCACTGCGAAGCTCAGCTTCTGGACGTCCGCCGGCATCTGCGCGAGCGAGACCGCGACCACCTCGTCGTCGCCGCTGCCCTCGCCGGTGGTGTTGTCGCCCTGGTGGACCACCGCCCCGTTCGCGCCGGTCCGGTTGTTGTAGAACACGAAATCGGCGTCGGAGCGGACCTTGTTCACGTCGTTCAGCACGAAGACGCTCGCGTCCAGGTCGAACCCGCTGCCGTCGGTGACCCGCGTGTCCCAGCCGAGCCCGACGTGCACGCCCTTCAACCCCGGCGCTTCCTTGCTGAGACTGACGTTGCCGCCCTTGGAGAGGGATACTGCCATGATGCTTGTCCTTGCTGCCCGGCGTTCAGCCGATGTTGACCCCGTAGTTCCTCGCGAGCGGCCCTAGCCCGCCCTTGTATCCCTGTCCCACCGCGCGGAACTTCCACTCGCCGTTGTGGCGGTAGACCTCGCCGAAGATCATCGCGGTCTCGGTGGAGGCGTCCTCCGTCAGGTCATAGCGGGCGATCTCGCGTCCGGTCACGTCGTTGACGACCCGGATGAAGGCGTTGGTGACCATGCCGAAGCTTTGCCGCCGCGCCTCGCCGTCGTGGATCGTCACGGCGATCGCGACCTTGCCGACGTCCGCCGGAACCTTGCCGAGTTCGACCTTGAGCGATTCGTCGTCGCCGTCGCCCTCTCCCGTCCGGTTGTCGCCGGTGTGCTCGACCGATCCGTCCGACGAGCGCAGGTTGTTGTAGAAGATGAAGTCGCTGTCGCCGCGGACCTTGTCGCCGGCCGCGAGCAGGAAGGCGCTGGCGTCGAGGTCGAAATCGGTGCCGTCGGTGGTGCGCGTGTCCCAGCCCAGCCCGATCAGGATGCGGGAAAGGTTGGGTTCCTCCTTCGACAGGCTGACGTTGCCGCCCTTGGACAGACTGACAGACATGGTTTCGTTTCCTTCGCTTGCGTCGGATGGTCGCCGATCGGGGCCGCCCGGCGTTAGTCCTTGCGCCCCGCGGTCCAGCGCATGCCCCAGCCGAGTTGCTGGTCGAGCACCTGCTGGTCGCGATAATAGTCCACGATGCGCGTCACCTTCAGCCGCCCGCCGTCGTTCTCGATCAGCACGACGCCACACAGCCGGCGATCGTTGCGTCCCTCCGTCATCCTCACCTCGACCGGCGGCTGGTCGGGCGTAGTCACCGTCACCACGCCGTCGGTCTGCTGCCAGTTGGGCACGCCGTCGTAGATGTTGGCGAACACCGCGATCCGGCGCAGCGCGCTCCACCGTGCGCCGTTGATCCGCAGCGTCTCGCCCTGCGACACGTCGCCGGTGCGGTCGTCGCCGGACAACGCGATGTACGGCGCGTCCGCGAACGCGCCGAAGACGTTGCCGAGCGCCTGCACCACGCCCTTGCGCCCGTCCGACAGCTCGAACAGGCACCCCAGGTCGAGGTCGATCGCGGTGCCCCCGCCGAAGAACCCCTTGCGCCCGCGCGACCAGTTCAGGTTGACGACGATCTCGCCGAAGCTGGACCCCTTCTTCTCCAGGCTGACCGCCTGGCCGGGCTTGTCCAGCGTCACCTTGCTCAGCCGCACCGGAGCCGCAGGCGGCGGCGGGGGCGGAGCCGGCGGCGGGGCTGCGGCCTCTTCGGCGACTTCGATCCCGAACGAGCGCGCCAGCGGCGCCAGCCCGCCGTTGAACCCCTGTCCGACCGCGCGGAACTTCCACTGCCCGTTGCGGCGGTAGAGTTCGCCGAACACCATCGCGGCCTCCGTCGCGCCGGCGAGCGCCGGGCGATAGCGGATCGGGTCGCCCGCCGGGACCGACACGGCAATCTCGGCGTCTGCGAGGAGCGCCAGCGTCTGCCGCTTGGCCTGCGCCTCCTGGATCGTGACGCAGAAGACGATCCGCTCGATCTCCGCGGGGAGGCGGGTCAGATCGACCGCGAAGCCACCGCACGACCCCGCCGTCGCGTCGAACCGCACCGCGCCGTCGGCCCCGCCCGGCTGATTGTAGAACACCATGTCCGCGTCACCGCGGACCTTACCCGCGCCGGTGAGCAGATAGGCGGAGACGTCAGCCTCCACGTCGCGGCCGGCGGCGACCGTCCAGCCGAACGTCACCGACGCCTCTGCCCCGCCGAGGGGCGCGTTGCCGCCCTGTTGCAGATCGATCATGATCGCCGAAACTCCGGCAGAAACGGTTCAGAGCACCGCATCGATCGCGGCCGCCATGTCGCGGAACGTCCGTCCGGTTGTGCGCTCCCCCAACGCCTTCATGTCCCAGCCGCCGGCACCGCGGGTGAGCTTGGCCATCACCTGCCCGGTGTGCGATCCCTCCGAGGTGAGGTCGTAGCGCGCAAGTTCCCGGCCGTTGGAAAGGTCGACCACCCGGCAATAGGCGTTGGCGATGCTGTCGAACGTGTCGCCTGCAAAGCTGTTGACGGTGAAGACCAGCGTCTGGACGGACGCGGGCAGCCGGACGAGATCGACGTTGATCGTCTCGTCGTCGCCATCGCCCGCGCCGGTGCGGTTGTCGCCGCTGTGCACGATGCTGGCGTCCTTGCTGGCGAGCTGGCGGAACCAGACCTGGTCGACCATCTGCCGGCCGGCGTCGAACAGGAGGCACGAGGCGTCGAGGTCAATGTCCTTGCCGCCGCCGCCGAACAGCCCGAACAGGCCCTTGGGCTTGCGCACGTCCCAGCCCAGGCCCATTGCCACCTTGGTCAGCGTGCCCCCGCCCGATTTCTCGAGCCGGACCGACTGCCCCTTTTGCAAACTGACCATTCGTCCTCGCGCCTCTGCCGGCTGCGGATAGTGTCGATGCGCCACCGCCATGACAATCCCGATCTTCGCATACGGATCAGCGTCCACCCCGCAGATCGATCGCGCCTCATCCCGGCCGGTCGTCGCCGAGCAGGTTGCCGCCCGACAGGTCCTCGGCGGCGACATCGTCGCGGGGAACGAAGTTGACCACCCATTGCGGATAGCCTTCGGGCGAGCGCTCGATATCGGGGAAGCCGACCGGGTCGGTGCCCGTCTCGATCCAACCGGCCCCGCCGCACCGGTCGCAGATCGCGCGCTTGCAGCGGAAGCTGACGAGGTCGATCTCGACGTTCCACTCGCCATGCCCGTGGCACCGGGGGCATTTGGCGTCGAGTTCGCCCTTGCGCGGCTGGAGCGGGACGATGTCGAGCGCGTGGGGGCTGTCGGGTCCGTCGCAAAGGACGATGTGGCTGGCGTGGGGCATCGGCGCTTTCGTTGGCTGATCGGTGGGATAACGTACGGCGCGCGGGCGGGCTCCGGGCGGTCAGCCCTGTCCGGCGATCTGTCCGGCGATGAGGCGGCGCGTCGCCCAGCCCAGCATCGCGAGCCCCGCCGCGGCCGAGATCAGCGTCGCGATCCCCGCCCCGACCGTGCCGCCCCACGCGACCAGCGGCGCCATCGCGGCGAACAGGATGACGGCGGCGACGATCCGGATGCGCAGCACCTGCCCCGCATGGCCGGTGCCGAGCAGCACCGGCTCGAACCCCACCGCCATGATGTCGAGCCCCGCCGCCAGTCCGAGCAGGACAACCAGCGGATAGGCGCCGAGGTACTGGCGACCCGCGATGAGCTGGAGCCCCACCCGCCCGAGCAGCGGCACCGCGATGCAGGTGACCAGCCCCGCCGCGACCGCGAGCCGCACCGACTGGCGGGTGAGCCGCGCCAAGTCCTGCCCCGCTTCGCCGGCATGGGCGCGGGTGATCTCGGGGAACACGCCGCGCGAAAACATCTCGGAGACGCGCACGAGCGCCTGGGACAGCTGGTGCGCGAGGCGGTAGCCGCCAGCCGCTACCGGGCCGGTGACGATGCCGACCAGCACCACCGCGAACTGACGGCTCGACGCGTTGAGCGTGGCGTTGCCGTTGCTCTGCCAGGCGAAGCGCCACAGCCCATCATGCTCGGCGGTCACCCCGCGTAACCCGCCGGCGCGACGCACCAGCTCGGGCATGGTCCGGACCGCCGCCCACCAGTATGCGACCGCGGTCAGCACCTCCGCCACCGCCCAGGCGACGAGGAAGCCGGTGACGGTGGCGTGCGCCCACACCGCCAGGATCGCGCCCGCGAAGCGCGCGATCGGGGTCACCGCGTCCGCCGCCGCCCCCGCTGCGAACCGGTCGTGGAGGCGTAGCACGCCCACGGCAGTGGAGCGGATCGAGACGAGCAGCACGACGCAGAACAGCGCCGCCTCCCGCGTCAGCGCCGCCGACCAGCCGAAATGGTCGCGCAGCAGCACGAGCGCGCCCACCGCGAGCCCGCATCCCGCCAGCGCCGCCACCGCATCGAGCGCGAAGCAGAAGCGCACCAGCCGGGTCAGCGCCGGTCCGTCGCCGCGGCGGAGCGGCGCCATGCCGAAGCGCACCACCACCTGCCAGGTCTGGAACCCCACCAGCGCGGCCGCTGCCTGGCCTATGCCGAGGATCAGCGCGAACTCGCCGAAGCGGACGACCCCGAGCGATCGGGTGGCGAGCGCGAGATAGACGAGGCTCAGCACTGCGCCCACGCCCTTGCCGGTCAGCAGCCAGCCGACGTTGCGGAGCGCGCGGGCGAAGGGCGTGGTGGCGGGGGTGGTGACGTCGGCCGCGGCGACCAATGGCTTTCTTCCAGACGCGGGCGCGCTACAGGCACGGCCGATGCGGATCGCCTTCCTCTATATCGCCGAGGCTTACCAGTGCTATCACGGTGCCGCGATCGCCATCGAGCTCGCGCGGCGTGGGGCCGAGGTGGTGAGCTGGTACAACGATCCCGAGACGCCGCATCACCTCGGGCGCATCCACGCGGCGTATGGCGTGCCGCCCGGCGACTGGCGCGCTCTCCGGCGCACCCCGCTGACCGCGGCACTCCAGCGGTTGCGGCGGCTGGGGATGTTCAAGGACATGGTGATGCGCGACAACCGCGCCGCGCTGGACGGGTACGACGCGATCTTCGCGGTGGAGAACTCGGTCGCGGCGCTGCGGCGGCTGGGGGTGCGGGGCCCCAGGCTGATCTACTCGCCGCACGGGTTCGGCGACCGGGCGCGCGGGTTCATTCCGCGGATCGCCACCTTCGACCAGGTGCTGCTGGCCGGTGCGAAGACGGAGGCGCGGATGCTGCGCGAGGGGCTGATCCGGCCGGGCGACTATGCGCTGACCGGGGTAGTCAAGCTCGACACCGCGCGACATCTGGCGCTCAGCGAGACGCTGCCGTTCGACGCGGCGCGGCCGACCGTGCTCTATAACCCGCACAAGGAGCCGCGGCTGACCTCGTGGCATCGCTTCATCGAGCCGCTGCTGGCAGGGTTCGCCGCCGACCGGTCGATGAACCTCCTCGTCGCGCCGCATGTGAAGCTGTTCCGCCGCCGCGACGATGCGTTGCGTGACCGCTGGCGGGCGCGGAGCACGGGCAACGTGTTGGTCGATCCGGGGTCGGACCGGTCGGTCGACACCAGCTATGCGGTCGCGGCGGACATCTACCTCGGCGATGTCAGCAGCCAGGTGTACGAGTTCCTGGCCACCCCGCGGCCGTGCGTCTTCCTCAACGCGCACGGGATCCAGTGGCGGGATGACCCGAGCTTCGCGCACTGGCACCTGGGCGACGTAGTCGACGATCCGGCCGAGCTGATGCCGGCGCTACGGGCGGCGCCCGGCCGCCACGCGCTGTATGCCGAAGCGCAGGCGCGGGCGGTCGCGGACACGCTGGGCGACACCAGTCCCGGCGCGGCGATCCGCGCGGCGGATGCGGTCGAGGCGTTCCTGCAGCGATGCCGGACACCATGAAGGTCGGCTTCCTGTTCAACCACGACGCGCTGCATCAGGTGCGTCACACCGCGCCGGTGATCGCCGCACTGGTCGACCTGGGCGGAACCGAGGTAACGGTGCTCACCTCCAGCCCCGAACAGGCCATCGAGGTGCGGGCGCTGATCGGGAAAGCGGCCGATGCCGTGCGGTTCGTCGCGCTCGATCCCGGTTCGGTCGCGGCCGCGCTCGACCGGGCGTTGCGCTTCGTCGCGCCGTTCCGCCGGGTGGCGGTGCTTCGCCGCAACCTGCCCGCCTTTGCCGCGCTCGACGTGCTGGTGGTGCCGGAGACGACCTCGCTGCTGCTGCGCGACCGGTTCGGCCTCACTGATCTCGGCTTCGTGTGGATCCCGCATGGCGCAGGAGACCGGTCGGTGGGGTTTCGCGACGTGGTGCGCGGGTTTGACCTGGTGCTGCTGTCGGGGGACAAGGTACGGGACCGAATGCTGGCCCAAGGGCTGGTGACGCCCGACACGGGGCGGGTGGTCGGTTATCCCAAGTTCGACACGGTCGATCCCGCCGCGCCGGCGCCGCCGCTCTTCGCGAACGGGCGTCCGACGGTGCTCTACAACCCGCATTTCGACCCGAGGCTGTCGTCCTGGTACCGCATGGGACCTGCGATCCTGCGCTGGTTCGCGCGACAGGACTGGTTCAACCTCGTCTTCGCACCGCATGTGATGCTGTTCCGGCGCGCGGTGCACGCGTCGGTCGAGCACCGCGCGGTGCGCCTGCGCCCCGGCATCCCCCGCGAGGCGCAGGGTTGCCCGCATATCCTGATCGACACGGGCAGCGAGCGGTCGGTGGACATGAGCTACACCCGCGCCGCCGACCTGTACCTGGGCGATGCGAGCAGCCAGATCTACGAATGGATCGCGCAGCCCCGGCCCGCGGTGTTCCTCGATCCCTCGCATGCCCGCTGGCAGGGCAACCCCGACTTCGCGCATTGGCGGCTGGGCGAGGTGGTCGGCGACGTGGGTGCGCTACCGTCGACGCTGGAGCGGGCGTTCGCCGACCCGCGCCGGTTCGCCGCCGAACAGGGCGCCGCCTTCGCGCAGACCTTCTCCGTCACCGCCGAGCCCGCCTCCCGCCGCGCCGCGCGTGCGGTCCTGGAGCGGTTCGGCGGATGAACCCCGGCACGTATCGGCTGCGTTCAGGTCGCCAAAGCTAAGAGCCCCACATGTTCCATCGCCTCATCCCGGCCCTGCTCCTTTTCCTTCCCGCCCCCGCGTTCGCGCAAAGCTGCGTCGGCACGCACGGCGCGGGCAGCGTGCGGCTGGAGACGGTCGCGACCGGCTTGCGCAACGGCAAGGGCGAGGTCGCCTTCACCGTCTATGCCAACGATCCCAAGAGGTTCCTGGCGAAGGGCGGCAAGCTGCTGCGCGCGCGGGTGCCGGCGGTGGCGCCGACGACGCGGGCGTGCTTCTGGCTGCCGCCGGGACAGTACGAGGTCGCGATCTATCACGACGAGAACGCCGATCATGACTTCAACCGGACGCTGTTCATCCCGAAGGAGGGGTTCGGCTTCTCGAATGACGCGTCGACCACCTTCGGGCTGCCCAAGCTGAAGGACGCGCGCTTCACCCTGGCCGCGGGCGGGAGCACGGTGCAGATGCGGATGCGCTACGGCCGCTGACGCCAGTCCTCCTGCTGCCAGCCGCGCAGCCCGGCGAGGCACGCGAGCGGCGGGTGCGCGTTGACCGCGACGGGCTCGTCGGCCCAGTCGAAGGTGGGACGGTCGGTGACGTGGTCGGAATAGAAGCGGACGTGCGTGCGGTCGCGCGCGATACCCTGTTCGTTCATCCACGCGCGGATCATCGCCAGCTTGGCCGGGCCGTAGCAGTTGCGGCCCTGGATCGTGGACAGGATGCGGCCGGCGTCGTCGCGCCGGGCTGCGGTCGCGATCAGGTCGTCGACGCCCAGCCGGCGGGCGATCGATTCGGCGTAGAAGCGGTGGGCGGCGGTGGCGATCACCACCCGCCGCCCCGCCGCGCGATCGGCGGCGATGCTCGCGCGGGCACCGTCGAGGATGTCATGGGCGACGAAGCGGTCGGCGAAAGCTTCCGCCGTCGCCGCGAGCCGGGCCGGGTCCGAGCGGTGGCCGAGCAGGAGGCGGTGCATCCACGCCTTCAACCGGTCGCGGTCGATCGCGCCGATCGCCTTGAGCAGCGCCGCCGCCGCTACGCCGGGGATCAGCAGCAGCCGCCACGGTGCCTGACGCCTGGCCGCGAACAGCAGGAACAGGCTCCAGGTCGGCACCCGCGTGATCGTGCGATCGAGGTCGTAGATCGCCAGCGCGGCGGTCACGCCCGCTCCACCAGCGCCCGCACCAGGTCGAGGTCGGCGGGCTTGTCGACGTCGACCGCGGCGAGGCCGAACGGGCTCTCGATCACCCGCGCGTCGACCCCGGCGCGCTGGCCCAGCGCCGCCACCGCCTGCCCCAGCGCTAGCCGTCCCATCAGGTAGCGGAGCAGCAGCCCCGGCCCCAGCCGGCGGACGATCCGCCACGGGCGCTTGCGGTCGGCTTCCACCGCCTGCCACATCGCCAGCGCGGCGTCGGCGGCGGGGGTCGCGAGCCAGAACAGGTTGCATCCCGACCAGTCGCCATCGGCGAAGCGGAGCCAGGTGCGCCGGGTCGCGGGGGCGTCGCGCTCCACCGTCGGCCGGCGGGCGAGCAGCGCCGCGACGTCGCCGGGCGGCCCCGAGTCGAGGAACGCCCGCACCCATTCGGGGTGCAGCAGCGCGTGGTCGGCGGTGGTGAGCAGCAGGGGCGCACCCGCTGCGGTGAGCCCCTCGCGCGCGCTGGCGCTGGGCCCGGCGGCGGCGACGAGCGGGATCGCGCCGAGGCTGGCGGCGTGGTCCCGCACGGCGTCGCTCGACGCGCTGACGTACACCTTGGCCGCGCCCGCCGCCCGCAGCGCGGCGACGACGCGGGCGAGCATCGTCTCTCCGCCGATGACGAGCAGCGCCTTGTCGCTGACCCCGGCATGGACGGCGAGCGGATCGCCGCCGGGGCGCGATCCGGCGAGCACCAGCGCGTTGAAGGGGGCGCTCACGCGCGCGCCCGGAACACGCGCCACAGCACGCCGGGCGCGGCGAGCACCGGGTGCCGCTCGCGCCACGGCGTCAGGGGCAGGTGGACGCCGGTGTGCCGCTCGACCTTGTAGAGGCCGTAGCGGGCCGCGCCGTCGAAGGTGAAGGCGGCCTTGACGAGGCGGGCGATGTTGAGCGGCTTGCCGGCGCGGGCGCGGCGACGCCAGGCGGCGAGCAGGCGGCGGCGCTGATCGGGGGCGAGGTGCGGGGCGTAGCCGTCGGCCATCGTGAACCCGATCCCGGCCGCATCCCAGGCGAGTGGCAGCAGCGCGGCGTAGCGGTCGGTGGCGTGGTCGACGATCTGCGCGCTGCGGTCGGCACGCTCGACCCGGAACTCGGCGCGATAGGTCTGGGCGAACAGCGCCAGCCAATAGGCGCGGGCGCTCCCCTGCCCCGGCCCCAGCGCCGCCGCAAAACGCGCGGCGGTGGCGATGGCGGCGGCGACCGCGTCCACCACCCGGTCGCGATCCGCGGGTGCGCGGGCCCAGGCGATCGCGGCGGGCTGGGCGAAGCGGGTCCAGATCGTGGTGTCGACCAACGCTCCGCTCGCGGCGCGCTCGAAGGTGGCGAGCGGCATCGTCGCGACCTTGGCCCGGATCGTCCGGCCCGCGACCGTCAGCTCGCGCCAGCCGACATCGGGCCACAGCACCCGGAGCGCCGCCCGCCGGACCGGCGATCCGGTCGCCCGGTCGGTCAGGACATAGAAGTCGAGCACGTCGTCCAGCCGCCCGGTCCTGAGCACCGAGCCGTAGAACAGCACCGCCGCCGCGCCGGGCGCGCGGGCCAGTTGGGTCGCCGCTGCGGTCATCTCGGGCGGCAGCGGCACGGCCAGGTCGCGGGCGACCCGCTCACGCAGCGCCTCGCCCGGCACCGGCGCGCTCAGCCCCGTGGCGCGGCGGGGGACAGGAAGGCGAGCGGGGCCCCGCGCCGGATCGACAGGTCGCCGCCCGCATAGGTCTCGCCGTCGAGCACGAAGTCGCCGTCGAGCCGAAGGCGGAAGCGCGCGGTGTCGGCGCGGTGATAGCCGTGGCTGGCGATCCAGGCCGCTTCCGATCCCGCCAGCAGCGCCGGCACGGTCAGTCCCAGGTGCCAGGGCGGGGCATCGACGCCCAGCAGCTTCAGCCCTGCGCGCACTCGCCCGAACGGCTTGAGCCCCAGCGGCAGCCGCTCCAGCGTCGAGGCGAGCAGCAGGTAGAAGGGCTGTTCGATGCGGCGGCCGTCCGCCAGCTCGACCCGCATCGGCTCGCCCCGGCGCCACCGGTTGCCGCGCCCGCCGAACAGCGTCTGCGCCACCGCCCCTGCCAGCGACAGCCCGACCGCGAGCCCGCGGAACGCGCCGGCGCGGTGGGTCCGCTGCGCCAGCGCGGTCGCGCCGACGAAGCCGCCCGCGCCGAGCAGGAAACCGCGCAGCACCCCCGGCTCGCCCGTCCGCGCGATCTCCAACGGCGCGCGCTGGACGACGCCGCAGCCCGCGACCGCGGCGATCGCGTCCTCGACCGTCCAGCTGCGGGGCACGCCCAAGTCGATCGCGAGCGCGTTGGTCTTGCCCGAGGGCACCAGCGCCAGCATCGGCAGCGTCTCGCCGAAATGGCGGGGCGCGGCGCTCAGCACGTCGCGGATGGTGCCGTCGCCGCCGTCGATCACCAGCGCGCCGACCTCCGCCCGTGCGAAATCGGCCAGCGCGCGGTCGAGCTCGCCGGGCGTCGAGGGCGAGGCGTGGAGAACGTGGAGCGGCGGGTCGCGCGCGGGCCGGGCGCCACCCTGGTTACGAGGGGCCTGGTTGCGGTGGGCGCGGCCGTTGGAGATCACCCCGACGGTCAGGTCGAGCCGGCGCTGCCCCGCGGGCACGGTCGCGAGCGGCGCGATCGCGTGATCGTCGCTGTCGGTGCACACCAGAGGACCCCCCAAAGGACCCCAGGTCCGTAAGAGCGGGCCGATGGGCGCCGACGAAACAGCCAATGAACCTACCTCAAGATCATAACGGGACGATAACAGGTCGGTGGACAGGGATCGGAGTCAATTACGACTTTTGCGGGGCAGCAATGCGAGCCTCACGAGATTATCGCTTGCCCCGATGCGGCCCCCCGTGCTCCGGGGCGGCGTGCTCGGAGGCGGCAGGCAAGGAGTTCGCATGGCAGCAAAGCCCCTGGTCGTCGGGATCGGCGGCACCATCGGCAGCATCTCCTCGACCGAGCGGGCGCTAGGCATCGCGCTGGGCGCGGCGGCGGCGGCAGGGTTCGAGACGCGGATGTTCGGGGGGGCGGCGCTGGCGCAGCTGCCGCTGTTCGACCCGCGTGCGACTGAGCGGACGGCGGAGGAGGCCGCGTTCGTCGATGCAGTACGGGCCGCGTCGGCGGTCATCATCGCCAGCCCCGGCTATCACGGCTCGATCTCGGGCGTGGTCAAGAACGCGCTGGACCTCTTGGAGGAGACCGCGCGCGACGCCCGGCCGTACCTGGCCGACCTGCCGGTGGGGCTGATCGCGACCGCCTATGGCTGGCAGGCCACGGGGTCGACGATCGCGGCGCTGCGCTCGATCGTCCATGCGCTGAGGGGCTGGCCGACCCCGTTCGCGGCGGCGATCAACACCCAGCTGACCCGCTTCGACGACGAGGGCGGGGCGACCGACGCCGGCGTGGTCGAGCAGCTGCGGCTGGTGGGCCGGCAGGTGGCGCGCTTCGCGCCGCTGGCGGCCGAACTACCCCGTTGAGAAGTCACGGGATTTCGGCGGAAGGTCAGTAAAGGTCGCGGAGTCGGGGGGTTAGTTTCGTTGCGGCCTTTGCTTTCCGAAAGGCGAGGCCAAAGTCGTAGCACCCGGGGCGGATGTAGGACAGCGAAGAAGTGGGACTCCGGCTCAGGGCCGGGGTGACGGGCGTTCCTGGTTCAGGCAGGCGGCGTGCCAGGCGACGTGGTCGGCGAGGAAGGTCGAGACGAACAGGTAGCCGTGGTCGTAGCCGGGCTGCATCCGAAGCTCGAGCGGGATGCCGGCATCGGCGCAGGCGCGTTGCAGAAGCTCGGGACGGAGCTGTTCGGCGAGGAACGCGTCGGCGTCACCCTGGTCGACCAGCAGGTCGGGCAGGCGTGCACCATCCTCGATCAGCGCCACCGCATCGTGCGCGCGCCACGCGGCGCGGTCGGGGCCGAGATAGCCGGTGAACGCCTTTTCACCCCAGGGCACCTGCCCCGGCGCGACGATCGGGGCGAGCGCGGACACCGAGCGGAAGCGACCGGGGTTCCGGAGGGCGACGGTCAACGCGCCGTGGCCGCCCATCGAGTGGCCGGTGATCCCCTGTCGGTCCATATCGGCGGGGAAGCGCCCGGCGACCAGTGCGGGCAGCTCGTCGGTGATGTAGGTCCACATCCGGAAATGCGGGGCCCAGGGGGCCTGGACGGCATCGACGTAGAAGCCCGCCCCCTGCCCCATGTCCCAGGCGGGATCGTCGGCGACGCCCTCGCCCCGCGGGCTGGTGTCGGGGGCGACGACGATGACGCGCCGCTCGGAGGCGGCTGCGCGAAACTCGCCCTTGTCGGTGACGTTGGCGTGGGTGCAGGTGAGGCCCGACAGGAACCACAGCACCGGCAATCGCTCGCCGTCCTCGTGCGCGGGGACGAAGACGGAGAAGGTCATGTCGGTGCCGGTGGCGGCGGAAGCGTGGCGGTAGACGCCCTGGATGCCGCGGTGGGCGCGGGTTTCGGAGACGATATCCATGGTCACTCGCGGGGCAGGCGGTGGAGCGCGCACAGCTTGTTGCCGTCCGGGTCGCGCAGATAGGCGAGGTAGAGCGCGCCGAACGCGTTGGCGCGGATGCCGGGCGCGTCCTCGATCGCGGTGCCGCCCGCCGCGACGCCGGCGGCGTGCCACGCGTCCGCCTGCTCGGAGCCGCTGACGCTGAAGCCGATCGTGCCGCCGTTGGCGTGGGTCGCGGGCTGGCCGTCGATCGGGGGCACAACCAGGAACATCGCACCGTTGTGCGCATAGACCAGCCGGCCCTTGTCGTCGGTGCGCCCCGGCCTGCCGCCGATCGCGCCGAATAGCGCGTCGTAGAAGCGACGCGAGCGTTCGAGGTCGTTCGATCCGACCGTCATGTGGCTGAACATCGTTTGTCCCTTGTTTTTCGTTCCGCTGAGCCTGTCGAAAGCTCGCTCTTCCCAGGCAGGAAGGACGGAGCTTCGACAAGCTCAGCCCGAAAGGGTTGGCTGGGCTTCAGTAGATCACCACCGAGCGGATCGACTCGCCCGCGTGCATCAGGTCGAAGCCCGTATTGATCTCGTCGAGCGTCAGGCGATGGGTTATCATCGGGTCGATCTGGATCAGCCCGTCCATGTACCAGTCGACGACCCTGGGCGTGTCCGTCCGCCCGCGCGCGCCGCCGAACGCGGTGCCGCGCCAGTTGCGTCCCGTGACGAGCTGGAACGGGCGGGTGGCGATCTCCTTGCCCGCCTCGGCGACGCCGATGACGATCGAGGTGCCCCAGCCGCGGTGGCACGCCTCCAGCGCGGTGCGCATCACCTCGGTATTGCCGGTGCAGTCGAAGGTGTAGTCGGCGCCGCCGTCGGTCATCGCGACGACCTGTTGCACCACCTCGTCGCGGGACATGCCGCGGCTGTTCAGGAAGGCGGTCATGCCGAAGCGGCGGCCCCAGTCCTCGCGGTCGGGGTTGATGTCGACGCCGACGATGCGGGCAGCGCCGGCCATTCTTGCGCCTTGGATGACGTTCAGACCGATGCCGCCTAGGCCGAACACGACCACCGATGCGCCCGGTTCGACCTTGGCGGTGTTGACCACCGCGCCGACCCCGGTGGTGACCCCGCAGCCGATATAGCAGCTGGTGTCGAAGGGGGCGTCGGGGCGGATGGTCGCCACCGCGATCTCGGGCAGGACGGTGAAGTTCGAGAAGGTCGAGCAGCCCATGTAGTGGAAGATCGGCTGGCCCTTGTAGCTGAAGCGGGTGGTGCCGTCGGGCATCAGCCCCCGCCCTTGCGTCGCGCGGATCGCGGTGCAGAGGTTGGTCTTCTGGCTCAGGCAGCTTTTGCACTGGCGACATTCGGGGGTGTAGAGCGGGATGACGTGGTCGCCGACGGCGACGCTCGTCACCCCCGCGCCGACCTCGCGGACGATCCCGGCGCCTTCGTGGCCCAGCACGGACGGGAACAGCCCCTCCGAGTCGAGGCCGTCCAGGGTGTAGGCGTCGGTGTGGCAGATGCCGGTGGCCATGATCTCGACCAGTACCTCGCCGGCGCGCGGCCCTTCGAGGTCGAGTTCGACGATTTCGAGGGGGCGCTTGGCTTCGAACGCGACGGCAGCGCGGGTCTTCATGGGGTGGGGTCCTTTGGGGGGAGCGGTTGCATGGTCGTCAAGTGGAGGAAGTGGAGGCGATGAGGCGTGTTCGTCCGGTTCGGGTCAAGTGGAGGCGGGGCTTCGACTTCGCTCGGAACGAACGGGGGGAGGCTTGCGGCACAAGGCAAGCGTAGCCGGGCGGGGCGATGTAGGACAGACGCTTCCTCTCCGTCATGCCGGACCTGTTCCGGCATCCACCGTTGTTCGCACCTAGGTGCCGTTGAATACGCGGCGCGGTGGACCCCGGCACAAGGCCGGGGTGACGAAGGGATAGCGGTAGACGTCAGTCCGTGCCCTTTGGCCCCCGTGGCGTCAGCTGGCCGGGGGTGATGAAGCCGATCGGCTGGATCGCGGCGGCGTCCTGTTTGAGGCGGGCGGCTATCTGTTCGTAGTCGCGCTCCATCTCCGGGGTGACGCTGGCGCGGGCCTCGCCGAGCGCGGCGTCGAAGTCGGCCATCGTCACGGTCGCCGAGGACAGCGAGCGGCGGAGCGCGATCAGGCCGGCGCGGCGGACGACGTCCTCGAGATCGGCACCGGTGAAGCGGTCGGTGCGGCGCGCGACGTCGTCGAGGTCGACGTCGGGGTCGAGCGGCATCTTCTGCGTCTGGATGCCGAGGATGCGGCGGCGGCCGGGGGCGTCGGGGACGCCGACATAGATGAGCTCGTCGAAGCGACCGGGGCGGAGCAGCGCGGGGTCGACGAGGTTGGGGCGGTTGGTCGCGCCGATCACCACCACCGATTGCAGCTCCTCCAGCCCGTCCATCTCGGCGAGGATGGTGTTGACGACGCGCTCGGTGACCTGCGGTTCGCCGAGGCCGCCGCCGCGGGCGGGGACGAGGCTGTCCAGTTCGTCGATGAAGATCACGGTGGGCGCGACCTGACGCGCGCGCTGGAACAGGCGGCTGATCTGCTGTTCCGATTCGCCGTACCATTTGCTCAGCAGGTCCGACGACTTGGTGGCGATGAAGTTCGCCTCCGCCTCGCGCGCCACCGCCTTGGCCAGCAGCGTCTTGCCGGTGCCGGGGGGGCCGTAGAGCAGGAAGCCCTTGGCCGGGCGGATGCCGAGGCGGCGGAAGGCGTCGGGGTCCTTCAAGGGGAGTTCGACCCCCTCCTTCAACCGTTCCTGCGCGGCGTCGAGCCCGCCGACGTCCGACCATTGGGTGGTCGGGGCCTGGACCATGACCTCGCGCATCGCGGAGGGCTGGACGCGCTTCAGCGCGCCGAGGAAGTCGTCGCGGGTGACCGACAGCGTGTCGAGCACCTCGGGCGGGATCGTCCGCTCCTCGAGGTTCAGCCGCGGCATGATCCGGCGCACCGCCTCGATCGCCGCCTCGCGGGTGAGCGCCGCCAAATCCGCGCCGACGAAGCCGTAGGTGGTGCGCGACAGCTCGGCGAGGTCGACCCCTTCGCCGAGCGGCATACCGCGGGTGTGGATGCCCAGGATCTCGCGCCGTCCGCGCTCGTCGGGGACGCCGACGACGATCTCGCGGTCGAAGCGGCCGGGCCGGCGCAGCGCCTCGTCGATCGCCTCGGGCCGGTTGGTGGCGGCGATGACGACGAGGTTGGTGCGCGGCTCCAGCCCGTCCATCAGGGTGAGCAGCTGGGCGACGAGGCGCTTTTCAGCCTCGCCCGACACCTGCCCGCGCTTGGGCGCGATCGAGTCGATCTCGTCGATGAAGACGATCGAGGGCGCGGCCTTGGTCGCCTCCTCGAAAACCTCGCGCAGCTGGCCCTCGGACTGGCCGTAGGCCGAGCCCATGATCTCGGGGCCGTTGATGAGGAAGAACTGCGCGTCGGACTCGTTCGCCACGGCCCGCGCGAGTCGCGTCTTGCCGGTGCCGGGCGGGCCGTAGAGGAGCAGGCCCTTGGGCGGATCGACGCCGAGCCGCTGGAACAGCTCGGGATAGCGCAAGGGCAGCTCGACCATCTCGCGCAGCTGATCGATCGTCGAGGCCATGCCGCCGATGTCGTCATAGGTGACGTCGGCGCGGCGCTGCTGCTGCGGTTCCTCGTATTCGGGGCGCAGCTCGATCTCGGTATTCTCGTCGATGTGGACAACGCCCTTGGGGCTGGCCGAGATGACCTGGAGGCGGATCTCCTGCAACGCATAGGCGGGGGCGTTCATGAAGCGCTGTACGGTCGGCGGCATGTCCGACACGCGCTGGCGGCCGGCGGTGGCGACGACGTCGCCCTGGCACAGCGGGCGGCCGAAGAAGGAGCGCTTCAACGCCTGCGCCGAGCCCTGGAGGCGGAGGTTGGCCTGGGCGGGGGCGAAGACGACGCGGGTGGCGGGCTTCGATTCGGCGCGACGCACCTCGACGAAATCGCCCGAGCCGACCCCGGCATTGGCGCGCTGGAGCCCGTCGATGCGGAGCAGGTCGAGCCCCTCGTCCTCGGGATAGGGGGCCACCGCCCGCGCGGGCGTGGTCTGCTTGCCGACGATCTCGATCACGTCGCCCTCGGTGATGCCGAGCGCAGCCATCAGCCGACGGGGGACATGGGCGAGGCCGCGGCCCGAATCCTCGGGCCGGCTGTTGGCGACCTGAATGCGGGTGCGGTCGTCGGGGGGCGTGTCGTCAGCCATCCATCTGTCCTTTGCGGGCGAGCGCGTGAAGCGCATGGGCAGGACGGCGGTTCCTGATCGCCCGTCGCGAGCGATCGAAGCCGGACGAAAAAAAGGGCCAGTCGCAAGCGACCGGCCCGTTGAAGTTTTTAGGAGAGGATGCCTGAAAGGCCCGTCCCTTTTGTAGCGCTACCACTATTCTCGCAAGTGCGAAAAGTGGCGGTCATGCTTGCAGAAATTGCAATCGCGTGGTCCGGCGGCGGCGTAGCATCCCGCCCGTGCCACCGAGGCCGACGATCATCATCGCCCAGCTCGCCGGCTCCGGGACGCCGCCGCCGGGCGCGGCGAGCGCGTCGGTCGCCCCGCCGAACGCGAAGCTGCCGTTCGCGGCGTTCAGCGCGGCAAGGCCGGCGGCGTTGAAGCTGATCTGGACGGTGGTGCCGATCGTCGAGGCGTCGAGCACGACCGACCCGAAGCTGTTGCCGTCCCCCAGGTCGCCATAGACGCCGGTGCCCGTGGCGGTCTGGACCGGCGACGCGCCGGTGTAGTCGTAAAGCGCGTAACCGAGCGTCGGGGTGACGCTGATATAGCCGTCGAAGGTCGGGAAGCCGAACGCGTCCTCGGGCTGGACGAGGCCGAGCGCCGCGCTGTTGATCGTGCCGACGCCGGCGAGGTCGAAGCTGAAATAGTTGCGGCGCAGGATGTCGTCGCCCACGCAATTGTCCGATGACCCGCAGCGGCCGACGAGGTAGTTGCCGTCGACGCCGCCACCGTTGTTGACGCCGGTGGCGGTGATCCACCCGCGCTGGGTCGCGGTGAGCACGGTGTTGCCGTTGAGGGTCAGCGTCGCGCCGCCGGCCGGGCCGGGCGTGTAGGCGAAGCTCGCCTGGCTGTCCGCGGTCTGCGCGGCGCCGGGCAGGAAGAGCGCCGCGGCGAGCGCGGCGAGGATGGTCGGGGTCTTCATCGGCTTCAATCTCCCTTGCGTTGCGGCCGGCGACGCCGGTCCGTGCCGGGGAGACTAGGCCGGCAGGCGCGGGGCACGGCAGCTGGTGGGAAGGGGCAGGACGGGGCAATGCGGCGACCGTACGTGCCGATCGCGCAGGCCGGGGCGGGACGTTTTGCATCGCAGCGCAACCGCGCCTAGTATCGAACCCGGATACGCGGGGCCGAGGAGGGGCGATGCGCAGACTGCCGCCGCTGGGAGCGATCGAGGCGTTCGTGCAGGTCGCGCGGCTGGGCTCGATCAAGGCGGCTGCGCAGGAGCTGGCGCTGTCCGCGCCCGCGCTCAGCCGGCGCGTCCAGTCGCTGGAACGCTTCATCGGGCGGCCGCTGTTCGAACGGCGGCACCAGGCGATGGTGCTGAACGGCGAGGGCGAGAAGCTGCTCGAACAGCTCGCGCCGGCGCTCGACGCCTTGTCGGACGCGGTCGAGGGGCTGGTCAGCGGGACGGAGGTGCTGCGCCTGAGGCTGGGCGTGCTGCCGCTCTATGCCTCGCAGCGATTATTCCCGCATCTGGGGGAGCTGAGACGCACGCACCCCAACCTCCACCTCGACATCGACACCGCGGGGCATGGCGTGTCGCGGCTGGGCGAGGGGCTGGACGCGGTCATCGCGCTGGCGCGGGAGATCGATCCGGCGCTGTATGCGCGCAGGCTGGACCGCAACAGCGTGTACGTGATCGGGGCCAGGACGCTGCTGGAAGGACCCGACGCGATCGCCCGGCCGCAGGACCTGGCGCGCACCACCGCGCTGCTCCACCGCGAGATGCCCGACACGCTGACCGCATGGTTCGAGGCGGCGGGGCTCGACAGCGTCCAGCCGGTGGCCATCGACTTCTTCGATTCGGGCGTGCTGATGCTGGAGGCGGCGGCGCAGGGGCTGGGGGTGGCGTTCATGCACGAAAGCCACTTCGTCAACGCGGCCGACCCGCGGCTGGTGCGGCTGTTCGCGATTCCCGTGGACAGCCCCTACAGCCACTGGTTCGTGTGCCGCCCCCGCGCGCTGAGGACCAAGCCGGTGAAGCAGTTCCACGACTGGATCGTGGAAACGCTGGGGGAGGCGTGAAGGCAGGTCGGGGTGCCGTCACCCCGACCTTGGCCGGGGTGACGGCAGAGAGGATCAATTCGCCCGCGCGGTCAGGATCTTGCCGGGGGTGCGGGGGGGCTCGCCAACGGGAAGCGCGTCGATCAGCTCCATGCCGCTCTCCACCTGGCCCCAGACGGTGTACTGCCTGTCGAGGAAGCGGGCATCGTCGAAGCAGATGAAGAACTGCGAATTGGCGGAATTGGGGTTGTTGGTGCGCGCCATCGAGCAGGTGCCGCGGACGTGCGGCTCCGCGTTGAACTCGGCGGGCAGGTCGGGCTTGTCCGAGCCGCTGGTGCCGGTGCCGGTGGGGTCGCCGCCCTGCGCCATGAAGCCGGGGATGACGCGGTGGAACACGACGCCGTCGTAGAAGCCCTCGTTGGCGAGCTCGGCGATGCGGGAAACGTGCTGGGGCGCGAGATCGGGGCGCAGGCGGATGGTGACGTCGCCATTGTCTAGCGTCAGGGTGAGCTTGGAATAATCGGCCATGGCATGTTCTCCCATAAGGATCGCGCGCAGATAGGGAGCGCGCCTGCCGCTGGCAAATGCCGGCGTGCGGGGCTAGAGCCCGCTGCGGCGCAACACGGCGGAGGCGAGCCATGACCGACACCGAGCTTGCGCCAGCGCCGACCAGCGAACTGGACGGGGACGACCGGCTGCGCCCCGATTTCGTCGCGGCGGTGCTGGATGCGGTCGAGGAGGGACGCGACGGCGAGGCGCGCGCGCTGGTCGAGCCGCTCCACCCCGCCGACATCGCCGACCTGTTCGAGCTGACCCCGCACGAGCGCCGCGGCGACCTCGCCCGCGCGGTCACCGACCTGCTCGACGCGGACGTGTTCGCCGAGATGAACGAGTATGTCCGCGAGGACCTGCTCGAGGCGATCCCCAACGCGCAGGTCGCAGACATCGCCGCCGAGCTCGACACCGACGACGCGGTCGCGATCATCGAGGACCTGGAGCCCGAGGACCAGCGCGAGGTGCTGCGCGCGCTGGACCCCGACGACCGCGCCGCGATCGAGGAGGCGCTGTCGTACCCGGAGGAGTCCGCGGGCCGGCTGATGCAGCGCGACCTGGTGGCGGTGCCCGAGCACTGGACGGTGGGCGACGCGATCGACTTCCTGCGCCACCATGACGAGCTGACCACCGACTTCTGGGAAATCTTCGTCGTCGACATGCGCCACCACCCGGTCGGCACCTGCGCGCTGTCGTGGATCCTGCGCACCCCGCGCGAGATCGCGATCGCCGACGTGATGAAGCGTGAACAGACGCTGATCCCCACCGACATGGACCAGGAGGAGGTGGCGCTCCGCTTCCAGAAATACGCGCTGATCAGCGCCGCGGTGGTCGACGGATCGGGCCGGCTGGTCGGGATGATCACGGTCGACGACGTCGTCCACATCATCCAGGAGGAAGCGGGCGAGGACACGCTGCTGCTGTCGGGCGCGGGCGAGGGCGACATCAACGAGCCCGTCCGCCAGACGGTGCGCACCCGCCTCTTGTGGCTGCTCATCAACCTGCCGACCGCGATGCTGGCGGCGACGGTTGTGGGGGTGTTCAACGACCGGATCGCGCGGCTGGCGGTGCTCGCGCAGCTGATGGGGATCGTCAGCGGCATGGGCGGCAATGCCGGCACCCAGACGCTGGCGGTGGTGGTGCGCGCGCTGGCGACGAACCAGCTGACCAGCTCCAACACCGTGCGCATGATCTGGCGCGAGGTGCGGATCGCGGGGAGCAACGGCTCCGCGCTGGGGCTGCTGGTGGGTCTGGGTGCCTATATCTGGTCGGGCAATGTCGCGCTGGCGGTGGTGTTCGGGCTGGCGCTGCTCATCAACAACCTCGTCGCGGGGCTGGCGGGGGTCTTCGTGCCGATCACGCTGGACCGGTTCGACGTGGACCCGGCGATCTCGTCGTCGGTGTTCGTGACGATGTGCACCGACTGCATGGGGTTCCTGAGCTTCCTGGGGCTGGCGACGCTGTTCGGGCTGGGGGGGTAGGTCGCCCTCACCCTTCCGGCGCTGCGCGCCTCCCTCCCTCTCCCGATGGGAGAGGGATCAAGTGGTTGATCCGGCGGCGTCCGCGCCCACATCGCGGGCTATGCTGCATCTCACCAAGGTCGCGTTCGGGGCTGTCAGCGTAGAGGCGCTGGCGGAGCGGTTGCGGCTGCGGGGGGAAGCCGGCCCGGTCGAGCTGACCACCCGCTACCTGCCCAAGCGCCACGAGGAGGTGGCGGGCAAGGGATCGCTGTACTGGATCCTCAAGCATCAGCTGGTCGCGCGCTCGCCGATCCTGGCGTTCGGGGATGCGGAGGGCGGGCGCTGCGCGATCCGGATCGATCCGGCGCTGGTGCTGGTCCAGGCGCGGGGCAAGCGCGCGCACCAGGGCTGGCGATACCTGGAAGCGGGGGATGCGCCGGGCGACCTGGCCGGCGGCGACGCGGAGGGCGCGGCGGCGATGCCGGCGGCGCTGGTTCTCAGGTTGTCGGAGCTGGCGCTGATCTGAAGGGGGGCCGGACACGACAAAGCCGCCGGCCTTTCGACCGGCGGCTTCGCGTGTGCCTCGGATCAGGCTAAGGTGACGCCCGTGCGCGCCTGGGCCCGACGACGGCGCAGCGTGCCGCCGACCAGGCCGAAGCCGCCGATCATCATCGCCCACGCCGCCGGCTCGGGCACCGCGCCGATGCTGCCCGCCACGAAGGTGCTGTCGCCGAAATAGTTGGACGGGCCGCGATCGATCGCGAAGCCGACAGACTGCCCGGCGGTGAGCGCGATGCGGCCGGCCAGCCCCGCCGAGGGGTTCGCCGCGTCGATCTGCGCGATCGGCAGCAGCGCACCGTTCAGGAAGACGCTGAGCCCGACGCCGTCGCCATTGTCAGCCCGCTGGGCGGTGAAGTCGAAGGCGTAGCTGCCGGTGGTCGGCGCGGTGAACAGCACCGCCGAGTTCTCGGTCGCGCCGGGGCCGGGATGGACCAGGATCGACGGGCCGGGACGCTGCGCGACCAACTGATAGGTGTCGTTGCCGCGATAGCAGCTCTGGGTGATGCCGACGTTGCTGCAGTCGGTCTGCGCAAAGGCGGAGAACTGGCCGGCGGCGTTGACCGAGCCGTAGCTGAAGACGGCGTTGCCGAAATCGGCGAACAGGTCATAGGTGGCGGCCGACGCCGGCGCCGCGATGCTGGTGACGGCAAGCAGCGCGCCTGCAAACAAGGTCTTCATCAAACATCCCCTCTTGGAGTCGGGACGCGTTAACACGATGTTCAACTTGTCGCGACGCGCCATTTCGCGGTGTCCTGTTTTGATACGGCCGCGCGCAGGACCGGGGCGGCGAGCGCTATTGCCCACACCGCACGTTGCCCGAGCCCATCTTCTCCACCTTGCAGCGGGCGCCCTGGCCGAGGTCGACATCGCCCGAGCCCATGATCTCGACCTCGGCGTCGCCGTTGACGGTGGCGCGGACGTTGCCGGAGCCGGCGATCGAGATGTCGGCGCGGGTGGCGACCAGCCCCTTGGCGTCGACATTGCCCGAGCCGGCGATGTCGAGTTCCAGCTTGGCCGCGGTGCCCGCCGCCTCCAGCGTGCCCGAGCCCGCGATGTCGGCCTCCAGGCCCTCGACGGCGAGGCGCGTGAAGCGGAGCTTGCCGGAGCCGGCGACGTCGGTTTCGAGCGTGCCGCCCTCGACCCGGTCGACCGTCATCGTGCCCGAGCCGGCGAGGCTGGTGCCGGCAAGGCGGGGCAGCGTCACCAGGATGCGCGCGGTGCCCGAGCCCGAGCTGTTGCGCTTGCGGCCGATCTCGAGCGTGTCGCCGTCGGTTTCGATCTTGAGCCGGTCGAGGACCTCGGCAGGCCCTTCGGCGCGGACGGAGAAGGCGGGTCCGACGCGGACCTCGACGGTATCGGCCCCGGCGAGCTCGATCTTGGTGAAACCGTCGGCGGCGTAGCTGCGCTGCGTCCCCGCGCCGGTCGGGGCGATGCCGCCGCGGTCGTCGTCGTCGCCGCCGACATGGAGCGAGCAGGCGCCGAGCATGACGGCGGCGGCGAGCGGGAGAGCGATCAGGCGCATGCGGTCCTCCATCTGTATTGTTGATGTGATACAGCTGGCGGAACGGCCGCGCAACGGAAAAGGGCGGCCCCGGCGGGACCGCCCTTTTCGCCTACCTTCGACACCCCGCCCCGGTCGGCGAAGAAGCGGGGACCCGCGTCAAGCCCGGGGTGACGAGAGGTGGACGTCACGCAGCCGCAGGCTTGTCCTTGTTGTAGATCGCGGCGGCGGCGCGGAGGATGTCGAGGATCTTTTCCTGAGCCTTGGGCTCCTCCAGTTCCTCCATCGCGGCGAGTTCGCGGGCAAGGCGGCTGCACGCGGCCTCGAAGATCTGGCGCTCGGAATAGCTCTGCTCGGGCTGGTCCTCGGCGCGGAACAGGTCGCGGACCACCTCGGCGATCGACACGAGGTCGCCCGAATTGATCTTCGCCTCATATTCCTGCGCGCGGCGCGACCACATGGTGCGCTTCACCTTGGGCTTGCCCTTAAGGCATTCCATCGCCTCGCGCATCGTCTTGTCCGACGACAGCTTGCGCATGCCGACCGATTCGGCCTTGTTGGTGGGCACGCGGAGCGTCATCCGCTCCTTTTCGAAGCGCAGCACGTAGAGTTCGAGGCTAAGGCCCGCGATCTCCTGCTTCTGCAGCTCGATCACACGGCCGACGCCATGCTTGGGATAGACAACGTAATCGCCGACATCGAAGGACAAAGCCTTGGCAGCCATTCAAGGGCCTTTCAGGTCGGTCCCGTAACGGTCCGGGGAGGGCAAAGGACGCCCCCCGCGCCGGGGAGGGACAAGTTCACGACGGCGGGCACATGCGCTCGCGCCCGACGCGGTCCTTTTAACAGCTTCGCAACAAAATTACCAGCTTTGCGTAAGCGGGGCTGACCCGAGCCCGCGACCCTTCGCCCCTCAGTCGCCCTTGCCGGGTTCGGGGGTGAAGTACTTGTCGTACTTGCCCTCGACGCCCTTCATTTCGTCGGCGTCTGGCGGGGTCTGGTCGAGCTTGCGGGTGACGTTGGGCCATTGCGCGGAGAAGGTGGTGTTGAGCTCGAGCCATTGCTCCAGCCCCGCCTCGGTATCGGGCAGGATCGCCTCGGCGGGACATTCGGGCTCGCACACCCCGCAGTCGATGCATTCGGAGGGGTTGATGACCAGCATCGTCTCGCCCTCGTAGAAACAGTCCACCGGGCACACCTCGACGCAGTCCATGTACTTGCAGCGGATGCAGGCGTCGGTGACGACGTAGGTCATTGGGATAGCCTTGAAGAGCCGGAACGATCCGGGAAACAACCTGCTGCTATTGCCCGTTCCCCGACCCGTCAACCAACTGGATATCGAGGTCCTGATAGCAGCCCTGCGCTTCCGGCGCCGGGCCGCGGCGGGCGGGCAGCGCCTCGACCCGGAGGACCCGGACGCGGCCGTGATGGGCAAAGGTCAGGACGTTGCCGACCCGCACCGCGGCATGGGCGCGGTCGACCGCACGCCCGTCGATGCGCAGGTGCCCGTCGGCGGCGATCCCGGCCGCGGCCGTGCGCGTCTTGGCGAGGCGGACCCACCACAGCCAGCGATCGAGGCGCATGGTATCCTCAGCCACCGCGGCTCCAGGCGGCGAGCGCGGCAAAGGCGTTGTCGGGGGTCGGCGCGGCGGCGGCAGGGCGCGCGCGGGGGCGACCGCGCCAGACCCAGCGCCCCGCCCCGTTCTCCGTCTCGCCCTTGAGGGTCTGGAAGCCGAGTTCGGCCATCAGCCGCGCGACCGTGCCCGGCTCCAGCCCCATCGAGGTGGCGAGCGCGGGATCGGGGGCGAAGGGCTTGCGGCCGGCGCGCGCGTCGTGGGCGGCTCTGGCGATCCGTTCGAGGAGGTCGACGCGCACCGCCTGGCTTCCAAGCGGGCGATAGCCGGCGGCGAGGCTCGCGCCGGATGCGCCGCGGGGAAGCACGGTCGCGCCCGGCGGGGCGGCGGGGATCGCCTGCCCCCGCGCAGCCAGCAGCACCCGGCGCCAGCGCGCGGCCTCGGGCTTGAGGACCCGGGGATCGAACAGGTCGAGCGCGCCGATCGTCGCGCCAGCCTGCCGCAGGCGGCGGCGCTCTTCGGGAAGGAGCGCGTCGACCGCCTCGCGCAGCGGCCAGCGCGGGGTGAGCCCGCCCGCCGCCTCCAGCGCGCCCGCGACGACCCGGAGCGAAGGCGTGGCGGCAGGGTCGCGCGCGATCTCGGCGAGGCGGGGGAGCAGCGGCAGGAGCCTGGCGGTACGGTTGGCGATCCAGGCGGCCAGCCGCGCCTCCACCTTGGCGCGGAGCGGCTTGTCGAGGCAGTCGAGGCTGCGGTCGGGGACGATGCGGGGGCGAGCAACCGCCGGGCCGGCGGCGAGGGTGGCGACGGCGTGGCCCTGCCACATGATCGCGCCGTCGTCGGTCAGCAGCAGCGCGTCGTCCGTCGCGCCGGCCAGCGCCTCGCCCCGGCGCGCGCGCTCGGCCCCCAGCCGCTTCTCGGCGGCGGCGAGCAGGAGGCGCTTGTCGCCCGCACGCGCATCGGGGGCGACGTGGAAGGCGAAGCCGGCGAGGCGGCCGATCGGGTGGTCCTCGACCAGTACCTCGCCCTCCGGACCGATCACCACCGGTAGCGCAGAGGCGTCCGCGCCGATCTGGCGGATCAGCGCGGTGGTGCGCTTGTCGACGAAGCGCTGGGTGAGACCGGCGTGGAGCGCGTCGGACAGGCGCTCCTCGATCGCGCGGGTGCGGTCGGCCCAGTGGGCGGGGTCGGCGAGCCAGTCGGCGCGGTGGGCGATATAAGCGTAGGTGCGGATCGCGGCGATCCGGCCCGCCAGTGTCTCGACGTCGCCTGCGACCGTGTCGAGCCGCTGGATCTCGTCGGCGAACCACTGGTGGGGAACGTGGCCCTGCGCTTCGGACAGGTAGCGGAACAGGCGTTCGACCATGCGGCCGTGCGGGTCGATCCCGAGCTTGCGGAAGTCGGGGAGGCCGCAGGCGGCCCAGAGACGCTTGACCATCGCGGGGCCGCGGGCGCGGTCGCGGACCCAGGTCTCGTCGGCGAGGCGCTTCAACACCTGGAGATCGGTGGCCTGGGGCGCGGCGCGGAGGACCGGGTCGACGGGGCGGCGTTCGAGCGAGCGGATCAGCGCGTCGACCGAGGCGAAGTCGGGCTCGCCCTCGCGCCAGTGGAGGTGGTCGAGCCTGGGGAAATGATGCCCCTCGATCGCGAACACCTCTTCAGGGGTGAACGCGCCCGGCCCTTCCTCGGTGACCGCGCCGAAGGTGCCGTCGCGCTGGTGACGGCCGGCGCGGCCGGCGATCTGGGCCATCTCCGCCACCGTCAGGCGGCGCTGGCGGCGGCCGTCGAACTTGTGCAGGCCGGCGAACGCGACATGGGCGACGTCCATGTTGAGCCCCATGCCGATCGCGTCGGTGGCGACGAGGTAGTCGACCTCGCCCGCCTGGAACATCGCGACCTGCGCGTTGCGGGTGCGGGGGGACAGCGCCCCCATCACCACCGCTGCGCCCCCGCGGAGGCGGCGGAGCATCTCGGCGACCGCGTAGACCTCCTCGGCGGAGAACGCGACGATCGCCGAGCGCTTGGGCAGGCGGCTGATCTTCTTGGCACCGGCGTAGCTCAGGGTCGAAAAGCGCGGCCGAGCGACGATCTCGGCCTCGGGCACCAGCGCCTGGATCATCGGCTTGAGCGCCGCGGAACCCAGGATCATCGTCTCCTCGCGGCCGCGGGCGCGCAGCAGCCGGTCGGTGAAGACGTGGCCTCGCTCCAGATCCGCGCCGAGTTGCGCCTCGTCGAGCGCGACGAACGCGGCGTCGCGGTCCGGCATCGATTCGGCGGTGCACAGGAACCAGCGTGCGTCCGGGGGGACGATCTTCTCCTCGCCCGTCACCAGCGCGACGCGCTCGGGGCCCTTGATCGCGACCACCCGGTCATAGACCTCGCGCGCGAGCAGGCGGAGGGGGAAGCCCATCACGCCGCTGGAGTGCGCGCACATCCGTTCGACCGCGAGGTGGGTCTTGCCGGTGTTGGTGGGGCCGAGCACCGCGGTGACGGCGCCGGCGTCGCTGCGGCTCATGCACGCCAACATGGCGTGACCAGACGCGAAAGCAATGGTCGAAGGTCCGCCCTCTTTCGTCACCCCGGCCTCGTGCCGGGGTCCACCGTCGTACGCGCTTGCCGATGGCGGCTCTTGCGGCACGGTGGATGCCGGAACACGTCCGGCATGACGGAGGGATTCGCCGCTGCTCGCGCCCGCCCTGCCGCAAGCGCCATCGCGGTTAATTTGACTTTAGCGACTCGGGGTCACAACGCTGCAACCCGCGCCGGGGGGAGTACGGCGAGCTTCATCGGGGTTACGCCGTTGTTCCTGGCCGACGATCCTTCGCTGACCCTGGCCGGCGGCACGGCGACGCGGTCGTTCCGGCGCGCGCTCGCCGCGCAGCCCCAGCCGCACTGGAGCGAGACGCTTCGCCACCGGATTGCCGCGATCGACTGGGTGCCCGACCTCGGCCAGCGGATCGGCAGCGCCGACTGGTGGCGGGGGCTTCTGACCTGTACCGCGTTATGCGTCGCGACGGCTGCGCTGTCCCCCGGCTTTCGCCCGATCGCGGGCAGCGTGCCCGCCCCCGTGTCGGGCGCGGAATGGGACGAGGCGCGCGCGCAGGCGATCGCGCCGATCGGCTGGGGGGCGGACACCGGCCGGCGGATGGCGGCGAACGACCTCGTCCGCCCGCTCGCCGAAGCGCCCGAGCGGCCGGTGGTGGAGCTGGTCGCGACGCTGGGCGAGGGTGACCGGCTGACCGGAGTGCTGTCGCGGGCCGGCGTCGGCCGGCGCGATGCGGAGGACGCTGCGGCGCTGGTCGCCGGGGTCGGATCGCTCGATGATCTGCCCGCCGGGACGCGGGTCGAGCTGACGCTCGGCCGCCGCGCCGATCGCACGGTGTCGCGCCCGCTCGACCGGTTGAAGATGCGCGCGCGGTTCGACATGGGCGTGACGCTGGTGCGCGGCGCGACGGGCCTGACGATGACGCGCCAGCCGATCGCGGTCGACCACACGCCGCTGCGCCTGCAGGGGCTGGTAGGGGCGAGCCTGTACCGCTCCGCCCGCGCCGCGGGTGCGCCGGCCAAGGCGCTGGAACAATATCTCAAGGCGATCGCGAGCCGCGTGTCGCTGGGGCGCGAGGTGGGTGCGGCCGACCGCTTCGACATGGTGATCGAGCGCGAGCGCGCCGCCACCGGCGAGGTGCGGCTGGGACAGTTGATGCTCGCCGGGCTCAACCGGCCAGGTCGAGACGGGGGCACGCGGGCGCTGCGGCTGGTGCGCTGGGGCGAGCCGGGGCGCGAGAGCTGGTGGGACCCCAACGGCCAGTCCGAGCGGCGCGGCGCGATGGGGATGCCGGTCGCGGGGCGGATCAGTTCCGCGTTCGGCGGGCGATTCCACCCGCTGCTCGGGTTCCTGCGGCTCCATGCCGGGCTCGACATCGCGGCGCCGACCGGCTCGCCGATCCATGCCGCGGCCGATGGCGTGGTGGCGTTCGCGGGGCGCAACGCGGGCTATGGCAACCTCGTCAAGCTCGCACACGGCGGGTCGATCGAAACCCGCTACGGCCATATGAGCCGGATCGCGGTCAACCCGGGCGCGCGGGTCGTGCGCGGGCAGGTGATCGGCTATGTCGGGATGACCGGGCTCGCCACCGGACCGCACCTCCACTGGGAGGTGCGGCGGGGCGGCCAGCCGGTGAACCCGCGCTCGATCTCGTTCGACCAGGTCGCGACGCTGTCGGGCGACACGCTGCGCCGGCTGAGGGCGCGGATGGCCGAGCTGCTGGCGGTGCAGCCGGGGCGCTGAGAGATCAATCGTCGTCGAGGATTACTGGCGGCTGGCTGCCCAGCGGGCTGTCCGGGTTGTAGAAGCGGTCGAGGTACAGGTTTGCGAGCTCGTAATGCACCTTGCTCGCCGCCGGATCGGTCGCGTCCTGCGCCATCCTGAGCTCGGTTTCGGCACGCCGGTAGAAATACGGGTCGTTCCTGGCCATGACTTGCGTCCCCTGTGGCATCGGCAGCGCCATGCGGGAGGAGCGACTCGACCGTCATTTGGATAGGTTAGGAGGGTTGAGCGGGATCAAGGACTTGCCGGCCCGCCCGCCTTCACGGCTGCGGCTCGCTTGCGCGAGCCGAGTAACGCCGGCGACCTGCCCCCGGCAGGTCGCTTCTTCGGCGTTACTTCCCCTGCGCTCGCCAGCGCTGGATGGTGCGGGTGATGATCTGGTCCTCGCCGCCGACTTCCTTCCACAGCACCGAGAACAGGGGATCGCCCGAGGCGGGCCGGCGGGTTTCCTCCAGCGGGTCGAACGCCACCCGGATCGGGATCGCGACGCCCTCGCCCGAGATCACGCACTCCCGGTTGCGCAGCGCCGGGATCGCGTCGAGGAAGCCCTTCGCCCCCTCCGGCATCGCGGCGCGGACGAACGCCTGGTCGCGGTCGTTGTTGAGCCGCATCGCGATGATCGTCCCGCACTGCGACAGCACGCCCTCGGCGAGGTCGGACGGGCGCTGCGTCACCAGCCCCAGCGACACGCCGTATTTGCGCCCCTCCTTGGCGATCCGCGACAGGATGCGGCCGACCGACGAGCCGGTGTCGTCGCGCGGGATGTAGCGGTGCGCCTCCTCGCAGACGAGCAGCACCGGGCGGCGCGCCTCGTTGCGGCTCCAGATCGCGAAATCGAAGGTCATGCGGCTCAACACCGCCACCACCACGGAAGTGATGTCCGACGGCACGCCCGAGACGTCGACGATCGAGATCGGCTTGCCGTCGCCGGGCATCCGGAAGATGCGCTGGAGGAACCCCGCCATAGTGTCCGCGACCAGCATACCGGAGAACATGAAGCCATAGCGCGGATCGGCCTTGATCTCCTCGATCTTGGTCTTGAGGCGGAGGTACGGCGCGGTGTCGCCGGCGCGGTCCATCTTGCCCATTTCGAGGCCGATGAGGTTGGTGAGATCCGACAGCAGGTAGGGGATCGGCGCGTCCACCGTCAGCTTGGCGATCTCCTGCCCCAGCCGGTTCTTGCCGCGCGCCATGAGGAGGCACTTGGCGAGGATGTCGGCATCGATCTGCCGTTCGGAACCCGAGGTCGTCAGGAACACCTCGCAATGTTCCTCGAAGTTCATCAGCCAATAGGGCATCTGGAGGTTCGAGACGTCGTAGATCGCCCCGCGCTGCTTGAACGCGGTGCTGTATTCGCCGTGCGGGTCGATCATCACGACGTGGCCCTGGGGCGCCATGTCGCAGATGCGGTGGAGGATCAGCGCGGCGCTGGTCGACTTGCCGGTGCCGGTCGACCCGACCAGCGCGAAATGCTTGCCGAGCATCGCGTCGACATACAGCGCGGCGCGGACATCGCGGGTGGGATAGACCGTGCCGATGCCGAAATGGGCGCGGTCGTCGGCGGCGTAGATCTGTTGCAGGTCGGCGGTGGTGACCGGATAGACCTCCGCGCCCGGCATCGGGTAGCGGGTGACGCCGCGGCGGAAATGGTAGAGCTTCCCGGTCAGCCGCTCCTCGTCGCCCTCGCCCAGGAAGTCGATCTCGGCCGCGATGCAGGTGCCCGCCTGATCCTCGAGCCGGAGCGAGCGGACGTTGGCGATCAGCCAGGTCACGCCGAGCCGCACCTTGACCTGCGCGCCGACCTGCCCGGCCTGCGCGACGATGGGGTCGGGATCGCCTTCCGCGGCGAGCAGCGCGGCGCGGTCCATCAGCACCCGCCCGCCACCGCCCGCGATCGAATCGACATAGCCGATCGCGCCCGCAACTCCGGGCAGGGGGCCGTGATCGGGGTCGAACTGGCCGGGCAAGGGCATCGCGGTCACTGGTTCGTCCCCTCTCATGAAGGGGCAGGGCTAGGGCGGATGTGTGAAGATAGCGTGTTATCGGGGGTTTACCGGCGGCCTGCCCGTTCGTGTCGAGCGTGTCGAAGCACCATTCCGCTGTGTGGCCGACCGTTCGCCATAGCAGGCCGGTGCTTGGACAAGCTCAGCACGAACGGTGAGGGGCTGGCCCCGGCTACCCCCAGCGACGCGCCACTGCCCCCGCCGCCCAGCCGAGCAGCACCGACAGCGCCACCGCGAGCACGCCATAGGCGACCTCGTGCCGCTCCGCCGCGCGCGCCACCCGGCGTTCGAAGCCGGCCTTGCGGACCTCGATCCCGCGCACCGCGGCGGCGACGACGCGACCGTCCTGGACCAGGAAGGTTTCGGCGGTGTAGCGCCCCACCGGTACGCGCGCGGGGATGGTGACGCGGGCGCGATACAGGACGCCGTCGGTGATCTCCACCGCGCGGCCCGCCTCGTAATACAGGCCGGCGCGACGCTGGAGGTCGATCAGCCCCGCGCCGAAGCGCGCCTGTTCGGCCTGCGGCGCGCTGGAGACGGGGGAGAGCTGGAGGCTGTCGACCCCGAACTCGTAGATCGCGCGGGTGCGCTCGTCGACCAGCTCGCGCACCGGCCGCGACGAAACCACCGCGTAGAAGCCGGGCGCGGAGCGGTAGCGCATCGACCGCGCATTGATCCAGATGCCGGCGACCTTCTCCTTTTCGCGGATCACGATCCCCTGCGCGGGGCCCTTCACCACCACGACGATGTCCGCCGGGTGGTCAGACGCCGTCCCCCTTTGCAGGATCGCGCCGAACAGCAGCAGCTCCGCGCCGGTGAAGCTGTACGCGATCTCGACGTCGCGCTGCGACACGTCGGGCACCAGCAGCGGCGCTTGCGCCATGAGCAGCGGCGCGAGGACGAGCGGGGCAATCGAGAGCGGCAAGGGCCTCATCCCGGCACCACGCTGTAGATCTCCTCGGGCCGCCACACGAGCCCGAGCAGCACCCGCGTCCCCACCGCCAGCACGATCAGCCCAAGCGCGAGCCGCAGCCACTCGGGCCGCGCGCGCACCGCGACCCGCGCGCCGATCTGCGCCCCCGTCACCGATCCCACCAGCAGCAGCCCGGCGAGGACGATGTCGACCGCCCGCGTCGTGGTGGCGTGGACCAGCGTCGCGGCGGCGGTGACGAACAGCGTCTGGAACAGGCTGGTCCCCACCACGGCGCCCGCCGCCATGCCGAGCAGGTAGATCATCGCGGGCACCAGGATGAAGCCGCCGCCAATCCCCAGCAGCACCGTCAGCACCCCCGTTGCCATCCCCAGCAGCAGCGGCGCGAGCGGCGAGATGTACAGGCCCGAGGCATAGAAGCGCGTCCGGAACGGCAGGGACGCCACCAGCGGATGGTGGCGCCGCCGCGCCGCCGAGGCCGCGACCCCTCGCCGCGCACGCCAGATCGCCACCGCCGCCTCGCGCGTCATCAGCCCGCCGATGCTGCCGAGCATGACGACATAGACGACCGCGATCACCGTATCGATCTGCCCCAGCCGCTGGAGGATCCTGAAGATCCACGCGCCCAGCAGGCTGCCGACGATCCCGCCGGCCACGAGGACCCCGCCCATCTTGAAGTCCACCCCGCCGCGGCGGACATGCGCGAACACGCCGGAGACGGACGCGCCGGTCACCTGGCTGGCGGCGGACGCGGCGGCGACGGTGGGCGGGATGCCATAGACGATCAGCAGCGGCGTGGTCAGGAAGCCGCCGCCCACCCCGAAGATCCCCGACAGGATGCCGACGCCGAAGCCCAGCCCGACGATCACCAGCGCGTTGACCGACAGATTGGCGATGGGAAGATACAGGTCCACGCGCAGGACCTTTCTAGAAGTCGGTGCCGATCGACAAGGCCGGGCCGCTGTTCGGACGCGCGCGCCCGGCCACCCGCACCCGCCAGTCGGCGGTGATGCGGAGCCGCTGGCGGCCGATCGGCAGCGCGATCCCGAGCGTAGGCCCCAGGTCGAGCCGCGCCGAACCCGGCTGCGCCCCACCCCAGCCGCCCAGCCCCAGATCGGGACCGGACCGGCCCGCGACGATGCGCGTGATCCGCGCCGACCCGTCGGCAAAGGCCACGCCGCGACCCCGCGCGATCGCGCCGGCCTGGCCATAGGCTTCCAGCGTCCAGCCCGCGAACGGGGTCGGCGGCAGGCCGGCCACCGCGAGCACGGTCGGACCGCGGCGACCGCCGTCCAGCGCCAGCCGGTGTTCGGCCATCAGCCGGACCGGTGCGTCGATCGGCCGCCACTCCACCCCGACCGCCACCTCCGCGCCGCGCCCCCGAAGCGGCGCCGACACCCGCCCGGCGAGCGCCACGCGCCGGTCGGAGTCGAGCGCATAGGTCAGCCGCGCGCCGGCCTGCGACGCGCCCAACTGGCCGCCGGGCAGCGCCTGCCCCGCGCCTCCGCCGCGACCGATCGCCCAAAGGCTACCGGCGAGCCGCCGCGGCGCGGCCGGCGGCGGGGTAGGCACCAGCGGCGGCGGCAGGCGAGTTGGCGCTTCCGCCATCGCCGCGACCCGTTCGGCATCGTCCTGCACCAGCTCGGGCCCGAACCCGACCAGCGCGGCGGGTGCGATCGCGACATGGCGGTCCGCCGATCCAGCCTCCGGCGCGGTCGGTAACGCTGGCGCCGGAGCCGGAAGCGTGGCGAGCCGCCTCGTACTGTCCGGCCGTGCGAGGGGCAGGCCCCATCCGTCCGGGCGTTCGGCGGCGGCGAGCGGGGGTGCGACCGCGCCGATCAGCGCAGGCAGGCCGGGCGACTGCGGCCACAACAGCACTACCCGCAGGCCCACCCAGCCCGCCACCACCGTGGCGAGGAAGCGGAGCGGCCGACCCTTCACCGCGTGCCGACCGGGCGCGTCCAGTCGAGTTCGCCGCCCCAGGCCAGGTCGGGAAAGTCGTGGCGCGTCTTGTCCCACACCGGGGCCGCCCCGCCGAGCAGCCGCCAATAGTGCACCAGCGCGCGCGGCGCGGCGGCAAGCGCGACATAGTTGCCGACCAGGAAACGAGGAGCCGCCCACAGCGCCTCGACCGGGCCATAGACGCGTGCGGTGAAGCTCATGCGGACGAGGAGCCGCCAGCCGAGCAGCAGCGCGTTGGCGGCGATCAGCCATGACGTTTCCGCCGCCACCGCCGGCGGCGCGTCGCCCGCGAGCCAGTGGAGCAGCAGCGACACGCCCCACAGCATCATCGCGCCATAGGCGGCGGCGAGGACCAGCACCGCCAGCGGCGCGCGCCGGTCGCGCAACCGGAACCAGTGGTCGCCCAGCGCCAGCCGCCGCGTCGCCCAGCCGGTGCGATCCCACCCCGCCAGTGCGATGCCTGTCATCCACCGCGCCTTTTGCCGGACGGACGCGCCCAGCGTGGCGGGGAACAGGCTGCGCACCGCTACCGTGCCGAAGCCGTCGCGAACCTGCGCGAACAATCCGCGCGCGCCCAGGTCCGACAGGCGCAGGCCCAGCTCGTAATCCTCGACCAGCGACTGCGCGTCGAACGGATCGCCGCCGCGCTGGCCCGCCACGCGCGCCAGCACCGGCACTGCGATCGCGCAGCCCGTGCCGGCGAGCGGCATTCCCGCGCCCAGCGCGGTGCGGACCACCAGCGCCTTACCATGCGCTTCCGCGAACTCGTCCGCGTAATGACCGGAGACGAGCGCCGCGCCGCGCTTCACCAGCGGCAGCACCGGCAGCTGGATGACGTCGTGGTCGCGGAGCAGCGCGTCGAACACGCGCAACTCGGCCGGGTGGACGACATCCTCCGCATCGTGGAGCACCACCGCAGCCGCCCGCCAGCCCGCCGCCGCATCGCGCATCAGCGCGCGCCACAGGACGTTGAGGTTGTCCGCCTTGGTGGTGGGCCCGTCACCCGTCCCGATCACCAGCCGGACGCGGGGGTCGCGCTCGGCCACCGCCGCCGCGGCGTCGACCGTGTCGGGATCGTTGGGGTAGAGCCCGACATAGAGGCGGTAGTCGGGATGCTCCAGCCGGGCGAGCGCGGCATCCAGCATCGGCCCGATCACCCGCGCCTCGTCCCAGGCGGGCACGAAGATCGCGATGGGCAGCGGATCGGCGGGCAGCGCCAGGCGGCCGAGCGCGATCCGGCCGGTGCCGCGGCCGAGCAGCCGGCGCACCGCGAAGCACGCGTCCACCGCGAGGTCGTCCAGTCCCCCGACAAACAGCCCCGCGGCGGCGAACAGCATCACCTCGCGCGTGGCGGCGTCGACCCACTCCAGTCCCTGCAACCCCGCCCCCCGACGTAGCAGAGCCCTGTGTCACCGAGGCCCGTCGCGGATGCAAGCCCTGACGTGCACGGCAATGCCCGCGACGTTGAACCCGAAGCGCCACCATGCGTTACGCGCCCGATCCCTTTCCCCCCTTTCGGGATCGGTGCCGGTCCACGGCACGGCCGCGCCGATGCGTAGCACACGGCGCGGCCAAATCCGGGTCAGAAACCCGACAGGAAACTCGCGACGTTGGTGCCGAGCGCGTCCACCGCATAGCCGCCCTCCATGACGATGACGGTCGGCCAGCCGCAGCCAGCGATGTCTCGGGCCAGGACCGCGTAATCGGGGGTGGCGAGCGCGAAGCGGCTGATCGGGTCGCCCTCCCAGGTGTCCGCGCCGAAGCTGACCACCAGCAGCCTTGGGCCGAAGCGGGCGATCGCATCGAGCGCCCGGTCCTGCGCGGCGCGGAACGCGCCCAGGCGGGTGCCGTGGGGCAGCGGCAGGTTGAGCGTCGCGCCCCTACCCTCGCCCTCCCCCACCTCGTCGGCATGGCCCCAGTAGAAGGGGTAGTCGGTGGCGGGGTCGGCGTGGACGGAGGCGTAGAACACGTCGCCGCGGTCCCAGAAGATGTCCTGGGTGCCGTTGCCGTGATGATAGTCGATGTCGAGGATCGCGACCCGCCGGTGGCCGGCATCGCGGGCGGCTTGGGCGGCGATCGCGGCGGTGTTGAGGTGGCAATAGCCGCCGCAATAGTCGGCCCCGGCATGATGTCCCGGCGGGCGTCCGAGCGCGAAGGCGGCGCGCTCGCCATCCAGCACCGCATGCGTCGCCGCCAGCGCGGTCTGCGCACTGGCATGGGCGGCGGCCCAGGTGTTCGCGGTGATCGGGGTGGTCGCGTCGAAGCCGTATCGGCCCATCAACGCATCGATCCGGTCGAGCCGCAGCGCGCGCCGGCCGACCACGGGAAAGGTATAGGGGATCGCATCGCCGCTGCGCCCCGCCGCCGCCCAGCGCGCGGGCGCTTCCCGAAGGAAGGCGAGATAGTCGGGGGCGTGGACCGCCGCGATCGGCGCCTCGCCCCGGTCCTCCGGAACCTCCGCCCCGCCGATCGCGCTGAGGATCGTCTCGGCGCGCGCGGGCACCTCGGCATAGGACACGAAGCTGCCGTTGTGGAGCTCCGTCGCGGGCGCGTGGGTCAGCTGGACGGGGTCGAAGAAGCGGCGCATCGCGGATCGTTGCCACAGATGCGCAGCACGAGGTAGCCCGCCAGCGCCGACAGCACCGACCCGCCGAGCACCCCCAGCTTGACCTCGCCCATCAGGTGCGGCGCGGCGGGAAAGGCGAGCCCGCCGATGAACAGGCTCATGGTGAAGCCGATCCCGGCGAGCAGCGCGACGCCATAGACCTGGCCCCAGCTCGCCGCGCCCGGCCGCGCCGCCCAGCCGAGCCGCTCGGCCAGCCAGATCGCGCCCATCACGCCCGCCTGCTTGCCCAGGAACAGCCCGCCGGCGATGCCGAGCACCAGCGGGTCGGCGAGCGCCCCCCACCCGAGCCCCGCGAGCGGCACGCCGGCGTTGGCAAAGGCGAACAGCGGCACGATGCCGTACAGCACCGGCGTGCCGACAGCATGCTCGATCACGTGGAGCGGCGAGGCGGCATCGTCGGGCGCGCCGGGGGTGCGGCGGAGCGGCACGCAGGCGGCGGCGACCACGCCTGCGACCGTCGCGTGGATGCCCGACAGCAGCACCGCGACCCACAGCAGCGCGAAGCCGGCGAGGTACGGCCACGTCGCGCTCACCCCCCGGCGATTGAGCGCGATCAGCCCCGCGACGATACCCGCCGCCAGCGCCAGCGCCCATGCGTTCAGATGGGCGGTATAGGCGAGCGCGATGATCGCCACCGCACCCATGTCGTCGACGATCGCCACCGCGGTCAGGAAAATCTTGAGCGAGGCCGGCGCGCGCGATCCGAGCAGCGCCAGGATGCCGATCGCGAACGCGATGTCGGTCGCCGCCGGGATCGCCCAGCCGCGATGCAGCTCTGGCATGCGCGCGGTGACGAGCAGGAATATCAGCGCCGGCACCGCCATTCCCGCCGCCGCCGCCAGCACCGGCAACCGCCGCCGCCGCGCCGAGGCGAGCTGGCCGTCGACCAACTCGCGCTTGATCTCCAGCCCGACCAGCAAGAAGAACACCGCCATCAGCCCGTCGTTGATCCACTGGTTGAGGTCGAACGGCCCGAGCGGCACGGCGAGCAGCGCCTCGTACGCGTCAGCGGTCGCGGGCCAGTTGGCGGCGACCATCGCCGCAAGCGCCGCCGCGAGCAGCACGACGCCGCCCCCCGCCTCGCCGGTCAGGAAGGCGCGAAGGGCGGACCATGGGCGAGAGCGATAACGCGGCATGGGTGTCGCGTAGATGGGGTCCCGTTCACGGTGAAGCCGAATCGAAAGCAGCCTCACAAAAGCGTGAGTTGCGGGTCGTCGCGCGCGACCAGCGGCCAGCGCCCGAGCACCTCGTGCCGGGTGCGCCCGACCTGGCTGTCGACCAACACCAGCTCATTCGCCAGCCAGCCGACCGGGGCCACCGGCTGGCTGAACGGCTCGCCCTCGCGATAGCCGAGCGTCATGTGCGGCGCGAAGCTGTAGCCCGCCCGCGGGGGCACCCGGTGCGCGCCGGCGAGGTCGGCGATCGTCCGGTGGAGTTGGTGAAGGCCGGGATGCCGGTGCGCGGGCCGGAGCGCGACCGACCGGCGGCTGCCGCTTGCCCGGTCAAGCGTCACCGGCACCGGAGCACAGCGTACCGCCCCGCCGATCGCCTGCATCGCCGCGACCAGCGCGCGGGGGCGGACGGGGCGGTCGTCGAGGACGAACAGCGTCAGGTGCAATCGCTCGGCTGGCAGCGCCCGCCCGGCGGCATCGAACCACCCCGCCGCCGCCGCGACCTGCCGCGCCAGCACCGGCGGCGGCAACAGCGCGAAGAACAGGCGGTGGAGCGTCGGCGGCTGATGGAACATCGGGCGGCTCCGATTCGGGGTGCGCCCATGTTCCTTATATGTTCCGTCCCGACCCGTCATCCCCGCGCAGGCGGGGATCCATCTCCTGCGCGCGCCACCGAGACACGATCCGGGAGATGGGTTCCGCCTACGCGTGGGCGACGCGCTACCGCGCCAGCGCGTCGGCGATCAGGCGGCGGGTGTTGGCGACGCCGTAAAGCGCGATGAAGCTGCCCATCCGCGGCCCCTGGCTCGACCCGAGCAGCGTCTCGTACAGCGCCCGGAACCAGTCGCGCAGCGACGGGAACCCGCCGGTCTTACCGATCTCGTACACCTCGTCCTGGATCGCCTCCGCCCCCGCGCCCTCGGGCAGCGCGGCGAGCGCGGCGTCGAGCCGTTCGAGCCCCGCGCGCTCGGCCGCGTCGGGCGCGCGCCGGTGCAGCGTCGGCGCGACGAAATCGCGGGCATAGGCGAGCGCGTGCCCGACCAGCCGGTCGAGCTCGGGATAGCGCGCCGCCGAGGCATCGGGGACGTAGTTGGCGAGGTACCCCCACACCTGCTCGCGCGTCGCCCCGCCCCCCATCACCCCGACGAGGTTGAGCAGCAGGCCGAAGGTGACCGGCAGCTCGCCCGCGGGCAGCGCGCCGGCATGGATGTGGTGAACGGGGTTGCCCAGCTTCTCCTTGGCCGACTGGCCCTGATAGGCGGCGCGGAACTGCCAGTATTCGTCGACCGCCTTGGGGATCACCCCCATGTGGAGCTGCTTGGCCTTGCGCGGCTCGCGATAGGCGAAAAAGGCGAGGCTCTCCTCGGGGCCATAGGTCAGCCACTGGTCGATCGACAGCCCGTTGCCCTTGGACTTGCTGATCTTCTCGCCATTCTCGTCGAGGAACATCTCGTAGTTGAAGCCCTCGGGCGGGCGGGCGCCGAGCACGCGGGCGATCCTGCCCGACTGGGTGACCGAGTCGATCAGGTCCTTGCCCGCCATCTCGTAGTCGACGCCGAGCGCCACCCAGCGCATCGCCCAGTCGACCTTCCACTGGAGCTTGGCGCGGCCGCCCAGCGCCGACTGCTCGACGTGTTGACCGGTCGAGTCGGTGAAGGCGATCAGCCCCGTGTCGGCGTCGACCACCTCGACCGGCACCTGGAGCACGACGCCGGTGGTCGGGCTGATCGGCAGCACGGGGGAATAGGTTGCGGCGCGCTCGGCCCGCAACGTCGGCAGCATCACCGCCTGGATCGCGTCGAAGTGACGCAGCACCAGCCGCAACGCATCGTCGAACCGGCCCGAGCGGTAATAGTCGGTTGCCGACGCGAACTCGTAATCGAAGCCGTAGCGGTCGAGGAATTGCCGGAGCAGCGCGTTGTTGTGCGCGGCGAAGCTGTCGTGGGTCCCAAACGGGTCGGGGATCACCGACAAGGGCTTGCCCAGATGCTCCGCCAGCATCGCGCCGTTAGGCACGTTGTCGGGCACCTTGCGCAGCCCGTCCATGTCGTCGGAGAACGCCACCAGCCGGGTCGGCCGGTCCGACAGCTGGCCGAACGCGTTGCGGACCATGGTGGTCCGCAGCACCTCGTTGAAGGTGCCGATATGCGGCAGGCCCGAAGGGCCGTAGCCGGTTTCGAACACGATGGGGGCATCGCCTGGCTTGCCGTTTGGATAGCGGGCGAGGAGCTTGCGCGCTTCCTCGAACGGCCAGGCCTTGGATTCAAGGGCGGCGGTGCGGAGATCGTCGGTCGTCATGGCGCGCGCATCTGGCGCTTTGGAGCGGGACACGCAAATGCTATGGTGCGGTCCATGAACATGCTGGCCCATGCGGAGCTTCGGCCGTTCCGGTTGCGGATCGAGGATTACGAGCTGCTCGACCGGGCGGGTGTGTTCAACGGCCATCGCGTCGAGCTCATCGGGGGGTTGGTGATCGAGATGAGCCCGCAGCAGCGTCCACATTCCTATACCAAGAACGAATTGGCCTATCGGCTCCGGAGGGCGCTGGAGAAGCTCGAGTCGACGTTGATTCCGCAGGTCGAGGTCACAACTACGGTCCCGCCACAAAGCGCACCCGAACCCGATATCGTTCTGACGGACGCGCCGATGGGCGAGGGCTATGTTCCCGTGTCGTCGGTCGCTCTGGCCGTCGAGGTGGCCGATACGACACTGCGACATGATCTGGGCACCAAGGAGCCATTGTACGCGAGCGCCGCGATTCCGGAATACTGGGTGGTGGACGTGAACGCGCGTCGGGTCCACCAGTTCTGGGAACCGACCGACAGCCGCTACGCGCAGACCCGCATCGTCCCCCTCGCCGGGCCGCTTGCCAGCGCCACGATCCCCGACCTGCTGATCGACGGCACCGGCATCCTATAGCCGCTGGCGTTCCCGTCCCGTTCCGCGCTAGAGCGGCCCCGTGTTCCCCCACCCCGCCCTCCACGCCAGCCATTCGGGCATCTGGATCGCGGATGCCGGGGGCACGCGCGCGGTGGGGCGGGGGGAGGCAATCCGGATCGCGGCGGATACGCCGGTGATCCTGCTCAACGCGGCGCTGATCGGGCAGCGGCTGGGCTATGCCGAGCTGTCGGGGCTCGACCTGCTCGAGCTGTTCGCGTTCGTTCATCCGGCGCGGTTCGCGGTGCCGACGCCGCCCGGCCTCGCGCGGGCGGTGGACCTGTCGCCGCCGGGGGCGGACGAGGATGTCGCGGCGTTCCTGCTCGAAGCCGCCGCCGCGCTGCTGGCGGTGCCGGACGGCGACTGGACCGAGCGCGAAGGGGCGTATAGCTCGCTCCAGTCGCTGACGAGGCTGCGCTGGCCCTGGGCGCCGTTGCTGGGACCCGTCGTGAAGCGCCCGCGCGAGCATGAGCGCTGGCTGTTCGCGACGCTGCCCGAATGGGAAGAGGCCGCCCCCCGCCCCGCCCCGCGCACGGTGTCGATCGACCCGGCCGAGACGCAAGGTCGGCTGGCGGCGGTGACCGGCACGGGGGCGGAGATCCGCGCGGGCCAGCGCGCCTTTGCCGCCGCCGCGACCGAGGCATTCGAGCCCAGGGTGGTGCGCGATGTCCCCAATCTGGTGCTGGCGGAAGCCGGGACGGGGATCGGCAAGACGCTGGGCTACCTCGCCCCCGCCAGCCTGTGGGCGGAGCGCGCCGGCGGGCCGGTGTGGATCTCGACCTATACCAAGGCGCTCCAGCGGCAGCTGGGGCAAGAGGCGGCGCGGGTCTATCCCGATCCGGTCGCGCGGCGGACCCGGGTGGTGACGCGCAAGGGGCGCGAGAACTATCTGTGCCTGCTCAACCTGGAGGACGCGTTGCAGGGCGGGTTCGCGGGGCGCGCGGCGGTGTTCGCGCAGCTCGCCGCGCGCTGGGGGGCGTACACCGCCGATGGCGACATGGTCGGCGGCGACCTGCCCGGCTGGCTGCCGACGCTGTTCCGCCGCAACGCCCCCGCGGCGCTGACCGACCGGCGGGGCGAGTGCGTCTATGCCGGTTGCCCGCATTACCGGAAGTGCTTCATCGAGCGGGCGGCGCGGGCCAGCGCGGAGGCCGACATCGTCATCGCCAATCATGCGCTGGTGATGGTCAACGCGGCGCGCGGGCGCGAGGCGCAGACCCGGCCGACGCGCTACGTCTTCGACGAGGGCCACCACCTTCACGACGCCGCCGACACGATGTTCGGGGTGGCGCTGACCGGGGCGGAGACGATCGAGCTGCGTCGCTGGATCCTGGGGCCGGAGGCGGGCGGGCGCGGGCGGCGGCGGGGGTTGCAGGCGCGGTTGTCCGACGTCGCCAGCTATGACGAGGGCGGAGCGCGGGCGATCGCGGATGCGGTGGAGGCGGCACGGCACCTCGCGAGCGACGGCTGGCTCGGCCGCATCGCCGATGGCGAGCCGTTCGGGCCGGTCGAATCGCTGCTGGCGGCGGTGCGCGGGCTCGCCTTCGCACGCGCGCAGAGCGAGGGCGATGCGGGGTACGGGCTGGAAACCGAACTGGCCGAGCCCTCCCCCGAGCTGATCGACGCCGCGGGCCCCGCCGCGCAGGCGCTCGACTCGCTGATCCGCCCGCTGGTGGCGCTGGGGCGGCGGCTGGAGGCGGTGCTGGCGGACGCGCCCGACTGGCTCGACGGGTCGGCGCGGGCGCGGGTGGAGGGCGCGATCGCCTCGATCAGCTGGCGCGCGGAGACGGTGGGGGCGTGGCTGGCGCTGCTGACCCGCATCGGCGGTCCGGCGGATCCGGACTTCGTCGACTGGCTGGCGGTCGACCGGTCGGAGGGGCGCGAATACGACGTCGGGCTCCACCGCCGCTGGCTCGACCCGACCCGGCCGTTCGCGGAGGCGGTCCTGAAGTCCGCGCACGGGGTGCTCGTCACCTCGGCCACCTTGCGCGGTGGTGGCGACTGGTCGGTGGCGGAGGCACGCGCGGGGGCGCCACATCTGCCGCGGGCGCCGGCGCGGTTCGCGGTGGAGAGCCCGTTCGACTATCCCGCGCAGTCGGAGGTGCTGATCGTCACCGACGTCAAGCGGGGGGACGTGCCGGCGCTCGCCAACGCGTACGCCCGGCTGATCGAGGCGGCCGATGGCGGCACGCTGGGGCTGTTCACCGCGATCCGGCGCTTGCGCGGGGTGCATGCGCGGATCGCCGACCGGCTGGCGCGCGGCGGGCTGCCGCTCCACGCCCAGCATGTCGACCCGATCGACACGGGGACGCTGGTCGACATCTTTCGCGACGACCGGCGCGCGTCGCTGCTCGGCACCGACGCGCTGAGGGATGGCGTGGACGTGGCGGGCGATTCGCTGCGGCTGGTGGTGATGGAGGGGGTGCCCTGGCCCAAGCCGTCGGTGCTTCATGCGGCGCGACGGCTGGCGGGTGCGGAAGGCGGGTCGGCCTATGACGACCGCATCGTCCGCGCCCGGCTGGCGCAGGCGTTCGGGCGGCTGATCCGGCGCGCCGATGACCGGGGTGCGTTCGTGCTGCTGTCGGCGGCGTGCCCGACTCGGCTGCTGTCGGCGTTCCCGCCGGGGGTGGCGGTGGCGCGGGTGCCGCTCGACGAGGCGGTGGCGCGGGTCTCAGGCCGGCTTTCCTCGGTCCCGCCGATCGGGCAAAGGGAGCCGGTCGCCTGAGGAGTAGCCGATGAAGACGCTGACGCTGATGCGCCACGCCAAGTCCGGCTCCGACGATATGGAGCGGCGCGATTTCGACCGGCGGCTCAACGCCAAGGGGCGGCGCGCGGCGGCGGTGGTGGGGCGGCACCTCAAGGGGCTCGGCCTCGGCTTCGACCACCTCGTCGCCTCGCCCGCCGTGCGGGTGATGGAGACGCTGGAGGAGGCGGGGGCGGCGTTCGGGGCGCGGCCCAACCCGTGCTGGGACAAGCGGCTCTATCTCGCCTCGGCGGCGACGCTGCTCGACGTGGTGCGCGAGCAGGACGATGCGGCGACGCGGGTGCTGATGATCGGGCACAATCCGGGGCTGGAGGACCTGCTCGCGCTGCTGGTGCCCCTCGCGCCGGAGGGGCTGCGCGCGGAGGCGGCGGTCAAGTATCCGACCGCGACGGTGGCGGAGCTGTCGCTGCCGGTCGAGCGGTGGGGTGAGGTGGTGGCGGGAACCGCGACGCTGACGCGGTTCATCCGACCGCGGGACCTGGACCCGAGTCTGGGGCCGGAGGAGTAGGGGCATTATAGTCGCTGTGGCTCGCACAGGCGATCCGTGGCACGATGCGATCGTGCGCTATTTGCCGCTGCTGATGTTGTGCCTTCCAATCTTGGGGTGTGACCGCATTAGCCAGCGGGTGTGGAACTGCTCGTCTCAGAACGTCCATGTTCTTAAGGCGACCGGCCCCGACATGGCCATCGTCGAAACGATCCCCGGCCGTAGCTGGATCGCGTCGATGAAGGGCGGTGTGCAGATAACGGCAATCTCGATAGTGGACGGTGACCGGACCCTGATCCTTTGGCGACAAGGACAAACTGTCCTGACTGATCGCGTCGATTCGGCAGACGCGGTTTGTGCCGGCCGAGACAGCGGAATTGTCGTCCAGCAGTTCTGACGTGTCACCACCGTTCCTCGACACCTAGTTCGATAGTCCGCTTCGTCGCGAAGAAGCGGGACTCCGGCTCAAGGCCGGGGTGACGGGCTTGGGGAATGCGCTACCCCTTCCCCAGCAACGCCTTGAGCCCCGCCAATGGCCCGGTCTGGACTTCGTCCTCGCCGACCACGCCGGCGGCGCGGAGGACCTCGGCGGCGCGGGGGCTGCGGGGGAAGGGGTCGAGGGCGAGGGCCATCGTCTCGGCGGCGGCTTCGCCCAGGTCGATCGCGCCGCCCTCGATCTCGATCGTGTCGAGCGCGTCGTCGGCGAGTTCGATCTCCTCCTCCGCGCCGCCGGGCTCGACGAAGCGGAGCGAGACCTGCTCGCGGATGGTGGCCGACAGGGGATCGCCGGTGGCGGAGCAGGCTTGGGTCACCCGGGCCTCGACGGTGCCGTCCGCGACGATCGCTTCGCCGGCGCGGCGGATCGCGAAGCGGGCGGCGAGGCCATCGAGCGACACGAGACCGAAGCGGCGGGCGACGGCCTCGCGTTCGGCGGCGGTCGCCTCGATCGCGACCTCGCGGGCGCCTTCGCCGATCGTGTCGATGCGTTCGGGGCGGCTGAACTCGGGAGTCATGGCAGCTCTCCGCGTTCGAGCGCGGGCAGGTCCGTGTCGGCGAGCGCGGCGCGGAACGCGAGCAGCGCCGCCTCGACATGGGCGAGCGCGGGCGCGGGGGGCGCCTCGCCGCGGTAGAGGTTGCGGACCAGCGCGGGCGGGAGCGTGCCGGCCGACAGCGCGTCGCGATAGGCGCCGAGGCGACCGCCGAGCATCGCCATCATCCGGCCGATCCGCTTGCCCACGACGATGTCGCCAATCCCGGCCTGGCGGATCTGGCCGTCCATGTCGTCGACGAAGCGTTCGGCGGCGGCGACCGAGAGGCGGGCGGCCTCGGGCTCGGTCTCCAGCCGCAGGAGCACGAACGACAGCACCGCGGCGATCATGTCGAACCGGCCGTCGACCGTGTCGGGGACTTGGCCGTCGAGGTACCAGTGCGGCTGCCGGGCGCGGGCCACCGCCGCCTCGTACAGCGGCAGGCCGGTCTCGTCCCGCCGCCCCAACACCTTGTCCCACCAGCGCAAACGGTCCTCCAGCGCCCGGTGCTTGTTTCGGCCGGGCGGGTGGCATATCGAACTTGTCGCCGCATCCCGCAAGCGGTGCGCAAGTCCGGAGTATCCTATGCGTCTCGCTTCCGCCCGCGCGGTCCTCGCCGGTGCCCTTCTCGTCACCGCCGCCTGCGCGCCGGTGCGTTCGCACCAGGGCTATGTGGTCGACGTCGACCTCGTCAACTCGGTCCAGCCGGGCGTCGACAACCGCCAGTCGGTGATGCAGACGCTGGGCAAGCCGACCGTGCAAAGCCAGTTCGCCGGCCAATCGGGCGGCGGCGACTGGTATTACGTCGCGCGCGACAGCGCCAACCTGGCGTTCCGCAATCCCAAGGCGACCAGCCAGATCGCGATCCAGATCAGCTTCGACCCCGCCGGCACGGTGACCACGATCCGCCGATCAGGTGTCGAGCAGGTCGCGTCGGTCAACCCGTCGGACAAGGTGACCCCGACGCTGGGCAGGAAGCGCGGGTTCTTCCAGGACCTGTTCGGGAATATCGGCACGGTCGGTGCCGCAGGCGGCGGTGCCGGTGGAGCCGGGGGTGGCGGCGCGGGGCGATAGGGTCGCTCGACAGCCTCGGGCGGTGGGATGAAGCTTCCTCACCCCGGACCTGTTTCGGGGGCCAGGGTTCCGCGCACCTTCGGTCGCTCGTGGAACCCTGGATGCCGGAACAGGTCCGGCATGACGCGGGTGTGGGGTTGGCTGTAGCCCTTTATACCGCGGAGCCCGACACGGGAGTAAATCCCGTGTCGTCGAAGCTCGGCGGTGCCGAGCCCGGCCGGGCAGGCGGCTGCGCCAAGGCGCACCGGCGCGGGCGTGGCCGCGCCGGTGCGCCTACAGCTTCTCCGTCAATTCCGGGACCACCTTGAACAGGTCGCCGACCAGGCCGACGTCGGCGACCTGGAAGATCGGGGCGTCGTCATCCTTGTTGATCGCGATGATGACCTTGGAGTCCTTCATCCCCGCGAGATGCTGGATCGCGCCGGAGATGCCGACCGCGACGTAGATCTCGGGGGCGACGATCTTGCCGGTCTGGCCGACCTGATAGTCGTTGGGCGCATAGCCCGCGTCCACCGCCGCGCGGCTCGCGCCGACGCCCGCGCCGAGCTTGTCGGCGAGCGGGTCGATCAGCGCGTGGAACTGCTCGGCCGAGCCCAACGCGCGGCCGCCCGAGACGATCACCTTGGCGCTGGTGAGTTCGGGGCGGGCGTTGGCGGCCATCTCCGAGCCGACATAGGTCGAGACGCCCTGATCGCCCGTGGCTGCGACCGCCTCGACGGTGCCGCTGCCGCCCGACGACTCGGCCTTGTCAAAGGCGGTGCCGCGGACGGTGACGACCAGCTTCGCGTCCGAGGTCTTGACGGTCGCGATCGCGTTGCCGGCATAGATCGCGCGGGTGAAGGTGTCCGGCCCCTCGACCGAGAGGATGTCGCTGACCTGCATCACGTCGAGCAGCGCGGCGACTCGGGGGGCGATGTTCTTGCCGGTGGTGGTGGCGGGGACCACGAAGGCGTCGTGGTGGCCCATGAGGTCGACCACCAGCGGCGCGACGTTCTCGGCGAGCGCGTGGGCGTAGGCGGCGTCGTCGGCGAGGTGGACCTTGCCCACGCCCGCGATCTGCGCGGCGGCCTGCGCGACCGCATCGACCCCCTGGCCCGCGACGAGCAGGTGGACCTCGCCGAGCCTGCCGGCGGCGGTGACCGTCGACAGAGTGGCGTCCTTGATGTTCGAGCCGTCATGCTCGACCCAGACCAGCGTCTTCATCTTTTCATCCTCTCGACCCGTTCGCCCTGAGCCTGTCGAAGGGCTGTACACCCCAAGAAACGGGGCTTCGACAACCCCGGATCCAGTCCGGGGCCGAACACCCCTATGTGACTAGGACTTCGCGATGCCCATCGCGGCGAGCTTCGTCACCAGTTCGTCGACGTCGGCGACCTTGACGCCCGCGCTGCGCTTCGACGGTTCGGCGACGTGGACCACCGTGTGGCGCGGGGCGATGTCGACGCCGTAGTCGGCGGGCGTCTTCTGCGCCATCGGCTTCGACTTCGCCTTCATGATGTTGGGCAGCGAGGCGTAACGCGGCTCGTTCAGGCGCAGGTCGGTGGTGATGATCGCGGGAAGGGTCAGCTTGTCGGTCTCGAGTCCGCCATCGACCTCGCGGGTCACGGTCACCGCGCCGTCCGCCAGCTCGACCTTGGAGGCGAAAGTGCCCTGCGCCCAGCCGAGCAGGCCCGCGAGCATCTGGCCGGTCTGGTTGTTGTCGTCGTCGATCGCCTGCTTGCCGAGGATGACCAGATCGGGGTTCTCCTCGGCGACAATCGCCTTGAGCAGCTTGGCGACGCCGAGCGGTTCGACGCGAGTCTCGGCGACGACGAGGATCGCGCGGTCGGCGCCCATCGCGAGCGCGGTGCGGCAGGTCTCCTGCGCCTTCTGCTCGCCGATCGAGACGACGACGATCTCGGTGACGCCCTTGTCACGCAAGCGGATCGCCTCCTCGACCGCGATCTCGTCGAACGGGTTCATGCTCATCTTGACGTTGGCGAGGTCGACGCCGGAGCCGTCCGCCTTGACGCGCGGCTTGACATTGTAGTCGAGCACCCGCTTGACCGGGACCAGTACCTTCATCTGAACCTCTCGCTATTCCGGCGTGCCGATGCCCTGCATCTGGCGCGCACCTGACCCTTTCGCAAGTCCGGTATGGTGTAGCGGCGCTGCCGTAGCGGCGCCCCCGCTTTCAACGACGAAAGACCCGGACGTTTCCGCCCGGGCCCCGTCGAATCAGAAGAACTTGACCGCGATCATCGCCATCAGGGCGCCCGCCGACGCGCCCTGGAGCAGGATCAGCGCCAGTCGCCTGCCGCTCGGCGGGCGCCGGACATGATCGCGACGCTTCCTCACGCCGCCTTCTGCACCTCGGCGACGATCTTCTTGGCGGCGTCGCCCAGGTCGTTGGCGGGGACGATCGCGAGGCCCGAATTGGCCAGGATGTCCTTGCCCTGTTGGACGTTGGTTCCTTCGAGGCGCACCACCAGCGGCACCTGGAGGTTCACCTCCCTGGCGGCGGCGACGATGCCGTCGGCGATGATGTCGCAGCGCATGATGCCACCGAAGATGTTGACCAGGATGCCCTTCACGTTCGGGTCGCCCAGGATGATCTTGAACGCGGCCGTCACCTTCTCCTTGTTGGCGCCGCCGCCGACGTCGAGGAAGTTGGCGGGGAACATGCCGTTGAGCTTGATGATGTCCATCGTCGCCATGGCCAGACCCGCGCCGTTGACCATGCAGCCGATGTCGCCGTCGAGCTTGATGTAGGCGAGGTCGTACTTGGACGCCTCCAGCTCCATCGCGTCCTCCTCGGACTCGTCGCGGAGTTCCATCAGGTCCTTGTGGCGGAACATGGCGTTGCCGTCGAAGCCGACCTTGGCGTCGAGGACCATCAGCTTACCATCATCGGTGACGGCGAGCGGGTTGATCTCGATCTGTTCGGCGTCGGTGCCGAGGAACGCGTCGTACAGCTTGGACGCGACGTTCGCCGCCTGCTTGGCGAGGTCGCCGTTGAGCTCCAGCGCGGCGGCGACGGCGCGGCCGTGATGGGGCATGAAGCCGGTCGCGGTGTCGATGTCGATCGAGTGGATCTTCTCGGGCGTGTCATGCGCCACCGTCTCGATGTCCATGCCACCTTCCGTCGAGGCAACCATCGAGACGCGGCCGGTGGCGCGATTGACCAGCAGCGCCAGGTAGAACTCCCTGGCGATGTCGACGCCGTCGGTGACGTAGAGGCGGTTGACCTGCTTGCCCGCGTCGCCGGTCTGGACGGTCACCAGCGTGTTGCCGAGCATATCGGCCGCCGCGGCGCGGACCTCGTCGGCGGTGCGGGCGAGGCGGACGCCGCCCTTGGCGTCAGGGGCCAGCTCCTTGAACTTGCCCTTGCCGCGGCCGCCGGCGTGGATCTGCGCCTTGACCACGAACAGCGGCCCGGGGAGCTTGCCCGCCGCCTCCACCGCCTCGTCGACGCTCATCGCGGCATAGCCGGCGGGAACGGGGACGCCGAACTTGGCCAGCAGCTCCTTGGCCTGGTATTCGTGGATGTTCATGGGGCGGGCAGCCTTCTGAAGGAGGAGATATGGCGCGGGCTAAAGCATAGGGCGGTAGGCAAATCCACCCCCGCGCCCCTATATAGGCCCGCATGAGCTGGACCGTCGGCATCCTTCTGTTCGTCCTGACCACGCTGGGGATGGAGGGATTCGCGTACGCCGCGCACCGGTGGATCATGCACGGGCCAGGGTGGTTCCTGCATCGCAGCCACCATCGTGCCCGCGCCGGCAACTGGGAGTGGAACGACCTGTACGCGGTGATCTTCGCGGTGCCGTCGTTCCTGTTGATCTTCGGCGCGTTGCAGCTGGGGTGGTGGCCGGGGTTCGCGTGGATGGGAGCGGGAGTCGCGGCCTATGGCGCGATCTATTTCGGGTTCCACGACATCATCGTCCACGAGCGGATCCCGACCCGTTTCCTGCCCCGCTCGCGCTACATGAAGCGGATCGTCCAGGCGCACCGGCTGCACCATGTCGTCGAAACGCGCGAGGGCAACGTGTCGTTCGGGTTCCTGGTCGCGCCCGATCCCGCCGGGCTCAAGGCGGAGCTGAAGCGGCGGCGGCATGAGGGCGTGCGCGCGCCGCGAGGCCGGTCCGACGCGTTAGCGGAAAAGTAACCATTACGGGCGCAGGACTTGGAGCCATGGAAAACCCGGTCTTCACGCCGCCCTTCGCGCCGGTCGATGGCGACGAACTCCGCCGATCGCTGCGCCGCGCGGTCAAGATGCGCGCGCACCTGCGCGATCGTGGTCAGACCAAGTTCGAGATCGACGTGGTCGACCTGTCGCTGGCGGGGTTCCGGGCGGAGACGAGCTTCACCCTGTGGCCGGGCACCATCGTGTGGCTGACGCTGCCCGGCCTTGCGCCGATGGAGGCGGTGGTCGCGTGGCGGGACAAGTTCCAATATGGCTGCGCGTTCAACCGGCCGCTGCACCCGGCGGTGTTCGATCACATCGTGGCGTTGGGGAATCGATGAAGCGTCTGGTTCTGGTCGCGGTGCTGGCGGGCCTGTCCGGCCCGGTGTCTTCGCAGACTGTCAATGACGACGTGCGCTGCCTGTTCCTGAGCAACGCCTTTGCCACCGGAGCCAAGGAGGAGCCGGCGCGCAAGGTGGCGGCGCTGACGCGGGCCTTCTATCTCGGGCGGGTCAACGCGCGCGCATCGGGGTCGGCGCTGGTCGCGGCGATGCGGGCGCAAGGGCCCGGCGTGCCGACCGCGCAGGCGGCGGCGGCGATGCAGGCGTGCGCCAAGCGCGCGCAGGCGGCCGAGCAGCAGATGGCGGCGGCGGCGCAGGCGGCGCGGCCGGCGGGGGCTGCGCGCAAGTAGCGGGTCGGATTACGGCCAGAGTGGCGGCTGGTCGGCGGCGTGTCGCTCGCGAGACCTCGCCGTCCTGATTGCCAGGATCACGACATACGCCACAAGCGCAACGAGCAGGTTGCGCGTGACTGCCTGATCTTTGCTGGCGGAGCAAACCTCGGCCGGCACGTCCACGGCACAGTCGCCCAGCACACCGGCCACAAAGGCGAACCCGACGATTGGCACGAAGCAGAGCGCCAGCAACATCGCGCGTCCGATCATTTGTCTCCCTTCTAGAGGACTTAGCAGCAGCCATGGGCTAGGACTGCGATCGCCCGATCCCGAGGCTCGCCTCCTTTGTACCCCCGCGAAGGCGGGGGTCCAGTCTGGGCTCCCGCCTTCGCGGGAGCACAAGAGGGCGGGGCGAGGCTCCTAATCGAACAGGCTGGATACGCTGGTTTCGTCCGCGATCCGCTTGATCGCCTCCCCCAGTAGCGGCGCGATGGGCAGGTGGCGGATGCGCTTGCAGGCGCCCACGGTTTCGTGGTTGCCGATCGAGTCGGTGATGACCAGCTCGGTCAATGCCGAGCCCTCCACGCGCGCGACCGCGCCGCCCGACAGGACGCCGTGGGTGACATAGGCGACGACGTCCTCCGCGCCGGCCTCGCGCAGCGCGGCGGCGGCGTTGCACAGGGTGCCGGCCGAATCGACGATGTCGTCGATCAGGATGCAGAAGCGGCCCTCGACCTCGCCGATGATGTTCATCACCTCCGATTCGCCGGCACGCTCGCGACGCTTGTCGACGATCGCCAAGGGGGCGTTGTCGAGCCGCTTGGCGAGGACGCGGGCGCGCACCACCCCGCCGACGTCGGGGGAGACGACCATCAGGTTACGGCCGCGGAAGCGCGCCTGGATGTCCGCGCTCATCACCGGGGCGGCGTAGAGGTTGTCGGTGGGGATGTCGAAGAAGCCCTGAATCTGCCCGGCGTGCAGGTCGACCGACAGCACCCGGTCGGCGCCCGCGACGGTGATGAGGTTGGCGACGAGCTTGGCCGAGATGGGGGTGCGCGGGCCGGGTTTCCGGTCCTGGCGAGCATAGCCCATGTACGGGATGACGGCGGTGATCCGCTTGGCCGACGCACGCTTCAGCGCGTCGATCATGATGAGCAGCTCCATCAGGTTGTCGTTGGCCGGGAAGCCGGTCGACTGGAGCACGAACACGTCCTCGCCGCGGACATTCTCCTGTATCTCGACGAAGATCTCCTCGTCGGCGAAGCGGCGGACCAGCGCGTCGGTGAGCGGCAGTTCGCAATAGGCGGCGACTGCCTGCGCCAGCGGCAGGTTGGCGTTGCCGGTCATCAATTTCATGAGGTTCGCCCCTCCCCGCTCAAGGCGCGGGTTCCTTAGGCCCGGTGTCACGGAACCGCAAAGGGGTTTGCCGCCGGAGTTGGGGCAGATAGGGCGCGGGGCATGACCGTGACGCGTTTCGCCCCTTCGCCCACCGGCCGGCTGCATGTCGGCAACATCCGCACCGCGCTGCACAACTGGATGTGGGCGTGCAAGACGGGTGGGCGGTTCCTATTGCGGATCGACGATACCGATGCCGAGCGGTCGGAAGAGCGGTTCGTCGAGGCGATCCGGGCGGACCTCGACTGGCTGGGGCTGCAACCCGATGGCGAGATGCGGCAGTCGGAGCGGTTCGCGCTGTACGAGGCGCGGTTCGATGCGCTGGTGGCGGCGGAGCGGGTGTACCCCGCGTACGAGACGAGCCAGGAACTGGAGCTGAAGCGCAAGGTGCAGCTTGGGCGCGGGTTGCCGCCGGTGTATGATCGGGCGGCGCTGACGCTGTCGGACGCGGAGCGGGCGGCGCTGATGGCGGAGGGGGTGCGGCCGCACTGGCGCTTCCGGCTCGACCACGACGCACCGATCGTGTGGGACGACCTGATCCGGGGCGAGCAGCGGTTCGACCCGGCGACGATGAGCGATCCCGTCGTGCGGCGCGCGGACGGGTCGTGGCTGTACATGCTGCCCTCCGCGATCGACGACGTGGACATGGGGGTCAGCCATGTCGTGCGCGGCGAGGACCATGTGTCGAACACGGCGCTGCAGCTGCAGATGTTTGCGGCGATGGGGGCCGAGCCGCCGGCGTTCGCGCACGAGGCGCTGCTGACCGGGTCGGAGGGCAAGCTGTCGAAGCGGCTGGGCTCGTTGGGGGTCGATCACTTCCGGAGCGAGGGGATCGAGCCGGCGGCGATCGTGTCGTTGCTGGCGCGGATCGGGACCAGCGATCCGGTGGAGCCGGTGGTTGATCCCGCCCCGTTGATCGCGGCGATCGACTTCGCGCGGTTCGGGCGGGCGCCGGCGCGGTTCGACGAGGGGGAGCTGCGCCAGGTCAATGCGCGGGTGGTGCACCAGCTGGGCTTTGCCGCGGTGGCCGACCGGATCCCTGTGGGGATGGATGAGGCGGGGTGGCTGGCGATCCGGCCCAATCTGTCGGCGGTGGCGGAGGCGGCGGACTGGTGGGGGGTAGTCGAGGGGCCGGTCGCGATCGCCGCCGACCCCGCCGACCGCGACCTGCTCGACCGCGCGGCGGTGCTCGCGGGCAATGCCGACTGGACGGGCGACCCTTGGCACCAGCTGACGGCCAAGCTCAAGGCGGAGACGGGGCGCGGCGGCAAGGCGCTGTTCCTGCCGCTCCGGCGCGCGCTGACCGGGCGCGAGCGCGGGCCGGACATGGCGGCGCTGCTGCCGCTGATCGGCCGCGAGCGGGCGGTGGCGCGGCTGCGGGCGGGGTAGCGCACGGGCGGGAACGTCGCACTTGCGCAGCACAGGATATGATGTAACATCTACAGGTCGGCGGAGAGTCGGCCGACAGGAGACGCAAACGGGAGAGGTCATCATGTACGCGGATCGTGCAAACGGCGGACGTTTCAGTCCAGCGAGCCTGGCGCTGGGCCTCGGCATCAACGCGGCGCTGTTGGGGGCGCTGTTGTACGCCAACCCCGACATCATCCCCGTGACCCCGCGCAAGCCGCTGGTGCCGATCGACTACATTCCCGAACCCGTGCCCCCGCCCGACCCGGCCCCCAAGCCCGAACCCAATCCGCGCAGCGCCGATCCGGCGCCTCGGCCCCAGCCCCGACCCGACGTCAGCGAGGCGCCGATCACCACCGGCGACCCGTTCGTCCTGCCGCCGCCCCTGCCCCAGCCGCCCGACCCCGGCCCGGTCGCGGGAACGGGCGAAGGCGCAGGGCCGGTCGCGCCGCCCGCGCCGCCGCCGGTGATGATCGGCCCCGCCACCGACGCGCGCTACGCCGACGATTACCAGCCCCCCTACCCCGCCGACGAGCGGCGCGCGGGCAACGAGGGCCGCGTCGTGGCGCGGGTGCTGGTGGGCGTCGACGGGCGGGTGAAGCGGATCGAGCGGGTCAGCGCCACTTCCGAAGCGTTCTGGCGCGCGACGGAGGACCGGGCGATGCGGCGATGGCGCTTTCGCCCCGGCACCCGCGACGGGGTGCCGGTGGAGGCGTGGCGGACGATGGCGCTGACGTTCCGGCTGGAGGATTGACTGGCCGGCTGGAAGACCGACGGGACGGTGGAGGGCTGGTGGTCGCGGCTCTCCACCCCTATCTTCGCGCCATGCGCTATCTGAGCCGCTTCTCTCCCTTGCGCGCGGGCCGGGACCTGCGCTTCTTCCTCGCCTCGCGCCGGCCGCATGAGTTGTGGTTCCTGGTGGCGGCGATGAGCATCACCGGCTTCCTGATCTATGCCTTCGCGCACGACAGCTATGTGGAGCCGGAGTACCGGCCGCAGATCACCTATGTGCAGCAATGGTCCGCCGACCGGACCGACGCCCAGATCAAGGCGCAGCAGGCGATCGACGAGCCCGTCAAGCAGCGCGCGCTGGCCGAACGCCGCCGCGCGGAGGAGGCGCGTCGGGCCGAGTTCAAGAAGGTGGACGACGCCATGAGCAAATGGGGCCTGTAGCCGCTCCTGCGATGATCCGGCGACGCCCGAACATGGCGTCACCGGCCCGCTCCCCCACCCGACCTCCCACAGGATATCGCTGATGCGGGGCCGGGTGGGGGAGCGGGCCGGCGCCGCATCATTGTGCGACGATCGCTGGATGGGCGCGGCGCTGGCGCTGGGCGAGCGCACGCGGGGGTCGAGCGCGCCCAATCCCAATGTCGGGTGCGTCCTCGTGCGGTACGGCAGGGTGGTCGGACGCGGCTGGACGCAGGCGGGCGGGCGTCCGCATGCCGAGGCGATGGCGTTGGCCGAGGCCGGCGAGGCGGCGCGGGGGGCGACCGCGTACACGACGCTCGAGCCGTGCGCGCACCGCTCCACCCGCGGGCCGGCATGCGCGGACCTGCTGGTCGCAGGCGGCGTGGCGCGGGTGGTGGCGGCGATCGTCGATCCCGATCCGCGAACGGCCGGCGGCGGGCTGCGGCGGCTGGCCGAGTCGGGCGTGGCGGTGACGGCGGGAGTATGCGAGGCGGCGGCGCGCGAGGCGATGGCGGGGTGGCTGACCCGGCAGGCGCTGGGGCGCCCCTTCGTGACGCTCAAGCTTGCGCTGTCGCTCGACGGGGCGGTGGCGATGGCGGACGGGCGGAGCCGCTGGATCACCGGGTCCGAAGCGCGGGCGCACGCGCATCTGGAACGCAGCCGGCATCCGCTGATCTGTGTCGGGCGGGGGACGTGGGCGGCGGATGCGCCGCGGCTCGACGTGCGGCTGGCGGGATTGGAGGGGCGCAGTCCCGTTCGCGTCGTCCTTTCGCGTCATCCCGGCGCAGGCGGGCACGGCGTGGCGTGGATCGACCGGCCCGAGGCGATCGCGGGATTGCCCGGCGACCATCTGCTCGTCGAGGGCGGCACGGGCGCGGCGGCAGCGTTCCTGGCGGCGGGGCTGGTCGACAGGCTGCTGCTGTATCGTGCGCCGATCGTAGTGGGGGGCGGGATGACGCTGCCGGACGTCGGACTGGGCGAGCTTCCGCACGCCCATGGGCGGTGGCGGCTGGACGATGCGCGGCGGCTTGGCGTGGATCGGCTGGAGGTGTACGGGCGCGCCTGATGTTCACCGGGATCGTCACCGATATCGGCCGGATCGCGGCCGTCGAGCAACGCGGCGACACCCGCGTCCTGATCGAAACCGCCTATGACACCGCCACCGTCGACCTGGGCGCGTCGATCGCGTGCTCGGGGGTGTGCCTTACCGTCGTCGAAACCGGGCCGGGCTGGTTCGCGGTCGACGTGTCGGGCGAGACGGTCGCGCGTACCGCCGCCGACCAGTGGCGCGAAGGGCGCGCGCTCAACCTGGAGCGCGCGGCGCGGCTGGGCGACGAGCTGGGCGGGCACATCGTCACGGGCCATGTCGACGGGGTCGCCGAAGTGCTGGGGGTCTGCGCGGAGGGCGATTCGAAGCGGATCGGGTTCCGGGTGCCCGCCGCGATCGCGCCGTTCCTCGCGGCCAAGGGATCGGTGACGGTGGACGGCGTGTCGCTGACCGTCAACGAGGTGCGCGACGATGGTGGCGAGGGGGGCGGCGAAACCCACTTCGCGGTTAATGTCATCCCGCATACCCAGGGGGCGACGACGCTGGGCGCGCTCGCACCGGGGTCCCAGGTGAATATCGAGATCGACGTGCTCGCCCGCTATATGCAGCGGATGGAGCAGTATCGCGCGCGTGGAGCCAGTGCATGACCGTCCTGATCGTCGAGGCGCGCTTCTATGACCACCTCAACGATCTGTTGCTGGCCGGGGCGCGGGGCGCGATCGAGGCGGCGGGGTTCGATCACGAGACGGTGACGGTGCCGGGCGCGCTGGAGGTGCCGGGCGCGATCGCGCTGGCGATCGAGAGCGGGCGGTACGAGGCGTATGTGGCCTTAGGTGTCGTGATCCGGGGCGAGACCTATCATTTCGAGATCGTCGCGGGCGAGAGCGCGCGCGGGATCATGGCGCTGACCATGGACGGCCACGCGATCGGCAACGGCATCCTGACCGTCGAGAACGAGGACCAGGCGCTCGCGCGCGCTCGCCCTTCGGAGAAGAACAAGGGCGGCGAGGCGGCGGTGGCGGCGCTGGCAATGCTGGCGCTCCAGCGGCGCTGGGCCTCCGACACCTAGATGACCGAGGTTCCCCCCAGCCGCTACCGCGTGGTCGAGCGCGGGCGCCGGCTGGAGGTGATAGACACGCGGGTCGAGGGCGCGGGGCAGACCCGGCGCGAGGTGCTGCGCGGGCTGCCCAACAAGACGCGGTTCGACGGGACGCGCGAGTGGACCACCCGTGGCTGGTACGACGCCAACGGGCCCCGGCGGGTGCGGCTGGGGCCGGTGGGGGTGCAGATGCTGGGCTATGGCGTGATCGCGGCGGTGGTGGTGATCGTCGCGGCGGTGGTGCTCGCCGGCTTAGGGGTGCTGGTGGGGCTGGCGGTGCTGGGCGGGGGGGCGGCGCAGCACGGCAGGCCGTGGCTGACGCGGCGGCTGGACGGGATCGTGGTGGGGTGAGGTAGACGTCGGTCTGTCCCCTGCCGTTGCCGGCATGGCTGTCGAACGTCAATCGTGGACATTCCGCAGCATCGACGATGGTGCGTGATGCCGCTTGTGTCGAAATGACGAGTGCAAGTCACTCCGCAAGTTCGGCAGCGGATGTGACTGCTCCAAGGTTTGTGGTGCCCAACGATCGGGCGACACCAAGCACTGAAAGGACGATCCATGCCTTTCCTTATTCCGAACCTAGCCTCGTTGCTGGCCCTGGCCTTTCAGACCTTGCCGGCCAAGGACGCGGCGCCACGCACGCTCGAGATCGATGTCGAACTGTCCGAGTTCACGCCGCCACGCCGGTTGATGCTCGACCTCGGCAAGGGCGCGTATCGGATCACAACGCCGGCCGAGACCGTTTGGCCCCCAAATTATCCCCGCCCCGCGGATCGCAGCGGCACCGTTTCCCCGTCCCGTCTTGCCGCTGTCCGCTCCGCAGTCGATACGGCTTTGCGCGAAGGTTTCGGCTATCCTGATTGCGAACTCCGCAAGCGAAGGCCGGAAGATCTTTTCATCACCAACGCTCCGGTCCCAACGATCATCATCCGTGTCGGGACAGAGCGGGTGGTCGCCCCCCGCGATTGGTCGTGCCTGACCCCTGCCGCCCGCCGGCTTCAGAAGCTGGTCGACCGCGACCCCGGTGAGGCGCAGCCTTGAATGGGACAATCTGGCCCGATCCAAGCCCCGCCATCAATTGAGCGGGACCCCGGCTCAAGGCCGGGGTGACGAAGGAGAGGGGTTGCCCGCCTCTTGCAGCGCATTGATCGCGGCATGGACCCGCGCCTCCGCCTCGCGGCGGGGGAGGCCGGGGGGGATGACCTCGCCGAAGCGGAAGGTGATCGTGCCGGCGCGGGTGGGGCCGCGGCGGGGGATCAGGCGGCCGGTGTCGCAGGCGATCGGCACCGTGGGCAGGCCGAGCGTGCGGTAGAGGCCGGCGAAGCCGGGCTTGAGCGGGGGGTGCTCGCCGGGCCGGACCCGCGTGCCTTCGGGAAAGATCAGGATCGGGCGGCCCTGCGCCGCCGCCGCGCTCGCCGCGCGGAGCATGGTGCGCATCGCCTGCGCCGAGGCGTCGCGGTCGACCGCGATCGCGCCGTAGCGCCGCGCGGCCCAGCCCCAGAAGGGGATGCGGGCGAGTTCCTCCTTCAACACCATCGCCGGGCCGTCCAGCACGCGCTGGAGTTCGAGCGTTTCGAACATCGCCTGGTGCTTGGCGGCGTAAAGCACGGGGCCGGCGGGGCGCTGCCCCTCCCAGCGGACCCGGATGCGCAGGATCGCGCGGGCGAGCCAGTGGTGAACGCTCGTCCAGAAGGTCGCATAGCGGATCATCACCCGCTGCCCGAGCAGGCCGATGATCC